>Ga0206916_1043_pt1 | contig 29784 bp, 29 predicted proteins | sample Alteio_BWOrgHeat_71_FD_152957 | JGI IMG/M metagenome (GOLD analysis project Ga0206916, IMG submission 152957) | Enriched cells from forest soil in Barre Woods Harvard Forest LTER site, Petersham, Massachusetts, United States -... | ecosystem: Environmental > Terrestrial > Soil > Temperate forest >... | reverse complement strand
GCCGCTTCTTCGGAATGGAAAGCAGCCTCAGCTTGTGGAACTAAGCCCTCCTGATACTCCTTCAATAGCTCTTCCGTGCTGGTTGCAGTGATGTACTGCTTTTGCACTTCGGCGAGTTGCTGCTGCGTTTGCGAGTCGAGTTCCTGCTTCGACTGATTCAAACGCTCCGTCGCTTCTGCGATTTCGCTTTCCACCCGTTTGCGCCGTGGCAGTCTCATGTTCAGGGTGAGCACGTAGTAGTCCCGGTAGCCGCCGCCCGTCTGTTCAAAGGTGTAGCCGACATTGAAATCCGGCTTGCCGTCGCGTTGCGCGGACTTGAGCTGTGCATCCTGCTTTTGAACGGCGTTCGCATTCATGTGAACTGACGGATTGTGCTCCTGAACGAGTGCTTGCAACTCCTGTCCGGTGTACCGCAACGGCGTCGCCGAAAGCGGCTCCGGCATAATGTCCATCGAGTCTTGCGAACGATGCAGTAGTCGTTTGAGGTCAGCCTGCAACCGCCCCATCTCCTGATGGTGCATGGTGACTTCGCGGAGGATCTTGGTGTGTTCAAGTTGTGCCTTGAGCACATCGGCCTGACTTCCTTGCCCCAGGCTGTACCGTGAGAGGCCATTTTGAATGAGCGGCTGGAGAATCGAATCATTCCGCTGCAGGATCGCGAGCGTCGCATCAAGGTATGCCAGTCGCAGGTAGACGAGCTTTACTTGCTCGGCAACAGAGGTGCGCAACAGGTCTGCCTGGGCGTGTTGGGTCTCCGCCTCCCGGTTGGCTACTTCACCTTTGAGCCGGAGCTTTCCGGGATAAGGGAGGTCTTGGGACGCCCCGAACCCGATGTAGGCAAAGTCACTGTTGCTGAAACCCGCAAAGGGTTTGGGGCTACCGACGCTGAACTGCTGCACTGTGAATTGCGGGTCCGGTAGCGTTGTGACCTGCTGGGCAACATGGGTGGCCGCTTTCCACGAGTGGTCTGCGGCGGAAATCTGCGTATTGTTCGCCTCCGCTTCGGCGACTAATTGTGCAAGTGGTGTCGGCTTCATGGGTATATCCTCAGCGGATGCGAGGATGCCGGTCGCCAGCACCAATGCGGCGGTCCAGTACAAGGCCACCTTCATAGAACAATCTCCTGTCTCGATAACAGTTCGGACACGAGCGCGCAGAAGCGCAGCTCGAACGAAGTGCGAGAAAGGAGCGGACTAAATTCTTAGGATGGAGATAGTGGAGGGCGGAGATTTGGGTGGAGAGTATTCGGGACGGTCAATCCACTCCGAGACAGCAGTGGTTGGATTCACCAGCTCATAGGCGGTCAGCCAGACAACGGCCACCATAACCGGATGAAATGCCACAGCCTTCGTATCCAGCGCGTTGGCATGGACGCCCTGCGGCGTTTTCTGGCAGCAGCCATGTGACGCGGACATTTCCATCTGCCCGCACTGGTCCTTCATCATGCGGCAGCAAGCGCGCTCTTCTGTGCTCATCTGAGCATCGGGAACCATGCACGCCATCGCCGGGGCTACGCATGTGACCAGCAGCAAAACCAATGCACCGAATTGGCGAAGGATACGCATCCGCTATCAGACTACTTCCAGCTGGCAACAAGAGCAAGCTAGATTCGGTAGAAGGCAATTGAATCCACAGATGGAATGGCAGGAGATGCAGGATGCACGATGGCTTAATCAGATTTCAGGCGAATCTGTCCAAGTTTGGATTCATCGCAGATGTGGGGCTGTTCGAGCACGACACAGAATTACAAAGACCCAATGTATCAATACCCTGTTCGATGTACCGATACATGCCGGACTCAGTTAGTGCTCAGATTGGCCGGAGCCACGATGTTGGGTTTTCGGGTCAGATGCTGGCTCACATTGAATAGAAAGAAATAGAGACCAACCAAGCCTTGTCTCGCCTCTGCAATTGTCGCAGAGGCATGAACACCCTTGGAAGCAACATCATTCAGACGGCGAATGTAAGATGCCAAGTGATCCAACTCCGCACGCAACAGATGATCAGAAGCCGACGCATCGACTCGTGTTGCTAAGAATTCCTGCAACCGATTCATATACTGATCTTCCCCAAGCGTCCGCTCTTTCCCATCAGAGCAGATCACAACCCCAGTAACCGGAGGATAAAAATGATCTGCGACTGCCTTCAACGCGCGACGCACTTCTGTCAGTAGCAGTGAGGCATCTTCCAGTTCGGTTGTTGCGGAAAGCTGTGCCGCCTTCAGAAGTTTCCGAAAGACGTCTTCAGACCTAGCCTTGAAGAAGTTGTTAACGTCGTTCTGCACTGTCTCAAGAAATCCTTGGCTCTGTCGCTGAGATTGAATCTGGCGTTCAATTTGAATAGCGTAGTTCAGGCAGCGGGCTTTTAGACGTGTCTTGATTGTCTGCAGCGCTTTGATGCGGAGTCGCATCCGACCTTTTTCTTGGGTAAACCTATCTAGGAATGAGGCAGCATCAAATGGGTCCAGACCCGACGGTAATGTCATGTCGGCTATCGACAATTCCCACTGGGCCAATTCTGGATCGATCTCACCAACCGCGACTTTCAGAACATTTTTCTCTTCGCCATCTTCATCGCTCGAAAGACTGAAATCGAGGGTATGCGCCTTGATCCAGTGCTCAAGTGACGTGGTCCAAATGAACTTCTGGGCCTCCTCCTTGAGGTGGGCGGTGTCGTCGTACAGCACACGTCCAACCTCATGGCGATCCGGATACAATTCCCGCATGAAGATTGCCGCGTTGAGATAATCCTTTGCGTTCCGCGCTACGCGAAGACAGCCCATCACGGCCTTTTCAACCTGGTCCTCTTCAAGGTGCTCGTAGATGCGTGCCAAGGACTTGTCGTAATCCATCGTTCTATTATGACTAGTATCGTCACCCATTGATATCTGGAAGATGATGGGGCGAGAGGTCTGGCATCAATGATGGAACCTTCATTGAAGACATTGAAACGACTGTTCGCGTTGTCGGGAAACCGCTGTGCCTTTCCACAATGCGAAATCCCCATCGTCGAAGACTCTGGAACGGTTACGGGCATCGTCTGCCATATCAAGGCTCGCAGTAAGGGTGGTCCTCGCTACGATGCAAAACAGACCGACGAGGAACGTCATTCGTTTCCAAATCTTCTTTTGTTATGTGGCCGGCACAGTAAATTGATCGACTCAGAACCAGTCAGGTATACCGTGCAGGCCCTGCTGAAAATGAAGAACTTGACTCCGCACAATGGCACCGTCGAAATCTCACAGTCGGACGCCCACAAAGCGGAACTGCTCCTTCAAAACTATCGAGCCATCTACATCACTGCAGGCGGGCACGTCATGCTGGACAGTCCAGGCAGCGTACAAGCTTCACATGTCATCATCAAAACACAGAAACGCTCTCTCAAGTTTCAGCCTCCGATTGGAAGTATCGCCTCGGAGCTTGCGCATAGAAACTACACCAAACACCTGATAGACCGTTATCACGATTTCGCCAGCAAACAGCCGGGAAGAACGTTTGGCTATCCGGCGATTTACGCTGAGATCAAAAGGCGATTCGGAGCCAAGTGGGATTTCATCCCGTTGCATCAGTTTGACGATCTCGTATTGTTTCTGCAACAGCGAATCGATAAAACCATGCTCGGCTCGATGAATCGAGGTAAGGGCACTCCGAATTACTCCACCTTCGTCGAATTCCGTCAGAAGTATGAGCGCAGCTCATCCAAAGATGCGTCGGCTCCATAGCATCCTGTAAAAGAGGGCGGCTCAGGAAACAGAGTGAGCGGAGCCAGAGAGAATTTCTTAGGGTTCCTGCGCGCCGGCGATAAGGAGTCGAACCTTAAATCGTCGTTCCGTGATCAGAATTGTGATCCCGTCCGTGCTCAGCGACAATAGGACATGGCTCTAAGTCCACTTCAGGTAAAGGTCGCCGACATCGTCTGCGCCCACTACATGAACTCGCATCGGTCGGCCTCGCGCAGAGAACTCGTCCTCCTGGTCAGAGACGGCTATGTACTGGACGAGATGGTGAATCGCTCGTTGCTCCGGACCGACGCGAATCGTAAGGAGTATTCTCCCTCTCTCGGCTCCTTCGCCCTCCTGGAAGATACCGACAACAGATTGATCGCCGCACACGAGGCGACCATCAGGATTCTCCGCACGCTGGTCAGTCTGTATGAGACACGTGACCCGGCAATTACATACACCCCCGATGAGCTTATCGAAGAAGTTCGTCTTCTCGACGGCAGAGTCGATCCCAATCAAGTCCGATTGGGACTTTATCTCTCTCACTCCGGATTCGGGGCGATCCAGACCCACAAGCCATCAGACGATGGCTTAGACATTCTGTCCTTCACCATCGCTGAATCGGTGTTGAGAATCGACGACCCTGAAAAAGATTGGTCTCGGCAGGTCGCTATATCGCGTAACAGTGCTTCTGACGGTCCCAGGCATCTCTCACTAGGGGGACACCCGGAATCTTTTCCTAATGCGAACGAGCCTGTCTCCCTTGAACCGACCGCTTCGGAGATAACCGAAAGCCAGAACGACCCGGCAGTGGCCATCTCCGGGGGCGACTATCCTCGTGTCTTCATCTCCTATTCCTGGGACTCGGACGCTCACAGAAAATGGGTGCTATCGCTCGCGACCCGCCTCCGGAGCGAAGGCGGAGTAGACGTTGTGCTCGACGAATGGCACTTGGGTTATGGGGAAAACAGGTTTCTCTTCATGGAGCAATCCGTAGTGTCTTCCGCGTTCATTTTGCTCGTCTGCACGCCACCCTATGCCGAGAAGGCGAACGATCGCCAGGGCGGCGTGGGATACGAATCGAACATCATCACGAGTCAGATCGCGGATAGGACCGACAAGCAGAAATTCATTCCGGTCCTACGTTCCGGTGAGTGGAAGTCGGCTCTGCCGGTTTGGCTTAAGCACATGACAGGGTGCGATCTCTCGGCGGACCCCTATTCGGAACAACAGTTCCAGAAGCTCTTGCGTACGCTTCATGGGCAACAAGTGCTGGCCCCCGCTCTCGGGCCAAGACCGTCATTCCCCAAAACTGTAGCGGAAACGATTATTCAGGAACCTGCTCTACCAGCCAATCCGGCGCCCGGATTCACCAGCTCTCTGAAAAGTGAGCTTAGTGCGAAAGAGCGCGAACTCCTGGACGCAGCCGTCAATGACCCGAACGGTCAGATCAGTCACCGACGTCCTATCGGACCGGAGAGCCTCATGGCCAACGGTAAATCCTTCATCGAAAGAGGCGACGCTCGCAGCAAGGCGGCATGGCTCGGAGCATTGCACGCTTTGGAGCAGAGAGGACTCATGCAACCGGCGTCGCCAGAACGGCACTTCTACCACGTCACAGATCGTGGATATGAAGTCGCAGACAAGTTGGGACACTTCGTCCGATGGAAGACGCACGAGGTTTTGCTTGAGGCTTATTACATGAATGCTCCCAAACAATCGATCGTCATCAAGTGCACCGGCATCGTCGAGGTGCCTCAGATTTTCTATCCGAGTGAAGATGGTGACGATGGCTCCGGCATGCGCAGTATCAAGCGTCATCGTTCTCTCCTGATAGAAAACGTCGAACCCGACACGCTTGCAGATCTTTCCTGGCAACCGAGTGACGTGTCTTTCCTGGACTCTGGCACGAACGAACAACAATCCTTCCGGGTTTCTATGGCAGAGCCTCCGGAGCGAGGGACTCTGCTCCTTGAGATCGCTAGTTAGCGCCATTCGGCCAGGGTAAAATAGTTTCAGCCTTGATCGTTTAGGTGGAGGAGCATCATGTTAATTCTCCCTCTTAAGCCGGTCGCCAAGATCATCGCCGTTTTAGGAACACTAGTGTTCTGCGGCTATTTGGCATCAGCCTGCATCGAGCACAAAAACCCCTTTGGCGAAGACTACTGGAAGGCCAAACAAGCCGAACATGCGCGAAGCGCCAGTGACGCGCGCCACTAAAGCGATAGTTCCAATCCAATATCAGCTCGCGGTGTGGACGCCGGTCGTTGCGATTGGGCCTCCTCTGGCGATTTCTGCTTTGAATGCTCCGTAGCCGAAGTTTTGGTCACGTCGTGGCTTAGCCGTTCTCCGAGTCGCAAAGCGTCGTTAGTAAAAATCTCTGCTGAGTGGGAAGCTCTCGATACCGAGACATAGGCGAATCGTGTGTTTATCAATTCTGGGTGGGCTTTAGTATCCATGTTGACGAGGACACGTTCTGCAGTCAGACCTTGCGAACTGTGTGAAGTCACTGCATACCCATGATCGAAGTGGCGGAATTCGCTTGGATCGATTGAAACGCGATTGCCGTTATCCATACGTGCGGAAATCTCTCCATGTGCTATTTGTTCGATGGTTCCGAGAGCGCGGTTCGGCAGGTCAAGATCGCGGCATGGTGCGGTCATTTGGATACGGTCACCAACCGCAAAGCTTCCCTCCAATTCCCTGTATGCGTCGATTCCGCGCAGGCGCGAAGGATCGTAGGTAACGATATCGCCCGTCTGCTTCTGTACTGATATCAGGTTGACAGTCGGTTGAGTTGCGACCACCTGCGCATAGCTGCCGCGCTCCAAGCCCAATTCTTTACTTCCGCGCTGGTATCTGAGAACGTCTCCTACCTCGTATTGCGTCGCCCATCCTCGATCTGCTCCTGTCATCTCCGAGCGAGAGACGAGGACGCTATATTGTTGCTCTTCCTTGCCGACAAGACCGTGAGCCTGGAGTTCGCCGCGGACTGCCTGATTGATCTCTCTTCGTGATGCGTTGTCGGGAGAAACAATCATTGCCCCTTCGGGCCGCAATGCGTAGCTTTTCGCGATAGCCTCATACCGCTCCTGCGGCTCGACAATCTGAGAGATACAGCCGTGCTGCTGCAGCACTGCAATCCCCAATGTGGTTTCATTCTTTGAGAGGTGTTCGACTGCCTTAAGGAGTTCGGGGTCTTTCTGGCGGATGATCTGGTCCAGTTGCGCGGTACGCATTCCTGCTTCCTGTAATTGCTCGAAAGGCTTGCCAGCATCCACTCCAAGATGCTGCCTCGTATCCCCTATAAGCACTACCTTGTCCTGGCTGCCGATGCGTTCGAGAAAGTCGCGCATCTGCTTGGTGGATGCAAGCGATGATTCGTCCAGCATGTAGAGATGTTTGCGCTCTGGATCACCCGCAAACTGCTCTTGCCCGCCCCGTGCGAGGAAGCCTTGCAGGGTATCTGCCGCGATGCCAGAATCCCGAAGCTGTTGGGCTGCACGAGAGGTTGGAGCAAAGCCCTCCACGGCATATCCGTTCGCTTCCGCTCCCTGCCGGATTACATCCAATGCGGTCGTCTTCCCTGAGCCGGCAACCCCTTGTATGCCCTGAATCTGATCTTGAGAAACCAACACCTGCTCTACGGCGGTGCGCTGGGCACTATTCAGATGGGGATGCGCTTCGGTCAACCGGACGGCATCCTGAATGGGCATGATTGAGGAAGCCTGACTTTGCCCTCGCGTCATCTGCTGGATGACATCTTTTTCGGCCTCGATAGTCTTGCTCGTAGTGAACTGTCGTCCGGTCTCATGTCGCCGATTCGGCACAAGCTGAAACTCGTCTTTGGCAAGGCGAGCCTCAAACGCTGCCCGTATCTCTGGGTAGGTGGCCTCGCCCATTCCACGACGGAGCGCGTCACGGAAGAGCGCGCGTTCATCGGTAACTGCCTCGCGCTCGAAGCTCCGATCGCGGGCGTAGCTGACAGCTTCATGCGCCCTGGCCGTGCGGTCAGCTCTAGCGGTCTGAAACTCGTTGCTTCGAGACCGGGTCCTGGCCTCCGATACGACCTTGTCGGCCTGATTTCCATACTCCTCGGCGAGCTTCCGATGGGCGGACAGCACCTCGCCGGGTGACAAAATCTGCTTTTTGTCGCGGGTGGAATGGGCGGCTATCTGAGCCGCTTCGTGGCCCTCGAATCCGTTCTTTTCCAGATAGTCGCGGATCTGCTGGCTGCGCGGACTGCTGGCATCCAAATAGTCCTGCGAGTATCCTTTGATCTCAGGAGCCCCGCTTCTCCCAGGCTCGATTTCGTAACCAAGCTGCGACAGCCGATACGTTAGCGAAGACTGATACACGGCTGTCGCAAATTGCTGGCTTTCAAACAAACTCTTGGGCTGCAGCGCCCTCATGTTCCCGTCTTCACGTTCGGTCATATTGAAGATGACCGCATGGGTGTGGAGTTGGGGAGCCGCATACCCATCCACCGGACGTGCGGTGTCATGCTCGAACTTGGCGACGGCGAATTTCCCCGTTGTTTCTGCAGGTTGATTCCCTCCTATACGGGCCTGGGTGTATCGCTCCAGCTCGGTCAAAGCGAAGTTGACCGCTTCCCTGTGGGCCTCTCTTACCCGGTCGTCCCCGCCTACAAGCGCTGTCAGCGAAACGGACTTTGGAGCCGAAAATGTGGCGTCCCAGCCTGCCCGATGTTCTACCGGCGCAACGGTCTTACCCTCTTCGGTCTTATATTCCTGCACGACACGGTGACTGACGAGCTGTTCGCCAGTCCGGGGATGCTGGCCTTGGGCGAGACGTGCAAAGTCTTCTGCACTGACACCGCCGGCAAGGCCAAAGTTTGCAGCCAGCGCGCCGTGCCACTCACCCAAAGTAGTACCGTCCTGCTTCCAATAGTTCTGTTCGGCGGAAGTGAATTCCTTGGCGTGATAGGTCTGCGCCTGGGAAGCGGACAGCGGCTTGGAGATGTTGAGCATAATCAGCTACCAAGAGACCACCCGCCCTGTGCGTGCTCGGCAGGCTCTTCTTCTTCACCCGGTTCTTCAACGACCGTTAAGGCTGGTTTGACCGGCTTCTTCTCCAGAGTCTTTGGATCGAAAGCCAGGTCATCGTCTTCGAGCGGTCTTGGCACGAACGCGGGATGGATCGCAGGGATATCGGTATAGGCGAACGAGAATCGGGCGACGTGATTTCCGAGCTTCAGGAAGGCGTGTTTGTCAGCCAAACCCGATATCTCAGAGTCGAGTACAAGCGGTTCAACCTGACGGTCCAAGGCGAAGTTCTTGCCCGACCTGGTACCGTCGAAGTGTGTCTCTCTCATCCGCTCGATCTCGACCTTGCCGATGGCATTCGAGACCCACTCGGCGGCCTTCGGCTCCGTGGTCTTCAGGAAAATCTTCGTGGCCGGCTGGGACAGCATGACCTCGGCCATGTGGCCGTAAATCACCTCAAGCTGCGCCTTGCCCTGGAACCCCAGCACGAGCGGATTTCGGGATTTCCGGTTCTCTGTGATGGCGGTATGGAGCTGTGGGAGCCGCTGCAGGCTGGCGAGTTCGTCAAGGACAAACCAGACAGGCCGCTGGTCCTCTTTTGGCTCGTTCAGCAGGCGCAGGACGAGCAAATCTATCCAGAGGCTATGCAGCGGGCGCAGGGCTTCACGCTCGCTCGGTTTCGACGTAATGAAGATCCAGCCTTGCCGCCCTTCTGCCCATTCCGTCGCGCTCCAAGCTGTCTCTGCTTTCTCCTTCGTGGGAAGCATCCGCAGGCTGTCCGCTATTAGGCCAAGGGATGCCAGAACGCCATTGCGTTGCTGCTGTGCGCCCTTCGCAATCATGCTCGCCATCTCCGTTCCCTGAACACGGCGGTCGATCTCGTCGGGGTTAGCCATCCAATGCACAAGCTCCTGGGGAGTCGGGCCGAAGGTCAGCAGATGGGCAAAGATTTTTTGTGGTGTCTCGACGAAAAACTCTCCCTTGCGGTCGGTCGTGGGTTGGTAAAGAGACGCCGCGATCGCCTTCGCCTCAGCTCGGCGACGAAGCTCCTCAGACGGCCCCCAGTAGGGGCATCGCTTGTCGAGAGGATTGAGGATGATGTCTTGCCGGTCCTTGTCGTAGAACCTCTGCACGAACTCACAGGCCGGGTCATAGACGATGGCCGATTGTCCGCGCGCCTGTATCTGGCGGAGGAGTTGCATGATGAGGGTCGTCTTGCCCGCCCCGGTGTCTCCCATCAACTCAATATGCTGCCCTTCGCTGCGCTGGGGAATACGCATCATCGGCTCGGCCTCCAGAGTCTTGAAGCCGATGCCATCACCCTGAACTGCCTTATTGAACTCCCTGGGCGAGACGAGTACCGGGCCTTTCAGGCGGCGACCATACTTCATCTGCTTACGCCGCTTGATGTCTTTTCGAATCGAGAATGGGAGTTGCAGCAAGAGCGCGGCGATCCCAAACAGCACGGGCAAACGAAAGATGGCCCAGAGGCTTTCGCCGTCATAGATGGAACGCTCGAAATAGTCATGGAGGGGCTTATTCAGGTACTCCGTCTTCGGCTGGCGATAGAGAAAAACCATGCCGGATTGTCGGGCCTGATCGGATAATTCCAGCGGGATAGGTTTGCCCTCTGGCGAAGGTGTTGAACCCTCCTGAACGTCAGTCTCAGTGGCGGCCCGCGAGCGCTTTTCAGCGTCCCCGATGCTGAGGAGCTGGTACTTGTCCGTCTTGTGCATCATGCCTGCGACGCCCGTCCGCAAGTAGTACGGGAGATAAAAACGCTGCAGCGGCGTCATCGCATAGGCAAAGTGCAAATATACCCAAAGGCCGGTGATGACGAGCGAAAAGAAGATCGCCCCATAGGTATAGATGGGCGAGTGCGGCGGAAAGATGACGGTCTCTTTGCGGCCCCATTGTGTCTGTGTCATGGCTCCTCCGTTGCTCCTTCGACGTAGCTGGCGAGCATTTCTTTTGCTGCTTTTCTCTTGTTCGTTTTCACATAGCGGAGAAGCTCTTTGAACTGCTCCCCAGTCAATTTTTCGCCGCGCAGCAGCGGTTCCAGAGTGTTGATGAGCAACAGCCGGATCGCTTGCACTTCGGCGAACGTGGCGATGCTGTGCTGGGATTCCTGGTCTTGTACGGCGCTCAGGAGAACGTCGCGAACCCACTCGCTCAGCCATTGGCCCCTGCCTCCGGCAAGCCGTTCGACCTGCGTAAACTCCGCCTCGGTCAGCTTCGTGCTGACAGTCTTGCTCCGGTTGATTCTGGGCGGGCGGCGGATCGCCCGTTCTGTTGTGCCAGGTGTCGCGACTGCCATCTGTTGCTCCTATCCGAAGGTAGCCATATAGCTACTGCGAAGCTCCAAGCCATGCCTTTTCAGCAAGTCTCTATATGGCTACGAAAGTAGCCATACATCTCCCTATGAGGGGTGGAGTGTCAAAAATCTTCCGGTGCGAAGCACCGCTTACGCACCGGCACGGATTTGTATGGAGGGTCATGCCTTCTGTGCCCTCCACGGCTCTATGGCATCCACCCCTGCAGCCGGCTTCTTGGCGGGCTGCTCTGCCGCCGCCACTTCATTAGTCGGCGCTTTGCGGACGCGCAACGTACAGCGGACCTGCTTAGCCTGTGGGGTCTTCAAGAAGTCCTGGAAGTCGCGATCTTTCGAGAAGACGTAATTGAGAGCTTTGTCCACTACGTCGTCTGCCGTGGCCTTAATGAAGGCGGCGTATTGATCGACTTGAGTTGCTGTCGCTTCGTCCAATCGGACGGAAGCGCTGAGCTGACGGCTTTGGGTGATTTCAAGTAAGGGCATTTAGGGTCTCCTATCTGGGGTGAAATGGAACGAATTGTGGCCTCAATCAACCGGCCTGAAGCATTGGCAAGTTGGCGTCGAATACAGGGTCAATCAGGAAGCGTTTGGCATCTCGATCGAAGCCCTTGAGACCCAGCACTTCTCGAATTGCGCGGCGTCCTGGTTGGCGCTCAACATGGACGACGAAATCAACCGCATCTGCAATCTCCGCTTCGGTGTCAATAAAGGTCGTCTGCGCGTGGTTGCGCATGACGAGGTTGGCGAAGCGATGAAGGGCTTTCTCGGCCGAGTTTGCATGGATCGTGGCAAGTGAACCGGCGTGGCCGGTATTGAAGGAATCGAGCAGCGTCCGCGCCTCGATACCCCGTACTTCTCCCAGGATGATCCGGTCTGGTCTCCAGCGGAGAGCAGACTTCAACAGGTCATCGAAAGAGACAGAAGACTTGAACGTATCGGTCTGGCATTCGACAGAGAGAATGTTTGGCTTCTGGATGTGAAGCTCGGCTGTATCTTCGATAACGACGATCCGCTGCGCCTCGGGAATGGCGTTAGCAAGAATCCGCAGAAGCGTGGTCTTCCCTGTCCCGGTTCCGCCGCTAATGAGCAGTGTCTTTCCTGCTGTGATTTGCTCCGCAAGGAACGCCGCGAGCGGGCGCGTAAGCGTGCCGCGCGTAATCAGGTCTTCGACCGTGTAATGGCGGCTGGAGAACTTACGGATAGTGAGCGCCGGAGCGGGACGCACGACGGGCGGAATGACCGCCGCCAGGCGGCTCCCGTCTGGAAGCTGCGCGTGCAATACAGGGTTATCTTCGTCGAGCTTTTTGCCGAGCTGGTTGGCAATCACTTCGAGGCCGGTGCGCAGCTTGCCGGCGTCGAAGGAAATAGTCTCTTCCCGGCGCATGATTCCATCGCGCTCATACCACCATGAGGCGTCAGGATTGCCCATGATTTCACTGATGCTTTCGTCTAGCAGCAGTGGCTCTAATGGGCGAAGGAATGGAAGGATCAACTCAAAGCTCATAGCGGGATCTCACAGCGATGGAAGCCCAGCGGGTTAGCCGGGCTTCCGTGGGTGAAGAGAAAGGGCCTATGCGGCCACTTCCTCCGTGGAAACTTCGTCGTTCTCTTGCTCTTCCGGGGCGGCCTTCTCGGCGCGGTCCAGCTTCAGAATCGAATCGACCCGAATCTCCCAGATGCGCTGCTTGCTGTCCGTCTTCTTGCTGTCGTACTCCCGGCTGCGCAACTCCCCTTCTACCTGGATATGTGCGCCCTTCTTAAGGTTGGCGGCGAACTCCGAGAGCTTGCCGAAGACGATGCAGCGATGCCATTCGGTTTGCGAGATGTACTTGCCGTCCTTCTTGTAGGAGCTCTTGGTTGCCAGCGAGAGGGTCGTAAAGCTGCGGTTATTGTTGGTGTGAACTTCTGCCTCACTGCCGAGGAAGCCGATGAGATTTACTTTGTTCTGATACATGGTCGTGTCTCCGTTTGTTGAATTTCCCGATCTTGCTGGGGTCACACCGGGCGGAGCCTAAGCGAGTGGGCCCGGCTCCCAAGTGCCAAGCTCTGCATTTACGGAGGGTCCGGTACGGAAACCGTAACCCGTAGGGCGGCGTAGCCGAAGCAGAAGAGCGCCGCGCCGCCGGGCGCCGGTTTTGCCCCGAAGCTGTGACCCAGCAAACGGCGGGATACATAACGGCAGACACATACACGAGCAAAGTTTTCATCTGCTCTCTGGCTCAAGAAGTTCGCCTCAATCGCTGCTGGTTTCGAGCTGCTAACTGCTCCGCAAAAGGACGGCAGTTCGCCACCGATTCTGCAGCCCGTCCGGCTCTCGGATGCTGGCGAAACCTTGTACGGGGACAGGTGGGGTGAAGCAGCCGAATTGGCAGCAAGTCTGGACATCTCTAAGCCTCTGGAACGTCGATGAATCCCTAGCTGAACGCCTGGTCTACCCGGAAGCGGACGATAGTCAATCCGAGAGGGTCTACGGCCAACTCATCATTCTTCACGTTCTCCCGGAAGACGTAGGTCACGCTGGCGACCCATCGCTCCCGCTTGAGTTCGGTATGATCCGCCGGGTTCGTGAATACCTTCTCGAACTCGATCCGTGCCGAATAGGGCGACTGCCGCAGGTCGTCAAGGACGACGTTTTTGACCTCGACATCGACGTAAGGAAGCGTGCTGTCGTTCCTGTAGGTCAGGATCGTATTGTCCTTGCGCTCCTGGTCGATCACTGCCCGCTGGACGTCGCCATTCAGGAAGTACAGTGCATTCGTCTGGTCACGCTCTATGGTGAAGCGATTGCGGTTGAAATAGAGCTCCGCCCAACGGGTCAGGTAATACTTGTTCTCCGCCTCCTGCGGGCGGTACTGGAAGTTGCGATAGTCGATCGCTTCGGCGTGGCCTACGTCATTGATGCGCACAATCATTGGGTGCATGTTGGCGAGTGCCTTCTGGCTTTTGAATGTCAGAGCAGCCAAAGCCAAGCAGACGATAACGAGCGCAAGGATCGTCACCTTCAAATAGGTGTTCATTACCAACGGATCGCCATACTGCTCCAGATAGCGTTCAGCGGCGCGGGTGATCTCGGGCGATGCTTTCATCGTTGCTGTACTCATGGGTCTACTCCTCAGCCCATCATGGCGGTCGTTGCAAGGCCGGTGATGATTCCGGTGCCGGCATCATGCCCGCCCGTATGTCCGGAAAATATGGTGGCGGTCATAGCTGGAATCTTGAGCAAGATAAAGCCGTTGACGACAACTAGCAGGATCAACACGGGCAGCTTTTCGACCATCTGCGCCGGGTCTACAAAACCACTCATCATGCTGTAGTAGTGGGCCAGCAGTTGAGACAAGATACTGAGCGTCGCCGCAGCGACCACTTTGTAGAAGGAAAAACCCAGGAACGCGCGGAGCCAGCCCCAGAACAGGAACTCCAGCTTGTCGAAGACAAGGAATGGAATAAATATTGGGCCGAGCATTCCGACAACGGCGCTGGCGACAGCACCGTAGGCGATGATTACGCTGATTAGCGCCGAGAGTAGGGCGATGAGCACCTGAATCAGGGCGAAGATGATTGCGTTATACGGGTTCGTCACCGTTGCCATCATCCCCGGCCCTTCGTTCGTCTCCGCTTGCCGCAACGTATTCAGGATGTTCGCAGCGCTGTCAGTCCCAATGAGGTCAACGAGATGTTGCGCCCCGCCGTTGATAAATCCCTTAAGCGAATATCCGATGCCGGGAATGCTTGAGTCGTAGAAGTTGACCATCACATAGGCGAACGTGATGAGCATGAAAAAATTCAGAAACTTCGCTACGCTGAAGCCCGGTCCTCCCTGCGCGGATGCCAGAGCCTCTTGGACGCCAAACCAGACGAGCATGATGGTTGCGAGAGCGACGCAGATATGGACACCCATTGCATCGACTGACGGTGCAACGGTACTGGTCAGAGTGTTGCAAGCCTGCGTTATCCAAAGAAAGAGATCCATATCTGCCTCGCTCGTTAGAAGAATCAGTACCGCATCGCGGTCGCTGCGCCACTAAAAGACGGCGCGGTGGTGGTGTATCCGGGGTGAAATTGGTTGGCTTGTTGAAACGTGGCTTTGAGTGCGTCTTGCTGTTGCTTTTGAGCGACGATCTGCTGCAGCGCGGATGCCTGCGCAATTTGGTTGGCTTCTTGTTGCTGCTGGAGCTGCAAGATCAACGCCTGATTGATGCGCTGCAGGGTCGCTAATTCAGTGTGTTGTGCCGGGTCCGCGGATTGCGTCTGCGATTGCAGCGTGTTGATCGCCGCCTGGCGTTGCTGTGAATTCGCACGAATCGTGCCAAGCGTCTGAAGATTGCTGCTACTGACCGAGTCGTTCAGGTCGGCGGTTGCTCCCTGGGCTGCAATCTGCTGCTGCGCCGAGAGGCTTAGATTCCCATAGCCGCTGAGCTGACCTGTTCGAGGCACCGATGCCTGCTGATACGAATAGGCGGCGTTGGAGCCACTATTTGCCGTGCTCATCCAAGGTTGTGAGTTGCCATAAGTGTTCGCGGCCCGATTGAGCATCATCCAATATGACGACGGGGAGAGATAGGGTTGGTAGAGGCTCTGCGGAGCAAGAGACATCTGATGAACCACGTTATACGTTGCGATGGCATTGTCCGCGAGCTTCACGGAGTTGGTGAAGATGTTCTGTCCCTGTTCAATTTGCTGGACAGCGTGAGCGGCCTGAGTCGGGTCGTAGACAATGCCCGATCCGAACTGGGCGCGCGCCGCAATCGGCATCGTCGCCAGAGTGAACACTGCGATTTTAAAAACAAGAGTCCTCATAGTCGTGTCTCCTTCGTACACAACGGGTGAATGGTTTATGGAAACGATCTACTTACTGGCTTGCTGAAGCTCGTTTTGAAGGTCGCCGGCCCGTTTCGCCTCTTGGTCGCACTTCTTTTTCTGAGCATCCTCCTGCTCTTTACTGATGGGCGGCGGTGTCCTACCGCTTAGGGCATCTCCTGCACCGCTTGTCATTGGTGCAACGCAGTCGTTTACGTATTGCTTATGAGCATCGTTGTATTGCTGCTGCAGGTTGGTGATCCTAGCTTGCTTCTCTTGGCCGCTCTGACATCCAGCCAGGATGAGGCAAGCGAGCAGCGCGGCGATGGGCATTAGCGGCTTCATGACACCTCCTTAGAACGATTGGGGTATGGTGTGGTTTTCGTAGGCCGGCAGAAGCATGTCTTGTGTGATGTAGAGCTTCACTCGATGGCCTTCGCGGATTGTGATGGTCGGCGGTATCTGCATAAAGCGATCAAGGATTGTGGTCGCCGACTGCGCGACGGAGGCAGAGGCCCCGGTCGTGAATATCTCCGGCCCCGAAGCCGTCAGTGCAGCCCCGCCCTCTGTAATTTGAGATGCTCCTGCAATAACGCCGAGTGCAATCGAGGTGCCGAAGATTTGCAGGTAATGATTGTTGACCTTATCCTTCAGGCCCTCTTCCCCGATCTGGTCAAGACCATGGAACTGATCCAGGTCAACACTGTAACCATCGGGCATAATCATCCGGTGGAACACGACGGCCATGCGGCGCTGCTGTCCAAAACCGCTGGAGCCAATCTTCTTCGCCTCTCCCAGCACGATCGTTCCATCAGGAATGAGTACGTGCTGATGGTCATGCGAGTAAACAGGGTTCGATACGAGCACTTTGACTGGGCCAACGGCGTCGCCATCCAGCCGATTCATCAACACCGTATCGACCGTGATTCCCTCATAAAGGACATACGGCTGGCCGCTGGCAGAGTCGATATTGACCTCGGGGGAACGCTTCGGCGGCGTTGGCTGGTCCCCGGCGGCGCGTGCCGCAACCAGACTTGAGCTTGCGGGCGGCGCGAGCTGCTGGGGAGCATAGCCTGTGGGCATGACAGCGCTCTGTGGAGGTTGCGGCTGCGAGGCGTGCTGATCCGCCGATTGACTGTAGGCAAGATTCGAAGAAAATCGCGAGTCGAACGCTTTCTCTCTCTCCTTAACCGCGAGTTGCTGTGCCGACTGTTGCTCCGGAGAAAGCCCGGCTCCGTTCCCTCCCGGCTGTGCATAGCTGCCAGCCTGCGGATATGGCATCGCCGGGCAGGGTTGTCCGGGCACACAGGCCGCTGGCTGGCCTGTGGGGCCATAGGAAGCCGCCATAGCCCTCTGCGCGGGCGTAGCAAGGGCCAAAGCGGGGTCATTAGCCGCCGCTTGGGCGGCGGCGGCCTGTTGAGCTTCCTTCTGGCGTTCGGCGTCAAGCTGGTTCTTGAGGTCTTGAATGTTGTTGTCTGTGTTGTCCTGAACCATTGGCTGAGGCGGCCCGCTCTTCTCAGCTGCGACCTGGGCCGGGGTCTTCTTTCCGTGAGAACTGAAGACGGCTGCAAGGATCACGAGCAGCGCAACCCCGAGGTAAAGGAGCGGCTTGAGATTTTTCTGTAGGACGCCCTTCGGATCGATCGCCCGCTTCCTCAGCTCTGGCTCCACGGGTTGTTCGGCGGCGATGACTGGCTCTGTCATGTTGCGTGTCCTTTCGGCTATGGCCCCGTTCTAACCCTTGCGGCTGAATTCCATCTTTTTCTTACCCAACTCGACATAGCCCGAATCCATCACTTTCGGGATGATGTATGTCCCATCGCGCAGGTCGTATGAGATGAGATTCGGCTTCCCGTCCTTCATCTCGTACACAGAGAACTTTTCGGGGGCGTTGGTCTTGATGTAGGTGAATTTGTCGTCGTGATAAATCGACTCGATATCGAATGGCGCTTCGTTAGCTCTAAAGTGATAGTCGAACTTGAGCTGGGTCTGATAGGCGCTCTTATACTCGTCCACGGCCTGCCCGACATGGGACTGCAATGCTGCGAGCTTTTGCTCAGTCTGCTCCAGTTGGGCAGTGGGAACGTACTGCGGCGGGCCACTGGACGCGACGATAGAGGAGCGGTCGGCGGGCTCAATCAGCACCTTCAAGTCCGGCGTTTGGGAAGTGCTCGACACGTCCTGCAGCGTGAACGAATAGATGTTGCCCTTGTCAGTGATGAGATTGAGATTGGAGCTGATGCCTGCTTTGGCTGGATGAACAAAGCAGAAGTTTCCCACTACATCCACCACCCAGAAGTCTTTGTCGCCCGTTGCCGCCTCCATGATCTTTTCGGTGGGCGGAACTTCGATGAGCGTGGTGTACTTCAGCTTCGCGTGAATAGGAACGATGTCCTGCGAGTGATATTGCACCGTCCGCGCTGAAGCGTCCTGGGCAACGGCAACGGTGTACGGGACGGCCAAGGCGATACCGGCGATAAAGAGAAGTAAGCGATTCATGCTGTTGCTCCTTTACGGTTGTCAGTGACGATGCCGGCCAGCGTGCGAGGCCGGAAGGGGTGTTCTTCTGCCAGACGGCGCAAGCCTTCGGCGATGCCGAAACGCTCGAAGTAGTCGCGCTTCTTCAGGTTGTCGCGGGCATTGTTGGTCGCCATCCAGTGCGAGACCGAATCGACGTTCAAACGCACCTTCTTAGAGCTTTGCGCCTTACGGATGAGCATCTGGCCCGGCGGCACGAGATCGGCAATAAGATCCAATTCGGTGTCATTCAGATGGAACGCTTCGCGGTAGAGATCACGGTCCATCTCTGGGTTCGCAAGGAATATTTTGGTCGGGCAGCTCTCCGACACAATCTGGAGCATCCCCGACTCTTCAAGTTCCTTGATGGACTGCGTGGCGAGAATCATCGCGGCATTGTGCTTTCGCCATGTCTTCTGCGCCTGGACAATGTAGTTGCGGATCGTCTCGTTCTTGATGAACAGCCATGCCTCGTCAAGCAGAAACATCTTGAACGTAGCTAGCTTCTTCGCATCTGCAATCTCGTTCGACGCCCGGTGCAGAACGTAGAACAGCAGTGGCTCCAGCACGTCCGGCGCATCGCCCCAGCCGGCGAAGTTGAAGGTCTGGAAACGGCTAAAGGAGAGTGTGTCTTCGGCATTGTCGAACAGGAAGCCATACTGCCCGCCGCGGGTCCAACGGTGCAGGCGCTCCTTCAACTCGCCGATGATGTTTCCGAAGTTGGAGACGGTACGCTGATCCGGCTCCAGCATGTACGTCCGTTCAATCGCGTCCCACAAGCGACGCTCTTCTTTAAAGTCCAAGCGATAACGCTGCTCATTGCCCTCAATCAGCACGCGGAAGAAGCTGAAGAGAAATTGCATGTTCTCTTTGGTCGGCGAGAGGGAGAACGGGTTGATGGTGAAATCACGCGAATCCTGGCCCACATTCAGATATGAGCCGCCGAAGATGGATGTGAGCGATTGGAAGCTGCCGCCGATATCGAAGATGAACGTGAGCGGCGCATACTTCTGCGCGTTCTGCAGCAGGAAGTTGCAAAGGTAGCTCTTGCCCGACCCGGTCATCCCCAGGATGAGCGTGTGCGCAACTTCGCCATTGTGGAGATTCAGGAAGTATGGGGTGCTGTTGTCCGTTTCGAGCGCAGCAAGGTACTCCGTGCCAAGATGCGCGTTCGTCGTCTCACCGGGCAGGATCGTAAAGAGAAACGAGAGATCGGCATAGTTCGTATTGAGCAAGTACAGCCTGCGGAGATTGAGCGCGTAATTCCCCGGTACAGTGGCGAAGTAGGCATTGAGCTGGTTGTAGGTCTCGCTGAAGAGATTGCCGTCCGCGTTGGTGAAGACTCCCGTGAACTCTCCCACAAGCGGATCAAGCTCGGCCTTCGAGCGTCCATAGAGGACGACCGTCAGGGAGAAGTCACCAAGCTGTTGTCCATCACCAAGCGCACGCAGACAGTCACCAAGATTCTCAATGTCCGACTGTTTCGATTCGTCTACCAGCACGTCGCGCGGGTTCGTTCTATCGCTTCCCATCTGCGAGACAAAGCCTGTCTTCGACATGTTGAAATGGCGGCGGCGCTTGTTCACTTCCTTGCGTGCCTTATCCGTTGGAAGCAACGTCCATTCCGTAACGACATAGAAGTTAGCCGGAATCTTGAGCAATGCGTCCAAGACAAGGGGCCGCGTCTCGGTGATAGCTTCCTTCATCGTCAACACACGTACAACATGGTCGCCAACGCGCAGATGATCGCGCTCCGCCTCGATGTCGCTATTCACCACTTGATAGTCGAGAAACTGGGTGTGCTGGGGATCGCCCGCAATCCGCCAGTCGTCGTAGTTGAGCAGGCGGCGGAAGAATCGAAACTGACCATCCTGCTTGAGCACTTCAATTTGTACAAAGTCGGCCAGTTGGCGGGTGAAAGCTTGCACCCGCTGATCGAGCCGCGCGAGGTCATATTCGATTTGGGAGCGTAGCAGCGCCTTCATGCTGTTATTCGTGAATTGTGCGCGCAACTCCCCAACAGCACCCGCAGGGTCGCGGAAAAGGCGAGCGATTGCGGTGCCCACGCCGGTCTTCGACCTGGCTCCTTCCAACAGCACGCAGTAGAAGATTTCAACTTGATAGAGATGCTCGCGTTTGGCCTCAAAGAATTGCCGCCGCTGGTCAATCGCAGCCTCTACGATTGGGTCGTCGTATCGTGCAAAAGGGACATCGGGACGGTTTGATTTAAAAAGATACTGATAGACGTGGAAGCCTGGCCCGAAGGCTTTGAGGGCCGCTTCAAGCCGTTTGACGGCGTACTCCTGTTCGCTTTGGTCAAGGCTCTCGTAATCAACACCGGGCACGCGCAAGACCATGCCTAGATCCCCGCTCTTGGTGAGAAATGCGGTCTCGTTCCAAAAACCGTAGAGATTGATATGGTCCGTAAGGGCTGCAGCTTCCTTCCACGGTTTGATGACTCGATCAAGGCGCAACATCAAGCCACCTCCACGCGGGGGACGCTTTGCTTCGCGGCGTCATACCGGAGCTTGTATTTCTCGGACTTCGCCAGGATGCGCAGAAATGCGGGGTCGCTATTCGTTACCCAATGTCCGAAGACGAAACCGCCGATGAACACCGCAATTCCAGCAAGAATGGAATTGAAGATGTTGAACGCGCCGACTGCCCCTACACAAACGAAGTAGAAGAGGGAGCGTTCGACACCCAGATAGGTGAGGGGCCTATGCAGGCTCTTGAAGACCCTGTTGCGGCGGCGGATTGTCTGCTTCGTGTCCGGCATATGCCCCCCGGTGAATTGCGATTGGAAGTTGCGGGCTGAAAGGGCAATTGCGCTACGCGCCCCAAAGCCAACTCAGTACATTCGCGGCCATAACGGCGATGCCGGTTCCGGCCGCAACGCCGGCGAGAGCCTTTTTTGCGCCGGGCTCACCATGAGCGAAACCGTACCCGCCGATCACAATGGCAATCAGGGATGCGACCTTCGCAATGGTTCCGGTGAAAAGGTTCTGAAGGTTGGTGAAGCCGCTGTCGAAAGGCGAACCCGACTGTGCATGGGCCGCTAGGGGGAGGAGAAAGAGGACACAAGCGGTCGCCGCAAGTGGACGAATCCACCCGCTGATCGCTTGGCTCACCTTATTAGGAATGACAACACGGATACGGCGGGACATTGGCACCTCCTGCGACTGAATTCAGTCGGGATATGCCGAGACTCTAGGGCAATGGTTGCCGATCGTCTAATACTTCGTAGGCATCAGGTGATGCCTACGAAGTCGATTTGAGAGTGAGTCGGAGAGCGGGCTGCTGTATCAGCCAAGCAATCTCATCTGGGATGGCGATTCGATTCGCACCTTCTTTGGTGGCTTCTTTGCGATTTCTTTAGCCGCATCCGGCCAGAACTGTTTCCGCAGATTCCTGGCAATCACGGGAAGAATCTTTAACCTGGTCTCTCGCTTAAATACCATCGCTGTGTCCACCGTCCAATCAACCCCAAGGATTGGCCGCGTCACAAGCCCTTCTATTAGCGGCGTTCCTTCCCGTAAGAGAGCGAAGCCATCTCCAGTCTTCACCACCTCTTGCATCTCGTGAGGATGAGAAGTATGCGAATGCTCCTCAAATTCAACGCCGAGTTCGGCGAGCAATTCACGCAATCTCTCGTGAGCTTCGGGATGCTGGGAAGGATGGCGAAAAACAGTCAGATTCTGCGATAGATCAGTTGCATTTAGCGCCGTCTTCTTCGCAAGCGAATGGTCGGCAGGTAGGCAGACCACAAGCCGTTCGCGCTTGACGATTTCCACCCGAAGGGCATCGTCACTAACAGGCAGACTGACGATAACGACGTCGAGTTGATCGTCGGCCAATTCATTCATCAATGGCGCTGTCTCGCCCGTGGAGTATCTGACCGTTGAGGCCGGAACGAGCGACTTCTGAATCTCGGCTGATCTCCGGCAAATTTCTTTATCGACAAACGGAGTGCACCCAATCCGTAAAATCTCTGCTTCGCCGCGGTGAATGGCTTCAAGAGCCTCCAATGCCTGGTCGCGAGTTTCCAGTACGTCCCGAGCGATAACCCGCAGGGCTTCGCCAGCAGGCGTCAGTTGAATTCTGCCGCCTTTTAGGCGACGGAATAACTTGATCTTGAAGCGTTCCTGAAATTCCTTGACTTGCCTGCTGAGGGAAGGCTGACTCGTATGCAAGGCTTCTGCCGCAGCTCTGAAGCCCCGGTGTTCGGCAATTGCAAGAAGATATTTGAAGTGGCGGAACTCTGCTTCATCGTTCATGCCGCACTACTCTGTAAGGCCGAAGCCCGAGCCAGCTAGAACTTCTCAAAAGGTTGGATGGGTAAATGCTGATTTCTGTTGTATTTCTTGATTCCCCGCGCCGCTTCGGTGTCCGGCTGGAGCAAACCTGATGCCTGCGAAGTCTCGGCTGATGCCCAGGAAGTATTGGACGATACCGCCGCTACGTTAGAGCCTAAGCGCAGGAGGGATTCTCATGGGTGCACCCCACCTGTCACCAAATACAAGCCGAGGGCCAGCCCTGCTGATCTCATCAAAGCTAACGCGCACTGAAGACTTAGACAGTCCTGCGATGTCAATCTTGGTAAAAGCTGTTGCAGGAGAAGTGGCGTCACTGCTACGAATTGAATTCGCGCGGCTTTCAATTCCTGATGTACAACCGGAACTGCTCAATGTAAAGCAAGCCGCTGTTTATCTGGGCCGCAGCGAACAATCGGTACAACACCTCATCTTCCAAAAGGACTTGCCCGTAGTGCGCATGGGACGAAGAGTGCATCTTCATCGTAGGGACCTGGACGCGTGGATCGAGAAAAACAAGTATTGAATTGAAGACACTAGCTGTTTCGGTTACACTGTCTCCATGGCCAGGAAAACCGATGGCTCGGGCTCGATCTATCTGCGAGGCGATATCTGGTGGGTCAAGATTCGCGTCGACGGCAAACCCGTCTACGAGTCCAGCAAATCTCCAAAGAAGTCGGACGCAATCAAACTGCGCGACAAGCTGCTCGCCAAGAAACACCGGGGAGAGATCACCGGCGGAACCCCAGACAAAATCCTTATAGGCTCACTCCTCGATGACATTCTTAAGAGCGACATCGAAGAGTCCACGCGATATGTATGGGAGAAAGTCGTGGAGAAAAATCTTCGCCCGTATTTCGGAAACACTCGGGCGGCGAGGTTGTCGACCGATCTAATGGACAAGTATCGCGTAAAGCGCACCGAGAAAGACGGTGTGACGCATTCGACAGTGAACCGCGAGTTGTCGATTCTTAGAACATCGTTTCACAATGCTCGGAAACGGACTCCTCCGAAGGTGAATCTGATTCCCTACTTCCCTATGGTGAAGGAAACCACCGTGCGGAAGGGTTTCCTCTCGGACGAGACATACTCCAAATTGCGCGATGCCCTGGAACACGACTTGAAAGCCCTATTTGTCTCCGGCTACATCACGGGAATACGAAAGAGTGAGCTTACGGACATTCAATGGCCGCAAGTGGATTTTGAAAGCGACATCATCGCGCTAGAGCCAGACGAGACGAAAAATCGCGAGGGTCGGTCGGTCCCGATTTTGAAAGGCGATATGCGAGATCTACTGGTCGCCGCCAAAAAGGAACGAGATGAAAAATGGCCGGATTCCCCATGGGTGTACAACCGCCAGGGGAAAAAGATCAAAGACTTCCGCACCGGCTGGGAGAAGGGGTGCAAAGAGGCGGGAGTACCGGAGCTGCATTTCCATGATCTCCGCAGATCGGCAGTTCGGAACATGCGGAGAGCCGGGGTGCCCCAGGTGATTCGCATGAAAATTAGCGGACACAAAACCGATTCGATGGAGAGACGCTACAATATCGTTGATGCAGACGATTTAAGCATCGCAAAAGAGTTTATGGAACGGCGCATGATGGCCGCGAAATAATGTAACCGCGAATGTAACCACTGGGTGATAAACGGCGATACTCCGCGATACCATCCGTTCAATAGAATCAACCACTTTGGCCGGTACGATACACGGTGATACACTTGATTTTGGGTTGAGGTGCTAGCGCCGCAAGGCATAGGGGTTCAAGTCCCCTCCTCCGCACCAAACTTTCAATAAAAGGTTCACACGACGGCCAGCCCTAATCGGCTGGTCTTATTTTTTGTCGCTATGGTAACCACCTGAGACAAACGAGCCGCCACACGAGTCAGGCGTTACGCGACCCGGCGTACAAGCCATGGATACGGTGGAACTCAGGAGCGTCGGTGTAGAGTGTTCGATCGACGACTCGTGCGACGAAAAACGTGTGGCTGCCGAGAGGATAACTGTGCTCAATCTTCATTTCACGAACCGTGAGTGCGAACTCCGGTACGGGGATCAGCAGAGTCCGTGAAAGATGAGTGTCAAACGGAAGCTGGCTCCAGTCAACAGAGCTTACATGGTGGTTTTTAGCCAGCTGACGTACCTGGTCGGCCTTTTCAAAGGGGACTGTGCTCACGGCAAGCCTTGCAATTTGGTCGACGAGAGGCGCTGCATGGTTCTTGCTGTTAAGAGCAAAGGCGAAATACTCGCGACCGACAGGTCCCATTAAGTTCATGGGGAAGAGATTGCTGCGATCTCCTTCAAGCGTACTAACCAACACGACAGGACGAGGGCAGGAAAAGATGGCCTCATTGCAGCGACTATCGAGCGAAGAGACCTCCATGCGACCTGAGCCGCGATTTTTCCAACGCTCTCGCGCGGCATAGAGAGAGCGTGCCCATCGACGAAGACGGGGAAGGTAGAAGTTGGTGCAACCTGTGGCTTTATAAAGATGGAGCCGCGGTCCTGAGGTCAGAACAACGCTTTGTTGTTGCAGCTTTATCTCGCCGAGAAGTCTTTTTTCACCGCGCCGCTCGTAGAACCTGAGCGAGGCTCGATGGTTATGGGAAGGCAGTTCCGGTTCAGGTTCTTCCCAGCCGACGCAGACCATGAATGGAACCGGGCACGCGACGGAATGGCACCCGGTGACATCGCGCGGGGCACCAACCCCGTGCAGCCAAACCGCGACTTCCGTTTGGGGTGCAGTGAGGGAAAAATCAAAGGCCTGAGAGGCTCCCGGTGGGCCCAGGAGCGTCGTGCGGAGGATCTGAGGGAGCTTGCCGGGCAGGTTCATTTTGCAGTCGTGGCAGTATCCTTGCGCTCGAACTCGAGCAACACGCAATCCGCCATGTTTCTAAAAACAGGCAGAGCCCCGATGCGCCGATCTACCTGCGCAAGCCGATGCATCAACCTGGGAAACCGGATCGCCACATGTTCCGCATACGATGGAGGCACCACGACTCCCATACCTTTCCACCCGAGCAGTCGAAAGGAAGGTTTCATCTGCTTCACAATGTCATCGACAGTGGGACGATAGACGACCAGATCAGCTGTTGCGGCGTAGGACGTTTGAGACTCTCTGAGCCGCTGGAAGGCCCTTCGCGGTTTGCGCTGATAGAGGAACCAGAGGATCTCCAGCGGAACGAAGCGACCCATCATGCAGAGCAGAAAACGAGCTTTCGGCTTGAGCAGGCGGCTAAGAGCCATGCCGACCTGCGTAAGGTCCTCGACACAATTGAGACCAGAAAAATTGGAGAAGGCTCCATCGAAGGGACCTTCCGGCTCGAGTAAGGAAAGGCGCTCGGTGGGCAGCACACGAAACTCAGGTGGATGCGGGAGTGCCTCGCTGTTACAGCGTTCCCTGGCCAACTCGATCATGCGTGGTGAAAGATCACAGCCTAATACCTGGACTCCTCGCCTGGCGAGGAAGGCCGCGTCGATACCCGTTCCACAGTTAAGCTCGAGAACATGTTGGCCAGACGGAAAGATTCGCTCGAGATTGCTCCATACAACCTCTCGGCGTATCTTTCCCACCGTAGTTCCGCTGAAATCCTGTTCGTATGTGGCGGCTGCAGCATTCCAATAAAGCTCTGCTGCGCGAAGCGGACTGGAGGTTCCAGAGGACATGGGGTTTTCACATTAATGGGGGGTTGCTGGTTTACGGCGCTCTGGCATTGTTTGGAGTGTAGTCGATGGAATCGAACGCGCTATCGCACCGATGTAACACGTTTGTCATTTCTTTGACGAAGCGCCTGCCGGCCACCACGGCACATGTGCCGCCCAGGGCGGACGCCGGGCATGCTCGCAGGGTTCGACAGTGTTTGCCACTCGTGTGCCGGTATCTCCCGGCGAAGGATGGCGTATGCTGCATGAAGAATGGCGTAAATCTGCATATCGACATCATGTCAAGGAGCTTGGTCTCAAGCCATGTACAACGCGAAAGCATTCTCCGCAGCCAGTGCAACATCGCCGCTTGCATCCACCACGATCGCGCGGCGCGATCCAACCGACAACGACGTGCAGATCGAGATCCTCTTCTGCGGCATCTGTCACTCTGACCTGCATCAGGTCCGCAACGAGTGGAGCGGCGTCATGCCCACCGTTTACCCCTGCGTCCCAGGACATGAGATTGTCGGACGCGTGACCAGTGTCGGCTCAGCCGTCACGAAGCTCAAGGTTGGCGACCTCGCAGGGGTTGGCTGCGTGGTCGACTCCGACGGCACCTGCCCCGAGTGCAAGGCAGGCTTCGAGCAGTTCTGTCCGAACATGATCCTCACCTACAACTTCCCCGACAAGCACACCGGCGGCGTCACCTACGGCGGCTACTCCGACAGCATCGTTGTCGACGAGCGCTTCGTCCTCAAGGTGCCCTCGAACCTCGACCTCGCCGGGGCCGCGCCTCTGCTCTGCGCCGGCATCACCACCTACTCGCCCATGCATCACTGGGGAGTGACCAAGGGGAAGAAGGTCGGCATCGTCGGTCTGGGCGGCCTCGGACACATGGGACTCAAGTTCGCCCACGCCCTCGGCGCTCACACTGTCCTCTTCACCACTTCGGCCAACAAGGTAGAAGACGCTCTCCGCCTCGGCGCCGACGAGGTTGTTCTCTCCCGCAACTCGGATGAGATGGCCAAGCACGCCGGCAGCTTCGACTTTATCCTCGACGCCGTGTCGGCGGACCACGACATCAATGCCCTGCTCGGCCTTCTGCGCCGCGACGGCAACATCTGCCTGGTTGGAGCACCCGAGAAACCCTTCCCTGTCTCGGCCTTCAACCTCATCTTCGGACGCCGCAGTCTTTCCGGCTCGCCCATCGGCGGCCTCGCCGAAACCCAGGAGATGCTCGACTTCTGTGGCCAGCACAACATCACCGCCGACGTCGAAGTCATCGCCATGCAGCAAGTCAACGAAGCTTATGAACGGCTGCTGAAAGCGGACGTAAAGTACCGCTTCTCCATCGACATGGCTTCACTCAAATCCGCATAAACCATGAGCAAAGACTTTGGGGTTCCCGGCCGCCTGGCAGCGCGACGGCAAGAGTCGGGGACCGTTCGTCCGTTCTGCCGCAGAATGCCCGTTTGCCGGCAACGCCCTCTTGAGCTGAGTCTACGATTTCTGGCAGCCATCGGTGTGTATGGGCGCTGCGGTACGAGTAGGTCCTTCGCTTCCGGCGAGGTTATTTCTTCTCCATGATGGCTTTGAACTGCTCGACCAGCTTTCCATCCAACCATCCCCTGGCGACTTCTTCCTGCATAATCGCGAATGCCTTCTCCGGCGACATTGCCGGCCGGAAAGGACGGTCGGTGGTCAGAGCATCATAGACGTCGACCGTTGTCATGATGCGGGCAGTAATCGGAATGGCATCACCCTTGAGGCCATCCGGATAGCCGCTTCCGTCCAGCTTTTCGTGATGATGCCGGATAATCGGCAATACGGCGCGGAAAGACCGCAGCGGCTTACAAATTCGCTCCCCCACGGTTGGGTGCAGCGCCATAATCCTCGATTCCTCATCGGTCAGGCCGCCTGGTTTGAGCAAAATCAGGTCCGGCACGGCGACTTTGCCAATGTCATGCACGATACTTGCCTTGCGAAGAGCAGTCCGCTGCTCTTCTGGAAGACCCAACGCGGTGGCAAGTTCGACGGAGTATATCGAGAGCCGGGCGCAGTGTCCTTCGGTGTAGGGATCCTTGGCCTCGATGCTCAACGCCAGGTCAAAGAGGACTGTTTCGGCAATCTCCAGGTCGTCGGTGAACTGCTTCAGGCGCAGAAGAGAACGGATACGAGCGATAAACTCGTCCTTGCGAACGGGTTTGGTCAGGTACTCGTCCGCACCGCACTCGATCGCCACGATGCGATCATTGGCGTTAATCAGCCCGGAGACAAGCACGACCGGTATGAGACGAGTTTCCGGATTTCCCTTAATTTTTCGACACACTTCAAATCCGGTGAGACCAGCCATCTTCACGTCCAGGATCACCAGGTCCGTGGGCTTGCTGGTGAAAATGTCGAGGGCTTCTGCTCCGTCCCGTGCGGTGATGGGGTAGTATCCCTGTCCTTCCAATATCTCCGCAAACTTTTGACGATTACTGATGTCGTTATCCGCGATCAGGATCGTGGCGGTCGTTGCTGCATGTGTTGACGTTGACAAAAGTGGCCTCTCCACTTGGGATCCCGTCACTCAAGTGAGGGAGTACATATCCATCAGGAAGGATGCCGGTATTTGGAGGAAAATGTTCATGCGTCCTCAGCGTCCACCGTCGGGAACATGGCCTCGGGCAGCGGAAAAGGTGTGGCGGGTGAGATATCCGAAATCTGCCCCGAATACAACCCTGTCGGTGGGCGGTGCGATTCCCAACAGGGCTCAGGCCAATCGGATTGTTGGCGGTTGCGGTACATGAGAGATTGAGTGAAATCCTACCACTCATCATTAATGACTGAATTTTCGAACAACACCTCAATCAAAGGATGATGCTATCGCTCGCGCAGAGGTTGCCGTCTATGTTCCCCCGTATAAGACGTGTTTCCCACTTCGAGACGCCTCATGAGCGAAAGGTGACTTCCCATCTCAGTTCCGGGTGGGACGAGCGCTTCCAGCAGATCCGGTCGTGGCCGAAAGCGTGTCATCGGGTCGTTGCCGATGCGCCGGCAAGCCAGACGCGACGGCACCGGGTGATACACTTAACTTCGGGTTTCGTGTGCAGGCGCCGCAAGGTATTGGAGTTCAAAACTCCCCCTCCGCACCAGACCAAATCATCTCGCCGCGCCCTTATCGCGGCTCCGGAAGGCTTCAAAGCATCATGGTTATTCTGCTCGTCATCGTTCACGTTATCGTCTGTTTGTTCCTGATCGCCGTTGTACTCCTGCAACAAGGCAAATCGGCCGATCTGGCTGGTGCGTTCGGCGGACAGGGTTCGCAGACCGCATTCGGCCCCCGCGGTGCCGCCAACGTTCTCACGCGCCTTACGACATGGTCCGCAATCATCTTCATGCTGACGTCGATCGGCCTCACGATCACGATGTCTCGCACGACCACCAGCCGTTCGGTGCTTACCGGACTTTCC
>Ga0206916_1042_pt1 | contig 29839 bp, 30 predicted proteins | sample Alteio_BWOrgHeat_71_FD_152957 | JGI IMG/M metagenome (GOLD analysis project Ga0206916, IMG submission 152957) | Enriched cells from forest soil in Barre Woods Harvard Forest LTER site, Petersham, Massachusetts, United States -... | ecosystem: Environmental > Terrestrial > Soil > Temperate forest >... | reverse complement strand
CATGCTGCTGTCGATCGGCTGCCGGCACGTGCTGCTGGGCCACTCGGAACAGCGCATGTACTTCAACGAGAGCGATGAGCGCGTCAATCTCAAGCTCAAGGCCGCGATCAATCACGGCCTGACGCCCGTTGTCTGCATCGGCGAAACGTTGACAGAACGGGAAGACCTGCAGACGGAAGAAGTCCTGCGCAGACAGCTCCGTGCCGCGCTGCTCAACGTGTCGGCGACAGAAGCTCATCGTCTGGTGATTGCGTATGAACCGGTCTGGGCCATCGGCACTGGATCGACCGCATCGCCTGAAATGGCCAATGAAGCCCACGCCATCATCCGTCACGAGCTTGGCATGTGCTGCGACCCTTCGATCGCCGAGAATACCCGCATTCTGTACGGCGGGTCAGTGAAGCCAGACAACATCAGCGAACTGATGGCGCAGGACCAGATCGACGGCGCTCTCGTCGGCGGCGCCAGCCTCGTGCCCGCAAACTTCGCGAAGATCGTCCAGTACGCGTAACCATCCCCAAAATAAAAACGCGCGGACAGGCCAACCCTGTCCGCGCGTCTTTTTCTATCCTCTATCCCCTACGCTCTATCCCCTGCTTTACCGCACAACTCCGGCCTGATCGACGGGCCAGTAGACAAAGGCGGCCCGACCGTAAATAAGATCTCGCGCCACAGGGCCGAAGTAGCGGCTGTCCTGTGAGACGGACCGATGGTCGCCCATCATGAAATATTTGCCGAGCGGGATCACGTTCTCCGCCAATGAGTTTTCGTCGGCATATCTGGCTGGCACATACGGCTCCTTCAGCGCGACACCGTTCACAAAGACGCGCCCATGGTCGATGCGCAGGGTGTCTCCCGGCAAAGCAATCACGCGCTTAATGTAACTCTTGGTTGTATCGTTCGGATAATGAAACACCACGACATCCCCGCGGTGAATCTGCTCCCCGACCAGCTCTCCCGCCCATGAGTACGCAATCTTGTTGATGACCAACCGGTCCTGGTCTTCGAGCACCGGCAGCATCGACGTGCCTTCAACGCGTACCGGCTGATACAGGCAAAAAATGATGAGCATGGACGCGATGAAAGCCACCAGCAGATCACGCGCCCATCCCACGACGCTGCCTGTGCCCGGCTCCTTCACCTTCTGCTCCAACTCGACTATCTTTCCGCCGCCCGGCTCTTCCACGTTGATTCTTCCCTCACTTCTATTTAGACGATGTTTTTCGTCCTCTGTCTACTGTCAATGTGCCGGCGTCTTATCCAACCCCAGGCCGGGAACCAGAATCTTCGGGTCCAGGCCTGCCGGTGACCAGGCGTCGACGACGGCTTTCGCCAACTTTGCAATGGTCACTTCTCCTTCGTTGTCGACCGTCCAGCTCTGATCTGCGTTGTCATACGTAAAAATAGACAACACCATCGGCCCACTTTTCCCCGCCACAATGGCGACATCGTTGCGGACAGCGTTGAGAGAGCCGGTTTTGCTGGCCGTCGTCCCGTCCCCTCCGTGAAGGTAGCGTGGGATGGTTTCCTGGTAGAACTGGCTTTTCAGCATGTCCAGCGTGACGCTGCAAACCGCACGGTCGGCATCATCGGCAGGCGCAAAAGCCAGGTCGCCCGCCTTCGCTGCCGGCAGCGGATGCAGCTTGCACTCGCCGATCCAGGTCATCAGGTCCGCGATCTCCCGCGGGGTCGTCTTGCCCAGCCCGAACTTCGGCTGGTCTGCCGGCATCGGCTCGGTCGCCTTGGCAAATACCTTTTTGTACAGGTGGGTATTTTTCAGCCCCAGCGATTCCATGCGTGCATTCACCGGCCCGACGCCAAATCGATCGATCGCCAGATTGGTTGCCGTGTTATCGCTGACGATGACCATAAACGTCAGCACGTCCTTGAGCGTCAGCGTCATGGGCGCGTCGAAGAAATGCAGCATTCCCGAACCGCCCACAGCCTCTCCAGGCTTGAGCGCAATCTTCTCGTCCCAGCTTGCCTTGCCCGCGCGAACCTCTACCATCGCTTCATACAGGATGGCCAGTTTGATATCGCTCGCCGTCTGCACCAGCTCCGTCTCGTTGATTCCAACGGACTTTCCGGTGTTGAGTTGCACGGCGTAGAGCGCAACCTTGCCATGATGGGCGGCCACGATCGGCTGCAACTGCTTCCACAACGTCTCGTCCTGCGTCTGAGCTGCGCACGGCAGCGCTCCAAGTAAACTTGCCGCCGCCACAATACGTCCTAACAACTGCGATCTCATGCACCGCATCTTACACGCCATCGCCCCCATTGCAGCTCAAAGCACGGGAACCAAACCAAGCTCACAGTCGGCAGAGCATGCCTGATTGAGCTAGAATTGATTACGCATCCGCTCCTATGGCTACTTTGACTATGATTGAACCGCAGACCACGGCTAAAACGCCCGCGCGGAGTTTTTCTGACCTTGACGCTCTCACGACGGAGCGCCTCAATGAAGCGTCTGCCGGGCTCGACACCAAGTCCGCCCTCGAGATTGCCCGGATCATCAATCATGAGGACGCGAAGATCACCGCCGCCGTCAAAAAAGCGCTGCCGGAAATAGCCATCGTGATCGATATCGTTGCCCGTTCGCTGCGCGACGGTGGCCGCCTGATCTATGTCGGCGCCGGCTCGTCTGGCCGCATTGCCGCACTCGACGCATCGGAGTGCCCACCAACGTTTTCGACCGCTCCATCGCAGGTGCAGTACATCATGGCTGGAGGCCCCAAGGCCCTGGCATCCGCCTCCGATGTGAACGAGGATTCACCGGAATTGGGCCAGCGTGACATAGCCCGCCGTCGCCCGACACGCAAGGATATCGTCATCGGCATCTCCGCCTCGGGCCGCACGCCGTACGTTGTCGGCGCAACCGAGTACGCTCGTACCCGCGGAGCGAAGACCGCTGCGATCACCTGCAACCTGAACTCCGACCTTTCGCAGGTCGCCGACGTGACCATCTGCGCCGAAGTCGGCCCGGAGATCCTCTCCGGCTCGACAAGGATGAAGGCGTCGACCGCACAGAAGATGATCCTCAACATGATCACGACCGGCGCGATGACACGGCTCGGCTATGTGTACGAAAACCTGATGGTCAACGTGCACATGAAGAACGCCAAGCTCGTCGAGCGTGGCATTCGGGTGCTGATGCAGGTCTGCGATATCGACCGCGAGACCGCCATTCGCACCATCAAGTCCGCAGGCAAATCGATCCCGATTGCGGTGGTTATGCTGAAGGCCAACGTCGACAAGATGGAAGCCGTGCGGCGGTTGCAGAAGTCTGATGGAAATGTTCGGCTGGCGATTGATGATTCGAGGCTGGAACTTTAGGTCAGCCGCGTCGAATTTCTTCAATCAGCTCTGTTGTCATTCGAAACCCAAGTTTCTGCAGCTCCGAGACGCCCCGTTTAAAATCCGCCAAGTGGGCTTCCTCTGCATCTCTTAGTACCGCGAGCGTCCCCGCCGCTATAAGCCCACGTCTCTTTACCGCACGTCTTGCCGGCAGATCATCTACAAGCACGAGGCTTGCGCCGATCCGAGTTGCAAGGGTAATCGCCGCACGTTCCCCTGCCCCAAGTCTTTCTACATCGGCTTCGAAGCTTAGCTCAGTATGATCTACTGCGATCCAGTCGGGAAGGTTGTCAGCCCATTGAAGAACAGCCGCAGGTGAACCTGCAGCTCGCAATTCAAGCAGCACCGCGAATGGAATGATCACTGTTCCATACAGCTGCGGCAGAACGTCGATGGTTTCAATTCGTACCAGATAATTGATCGGACTTGTATCCGCAACAACGATCATGCCGAGACCGATTCAACGGCGTGCAATTGTCTCAGATTCTTCATATCCTCACGGAAATCATCGATGGTGTAGTCGTAAATCTGATATTTCCCAAGGAATGGATCCACATCCATACGCGTTGGAAGCCCCAGCGCCATTTGCACTTCGTAGGTCGTCAACTTCCCATCACGGTATGCCTGCGCGACTGTATCTTCCAACAGCTTGCGCGCCGGATCAACACCTTCCGGCACTAAACTTGCCGCGACCGACTCCGGGATTTCGACAGTCACCGTCATACCCCAACGATACACCCGCACCACGCCCAGCCGCCGCAACATTTCTCCGCGAAACTGTGTCTATCCCTGCAGCCAGCAGCGAGTTCCTCCCCGCGCTGCCCTAAGGAGCAACACAATGAAACGCATCCTTTTTCCCGCAGCACTCGTTCTCACACTCGCAGGCGGCCTCGCCTTTGCGCAGGAGCCGCAGCAAGCTCCTCCGCCCCAGCAGGCGCCGGCGCCCATTGTTCGTGCGCATGGACATCACGGACAGGATCCGCACCGCGCCGCGATGCGCCTGAGCAAGCAGCTGAACCTCACCCCCGATCAGACCGCCAAAGTTGAGCCCATCCTCGCCGGCCGTGACGAAAAGATGGCCGCTCTCAGGTCGTCCAACACACCGGCCGACCCGAAAACCCTGCGCAAGCAGTTTCACGCCATTCAGCGCGACACCGAGCAGCAGCTCGCCGGCGTCCTGACACCCGAGCAGGTTGAGCAGCTGAAGTCGATGCACCACGGCGGCCACCACCGGCCGGGAGCACAGGCCACCACGCCGTCTCCCACCGCGCTGTAACGACACGACGCCCTCGCCATTGAGCGAGGGCGTCTTCGTTTCTGCGAGCCGGTTAGGCCTTCGGTTGCAAGCTCCGCGCCACGGCGAAGAGGTCTTCGCCGACAGTCCGGTTCTTCGCAATCGCATCCGCCAGAGGAATGTCAGAAATCTGCGTCCCCTTGAGTACCACAAGCCGACCGAAATTGCCTGCGTGGACGAGGTCAATGGCCGCAACGCCGTAACGCGTTGCGAGCATCCGATCGTAAGCCGTCGGTGTGCCGCCGCGCTGAGTGTGACCAAGGTTCACGCTGCGGGTCTCGTAGCCTGTGCGCCGTTCGATCTCCTCCGCCAGCGCCTGCCCGATACCGCTCAGCCGCGCGTGTCCGAACGAGTCCAGCTTGTCGCCGACCGAAACCTGGCCTTCGTGGGTGGGCAGTTTCGCGCCCTCGGCGACGACGACAATGGCGAACCGCTTCCCGCTTTCCCAGCGAGCACGCAGCAGACGCACAACTTCGTCCATATCGATAGGCTGTTCGGGAGTCAGTGTCACGTCCGCGCCGCCGGCAATTCCGGCGGTGATGGCGATCCAGCCTGCGTCGCGGCCCATCACTTCGACGACCTGCACGCGGCTGTGCGCCTCGGTCGTGGAGTGCAGGCGGTCGACCGCTTCGGTCGCAATCGTCACTGCGGTATCGAATCCGAAGCAAACATCGGTCCCGCTCAAATCGTTGTCGATGGTCTTCGGCACACCCACGCAGTTCACGCCGCGCTTGGCCAGTTCCACCGAAATCGACTGCGTATCGTCGCCCCCCATCGCAATCAGCGCGTCGAGGTTGTGGCCCTTGATGACTTCGAGACAGCGGTCAAACCCACCTTCGATCTTCTTCACATTGGTGCGCGACGAGCGCAGGATCGTACCTCCGCGATGCAGTATCCCGCTGGTCGTTTCGAGATCCAGCGCCATGGTCCGGTCGTCGATGACGCCGCGCCAACCTTCGCGGAAACCGACAAACTCGTCTCCGTAATGCAAGATGCCTTTGCGTACCGCCGCCCGAATCACAGCATTCAGACCGGGGCAATCTCCGCCACCGGTCAACATTCCAATCCGCATTTCATTTCCTCCAAATTTCAAACTAAGAAAATCATACCGCCCTACGGCCCCTGACGTGCGCGGTTCCAGTTCCCCCTCCACCGTGTATCTGCGGATACCCACAGAATTTTCCTCCGCCAACCGGCATCTACACTAACCAAATGGATAAATTCGTCATCCGCGGCGGCAACCCGCTGCTCGGCACCATCAAAGTTTCCGGCGCGAAGAATTCTGCGCTTCCCTGCATGGCTGCGGCCATCCTCACCGAGGACGAAGTGATCCTCGAAAATATTCCGCAGGTCCGCGACATCGAGACGGAGCGCAAGCTGCTCGAATCCATGGGCGCGAAGGTCGAACTCGGCTACGGCCGCGCCCAGCACCGCACCGTTATCCAATGCGCCGTATTGTCTGACCCCGTCGCCAAGTACGAGATCGTCAAGACCATGCGCGCCAGTTCCCTGGTGCTCGGCCCACTGATTGCCCGTACCGGTATGGCCCGTGTGGCGATGCCTGGGGGATGCAACATCGGTGGCCGTCCTATCGACCTGCATATCAAAGGCCTCGAAGCCATGGGCGCCACCATCGTCTATGACCATGGCTACCTCGAAGCCCGTGCCGACCGTCTCAAGGGCGCGCACATTGTCTTCGACAAAATTACCGTCACTGGCACGGAAGATTTGCTGATGGCCGCGACTCTCGCCGATGGCGAGACCATTTTCGAAAACTGTGCACGAGAGCCCGAAGTGACCGACCTCGCTGCCCTGCTGGTCGCGATGGGCGCAAAGATCGAAGGCGCAGGAACGTCGACGATCCGCGTCAAGGGTGTCAGCAGGCTGCACGGCGCACGCCACAAGATCAACCCCGACCGCATCGAAGCCGGAACGTTTCTCATCGCGGGAGCCATCACTGGTGGCGATCTCAACATCGACTGCTGCAACCCCAAACATCTGGGCGCTATTATCGGCAAGCTCGAAGAGTGCGGCGTGAAACTCGACATCGGTTCCGACCACATCCGCGTGCGCTCCGAGGGCCGCGGGTTCAAGTGCTCCGATATTTCGACCGAGGAGTATCCGGGCTTTCCCACCGATATGCAGGCCCAGTACATGGCGCTCGCGACGCAGTGCGACGGGACAACCACAATCACGGAGAACATCTTCGAGAACCGCTTCATGCACGTCCAGGAACTGAATCGTATGGGCGCGAGCATCGTCGTCAATGGACGGACGGCGACCGTCCGTGGTGGCGCGGGGTTGCAATCGGCGGCGGTGATGTGCTCGGACCTGCGGGCTTCAGCGGCGCTGGTGCTGGCGGCGTTGATCGCGGACGGAGAGTCTGTCCTCGACCGCGTGTACCATATGGACCGCGGCTACGAGCGGCTGGAAGAAAAACTCCGTGGCGTCGGGGCCCAGATTCGCCGTATGGGAGATGTCTTTCCCAGGAAATAACGCACCAGGCCGCGAAAGCTCTTCCTAAGTAACGGACGGGGTGGTCATCAAACCCCACCCGCTTCTCGCGACTTCGTCACAAATCCCGCGACTGACCGGTCTTGACCAGTCAGTCGCATAAGCCGCTTATCCTCTGCGCTTTGCGCAAGTGCGGCCGCTGTTTGCCAGAACACTCCTATACTTTAGTATCAGGATAGCGCGTGACGACGTTGAGAAGATGTAGCGGCAACTGACGCGAAACCGCCATTTCACCCCCCGGGCCCGCTGTGTACCAATACATACAGAACGTGATCGCCGGAGACTGGTTTTGCGCCTTAAGTTCGTAGTTGCTCCCATCGTTGCGGTAGCCAATCTCGCCTCAGCGCAACAAGCCTCCCCCCCGCGACTGGACGCCGGCAGCCACCGCCTGGTGGTCGCACGTCCAATATCTCGCCGACGACAAGCTCCAGGGCCGCAGGACCGGCACTCCCGGCTATGAAACCGCCGTACAGTACGTTGAAGGGCAGTTCAAGCAGGTCGGTCTGAAGCCTGCCGGCACTGCCGGCTACCGCCAGAACGTAGAACTGGTGCCAACGCAGGTCAACCGCGAGGCCTCCAGCTTCAAAGTCGACGACCACGCCTACGACCTGGCACACATTGTCATGCTGAGCCCGCACATCACGGGCGACGGCACGGTGGACGCACCGATGGTCTTCATCGGCTACGGGCTTTCGCTTCCCCGCCGGCACATCGACGACCTTGCCGGGATCGACCTTAAAGGCAAGGTCGCCGTCTTCTACAACGCTGCACCCGATAACCTGCTGGGGCCACAGCGCTCCTACGCCCGTAACGCAGCCGAGCGCTGGAAAGTCCTCAAGGCCGCCGGCGCCATCGGCATGATCGCGATCATGCCGCCGCGCCCCGGTGCTCCTCCGAGCCCCACACCGGATCCCGCCAAGGGCGCTCCGCTGGTGATGCCGCCAACCCTGCTCTTCGCCAACCCGGCGCTCGAAACCATGCCCGGGGTCAGAGTATTCGCGATGTTCATGCCGGATGGCGCGAAGCCGCTTTTTGAATGGGCGCCCAGCTCGCTTGACGAGATCAAAACGCTCGCCGAAGCCGGCAAGCCGCTTCCCCGCTTTGCACTTCGCGGCACGCTCCACGCTAAGACCGTCGTAACGACGCTGGAGCACATCCAGTCGCCCAATGTCGTCGGCGAACTGGAAGGCAGCGACCGCAAGCTGAAGAAGGAATTCGTCATCATTAGCGCCCACCTTGACCACCTCGGCGTCGGCCGGCCTGTTGACGGCGACACCATCTACAACGGCGCCATGGACAACGCCTCCGGTGTGGCCTCGGTGATCGAGTCCGCCAAAATTCTCTCCGCCGGCCCTCGGCCGAAACGCTCCATCCTCTTCATCGCCTTCACCGGCGAGGAGCTGGGCGAACTCGGCTCGCAGTATTACGCGATGCAGCCCACCGTGCCGAAAAACGCCATCGTCGGCGACCTCAACATGGATATGTTCCTTCCGCTGTTCCCTCTGCACTTCCTCGAAGTCCAAGGTCTCGGCGAGTCCACGCTCGGCAACGATGCCCGCGCCATTTGCCAACTCAACGATGTCGAAGTCCAGTTCGACAAGCAGCCCGACGAAAACCGTTTCGTGCGGTCGGACCAGGTCAACTTCGTGAAACAGAGTATTCCAGCGCTGGCCTTCAAGTTCGGCTGGGTGCCTGACTCACCCGAACAGAAAGTCTTCAATGACTGGGTGAAGAACCGCTACCACCGGCCGTCGGATGACCTGCAGCAACCGGTCGACAAGATTGCGGCTGCCCAATTCACTGACCTGCTGGCGCAGCTAGCGGCGCGCGTCGGCAACGCTCCCACCCGCCCCACGTGGTACCCCGAAAGCTCGTTCGCTACTACCGGAAATTAGCGCATAATCATTGCAGAGGATGACTATGGCGACCACTCCTACACTGCTCACCATTGACGAGTACCTCCGAACCAGCTACCACCCCGACGCCGATTTCGTTGACGGTGAGATCGAGGAGCGCAACTTGGGTGAATACGAGCACGCCAAGCTTCAAAACCTCATCAGCCTTCTTTTCGGCAACAACGAGGATGATTGGGGGACGGACACAGTTGTCGAACAGCGTATCCGTGTCAATTCCAGCCGCGTCCGCGTTTGTGATGTGGCGATTTTAAGCGCCGACGCGCCGCACGAACATGTCACAGCGACTCCTCCCTTCATTTGCATTGAAATCATGTCGCCCGAAGACCGCATTCCTCGCGCCACCCGTGTGCTGAACGACTACTTCTTAATGGGCGTTCCCAACGTTTGGCTTGTCGATCCCATCCGTCGCGTGGCCTATGTCTATAACGCGTCGGGACTTCAACCAGCCGCCTCCCTGGTCCTCACCGTTCCCGACACACCGATCCGCCTTGACCTCAACGACATCTTCCGCAAGCTCGACCGGAAGATCGCCTCGCACAAACGCCTATAATCGACCCAATGCGGTCAACGTCGAAGCTCCTCGCCCTGTCCTTAGCCTTTACGGCGATCTTCGCCTGTTCCGCTCTGCGTGCGCAGGATACTCCGGGCCGCGTCGTGCTTGTGCTGCCGTTCGACAACCGCTCCGGCAATCCCTCGCTCAACTGGATCGGCGACTCCTTCCCTGACACGCTGGATCAGCGCCTCAACTCCGCCGGCTTTCTTACCATCTCGCACGACGACCGCTCCTTCGCGCTCGACCACCTTGGCCTCCCTGCCGACTTCCGACCCTCGCGTGCAACCACCATCCTGATCGCGCAGCAGCTGGATGCGGATTACGTCGTTGTCGGAAGCTACAACGTCAGCAACAACAGAATTTCCGTGCAGGCGCAGGTGCTCAGCGTCAAGGCGCTGCACCTTTCCGCACCGCTCGAAGACAGCGCCGATCTGCCGCGTCTTTTCGATGCCGAAAACGCTATTGCCTGGAAGATCGCCCGCCAGATCGACCCGCACTTCAGCGTTGCCGAGCAGACTTTCCTCGCCTCGCCCGGCGGCGTCCCTCTGCCCTCGTTCGAGAACTACATCCGCGGCACCAACGCCTCTACTTCCGACGAGCGTATTCGGCGCCTCCAAACCGCCGTTGCGGACACGCCTACCTATGCCGCAGCTCTGCTCGCGCTGGGCAAAGAACAGTACGCCGCTCATGACTATCCGGCGGCAGCCGCGACGCTGGCCAAGGTTCCCACGTCCAACCGTATCGCCCTCGAAGCCAATTTCTACCTCGGCCTGGCGCACTTCAACTCCGCCGAATATGCCAAGGCCGAAGCGGCTTTCGCCTTTGTCGCCGCGCAGCTTCCGCTGCCGGAAGTGGTCAACGACCAGGGCGTCGCCGCAAGCCGCCAGGGCAAGGATGCCGGCGCAATTTTCCAGCGCGCCTCCAACGCCGACCCCAGCAATGAGGACTACCACTACAACCTCTCCATCTCGCTCTTCCGCCGCGGAGACATCCCCGGCGCCATCCGCGAAGCCGATGCCGCCGTCAACCTCAAGTCCAACGACAACGAGGCCATTCAGCTCCGCGCCCATCTTGGCCTGGTTCCCAACGGCACCAAACTCGCGCCGGACGCCGACACCGGTTTCAGCCCCGTTGAACGCATCATCCGGACCTACTCCGAGGCCGGCTTCCGTCAAGCCGCTTTCCAGCTTGACCAGATGCGGGCCATGACGATGTCCACGCTGCCGGCCGCGGAGCAGGTAAAGCAATACACCCAGCTCGGCCGCGACTATCTCGCGCAAGGCCTGCTGCCGGAGGCTGAGCGACAGTTCCAGTCTGCCCTCGCCGCCGAGCCCAACGCCGCTGCTCCCCATGCGGGGCTCGCGCAGGTCCGCGAACAAAGTGGCGCCCTCGACGACGCCCGCGCCGAAGCCCACACCTCGATCAGCGCCCAACCCAACGCAGCCGCTTATCTCGTGCTCGCGCGTCTCGACCTTGCCGCCAACAACCTCGCCGCCTGCGCCGACGACGTCTCCCACGCCCTCCAGCTTGAGCCAAAGAACACCGCCGCCCAAGCCCTGCGCAGTACGTTGCAAGCCCGAGGCCAGAGCGTCCCATGACCCCTCCTCAAATCCGCCATCCTGAGCGAAGTAGCTCGCGCTTTTTGCGAGCTACACAGTCGAAGGACCTGCCGCACCGTCAGCGCCACACTACGGCTCGCACCTTGCAGCCACAACTGCTCACGCTGTTGCTTTTCGCCTTCCTGGCAATGGCGGGCCACGCACAAACCGTCGTCAAGCTCACGTTGCACGACACCGTGCAGCCCGTTACCGCTGCCTATCTGCAGCGCGGACTCAATGCCGCGGCAGCGAAACACGCCGATGCCGTCCTGCTTTCTCTTGGAACCCCTGGAGGCCTGCTGAGTTCGACCCGCGAAATGGTCTCGGCGATCGAAACCTCGCCGGTCCCGGTCATCATCTTCATTGAGCCGGCGGGCGCGCGCGCCGGCTCCGCAGGCTTCTTCCTGCTGGAATCCGCCGACATCGCGGCGATGGCTCCCGGCACGAACGCGGGGGCCGCGCACCCCATCATCGAAGGCACGACGATGGATCCCGTCCTCAAAAAGAAGGTCGAAGAGGACGCCAGCGCCTTCCTGCGCTCCATTACCGTTCCCCGCAAACGCGACAGCGCGGCCGCCACATCGGCGATCATCGACGCCAGGTCCTACACCGCAGACGAAAGCCTCAAGCTCCACCTCATCGACCTTATCGCCACAGACGACAGCGCATTACTCAGCCAGCTCGACAACCGCGCGATCACACGCTTCAACGGTTCCACGACCGCGCTGCACCTGCACAACGCGCACATTGAAGATCTGCCGCCATCCACACGCGAACGTCTTCTTACACGGCTGGCAGACCCCGATGTCGCTGTCCTGTTGCTCATCGTCGGAGTGCTGCTCATCTATCTCGAGTTCAACGTTCCCGGCACCATCGTCCCGGGAGCACTCGGTGTTCTCTGTTTCCTGCTGGCCCTTTTTGCCTTCAACATGCTGCCGATCCGGCACACGGCAGTGCTTTTGCTGATCGGCGCGGTGGTGCTGATCCTGCTGGAGGTCAAATTTACGAGCCACGGCCTGCTGGCGCTCGCCGGCACGGTCTGCCTGATCTTCGGGCTGTTGACACTGGTCGACGGCCCGCCGGAGATGCGCGTCCACACATCGACTGCCGTTGCCGCCGGCTTCGCTTTCGGCGCGATTACCTTTATCCTTGCGTATCTCGGCCTCAAAGCCCGCCGCAACAAGGCTCTTACGGGCCCAAACGCGATGCTGGGTCTGCTCGCCACCGTGCGCACGCCATTTTCGCCGGTCGGGCAAGTCGAAGTACGTGGCGAACTATGGCAGGCCGTCCTCGCTCCCGATTCCGATGCCGCGAACGTCGAACAACAGACCGTTGTCTCCGCAGTCAACGGTCTTACGCTTACCGTCCGCGCACTGCCCTCAAAGGTTTAGACTTAGAAGCAGTGCAACCACATTTCTTTCGAACCCGCGCTCCGGAGCATTCACGTCTTGATTCGTAACGTTCTTCCTTTCGCCGCCGCTCTCGCCTTCACGTTTTCCGCTGCCGTCGCCGTCGCCCAGGAGGCGCCGGTCACCGGGCTCGATAAGCAACTCTCCCGCATCGATTTTGCCGTTCAGGGCGTCGGCATGTTCGGCACGACGGTCCACGGTCCGATCATTCCCACCTCCGCGCCGAATGCCGGCACATCGATCATCGATGAGCCCTCGAACACCCTCGGTGCGCTGGTCACTCTGCGTTATGTTGCCAAGCCGTTCCTCGGTTTCGAAGGCAACTATGGTTACGCCCGCTATACCCAGAACTACTCCAACATCGGCGGCGTCCAGGCCCAGACCAACGAGTATACGCTCGGTTACATTGTCACTCCCGCGCACACCATCTTCGACTTTCAGCCGTTCGTTTCGGCCGGCGCCGGCAGCATTGCCTTCCGGCCTACGCCGCGCGGTGGCCAGGGCCTCAAGACTCAGGCGCGCGCGGTGTACTACTATTCTGTCGGGCTTCAAAAGGAGTATTTTTCCGAGCACTTCGGTCTTCGGGGCGGCTTTCGCCAGCTGTTCTTCCTCGCACCCGATTTCGGCCAGAACTACCTGACCATCAAACAGCGGACCACCACGTACGAGCCATCCTTAGGCTTCTACCTCAAGTTCTAGAACGTTTCGCTTTTCGTAAAACCAGTTAGCGAGTCACATGCCAATCAACCTTCCAGTCCTTTTGTTCGCCTTGGTCGTCATCGGCGTTCTCGTCCTCCTCAATGGCATCAACATACTCAAGGAGTACGAACGCGCGGTCGTCTTCCGTCTCGGACGTACGACTCAAACCCCCAAGGGGCCGGGCGTGATCTTTGTCGTCCCGATCATGGACAAGATCGTTCGCGTCTCGCTGCGCCAGGACGTGATGGAAGTCCCCGCGCAGGACATCATCACCCGCGATAACGTCACGCTGAAGGTGAACGCCGTCATCACGCTGCGCGTCATCGACCCCATCAAGGCAGTCATCGAGGTCACCAACTACATCTACCAGACCTCGCAGTTCGCGCAGACCACCCTTCGGTCGGTCCTTGGAGAAGTCGAGCTTGATCAGCTTCTCGCCCACCGCGACGCCCTCAATGCCCGCATCCAGACGATCATCGACTCCCACACCGCTCCGTACGGCGTAAAGGTCATCTCCGTCGAGGTCAAACAGGTGGACCTGCCCGAATCCATGCTGCGCGCCATGGCCAAGCAGGCGGAAGCCACCCGCGAGGCCCGCGCCAAGGTCATCCACGCCCAAGGCGAGTTCGACTCCGCCGCCAAGCTCGTCGAAGCCGCCGGTCTGATGGCAGAGCAGCCCATGACCCTGCAACTCCGCTATCTCCAGACCCTCGCCGAAATCGGCGTCGAGAAGAACACCACCATCGTCTTTCCGCTGCCGATGGAACTGATGAACCTGCTGAACCGTACTTTGACACCAGCGGGCGCAACCCTTCCTGGTGCGACAGATAAAGAAGCGGTTAAAGGAACCGAATCTGCATGAGCTACCTGCACGACGAAATCGATGACGAATCGCAGCGGCACTCCGCGTACAACCAGCCTTCGCGCGAGCTGACGTTAAGCACCCCAGCCATTCTCGGCATCTTCTTCGGCCTTGCGCTGCTGTGTGCGGTCTTCTTCGGATTCGGCTACAACATGGGCAGCAAGTCGCACCAGGCGCCGATCGTCGCGTCTACTCCAACCACACCGGCTGCGACGAACTTCGATAGCTTCAAGCCCGCTCCAGGCTCGCCGGCGCCGGTCCAGTCTGCACCGGTTGTCGTTGCTCCGCCTTCGGACGCCGCCCCGGCCGATACGAGCGCCGCCGCTACCAGCGCCCCCACCACCAGCGCCTCCACTCCGGCGCAGCCGGCTCCTGTGGTTCGAACGCCCTCCGCTCCTCCAGCGGCAGCTCCTTCGCGTCCCGAAGCTTCCGCCACTCCGGCATCCGAAACCGGCCTGACGTTCATGGTCCAGGTCGCTGCGGTCTCGCATCAGGAAGACGCTGATCTGCTGGTCGCCGCACTCAAGCGCAAGGGTTACACCGTCGCAGCGCGCAGCGAGCCGCAGGACAAGCTCATTCACATCCAGGTAGGTCCGTTTCCCAGCAAGAAGGACGCGGAGGCCATGCGTCAGCGCCTGCTCGGTGACGGCTATAACGCCATTCTGAAATAAGCGCCCACTCCCCGAAAGCTCACTCCCCGCCCGCGCGTTCCCCCAAAACCCGTTCCATAGCCCCACGCACGGCTACCATCAACTCCTCGCGCGATGCATAATCCGCCGGCTCGACCACGGGCAGGAACCGCACCTCTGCCACGCCCGGCACCACCTTCAAACTACCCTTCGGCATCATCCCCGTCGTTCCTGAAATGATGACTGGAATGATCGGCGCGCGCGTATCCGCAGCCAGAAAAAACGCACCCTTTTTGAACGGCAGCAGCTTTCCGTCCGGCGACCGCGTGCCTTCCGGGAACACCATGATGTTCAACCCATGCGCCAGCGCATCCTTGGCGGCTTCCACGCTCTGCATCGCCTCTTCGCGCGAGTGTCCGCGGCTTACCGGTACGAACCTGCCCATGCGCATCGCTGTGCCCAGCAGCGGAATCTTCATCAGGCTCTTCTTGAGGAACACGCTGTTCATTCCCGGCAGGCTCGGCAGCAGCACGGGCGGGTCCATGTTCGAGACGTGATTGCTCATGAAGATACAGGAGCGGCCGACGGGAATATTTTCCGTCCCCAGCAGCACGACCCGAATGCCGGCGAAGCGCAAACCCAGCCGGATCGTTCCCATGCCCCAGTGGTACATGGTTGAAAAATCTTTCCGCAGCGCCGACCACGGAATCCCCACCAGCGCCGCCGGCACTCCCAGCACGATAAACACGAACAGCATCTTCAAAGCAGCGAACATACTGTTCAAGGATACCGTGTCGATGGCGTTAAACTTTGAACATGAGTGGACTGCAGTTCTCCATCCGGACCGCAACCGCGGCAGATATTCCGCTCCTTGAACCCCTCATCGAGCAGTCCGTCCGCCAGCTTCAACAGACCGATTACTCCTCGTCGCAAATCGACAGCTCCATCGGCTCCATCTTCGGTATCGACCGCCAACTCATCAGCGACGGCACCTACTTCGTCGCCGCGCCTATCGACGATCCATCACAAGTCGTGGCCTGTGGTGGCTGGAGTTTCCGCCGTACGCTCTAGGGCAGTGACCAACTCGCCGACCGCAACGATACACTTCTCGACCCCGCAGTGGACTACGCAAAAATCCGCGCCATCTTCGTCCACCCGGACTTCGCTCGCCGTGGGCTCGGCTCCCTGATCCTCGCCCACTGCGAGCAAGCCGCCCATGCCGCAGGCTTCCACGGTTTCGAAATGGGCTCAACCTTGACTGGCCTTCCGCTCTACACCCTCAAAGGCTATGTCGAACGCGACCGCGTCGCTGTCCCTCTACCCAACGGCGAGCGCCTCACCGTAGTCCACATGAACAAATCTCTATAGAAGCGGAGTTTTTTGTTCCTTAGCGCGCCCCAATCGCCTTCGGCAGCTTCTCGTAGATCCCACCGAAACCACCGTTCGACAGAATCGCCACCACATCCCCGGCAGCCAATCGCGGAACCATCTCCGCCACAATCGCATCGGCGTCGCCGCAGACCACTGCCGGCACGCCGCGCACCCGCAAAGCGTCAACTACATGCAGCGGCTCCATGCGCTCCAGGACCGGGATCGCATCGCTCTTGAACACCGCAGCCAGCACAACCTCATCCGCCAGCGCAAGACTCTCTACCAACTCGCGCTCAAAAACATTTCGCCGCAATGTATTCGAACGCGGCTCGAGCACCGCCCACAGACGCCGGCCTTTGTACGCCGCACGCAGCGCGCGCAGTGTCTCGCGTATGGCCGTCGGATGGTGCGCAAAATCGTCGATGACCGTAATGCCGCCGACCTCGGCCTTCACCTCCAGCCGCCGCTTCACACTCTTGAAGCTGGCCAGCGCAGCCTCGATCGCCTCAGCCGGAACGCCCTGGCCCGCTGCCAGCGCCGCGGCCGCGGTCGCGTTCATCGCATTGTGCTCGCCCGCCATCGGCAACGTCAGGTCGGCGAATCGTTCGCCGCCGCGCAGCAGCGTCCACTTCGTCGTTCCCGCATCCTGCCGCAGGTCAATCGCCTGCCAGTAGCTTCCATCGAGCAGACCATATCGCTCCACCTTGCAGAACGCCTTCGCCGCACACTCCGTCACGTTCTCGCTGGCGTCGTATGCGATCAACCGTCCGCGCCGTGGAATCAGGTTCACCATCCGCTTGAACGCCACCTTCACCGCTTCTAGGTCGGCATAAATATCCGCATGATCGAACTCCACATGCGTCAGCACGGCGGCATCGGGAAAATAATGCAAAAACTTTGGGCCCTTGTCGAAGAACGCGGTGTCATACTCGTCGCCCTCCAGGATGAAGGGCCGCGTGCCTTCCTGCACCCGAAAACTTGTGCCAAAGTTTTCCGCCACACCACCAATCAAGAATGACGGTGCAAATCGCGCGGCCGCATTGTCCGGATTTCTACGCTCTTTCGATACGGAGCTCTGGGCCATCGCCCCTTGCCTGGCGGCCGTCTCATAGATCCACGCCAGCATGCTGGTTGTCGTAGTCTTCCCATGCGTTCCACAAACGACGAAACGCTCGCGCCCATCCAGAAATTCATCATGAATCAGCGCAGCCATCGACGTCATCGGAATGCGTTCGTCCAGCACGCGCTCCAGTTCCACATTGCCGCGCGAGATCGCGTTGCCGACGACTATCAGGTCAGGCCGGGGATCGAGGTTCGCCGCGGCGTACGGTTCCATGATGGCGATACCCATCTGCCGCAGCTGGTCGCTCATCGGCGGATACGCCGCCACATCCGACCCCGTCACCCGATGTCCCTGCGCGCGCAGCATCCCCGCCAGCGAAGCCATCGCTGTCCCGCAAATTCCGATCAAATGCACATGCTTCGCCATTATTCCGAGCCCGCTTCCGTCAACGTTTCCTCATCCATTCTCACCCACGCGCCGAGCGGCAGCGACCGATTGCCCACACTCACATGCCCGCTCTTCAAACCCATCGCAATCGGCCCATCGAAATCTCGCAGCGCATGAAGACAGGCGTGTGTCAGCAATTCCATCTCGCTCTCCTCCACATTCGCGCTCATGTCGCCGAGCACGACGCCGACTACGTTCTCCATCAAGCCCGCGTACCTGAGATGCTGCAACATGCGATCCCATTGATACGGTTTGGTGCCGATGTCTTCCAGAAACAGCACACACGGTTCATCGAACCGCAACGCCCACGGAGTGCCCAAACCCTCCGTAAGGATCGACAGACATCCACCCAGCAACCGGCCCTCGGCGCGTCCGCTGCGCAACACCTTCAAGCCATCTGCCTCGCCTACGCTCCAGCGGCGCACGCCCTCTACTGCGGCCCGCCATGTGCGCTCATCCACGCCGTTATCGCGTGACCAGTCTGCCGCCACCATCGGCGCGTAGAACGTCGGCATCCCACACTCGTTCCAGAACCATACATGCAGCGACGTGTGGTCAGAGTAGCCCACAAACACTTTGGGATTCGCACGCATCAACTCGCGATCCAACAGCGGCAGCAACTCCGCCGAACCCCATCCGCCACGCGTGCACATCACGCCATCGATGGTCGCATCCGCGAACGCCGCATGCAGGTCTGCAACTCGCTCTTCTGCCGAGCCCGCGTAATACATCGGCCCACGCGACAGCGCATGCGGCATCATCACCGGCTCGTACCCAAACGCCCGCAGCCCGGCCACCCCACTCTCCACAAGCTCCGGCTTCGTCGCGCTCGCGGGTGACACGACGGCCACGCGACTCCCCGTCTTTAACCGTTCAACACTCAACTCTCAACCTCTCTGCGCTCAAAAGCTCTGAGCTCCAAGCTGTCCAGAAACCCTGACTGCCTCAATCTCCAACCTCAGCCACACCACGGCAAATAATTTCAGCCGGCCCGGTCAGCATCATCTCGCTCTGTGCGTCGGCCCAGACAACCGTCTGCGCTCCACCCTGCGCCACCGCTGTCAACGTCCGCTCGACATCGCGCAAGCTCATCGCCGCCGCACTCGAAGCGCAGGTCCCCGTCCCACTCGATGTGGTCGGCCCACACCCGCGTTCAAAAATTCGGAACGCAATCTCATCCTCGCTGAGCACTCGGACAAACTCCACATTCGTTCCGTGCGGAAACAGCTTGTCGACCGCGATCTTCGCTCCCAGCTCCTGCCAGCTCATGCCATGCGCACCGAAGTCTTCTGTCTCCACAAAGATGACGTAGTGAGGATTGCCCACGTTCACCATCGCTCCATCGATCACGCCCTCGACGCCGGCAATCTCAATCCTGCGTGGCATCACGCGCGGCACTCCCATCGCGCTTTCGATCCACCACTCCGCGCCTTCCTGTCGCACCACGCGACACGTGCGCACGCCGCCATGGGTACCCAGCGCAACCGTGTCGCGGCCCTCGCTCTCCGCCAGCCACGCGGCGACGCAACGGGTTCCATTGCCGCTCAACTCCGCCTCGCTGCCATCGGCGTTGAACAGCCGAAGAAACAAAGAGCCATCCTCACGCCGATCGAGAAACTCGATCCCATCCGCGCCAATACCTGTATTGCGCGCGCAGAGTTTCCGCGCAAGAGCTGCGTGGCGACCACCCGCCACCGCTTCTTCGATCACAAGAAAATCATTCCCACACGCATGGGCTTTCACAAAATCAATGCTGCTCACTCGTCCTCACTCTTCCTGCAAATCACGGAATACGACCACCTGGTCTGTCGCATCGCTCGCGCGTAACTGCGCCAGCAACTGCTGGTGCTCTTTGGTCGTCGCTAGCACGGAGAACGAAACCCGTTCCATCCCAGCCACGTTGTCGCGATCGAGCACATGCAGCCTGAGCGCTGCGGCATCCAGCACTTTGAGCACAGCGCTGTACATCCTGTGCCGCGCCGCTTCGCGCTCGTCGGCGAGCGCCTCAGCCTTCGCGGCGCCGACAATCTCCTTGCTTAGCGCTGAGCCCACATCAGCGCGCACCTCGTACAACATGGGGAAGCGCTTCCAACCCAGCTTGTGCTCGAACGCTCCAACAAGCAGAAGCGAGACCAGCAGTATCCCCGTTGTAAACGCCGCGACCGTATACAGCCCGGCTCCGCACGCCATGCCGACCGACGCCACCACCCACACCGTCGCCGCACTGGTCAGCCCCAGCACGCGGCTGCGCGTGTGCAGGATCAGGCCGGCGCCGAGAAACCCGATTCCCTGCACGATGTTCGACGCCACCTGCCCCTGGTTGGTCCCGATTGCGCCCGCCAGCACCGGGCTCAGCAACGTAAACAACGCCGATCCCATGCAGATCAGCATGTTGGTCCGCAGCCCGGAATCCTTATGCCGGTACTCGCGCTCGATGCCGACCAAGCCGCCCATCGCGCACGCCATCAGCAGCCGCTTCACCGCAAACAGCGATAAGTCCATCTGCTGCGGGTTCGTGAACGTATAGTGAGTCTGGAAAATCATCTTCGCAGCAGCATACCAGTCCGCGCCAACACAAATCGCACCTTCCATTACCAACCCGATCAATGCGAAGGCTTCGCTCCAAACTCTGTGGATTGATACACCCGCGCGCACGGCTGCCCCGTCGTGCAAATGACCTCAAGCTCCGACAAACCTTCAGGGTGCGCCTTCACGGCATCCGCCACCGGGTCTCCCGCGATGGCAATCACAAACGCTGCGTTCGCTGCGGGATCCGCCAGGGCCTTTTGCCACGAGTCATAATCCTGCTCGCTCACCATGCTTTTCAGCGTGCGCCCGGCCACCTGCACCGCGCCGACATGCGCTGACGTATACATCATCACCGGCGCGTCGAGCGGCATGGTTTCCATTATCCCTGCGATCTCACGCTCGAACGCGACACGGGTCGTCGCGTTCACCATACCTTCCTTCAGCACCAGCGGGATGCGGTACATCATGCCGATGCAGTTGCCCACGCACAACAGCATAGCCACCGGTTGCGCGAGCCGCACCGCAACGCGCGCCCAGCCTGCGGTGCGGGTACGCATCCACGTGTCGAAACGGTCGACCGCGAGGACGCCGTAGATACTCAACGCCGGAAGCATCTCCATCCCATAGCGCGCGTTGTAGTACGAGTGCGGCCACAATTGCGGAATGAAAATCGGCACCGAACCGTACGCCACCGAATACACATAAAACGGCAGCGGCAGCCACAATAGCCAGGCAAGCTTCGCCGAGTCATTTCTTGCAGGAGAACCGGTATCCGCAACGCTCGTTGAGGGTTTTCGCACCGACAACCAAAGCCCAGAGATTGCCGCCGCCATCACCGCCCATCCCGTCTCCCAGAACGACGCATCCACCTGCGCGGTGCGCATATAAAACAGCAACGCCCACCCTGGATTTTTCCATCCGCGATAATGCTGTCCCGGCGGCGCCGTCCGGCGCTCGATCTGCTTCGCCGAATACGGCCCGCGCATGAAGTCCAGCCAGTCGCCCATGAAATGGTGGTTGAACCACAGCCACCACACCGGCCCCGCGGCGCACAATACGGTGAAGACGACGAACTTCACCAGCAACTTTCGCCGGATCGTCTCGGCGCAGCGCCATAGCTCCCATGCGAAGACGCACCACACCACGGCGCCGACAATCCAGCCGTCGTAGCGCGTAAAGACCTGTGCCACGATCAGCACGCCTGCGCCGATCATCCACCGCCCCGCGCGCGGCGCATTTCCTGCCCGCAGCGCGCCAACGCCTTCGACGGCCGCGACAACGGTCCACACCAGCAACGCCAGGAAGAGCGCCTCGGTCATCGCGGTCGACGCCAGGAAAAGCAGGTTCGCGTTCAGCGCATAAAACGTTGTCGCCACCAGCGCCCAGCGCGCGGTCATCATCCGCCGCGAAAGCCGCCATACGCCCGCGACGCTCGCCGCATAACTCGCAATGCACATCGGAGCGCCGCCGAGCCCGCTCTGCCACCACTGCATCTTCTGCACAAACGGCATCATCAACAGGTGCGGCAGCGGCAGCCAGACACCACCGAGCTGCGACAATCCCGGATAGCGCGCATCCAGTATGCGCCGTGCAATTGCGAGATGCGCCACGGCATCGCCGTAGAGCAGGGTGTATCCCTTCGCAAAGCAAACCAGCGTCGCAAAAAATGCGAGAAGAATGCCGGCCATAAAGACGAGCCGCACTTCACCCGGCCCCACCGGCCGCACGGCCCCCCAATCGAAGGGCGGACCGTCATTGCGCGACGGCGTCCTCGCCAACCGCAGCCGCGACCCGGGCTTCTCGTACGTCACTGTCCGCTTGGCCAAGTTTTTCTAATCCCTAATCCCTGTTCCTAATCCGCGCTCTACAGATGCGAGATTTCGCGCAGATGTCCGAAGCGCTCGTCGATCTCCGCGCGCGTCACTTCCTGCAACCGCTCCGTGCCAAACCGCTCGCACGCAAACGATCCCATCACGCTGCCATAGAACATCGCCGACCGCAGCACTTCGGGCGTCACGCCGCCCTGCGACGCGATGTATCCATAGAAGCCGCCGGCAAACGAATCGCCCGCACCGGTCGGATCGACCACATCGGCGAGCGGCAACCCCGGCGCACGAAATGGCCTTCCGCCGCTGGTATAGACCGTCGCGCCGTATTCGCCATGCTTTACCACCAGCGACTTCGGCCCCAGCGCCATCACCATCTGCGCCGCGCGCAAGGCGTTGGTCTCGCCGCTCAACATCCGCGCTTCGCCGTCGTTGATCAGCAGGACGTCGAGCTCCGCCAGCACCTTCAACAGGTTCTCGCGATGCGCGGCGATCCAGTAATTCATGGTGTCGCCGGCAACCATCTTTACGTTCGGCATTTCCTTGCGCACGCGCGCCTGCAAAACCGGATCGATGTTTGCCAGGAAAAGATACTCCGAATCCAAATAAGGCTCGGGAATCTTCGGCTCAAAGGCTGCGAAAACGTTCAGGTCGGTTGCGAGGGTCTCCGCTGCGTTGAGGTCTTTCACATAACTGCCGGTCCAATGAAAGCTCAACCCCGGAGCACGCTCGATACCGCGCGTATCAATGCCGCGCCGCGTCATCACCGCCTCGTGCTCCGGCAGAAAATCTTCGCCCACCACGCCAATCACGCGCACATCGGTAAAGAAACTCGCCGCCAGCGCAAAGTGCGTCGCTGCACCACCGAGCACTCGCTCCCGCTTGCCAGCGGGAGTCTCCAAAGAATCGAACGCCACCGAACCTACAACTAATATCGCCATTAGTCTCGCTCTCTTATTTTGTTTGAACCTTACGACTGTCTTTCAGTAGAACGTACGCTTGTCTTATACAAGGAAACAAAAATGCCGCTGCGATCCAATATCGGCCCGCTACAAAAACTACAATTGCGCTCGTGCCATAGCTAACACAGAGCAGCGCGTCGCCCCACGACTCCACATTCTTGTTCTTGGTGAGAACGCCAGCGAGCAGCGTCACCACACATGCGATCCAAAGCGCAGCCAAAAAGAAGTGATTCATGGACGGTTCGCCCTGTTCCACCTCAAAAATATTTCCCAAACAACACATCCAGCTTCTTCTTCGTCTCGGCCGGAATCAAGCTCTTATCCGTCATGATCGCAAACTTCGCAGCCGTCTGCGCGGGGCTGGCGCTCAAATCCTGCGGCATCAACCGCACGGCGGCCTTCACCACTTTTTGCGCATTGCCTGAGTTCTGATGCATCACGGCGATCACCTGTTCGACCGTGACATCGTCGTGCCCTTCGCGCCAGCAATCGTAGTCGGTCACCATGGCCAGTGTGGCGTAGCTGATCTCCGCTTCACGCGCCAGCTTGGCTTCCTGCAGGTTCGTCATGCCGATCACGTCCGCGCCCCACGAGCGATACAGGTTCGATTCAGCCCGCGTCGAAAACTGCGGCCCTTCCATGCACACATAGGTGCCGCCCTTTTTCCCGACGACGCCGACTTCCTCGCACGCCTTCACAAATGTGTCCACGACAATCGGACACACCGGATCGCCGAAGCCCACGTGCCCCACGACGCCTTCGCCGAAGAACGTGCTCGCACGCGCAAACGTGCGGTCGACGAACTGGTCCGGCACGACAAAATCGGTCGGCTTGTGCTCTTCCTTCAGGCTGCCTACTGCGCTCACGCTCAGGATGCTGCTGACTCCCAGCGCCTTCATCGCGTAGATGTTGGCACGAAAGTTGAGCTCCGTCGGCAGTATCCGATGGCCCTTACCGTGCCGCGCCAGGAACGCAACCTTGCGCCCTTCCAACTCACCCAGCACAAACACCTCGCTGGGGTCGCCGAACGGCGTCTCCACGCGCTCTTCGCGCACGTCAGTCAACCCGGGCATGCCGTACAAACCGCTGCCGCCAATAATTCCTATCTCAGCCTTCGCCAAATCCATCTCCCATGCACAAACCCTCTAAGTATATCGTCCGTCGGCAACGGCTCCGCCGCTCCCAGTCCCATCCTTCGCGTTTTTGCGAAGGCCGGAGTCCCCGGCGAGCGCGCTTTTGCTCGCTGGAGCGTGGTGTGCCTTCGATCACACCGCCGCAACGCTGTCTTCTTGACGGCGCAGTGGAGTTACCCGCAGTTCGCTCGCACCCACACCACCGTCGTTACCGGATCAAACCCACCTTCATCATGCCAAAGCTGTGCAACCACTGCGAAAGGCCACCAAGGAGCTCTCCCTGAACCCCGAGCCCTGAACCCCGGGGGCCGCTCTCAGCCTGCATGATCCTTCCATTGCCCTGCGGATTCGCCGCATCGACGGCATCGCGCAGTTTCCTCGACAGCGCCAGATCAAAGCCCTCGCCGATATACACATTGTTCCCCACCAGCGTCAGCAGCACGTCGCCCTCATCGGTGGAATACACACGCTCTGTATCGTCCTTCTCATCCGCCTTGCGCCGCTTCAGCCCGGAGTACTTGCGCGGCAACTGGCCGTCGTACACCTGAAAGAACGACCGCGCCGAATCCTCGTTCTTCCACCGCGAGCTGTAGAGCAAGGACAACGAAGCGGTCGAGTCTTTATTGACCGCGGTCTTTTTCTGCGCGGCGTAATAAATTCCGCCCGCCCAGTTGGGAGCCAGCGCTTCGGCCATGGGCCTGCCGCCAAACAACTCGGTGGTCATGCGCACATCGACCTCGCCCATCACGCCAACGTCGTACGGCTCATATGCTGCCGCATTCAGCAGCGGATGGATGTCCGGCAACCGCAGCACCGGCACCGCCGCATGAGCGAGATACTGAGCCGGATGCAGAATTTCAAAGCTCGAAGTGGGTGGCTGATCCAGCGTGCCCGCAAACGCCCGCTCCGTTCCGCCCTTCACCAGCACCGCTTCTTCAAACGTCAGGCCCTCCGTATACGGAAACAGCAGCGCCTGCTGCAGCACCAACGGCGCGCGGCCCAATACTGGAGAGCCGCTCATATCGCCCGCACCCTCCGCCAGCTGCGCCGCCAGTTGCGGCACATCCTTCATCGTTTTGCCGGAGTCCTTGAGCGCATAGTCGCCAAAACTCAGCATCGCCTGTCCTTCGACCACACCCTGCCGCGCTGTGTCAGCTTCATCGGTCTGGATGTGGTGGTTGTCCTCCTCGACATTCTTCGCGACACCCGGAACTTCCTGGTCGCCCCACTTGTCCAGGTTCACTCTCTGGTCCTGCAGCGCGTGGGTCAACTCATGCGCCATGACCGGCAACTGCTGGTCTTCCGGCACCCAGTCGAGAAGGTTCATGACGCGTGTCTTGGCGTCATAGTAACCGGCAATCTGTTCGGTCAGCAGGCTCAATAAGAAAGGCCGCAGATGGAAGTCGCGGTCCAGCAGGCCAAACTTCTTCAGCACCAGCTCACTGCGCTCCATGCGCTTGGCATCTTTATCTTCGTCGAGCTTCTTGCGCAGCTCCGTCGCCACCGCATCGCGTGAAATGAACACACCCTTCACCGGCCGCTTCAACTCCAGTTTAGTGTTGTCGCTGACGAACTTCAGCGTGGCATCGATGTCTGCGAGCAGCACCTTCTGCTGGGCCCGCGTCAGTCGAACCTCAGCGGTCGCACCGGCGTTCTGCGCGGGCGCGACGGGGGCGGGATCAGCGACTCCCGGCTTTGGCTTTCCCTCCGTTTGCGGCGCGGCAGTGGCCTGCGCCCATAATCCGCTCGCGAATCCCACCAGAACCAGCAACACCCAAAGTTTCTTCAAGAACAGCCTCCGGCCAACTTATTCCAGTGTCGCAGAAATCCGCCCGAAACCTAAGCAGACAAAAGGCCATTCGTCCTAGTTGTCGCTGGGCTTTTGTATATGGTTGAGCACGACGACCTCCACCGCCGCAGTTCCTGGCTGCATCTTCAACCCAAGCTGCTGCTTCAAGGCCGCGGCCAGCGACGGTCCCAGGGGCATATCCAGCCCCGTGCGCGCCGGATCAGGACTGTCCATCACGAATTCCAGCATCATGTCGAAGGTTCCAGTGAGCCCGGTTCTGTCCAACACCGGCCAGTCCACGATATTCCCGACACCACCGACCGCTGTAGCGATGTCCTCCATCGTCAGCCTGCGTCCGCCAACCCTGGTCTGACCGGCCGCCTCCGCGGGCATCATCACCACCGCTCCGCAATACGCCGGAAAACCACCCTCTATGCTGGCAACGGGCGCGGCCGGTTCCTGTCCCCACGCAGGAGCTTCGTTCGAACACGCTGCTTCCGTATCCGAAAACGCCCGCAGCCGCGGTCCCAGCGTTTCCGGCTTCGCCAGCACCAGTTGACATACGGGAACGCGTCGCGATTCCATGTGCATCCTGACGCCAAACCGCTCTTCCAGCAGGCCGCGCATCATCACCCGCATCTGGTCTTTGGTTGGATTTCCTTCCGCACGCGCCAAGACGTCGAACCGCATGTCCCGCGCCCACTCCGGCAACTGCGCCCGCATGCCCTGGATCTGGTACATGTTCTTTGCATACGCAAACACCAACAACTGCAGCAGCGGCACATTACGCGCCGTCAGCAATCCGCCCTGCGTCGGATACTGCGGTCCGATGTTCAGAGGAAAGTTCATCGACGACGGCCCAGCCGCCTTGCTCTCGCGGATCGACGCCACCTCAAATGAAAGCTTCGCCGTTTGCGCGAAGCTCGCCACGCTACCCGCAGTCAGAAGCGCAGCCACCGCCCATCGTCTCCACTTCGCCCTCATCGCCAAACCTGCCTCACGCGCCAACAATCGCCACATCGAATTAGACACCGCTGCACCGCCCGCGAGTTCCCGCTATCCTTAGTCAGAGCGGAAATATCACAACCGCGTCCAGACCTAAGCGCCGAGCATCCAATCCCCTGCATGCCAACCGACACAAAATCCGAACTCGCCGCCATCCTCACCGGCGCCGCCATCTTTCCGCTCGACGACCGTGCTTTCCTTCGCATCACCGGCTCGGACGCCACGCGCTGGCTCAACGGCATGGTGACCAACTCCATCCAGGCGCTCGCTCCCGGCGAAGGGAATTACAACTTTTTGCTGAATGCGCAGGGCCGTATCCAGGGCGATTGCACGATCTATCGCGAGCCCGGCGACGAACCGACGTTCCTCCTCGAAACCGATGCTGCGCAAGTCGACACGATACAACTCCTTCTCGACAAATTCATCATCATGGACGACGTTGAGCTCAACCTCGGCCTTAGCATCATGGGACACCCACTCGTCGGTATCGCCCTCCTCGGCGCGAGCGCGTCCGAGCTCATCCCCAAACATCTTTTCGAAACCAATGATGAGGACGAGGAAGTAAACCTGACGATCCCGAAGCCAGGTACGATGACCTACGCCCTCAGCCGGCACCGGAAGAACGGATTCTTCAGCATCGAGCCAAATGCCGGTCTCGGTCTGGTGTTTACTCCACCCGTGTCATCAACACCTCTCTTCAATATCTGGCTTCAGAACGAAGACGATCGCCAGCATCTGAGCGGCTTGCTGGAAGCCGACGGTGCAGTCGATCTTGGTAACGAAACCCAGGAAGCCTTCCGCATCCTCTCCGGCACACCCCGTTTCGGCACCGACATTCGCGACAAGGATCTCCCGCAGGAAACCAACCAGACCCACGCACTTCACTTCAGCAAGGGTTGCTATCTCGGCCAGGAAATCGTCGAGCGTATCCGCTCGCGCGGCCAGGTCCACCGCACGTTCAGCGGCTTCCGCCTGACGAGCCTGCCCGCCACGTTTCCCACACCGCTCACATCCGACGGCAAACCGGCCGGCGAGCTCACCAGCGCCGCCATTCTTCCACTCCCCGAGGGAGACATACCCTTGGCGCTTGGCTACGTCCGCCGCGAGGCCCTGGACCGCGGCCAGCCGCTCGCCTACGAGGGAGGCTCCGCAACTCCTGCGGCTCTTCCCTTCCGCATGACCACATCCTGAGCAACTTGAGCGACAATACAAGCTGCGCCGTTTTGCTCCGCGAGACTCCGCACGTCAACTTTGCGCCTTTTGCGTGAGTGCTTTTGCTTTTGTAGACCGCATCAAAGAAACTGAGAAAACAACATGGCCGACAAACCTTTCGTAGTCAACGACCGTCGCAAGTTCAACGCTGACGGTGAGCCCCGCCCCGACGCTGCGCCTTCCGAGCCGCGTCCGCCGCGTGATACCACGCCGCAAGAGTTCTCTTCCGCCTCGCACGCGCAGCCCAAGGGCCCGCAGCCGGTTCCGCCTCCGCCGCCGCATCTGCGCGAAGAAGAGCAGGGTCCCGGCGAGCTTCCTCCCCCACCCACCGCCGAGCAGACCGAGCAGGCAGCGCGCGCTTACGACGCCACCGTGGAGCGCCTCGACACCGCCATCCACACCGCCAATCCCGGCATGGAGCGCATGCCCGAGATGAGCTTCGAACGCCTCGTCCAGTCGGTCTACATGCAGGCCATCATGCAGCTTGGCGGCGCGGCGGAGCCCGGCCAGCAGCCCCAGGTCGACCTGCTCGGCGCGCGCCAGTCCATCGACATGCTCGACATCCTGAGCGCCAAGACCAAGGGCAATCTCTCCGAGCCTGAAGACAACCTGCTGCAGTCCGCGCTCTTCGAATCGCGCATGGGGTTCCTCGAAGTCACGCAGCTTCTTGCCCGCCAGGCCGCCGCCAAGCAGGGTCAACCGCCTCCACCCCCAGGCCCGAGCATCGTTCGCTGAAGGTATGGAAGCAACCCTCACCTTCCTCGGCAGCGGAACGTCGATGGGCGTCCCCACACTGGGCTGCAACTGCGCGGTGTGCACCGACACCGTCACTCCGGGATCGCGGAACCGCCGCACACGTCCGTCGCTGCGCCTCGATTATGGAGGGCACACGGTTCTTATCGACACCGGCCCCGACTTCCATGCGCAGGCCATCCGCGAAAACATCCGCAGCGTTGACGCCGTGCTCTACACTCACGGTCATGCCGACCACATTCTCGGCATGGACGACCTTCGCCCCCTGAGCTTTGGCAAGCCCGATGGCATGCCGCTCTACGCCGACGACTCCACCGCGAACATTATCGAGCGCGTCTTCGAATACACCTTCCGCACGATCGATCGCTACCCCACCAGCGCCCGCGTCGTTCTCCACCGCATCGACGAAACGCCCGGCGCTGCCGTCGAATTGTTTGGCGCAAAATTTCTCCGCATCCCCGTTACCCACGGGCGCGATACCATCACCGGCTACCGCTTCGGCTCGGCCGCCTACCTCACCGACATGAGCGACATCCCCGCCGAAAGCATTCCACTGCTGCAAGACCTCGACATCCTGATCCTCGACGCCCTGCGCCGCGAACCGCATCCGTCCCACTCGCATCTCGACCGGTCTTTGGAGTTCGTGGCACAACTCAAACCTCGGCGCGCCTTCTTTACGCACATCTCGCACGACCTCGACCACGACACCACCAACGCCACGCTTCCCGCGAACGTCCGCCTCGCCTACGACGGCCTGCAACTCACATTCGACATCGCCTCGGAGTCCCAGGCATGAAGTTCGTCAACTATCTCCTCACGCCGCTGTTCCTCGTCTTACCCGCAAGCCTCTACGCGCAGTCGTCCACCATCGAGCTCCCTGAATCACATGCCAGGATTTACATTCACCTGAGCGCCAAGGAT
>Ga0206916_1041_pt1 | contig 30750 bp, 32 predicted proteins | sample Alteio_BWOrgHeat_71_FD_152957 | JGI IMG/M metagenome (GOLD analysis project Ga0206916, IMG submission 152957) | Enriched cells from forest soil in Barre Woods Harvard Forest LTER site, Petersham, Massachusetts, United States -... | ecosystem: Environmental > Terrestrial > Soil > Temperate forest >... | reverse complement strand
GGTTTGTTCCAGATCGATGATGTGCACATTGTTGCGCACGCCAAACAGGTAATTTTGCATTTTTGGGTTCCAGCGGCGGGTATTGTGGCCGAAGTGAACGCCAGCTTCGAACAATTGCCGAAGGGTAACGACAGGCATCGTCATTTAAGTACTTCCTTTTCCGGTTAATCCGCCCCTTGTTGTGAGCCACTTACGTGGCACCGGATGGCATCTAACGGGATTGACCGCCAGCGCCGAACAGGGGTGAGGTTTTTATTTCGCCCCCGGAACCATTCCGAAGACAGTCACTTTGTATAGGATATAGCCACCAAAAGCAACGGGTTTGTAGCAAACGGCCAAAACCAAGAACCTTCTAAGCCTTTGATATTGCATATTGCCAGAAGGCCAATAAGGGCATTACCACTAATTCCATACCCAGACCAAACAGCATGTTCGGTGCGGGTGTTCCCAGCGTCCAAAGCGACCAAAGCCGTCCCAAACCACCGATAAAGACAATAAGAGCCAAAAGCTGGAACCGTGCACCTTGCTTTTCAATAGTGGGGATCATGTACCAAAAACTGAGCCCAATACCCAGCAACAATCCTGACAAATACCTAAAATGACTATCGATTGCGTCGGGCGCGGGATTATCAGTGACAATGTATGTGCCCATTATAATACCGCCTAATCCCCCACCCACGGGAACTATTCCGCCAATGGCAATAGAGATCTGCAACAACCTGCGGCTGATTTTTTTCACGAAACACCAGGGAGAGAAAGCGCCTGCGGATGACGCCGCAAAATATCTCCGGAAAAAGCTTTGGGCAGCAAAATTGTTTTATCGCCCGCCAAAAATTTTTGCAGCTCGATACAAAGAGAGTCAACGACGCTGCCCCAATCTTTTGGCTGACGCTGCCGGAACAGGCGCATACTGGGGTACCAGATGCAATCCTCGCGCCCCAAAAGCCAACGCCAGTCAGGATTAAAAGGCAGAAGCACCCAGACCGGCAAACCCATCGCGCCTGCGAGATGGGCTGGGGCTGAATCAATCGTGACAAGCAAATCAAGCGATGCCATACAGGCCGCGCTATCCGCAAAATCATTGATCAACGGCACGGCATCAAACAAACCTGAAGCCGCAGCTTTTGGTTGTTGAGTATCGCGTTGCAGGGAAACAAGATGCGGTTTGGCCAGATCAATTAACGGCGTCAGTGCCTCGAAAGGCACCGAGCGGTTATGATCATTTTGATGCAGGGGATTTCCCGCCCAAACAAGGCCGATGCGAGGGCGCGGCAAGACAGCCAATTTTTCGCGCCAACTGTTTGTTTGATCTGCATCCGCGTTTATATAAGGCACGGAAGATGTCAGTGGATCAAAGGGCGGTCCCAGAAGATGCGGCAGATCCATATAAAAGCAACGCATATGAGCATCGGGCGGCAAGACATTTTGGGCCGCATCATCATGCGGGATAAAGGATACAGACGGCAAATTTGCGGCAATCAGCGCGATAAGATTCTGCGGCAAAAGTAGCGTAATTTTTCCGACCCGTTTTTGTGCTTCTGGCACATAGCGCAGGAAATGAATGAGATCCCCAAAACCGTAAGCGCCGCAAATGACAAGATGCAAGGCCGGGTCTTTCTGACCTTTCCAGTCTGGCAAATCCACATCCGCTTTTGCTGGCGCCGCTGCGGCGAGTAATTCCAAACCTTTAGCATACTGGCCCGTCAGAAAACTCGCCGTCCCCTGCCCAAAAATAGCCGGCGAGCCTAAACCCGCCTGCCGCGCGGCGCTATAATGCGCGGTGGCCAAATCATAATAACCGGCACGACACAAAATCTCACCCATGATAAAATGCGCATCGCCACTGGATACTTCACTTCGCAGCGCATATTGAATTTCATTATGCGCCTTGTCCAAAGCACCACCTTCCATCAACGCCACCGCATAATGCGTACGCATGATGACGTTCTGCGGCTCCAACGACACAGCCTGTTTCAGATAATCTTGTGCTTCTTTCCAGCGTCCGCGTTCCAGAAGCAAAAAGCCGATGCATTCCCACATCGACGCCAAAGTCGGATCAAGCTTTAGAGCCTGCATCGCCGCTTTCAGAGCTTCCTGCTGATTTTTGCCACGACGGAGAGTTTCAGCACGTTCCGCCCAGGCCGCCGCGCTATTTGGCTGCGCCTTTTCGGCGTTCAGCACTCTTGTACCTCAAGGCAACCGTCGATATTGCGCAGGTTCGACTTCACTGCTTCAGTCAGTTGCCATGCGCCGGGCAATTCGATTTCGGCTTCCTCACCACCATCCAGTTCCAGCTGCAAGAGAACTTTATTGCGGCCCTTGGGCGTTGCCGCCAGAAGTTTTTGAATTTCATTTAAGGGCGTTGCTTCATAGAGGCGCACCCGCACACCAACTGATGCGCGTTCAGCTGCCGCCACCAACGGTTCAATATTACGGGCGATAAAGCGCATGTCGCTGCCGCCTTCTGTCGCTGCCGCGCCGCCGCCCCCTTGGGCTGTCTGTGCATCGACTTCGACCAGCACCGCCTGACCCGCTTCCATAATGTCGCGCTTGGCCGCCAGTAGTTCGGAAAAGACCGTGACTTCAAACGCACCGCCGGTGTCCGATAATTGCAGGAAGGCAAATCTGTTGCCGTTCTTTGACGTGCGTTCCTGCTTGCCGAGAATAATGCCCGCTAGCTTGTACCGATTTGGCCCCATAGCCCGCTGCATTTTGGCAATGCCGGCAGAAGGCGTGACGCCGATGCGGTCAAATATCGCACGGTAATTATCGAGCGGATGCGCAGACAGGTAAAAACCGAGCGCCGAGAACTCATGCTGCAGCCGCGTAACTTCATCCCACATTTTGGCTACTGGCAGTGGCGGGCGCGATTCTGAATTATTGCCGCCGAACATATTGACTTGCCCTGACGCGCGCTCATCGTTTTTCTGATGACTATGTTTCAGCAGCGCATCAATCGCGGCCAGCATCTGCGCCCGGTTGCGGTTGAGACTGTCAAAAGCACCTGCTGTCGTCAGGTTTTCCATCGATTTGCGATTGATTACACGTGGATCGATACGTTCCACAAGATCGAACACGTCCTTGAACGCGCCGCCTTTGTCACGCGCCACAACAACAGCGCGCATGGCGGCATCGCCCACGCCCTTGATAGCGGCCAGTGCATAACGAATGGCAAGTTTATCGCCCTGCGGTTCTACAGCGAACAGCGGATAAGATTTATTAATATCCGGCGACAACAGGAGGATGCGGTTACGCGCCAGTTCTTGCCGGAAGACATTCAGCTTATCAGTATCGCCCAGTTCGAAATTCATCGCCGCGGCAAAAAACTCAACCGGATAATTCGCCTTCAGATACGCCGTCTGGTAAGCGATCAGGGCATAGGCAGCAGCATGCGATTTATTGAAACCGTAGCCTGCGAATTTATCGATCTGATCGAAGATCATCCCTGCCTGATCTTCCGGCACTTTGTTTTTGTCTGCTGCGCCCTTAATGAAATTAGCGCGTTGAGCTGCCATCTCTGACGCTTTTTTCTTACCCATCGCGCGACGCAACAGATCGGCATTTCCGAGGCTATAGCCCGCCAGAATCTGCGCCGCCTGCATAACCTGTTCCTGATAGATCAGAATGCCGCCGGTATCTTCCAAAATTCCCTTCAGCATGGGATGCAGGTAATTAGGTTCTTCCTGTCCGTTACGCACCTTGATGAATTTCGGAATATTATCCATCGGGCCAGGGCGATAGAGCGCGACGAGCGCGATGATGTCTTCGAACCGCTTCGGCTTTAGTTTGCGGAGCACATCGCGCATGCCCGAACTTTCCAGCTGGAACACGCCGGTGGTATCGCCCTTCGACAGCATCGCGTAGGTTTTTGTGTCATCGAATGGTAGCTGCAGCAGATCTATCGTGACGCCGCGCTTACGCAACAACTCGACGGCCTGTTGCAATACGTCGAGGGTTTTGAGGCCGAGGAAGTCGAACTTCACAAGACCGGCGGCCTCCACCGTTTTCATATTGAATTGCGTCGCCGGAAGCACGGAAGCCGGGTCACGGTAGAGCGGCACCAATTCCACCAGCGGCCGGTCGCCGATAACAACACCTGCGGCATGGGTGGAGGCATTGCGGAACAACCCTTCCAGTTTCAGCGCGGTATCCATCATCTGCGCTACGGTCGGATCAGCATCGCGCAATTGCTGGAGTTGCGGCTCGGAATCGATCGCTTGTCCCAAAGTCATCGGGTTGGCGGGATTATTCGGCACCAGTTTGCAGATTTTATCGACATAACCATAAGGCATCGCCAGCACTCGGCCAACGTCACGCAACGCCGCGCGGGCCTGCAATTTACCAAAGGTAATAATCTGCGCAACACGGTCAGAGCCGTATTTCTGCTGCACATAGGATATAACTTCGTCGCGTCGTTCCTGACAGAAATCGATATCGAAGTCCGGCATGGAGACGCGTTCGGGATTAAGAAAACGCTCGAACAGCAAGCCGAAGCGGATGGGGTCAAGGTCGGTGATGAGTAGCGCCCAGGCGACAACAGAACCCGCGCCAGAACCACGGCCGGGACCCACGGCAATACCGTTTTCCTTCGACCATTTGATGAAGTCGGAAACGATCAGGAAGTAACCAGCAAAACCCATTTTGATAATAACGTCCAGTTCGAACGCCAGGCGGTCCTGATAAGTCTTGGCATCGGCAAAACTTGCGGCGGTCAGGCGATGCTTCAAACCCGCTTCAGCTTGCGCTCTCAATTCGTCCGCCTCACTCCGGCCTTTTTCGGTCGGGAAAGCGGGTAAAATCGGCGCACGTTCCGGCGGTTTGTAGGCGCAGCGTTTGGCGATCACCAATGTGTTGTCGCAGGCTTCTGGTAAATCCGCGAACAAAGTGCGCATTTCCGCCGCCGATTTAAAACGGTGATCGCGCGTCAGGCGCCGACGATTTTGTTCGCTCACTATCATTTTGTCGGAGATACAGAGCAATGCGTCGTGAGCGTCATACATCGACTCGTCGCCGAAATGCACATCGTTGGTCGCAACCAGCGGAATATTGTTTTTGTAAGCGAGGTTGATCAGTTCAACCTCGATCTTCGCTTCATTCGCGCTGACGCTACCGCCATGATGGCGTGTGATCTCGATATAAAAACGGTCGGTGAATAAATCCCGGAATTGCAGCAATGTAACTTCTGCCGCATCTGCCTGCCCCGCCAGCAGTTGATGCCCCACTGCGCCTTCTATCCCGCCGCTGAGTGCAATCAACCCGCCGGTATGTTGCGCCAGTTCTTCGTAAGTCACATAGGGGCTAGATCTGTCAGTCGCTACATAGGATTTAGTTACCAGCGCGGACAGATTGCGGTAGCCAAGTTCATTCTGCACCAACAGCACCAGCTGGTCGTAATTTTCGCGGCCTAGCGTTTTAAGGCCCGCTTGTTCTGGCCGCAGCACAGCGATCTGACAACCGATAATAGGCTGCACACCGGCACCCGCCGCCGCCATCGCAAACTCCAGAGCGCCAAACAGATTGCCTTTATCGGTCAGCGCCACTGCCGGCATATGATGCTGCAGGCAAAGCTGGATGAGATCCTTGCGTACAGCCTTGCCCCCGTCTTTGGGCTTGTCCTCGACGATCTTGATCGCGCCTTCGGCCAAGGAATAAGCCGAATGCACGCGCAGATGAATGAAAGAGGGTTCGGACATAAGGGTTCTGGTCTCTATCTTTTGTTACGGCGCATTCTATAATGGATCGGCGGCAAACGGTAACGGGTTTCCTTGTGACGATCAAAGATTTTCTGGGATTTTTGTCTATTGCCCTAACCCTTGTTGGTTACGTTCCCTATTTCCATTCCATCTTCAAAAAACGCACTAAACCCCATCTTTTTTCATGGATTATATGGGGCACCGTTAACGCTATCGCTTTTGCCGGACAATGGAGCCACGGCGGCGGCGCGGGCTCATGGGCAGCCGGTTTTACGGCATTATTGTCCTTTGGTGTTGTGGGACTAAGTACAGTCTGGGGCGAAAAGAATATTACCAAAAGCGATGTCGTTGCCTTTACTGGCGCTTTGGCAGCCATTGCCCTCTGGTATTTTACGAATGACCCGCTTGGTGCAGTCTGCCTTGCGACATTTATTGATATTCTGGGTTGCTATCCAACTATCCGAAAATCATACAACAAGCCTCACGAAGAGCCCCTTTTTTCCTGGGTCATATGCAGCTTACGCTCAGTTCTTTCGCTTTTTGCTTTGGGGCAATATTCACTGGTAACAACCATCTATCCTATAGCAATGATCTTCACTAATGGCGGCCTTGCGCTAATGCTCTTCTGGCGGCGAGCAATTTTAAAAGGGACTCACAATGGATAAAAATATCCTTGGTCTTGTTTCAGTCGCCGTCAGCATGGCGGGCTATGGCTCTTACCTTGTTTCTATTTTCAGAAAGCGCACTAAACCGCATGCTTTTTCGTGGCTGGTCTGGAGCATTCTGATGGCCATCGTCTTTTTCGCGCAAATGAGCGATAAAGGCGGCGCGGGATCATGGGTTACGGGGGTATCTGCCCTCATGTGTTCTCTCATAGCTATGGCCGCGATCCGCCACGGCGAGAAATCGATCACCCGCAGCGATTGGCTGGCTTTTATCGGCGCGTTGATCGCTATACCCGTTTGGCGGCTGACAAAAGACCCGTTAGCCGCCGTTCTTGTGGCAACAGTGATTGACGCGCTGGCTTACTACCCGACATTCAGAAAATCTTACCTGAAACCTTTTGAGGAAAATTTCCAGACTTACTGTCTTGATATCCTGAAATGGGTCGTCGCCTTCTTCGCACTGGAACATTATTCCGCCGTTACCTTGACATATCCGCTGTTCCTTTTAGCGGCGAATAGCACGCTGGTGGCGATGATATTGGTCCGGCGGCAGAAGGCCAACCATGCTGAGTAAAGATATTCTTGGTCTGATTGCCGTTGCCATCAACATAACCAGTTGCCTCAACTATACCCGCTACATTCTGAAAGGCCGGATCAAGCCACATGCCCTTACATGGCTGGTATGGTTGATTATTAGCGGTATCATTTCTTTCGCGCAGTGGAAACAGGGTGCGGGTGCAGGTGCATGGGCCGTACAAATCGGCACTCTCTTTTGCTTCACCTTTTTCTTTTTATCTTTGTTTAAAGGCGAGAAAAATATTACCAAAACTGACTGGGTCGCCTTTACCAGTGCGCTAGCCATTATCCCCATCTGGTATTTCACAAAAAATGCGCTTTTTGCTGTGATCCTTGCCACTTTGATTGATGCTTGCGCTTATTATCCTACCGTACGCAAAGCATGGTTCAGACCCTATGAAGAAGATTTCATTATGTACGGTGCCGACGTTTTGAAATGGGTTTTCGCTTTTCAGGCGATGAGCGATTATTCAGCAACAACGCTTCTCTATCCGATCTTTTGCACGACAGCCAACAGCTCTCTCACTATAATGATTTTGGTGCGGCGCAAGAAGTTGCGCTTCAGCTAAAAATCTTCTGCCAGAATTTTTCCGGGATCGTGTCCTTGCCGGTGCGGCCCGCGAACTGGTCGGCCACGATAAGCCCGGTGGGCGATGTCACATTAATTTCTGTCAGATAATCGCCGATCACATCGATGCCCGCCAAAAACAGGCCGCGTTCCCGCAATACTGGCTTTAATATCGCACAGATTTCATTGTCGCGTTTAGTGAGTTCCGATTTCTCGGTTCGCGCGCCGACACGCGCATTGCCGCGCATATCGCCTACGGCGGGAAAACGCGTGTAACAACCGACAGGCTCACCGTCCAGCATGACGATGCGCTTGTCACCCATCTGCTGGATCGGCAGGAATTTCTGGATCATCCAAGGCTCGTTTGTCATAGCCGATAATGTCTCGATCAGCGCGGGCAAATTATCATCGCCGTCACGCAGATGAAAAATACCATGCCCGGCATGGCCGTGCAGCGGTTTGATGATGATGTCTTTATGTTCGCTGCGGAAAGTTTCAATCGCCTTGATATCGCGCGTTATCAATGTTGGCGGCATCAATTGCGGAAAAGTCGTTACCAACAGTTTTTCCGGCGCGTTGCGTACGCCGACCGGGTCGTTGATAACGCGGGTCTTTGTGCCTTTAAGATTTTCCAGAATATGCGTGGCAGAAATATAACCGAGATCAAACGGCGGATCTTGGCGCATCAGCACGACATCAAAGCTTTTTAATTCACGAACCTGCGCCTCGCCCAAAATCCACTGTTCCGTATTTAGGTCATAGCTGAGCGGATGCCCGGATGCCGCTATAGACACGCCGTTGCTGCCACGCATTTCCATTTGCAGTTTCGATACTTCGTAATGGAACAGCTCATAGCCGCGCGCCAAAGCCGCGCGTGCCAGATAAAGCGTCGAGTCGAATTTCAGATTCAACTGCGCGAGGGAATCCATTTGAAAGGCGATGGAGGTCATAGCGGTTAGCATCTAGGGGCTAGGAATTAGGGACTAGGAAAATATATATGACCAAGAGCAAGTTCTCCAGCCCTTAATCCCTAGGATGATTTCGGTTAAAGGACGTCATTCCTGAAGCCACTTTAGCGGCTGTCGGGAATCCATTGTCTTTAAAAAGATGGATGCCCGCCTGCGCGGGCATGACGCGATGAGCGATCGTGACACACCCAACAACTCAATCTGGCCGCCAGGCGCCTTTTATATGTCGTGGCCAGCGCTTGGGCGCTACCAGCATGACATCAAAACGTAAATAATGCCGTTTAAAACAGGGATAGCGCGCCAGAAAATCATTGGCCGCGCGTTGCAGCCTTTGACGCTGGTGATGACTGATGGATTCGATCGCCTGTCGTTCTGTCGCCCGCGCTTTGACCTCTATCAGCGCCACGATCTTGCCGCGCGATGCAATGATATCAATCTCGCCCAGTTTGGAACGGTAGCGCGAGGCGATGATACGGTAAAATTTCAGCCGCAGCGCCAGACGACACAGGCTTTCGGCAAATAACCCCGTTGTGTAGGAAGTTTTTAGTTTCTTCATTCACTCTTTGCCTGACAGCTTCAACGCCCGCGCATAGACTTCGCTTTTCTTGATATTGGTCAGGGCGCACACGGCGGCGACGGCATCGCGTAGCGACAGTTCCGCCATATGTTGTTTGAGCAGCGCGTCGAGATCATGCGCTGGCGCAGCATCTGCATCAGGTGGGGCTACGATAATAACAATCTCGCCTTTGACATCAGCATCTTCATAAAAATCCGCGAGTTCCTGCAACGTGCCGCGCCGGGTTTCTTCATACAGTTTGGTAAGTTCCCTTGCCACAGCCGCCAACCGCGCGCCGCCCAGAACCTTTGCCAGATCCTGCATTGTGTCGGCCAGCCGCTGCGGCGATTCATAAAATACCAAAGTCGCGGGTGCCGCCTGCAACGCCGCGATGGCTTTTTGCCGTGCCGTGCTTTTGGGCGGCAGGAATCCGGCGAAGTAAAAATGATCGGTCGGCAGGCCAGACCCCGCCAGTGCCGTGATCGCAGCATTGGCGCCGGGAATAACCACAACATCATATCCTGCATCGCGGCAATCGCGCACCAGCTTGTAGCCAGGATCGGCGATCAGCGGCATTCCGGCATCGCTGATCAGGGCAACCGACGCCCCTTCCGCTATATGCTTTAAAATCTCCGGCCGGCGCCCGTCAGCATTATGGTCGTGGTATGAAATCAGCTGTTTTTTCTTGATGCCATAGTGCGCCAAAAGCGCGCCACTATTGCGTGTATCCTCGCAGGCTATGACATCGGCACTGGATAGGGTTACCAAAGCCCGGAGGGTGATATCGCCTCTGTGGCCAATAGGAGTCGCCACAACATAAAGCCCTGCAGCCAGTTGAGGATCCCGTTTACTCGACTCACCAACCTCGCTAGCCTCAATCAGTTTTTGGGCTAACAGCGGGTAATCCAGCGATGATTTCTTTTTCCTTCCAGATACTAAAGAAGGCGGTTTGGCGGGTGGCGCTGACATGCTCTATTCTCGCGCTGTTAATTGGCTGCGAACATGCGCCCGGTTGGCTGGACACATCCTCTTGGTTTGGCAAAAGCAATGTAGACCAGAATGCGGCCTATGCCCATCCCGGTTTTGGCAAGGGCCCGCTGGCACCGCCGCAACCAGCGCCGGTATCGGCGGTGCAGGCCACGCCGCTGCCTGTACCACAATCTACAGTTAATCACGCAGCCCCGGCAGTGGCTGCGACAACGCCAGCAGTACCTGCACCAGCATCAGCCGCCAAAACCAAAGTTGCTATCCTTTTGCCACTAACCGGCAAGAGCGCGGCTCTGGGCCAAGCGATGTTAAATGCTGCGCAGCAAGCCGTGTTTGACAGCGCCGATACCAGGTTCGAACTCATGCCACGCGATACCGGCACCACAGATGCGGGGGCTGAAGCCGCCGCGCGTGACGCCATCGCCAGTGGCGCGCAACTGCTGATCGGCCCGTTGTTCGGCGCTAACGTTCCTGCCGTTCATGCCATAGCGCAAACATCCGGCATTAATATGCTGACGCTTTCCACCGATACATCACTGGCGGCACCCGGCGTTTACGTCATGGGCTTTGCGCCCGGCGCACAGGTGGAACGCGTAGTCACTTTTGCCATTTCGCACGGCCTGCGGCATTTCGCCGCGCTGCTACCCAAAAATGCTTACGGCACTTTGGTGGGTGCGGCCTTTCAGGAAGCGGTAACCAGCCATGGCGGCGTATTGGTCAGCATCGAAGCCTATGACCCCACCAAGCATGACAGCGCAGGTCCTATCCAACGGCTGGCATCCAAGCGCGACCAGATCGACGCGCTGTTTCTACCAGAGGGCGGAAGCGACCTGTCGCAAATCGCGGGACAGCTGGTCAGCACCGGGTTTGATAATCACCGTATCCGCCTGATCGGCACGGGATTATGGGATGTACCGGACCTTGCCCGTCAATCCAATTTTTTGATCAGCGGCTGGTACGCGGCATCCGATCCTTCCGCGCGCCGGAATTTTATCAGCGGCTATAATGCGACTTACAGCGGCGAGCCGCCGCGTCTTGCAACGCTCGCCTATGATGCCACTGCCATGGCAGCCGTCCTTTCCAAACGCGGCGCGCCTTTTGATACGGCAGAGCTCACCAACCCCAACGGCTTTGCAGGTCTTGACGGCATTTTCCGCCTGACGCCGCAAGGTCTGGTGGAACGTGGCCTTGCTATCAATGAAGTGACGCCCGAGGGTGCGCATGTTGTTGATGCTGCACCGACGACATTTGCCGGGAACTAATCGCCGAAACTTTTTTGATTAAGGGCATTCTTCCAATAAAAAATGCATACTTGGCTAACTTTTTTAGCTGGCATTTTATTATTTGCATCGCCTAAGTGCCGGAGGTGATGGGCCAAGCGATTATATTAACCACGAGGAAGCTTACAAAACGCGGCTTTTTGGATATTGAAAAATTACGTGTAAAATTTTATATAAATCCGGTATAGTCTTATTACTTTCAATGACTTAGCTTGAGAATTAAGACTCTCCTAACCCTATGCACGTAAATTAGGTTCATTAGGAACGAGGAACGATATTATGACAACGCAACCAGCTACGGCACAACATCAGGCGACAGCGACAGAATTAAAAGGCGTCGTGAATGGCAAATCGCTTTCGATGCAGAATACTGCACATTCAATAGGTCTTGAAGCTGGAGCTCAAACAGTCGGCAATTCTATTGTAGCTGGGCCCAATAGATATGCTTTGTTAAACGCAGCTCATTCGGCTGCAAAAACAGCAATAGCTCGCGAAAACCGCGCTGAGCTTTCCAAGAAACCACAAGCAGTTGAGCGCGCAAGTCGGCATGCGCCGCGCGCCGCTCACCTATTAACAGTCAGGACCGGGGCCAGAGCCTACAACAATATCAAAAATGTTGCTGCTCAGCACACTACAGCGCCTAAGAAAACCCGCGAAGCACAACACGTGCAAAAATTTGTTGCCTCAGTTCCTAAAAGCCAGACCATTGCCATCGATCCAAAGGCAGTGCAGCAACCACAACCGTCACGCGGTTATAACGTCCTGAAAGTAGCGGCTATTTTTGAGCCCGTTACTGCTGCTTTGACAATTGGTAACGGATTGAAAAACGCGACATCACCAACGCCGACAATTGCAAATTTGGTGCCACGTCGTGATGCGACACAGCGGTCCACTCAGCGCACATCTTTGCGTACAGAAACGGCACGCAATGTCGGCGCTAGCCCTGGTCCTGCTTTAGGCGCCCCAACTGCCCCAAAAGCCCCGGTTCAGATGGGCGCCGCTATGCGCCCCATGCCCGGCCATCGCCCTAAACCGATGGAACTAACCGCTTAAGCTCTAACCCAGCAAATAGCCGAGCACTGCATTCAACCGCTGCAAGCCAGCTTCTGTTGCTTTTAAAGTATCCGCTTCATTCACCAGATACTTTTCATCGATAAGATGTGTGATTTTATCCTGCGGCAGAAAATCATGCAGCGATGATCTAAATTTCTGCTGCCATTTTTGCGTATCAATCCCTTCGGTCAGGCGCAAATTCATCATCAGCGCTTCGCGTTGCGCGGTGACATTATCGACCACATCGCACACACGCAGCCCGTGATTTTTCTCGGCCACATGTCTCAGCCAGACTTCCGGCGCTTTATGATCTTCAGTCGCAAAACGCCTGTCACCTGATTGATAGCGTCCATGCGCGCCGGGGCCGATACCGATATAATCATCATAATGCCAGTAGGTGAGGTTATGCCTGCTTTCCAGCCCCGGTCTGGCGTGATTGGAAATTTCGTAAGCGGGCATGCCGGCATCTGATAAAATCTGCTGCGTCAGCTCATACATATTGGCGGCATGTTCTTCAGGCGCTATCAATTTTTCGCCGCGATTGGCAAGCGTATAAAATTGCGTGTTAGGTTCGATCGTCAATTGGTAAAGCGACAGATGGCCGTTGCTAAGCGTCAATGCTTCGCGCAATTCCGTTTCCCACTCTTTTTCAGTTTGTCCGTGTCGCGCGTAGATCAAATCAAAAGAAAAGCGCGGGAAATATTGCGCAGCGATTTGCAAAGCTTGTTTAGCCTGAGCCACATCATGTTTGCGGCCCAAAAATTTTAGCGCATCGTTGCGCAGCGATTGCACGCCGAGCGATAGACGATTGACGCCCGCTTTGGCAAAATCGGCGAACTTCTGCGCCTCCACCGAACCGGGGTTGGCTTCCAGCGTGATCTCTATATTATCCGCAACCTTCCAATGTTTTCGAATGGTGCCAAGGATCAATTCAACCGTGGCCGGTTCCATTAAAGACGGCGTACCACCGCCGAAGAAAACGGATGTTACCTCGCGGCCCTGCAGCAACTGCGCATAGTAATTCAGTTCACACTCATAAGCTTGCCGCCAGACATCGTGATCTATCTGTGCTGCGACATGCGAATTGAAATCACAATACGGACATTTCGACTGGCAGAACGGCCAATGGATATAGATGGCCAAATTATTTTGGTTCTTATGCATATCTACCTTTTGGCGTCATCCCCGCGAAGGCGGGGATCCATCTATTTACAACCACTTTAAAATGGATGCCCGCCTTCGCGGGCATGACGCAGTTATTATAACTTTCGCAATCTAGCAATCAGTTTATGCACCGCGACGCCGCGGTGACTGATGGCATTTTTCTCGTCGCCGTCCATTTCGCCGAAAGTACGGTCGTGGCCCTGCGGTACGAAAAACGGATCGTAGCCGTGGCCCTTATCACCGCGTGGCGGCCAGATGATATGCCCGTCAATACGGCCTTCCAGAATTTCATGATGACCGTCGGGCCAGGCCAGTGCCAGCACACAAATAAAATGGGCCGATCTGTCCGCAGTATCGCCCATTTCCACATGCACGCGTTTCATCGCAGCGGCAAAATCTTTAGTGGGTCCACCCCACCTTGCCGAATAAATCCCCGGCTGGTTGTTGAGCGCCGTTACGCACAATCCGCTGTCATCAGCGAGTGCGACATCATCCGCGAGTTTGGCAGCCTGCATTGCCTTCAGTATCGCGTTTTCGGCAAAAGTCGTTCCGGTTTCCTCAGGTTCCGGCAGATGCAATTCGCCACTTGAGACAATACTGCGCACATAGGGCGCCAGCAATTCGCGGAACTCCCGCAATTTGCCCACATTATGCGTGGCGATTACAAGGCGCTGGCCATCGAACTGCCGCAGCATTATTTACCTAAAACCTGTTTTTGCATCGCGGTAATTTCAGTAATGCCCTTTTGCGCCAGCTTCAGCAAATCGTGGAACTGGTTTTCGGCAAATGGGGCATGCTCGGCGGTGCCCTGAATTTCGACGATGCCGCCTTTACCGGTTAGCACAAAATTAGCATCAGCCTGCGCGGATGAATCTTCGGCATAATCCAGATCGAGTACCGACGTGCCGTTATAAATACCGCAGGAAATCGCTGCGATTGAATCCGTCAACGGGTCCGCCGTCAGCTTTCCAATCTTCATCAAATAACGGCAGGCAAGACCGAGGGCAACATAACCGCCGGTGATGGACGCGGTGCGCGTGCCGCCGTCAGCCTGCAGCACATCGCAATCAACCTTGATCTGAATTTCGCCGAGTAGTTTGCGGTCGACAACAGCGCGAAGGCTGCGGCCTATGAGGCGCTGAATTTCCTGTGTGCGCCCGGATTGCTTTCCTTTGGCAGCTTCGCGGTCAGTGCGGTCATGCGTCGCGCGGGGTAACATACCGTATTCGGCTGTAACCCAGCCTAGGCCCGTACCACGCAGGAAACCTGGCACCTTGTCATCGACGCTTGCGGTGCAGAGCACATGTGTGTCGCCGCATTTGATCAGGCACGAACCTTCGGCATATTTGGCAAAGCCAGGTTCCAGAGTGATGTTACGCAACTGGTCAGGGGCACGTTTTGAAGGGCGCATGTAAAGCCGGTGGTTCAGGTTAAATCAACCACCCCATATCACGAATTACGTTATTGGTAACGGTTATATTTTTCGCGGATAAGCTCCAGCCTTTGGTTATATTCGGCGGCTTTTTCCTTGTCGCCTGTATAGTGATAAAGGAACGCCAGATCCTTGCAGGCTTGATAATAATCGGGGTTAAGCTCTAGGGCGCGTTTTAGTTCGGCCATTTCCTGCGGCACCATCAACGGCCCCCCGCCCGGCATGCGCGAATAGAGCGAGGCAATGTTCTGATGTGTTTCCGCCGCTTCATGTGTCTTCAAGGCAAGCTGGAATTGTTCCATCGCCTGCTTAAACTCGCCGCGATCAATCAAAGCCATACCAAGGTTATTATAGGCACGAACGGAAGTCTCGCCCTGATCAATAATATTGCGGTAGAAGACAACGGGATCATGCCATGTTTTATTTTGCTGATATGTCAGGAAACCAAAGACACAGGCGGCACCACAGGCCAACATCACAACAATAAGTTTTAAATTTTGACTTCTGATCTGGCTAGACAGCGCCTGTGCCAAACCGAGCATCAAGCCTGCAGACGGCAGATACATCCAGTGTTCCAGAAACAGCGCATTGACCGGAATTAGAATGCCCATCTGCGGCACATAGGCAAAGCCGAACCACAGAAACCCAAAACCGAGCGCGGGAATTGCGGCGCGTTTTTGTTCGCGTATAAAGAGGAGGCTAGCCGCCACCAGCATCAACATTCCCGCCAGCACCGGCAGCGCCAATATATTTTCCTGCACCGGGAAATTGCGTTCCATATGCAAGCCGTGTGGCCAAAGCAGTAGTGCCGCATAGGATGGCAGCGTGGCAATGAAGGTATAGATACGCAGCGACAGATGCGTGCCGTAATCGAAAAGCTCCGGATGAATATTGACGAATTCGCGACTATCGAAAGACAGGACTGCCATGCGCACGAAAAGGTAAAACACGACTAGCAGCCACAACGGCCATGTACGGATATAGGTTTTAGGATTAAACCTGTCGCTCTGCGTTACAAATAGACAAGCCATCAGCAGCAGCGGAAACACAACGGCGGCTTCCTTGCTGAGGAGTGCCAATGCACAGAACAATACAGCCAGTAAAATTTTACGCGATGTGAAATCGGGCGCCAGCAGCACAAGGCCAAGCAGACAGAAGAAGCTGTAGAGCCCGTCTGCCGTACCGCTGATGTAAGTCACAGCTTCCGTGTGTATGGGATGCACTGCCCAAAGCAGTGCCGCGATAAAAACAGCGACGGCATTAAAACGCAACTTCACGCCAAGCCGGTAAAGCAGGCAGGCATTGGCCGCGTGCAACGACACATTCAGTAGATGATAACCAACGGTCGACAGATCGCTGAACTGGTAAATGAAAAAATAAAGGAAGGTTTGTAGCGGGCGATAGAAATCGCTGTTGGTGTGGCTGCCCGCCATGATCGGCGTTGTAAAAAGCGTTGGCAGATAATGCCAGTAACGCAGAAATTCATTTTCGACGATCAGGGTCTGATCATCGAACAAAAACTGATTGCCATAGAGATTGGCGTAAGCCACGAACACGGCCAGGGCCAGTAAAAGATAAGGCGCCGTCTTGCGCCAAAAGGCAGGGATGGGTGAATTCATGGATATTGTTGTTAAAGATTCGCCAGCTAAAACAAAACCGAACTGTATGAACGCTTAATTCTTGCAAGATTATTAAGTTAATTAGGTTTTTTCGTAATTAAATTCCAACGAAACTATTAAAATCGTTATTTTCCATATAGTTGGCAATTTACCTAAAATTAATTGTTTCAGCGTTTAATATGACTGTGTGGCGCAGAAGCTACAAAAAGTTAGTCGGACGGACAGAGAAGGAGAAAAAAATGGCAGGCATGTTCTCAAAATTTAGCGGCGCAGCAATGGCTCTAGGTTTGATGTTTACGCCGGTAGCCAACACTCACTCCTTATCAGCCCCGACCTCGGCACAAACAATTGCTACGCCTAAAGCTGAAGCCCTTAAGATTGAAACACCTAAAGCGCATACGGTACCAACAAGCCGGTTTGATGCTCAGGCTGCGAATAAGTACTTTAATGACATCAGTGACAGTATGGTGGGCTTCGCCTTAGTTCATGGCAAGAACCCAACTGCTATTGGGTTGGATAAGGTTGCAGGGCTTGGTGACGTTGCGATGAACTTCCATACCAAGACCGCCTTTAATAACCAAGGTGCAATTACAAGGGCTGCTACTTATTCTTTAACCTAAGATAAGCCGTAAACATTAAGAGGCGCGCTTTAACAGCGCGCCTTTTTTATTAGGTGCAATCCGCCACGAGAGCGTCATGCTCGCATAGGCGAGCATCCATTTTAATAATTACAATGGATTCCCGCCTGCGCGGGAATGACGCGGTGAGATAGACCTAACCCAGCTCTTACAAAATGAACTTCGACAGATCGATGTTTTTAGCGAGGTCGCCGAGGCGTTCGCGCACATAGGCCGCATCAATCATAACGGAACCCTGCGGTTTATCGCTGGCGTCGAAACTGATTTCCTCCAGCAATTTTTCCAGCAGCGTATGCAAACGGCGGGCGCCGATATTCTCGACACTGCCATTGATCTCCGCAGCCAATCGCGCCAACTCGTCAATTGCATCGGGCGCAAAATCCAACGTGAATTTTTCCGTCGCCATCAGCGCTTTATACTGCTTGATAAGGTTGGCTTCCGGTTCCAGCAAAATACGTTTGAAATCATCACGGGTGAGGGCTTGCAGCTCTACCCGAATCGGCAAACGGCCCTGCAATTCCGGCAACAGATCTGAAGGCTTGGCCAGATGGAAGGCACCGGAAGCGATGAACAAAATATGGTCGGTGCGCACGGAGCCGTGCTTGGTCGACACAATCGTGCCCTCGATCAGCGGCAGCAAGTCGCGCTGCACACCTTCGCGGCTGACATCGCCGCCTCCACGGTAGCCTTCGGAACGCGATGCGATTTTGTCGATTTCATCGAGGAAAACGATGCCGTTCTGCTCCACACTATTAATCGCCTCAGAAGTGACTTTGTCCGGGTCCAGCAGTTTGTCGGACTCTTCCGCCTTCAATACATCGCGGGCTTCTGCCACCGTCAATTTGCGCGGCTTGGTGCGCGCGCCGCCGACGGCCTTACCCAGCATATCGTTCAAATTCATCATGCCCATCTGCGCGCCCGGCATACCGGGCACGTCGAACATCGGCATGCCGCCTGAGCTGTTATCCTGCACCTCGATTTCGATCTCGCGCGTTTCCAGCTCGCCCTCTTTCAGCATGTGGCGGAATTTAGTGCGGGTTTCCGGGGTGGCGCTTTCGCCCACCAGCGCATCAACCAGCCTTTCTTCGGCAGCAGCAATTGCGCGCACTTCGACATCCTTACGCATTCTCTCACGCGTCATTTTAATAGCGACATCAACCAGATCGCGAATGATCTGCTCAACATCACGGCCTACATAGCCAACTTCGGTAAATTTGGTCGCTTCCATTTTAATGAAAGGCGCCTGCGCCAGTTTTGCCAGGCGTCGCGCGATTTCGGTTTTGCCGACACCGGTGGGGCCAATCATCAGGATATTTTTCGGTACGACTTCTTCGCGCAAATCATCCGGCAATTGCTGCCTGCGCCAACGGTTGCGCAGTGCCACCGATACGGCGCGTTTAGCATCGGATTGTCCGACGATATGCCGGTCAAGTTCGCTGACGATTTCTTTGGGAGTGAGGGTTGTCATACTTACATCCTAATCTATTCATGTTGGGTGGTCAGAGAATAAGTGGTCAGAGGAAACTTTCTATCTCTGACCACTGACCACTTATTCACTTTCTGATCCCTAAATTTCAATCGTCTCCAACGTCACATTCTTATTCGTGTAAACGCAGATGCCCGCGGCGATATCCAACGCCCTGCGCGCTATCGCTTCGGCATCCATATCGGCACGGTCAGCCAGAGCGCGTGCGGCGCTGAGGGCATAAGGCCCGCCGGAGCCAATGCCGATCAAACCGTCTTCGGGTTCCAGCACATCGCCGGTGCCGGACAAAATCAGGCTGGTGGATTTATCGGCTACAGCCATCATGGCTTCCAGACGACGCAGGTAACGGTCAGTGCGCCAGTCCTTAGCCATTTCAACGCAGGCCCGCATCAACTGACCGGGGTGTTTTTCCAGCTTGGCTTCCAGCCTTTCGAACAGGGCAAAAGCATCAGCGGTAGCACCTGCAAAGCCTGCAATAACATCTGCGCCCGCAACCCCTGATTTTAAGCGCCGCACCTTTCGCGCGTTACCCTTGACGATGGTAGCACCCATGGAGACCTGCCCGTCGCCGCCAATGACGATCTTGTTACCCTTGCGCACGCCGATAATCGTGGTGCCATGCCAGTTGGGGTGATTGTTTTCGCTCATAAAACCTCGGTTATGCTTAATATCTTTTAGACAAATGGGGATTGAGGAAGCGCTGTGCAAGTGGCATAAGGCCCCATGATTTTGTACCCTTCGATTCACATCAAAGACGGCGTCGTGGCGCGGCTGACACGCGGCATCGGCTATCTGCAGCATGCGGAAGTCTTGCACCCCAACCCGGGCGAGCGGGCGGCAGAGTTCGAAGCGCAGAAATTCCCCTGGCTGCATGTGGTGGATTTAAACGGCGCCTTTGAAGGCCGCCCGATGAATATTGAGGCGATCACCGATATCCTGAAAAGCGTGAAGATTCCGGTCCAGCTTTCCGGCGGCATCCGCGATATGAAGGCGATTGAAGACTGGCTGGCCAAGGGCGTGTCGCGCATCGTGCTCAACAGCATTGCCCTACAAAATCCGGAACTGGTGAAAGAAGCCTGCAAGAAATTTCCGGGCCGCGTCGCGGTCAAGATCGATAGCCGCGGTGGTTATGTCGCCGTCACCGGCTGGGCGAAATCATCCTCCATGAAAGCGCTCGACCTCGCGCTGCGCGTGGAAGAAGCAGGCGCAGATACTCTTATCTATGCTGACATAAATCATGACGGGGCTTTATCGGAAGTGAATATCGAGGCTGTGATTGACCTTGCCTTCGCCCTGACCACGCCTGTGATAGCCTCGGGCGGCGTTAATTCGCTGCAGGATCTGGCGGAGCTGAAAGCCCACGCGCAAACCGGCATTTCAGGACTTATTCTGGGCCGCGCCCTATACAGCGGCAAGATTGACCCCACCGAAGCTTTGGCTTTGGCGACAGCTGCTTAGTATCTTCAGCTGCCCATTCTGAGAGTGGGACATCCTTCATGATCATTAGGTAGATCAATAAGTTCCCGTATTGGCTCCCGAGAAGGCGAAGTAATTTCTGACGAAGCGGATAAAGCCTCGCAATTACCATCAATCTTTATTTTTTTCACCGTAACTGTAACTTGATGTCCCGTTGGAATAAGAGGAAGTCCAAAAGGACCCCATGCTACGTTTTGTGTTTCAACATCAACTGGTTTTCCATGCAAGACTTGGTAGACGCCTCTGGCAGCAGCCTGACCCTGCACATACTTCTGCAAATTTAAAATGTCGTTTAGCCCATAAACAACGCCCAAAGCACACGCAGTCGCACCGCACATTCCCAGAAGAGAAGCCATGCCGCGAGGGGCCAAGTTACTTTTCCCATCGGCGTCGTATACTTTTATTCCATAGCTCACTAGCCGCGATGTTATGTAGACGCCTGCACCCGTAAAAAGGCCGCGGATTGTCATAGGGTCTATTGCTGCACCTGCAACAGCCGCCATAGCCGTACCAAAAACAAAGTTTTTTACTTTAGGGTCCAACCCCCTAGACGCACTTATGCTAAACGCGCCTCTATCATTTAGTGTTAAAGCATGCGTCATGCGCCATTCCTCAAAATAATCCGTCGTTTACAGTATCAAAATCAGGGTAATAAAAAATAATCGGCCTGTATAGACGAAGTTATGGTTAACCACACGGGCCGGGGCCTGAAAAAACTCCATAATTTGCGCGGAAACAAATTATCGCTTACTCTTTTTAAGCCTTGAACTCCGACCCCCTGAGCCCTCATGTCCTACGATCCCAACAACATCTTCGCGAAAATCCTGCGCGGTGAGATCCCCTGCAAAAAAGTTTACGAGGATGAATTCGCGCTCGCTTTCAATGACATCAATCCCAAAGCGCCGACGCATGTGCTGGTGATCCCCAAGGGACCTTACGTTGCCTATGACGATTTCATTACCAGCGCCAATGCGGAAGAAATAGCAGGCTTTGCCCGCGCGGTTAGCAAGGTCGCACAAAGCAGCGGCGTCGCTCAAACGGGTTACCGCTTGATTTCAAATTGCGGCGTCAATGCTCATCAGGAAGTATCGCATTACCATGTGCATGTACTCGGCGGCAAAGCGCTGGGACCGATGCTAGTGAAGTAGGGAATAGGGATTGGTATTTAGGGATTAGAAAACGTAATCCCCCAACCTCTATCCCCTAACCCCTACTTCCCTTTATAAATCTCAATCAGCTGATCAAGCAGCTTCAGGGCCTCTTCGCGTGGGCGCTGGAAGCAATTGCGGCCGATGATGGAACCGTTACCGCCGCCCGCGTAAATATCGCGCGCATCCTGCACAACGCTGTCTTCGCCTTTCGCTGCGCCGCCGGAGAACACAACGATCCGTCGACCGTCAAAGCAGCATTGCATAATATGCTTGACGCGGTCGGCCTGCGTAGAGATGGCGATTTTCTTTTCTTCGTAAACTTTCTTGGAATCCTTGTTGCCGAGGAAATCGGATGGCAGTTTCACCTTGATGATATTAGCACCCAGCAAAGCCGCCATATGCGCGGCATAGCCGATGACATCAACGGCCAGTTCAGCTTCCTTGGTCAATTCGCCGCCACGTGGATAGGACCACAGCACAACAGCGAGGCCCTTGGCTTTGGCTTCGCGGGACAGATCGCGGAATTCTTCGTATTGGTCATACATCACATCCGACCCCGGATAGATGGTGAACCCGATCGCGGCGCAGCCAAGGCGTAGTGCATCATCGACGCTTGCGGTTACGGCCTGGTCAGCGCCTTCTTTCTGGCGCGACAGGCTGTTGGCGCTGTTCATCTTCAAAATGGTGGGGATAGCGCCTGCAAATGTATCGGCACCCGCAGCCAACGGCCCAAGCGGTGCGGCATAGGCGTTAAGTCCGGCATCGATTGCCAATTGGTAATGATAGTGCGGATCATAGGCAGCAGGATTAACGGCAAAGCTGCGGGCCGGACCATGTTCAAAACCTTGATCGACGGGCAAAATAACCATACGGCCAGTACCGCCAAGGCGGCCAGCCATCAGCATACGGGCCAGATTGGCCTTGGTGCCGGGGGTTTCGCCTTCATAATTATCAAGCATTTCACGAACACGACGCGTTAGTTTCATAATTTCTCCTCGCAGGTCTTAAAACTGAATTTGAGCTTTTTAAATAACGGAAGTCTTTTACTTTGTCCAATCCCTCCCCACATGATAAGTATTAAGAAAATAAGGGGTTACTTATGCATCAGGGAAAATTTGCGTCGTCCGAAGCCGGTATTGCCATCGGACCGATTTTGTTCGTAATTGCGCTGCTGGCCATTCTGGCGGCTGTGACGGCGAGTGACACAGGGGGGTTTGGCGTCGCCAGCATAGCCGACCGCATTACCGCCGATGTGCAAAGCCAGGCCAGCCTGATCCGCACCAAAATTAATGAATGTAACATTAAATACGGCACCAGCGAAAACGGAGACGGATACCCGGCCTCCGACACAAGCAACGGCACTCTGGTTTCTGCGCTAAATTGCGCCGGCGACCCGAGCGGTTCGCAAAATCTATGGAACGGCTTACGGCCTACGACGCTACCGCCCCCAACCCAAAGTTTTGGCGCATGGCATTACATTAACAGCAACGGTGCCGGCTTGGGCGGCACCGCCACCGGCGGACGTTGCATCTGGACTGCGCCTTCCGTTTCCAACCCCAAAGCCAATAGCGGCATTGTTTCCGGCCTTGAAAAGGCAGCCAACAAATTTACGCATCAGACGACCTGCACCGATGCGGCGAGCTGCGGCGTTGCCGAAGTTATCTACGATCCGGCCAGCGATTCACAAAAATTTATTGTCTGGATCACGATACCGACCGGATCGCCCGACAGCCATTGCCTGCCGTAAGAACAGGTTTCAAGCTGGATGCTGATCCCTTTTCTCTCTGCCACTCAAAACCTTTTCATCCATTCAACGGTCGGCCTGCCGCCGCAAATCTGGTGGCTGCCTGCGTTGGTACTGTTGATATTGGGATCAGCCGCGCTGATTGATACGGTTAGTTCAACCATACCCGACCCCGTTATTTTGATGGGGCTGATAGCCGTGACGGCAACGCAAGGCACGAATGTGTCGTGGGATTTCGCCGCCATGCATTTGACCTATGCGCTGGCTGCAGGCCTTATTATCTGGGGCATCAATCAGATCTGGTTCCGGCTTATGAAAGCGGATGCCATCGGCATGGGCGACGCCAAATGGACCATGCTGGCTGTTGCCTGCTTTGATGTTTTACCTGCCATCTATGCCTGGGGTATCGGCGCCTGCCTTGCCATCGTGTGGATAGGACTGACACGTGTTACGCGCCATAAAATCGCGCGTGTTTATTTCGCACCGTTTCTTTTTATCGGGCTGATAGCTGGGCTTTATTGGCTGCGACTGAGGGTCTAGGCCGTCTTGGGTACTTTCACTGTCTCGATCCTGCGCAGTGGCGGCATGTAAAGCAGCAAAGCTGCTGCGACATAGATCGACGAGTAAGTGCCAACCAGAATACCCCATGTTAGCGCCGCCGAGAAATTAATCAGCGTTGGACCCCCCATGACAACCAGCGGCAAGAGCGCCAGCAAGGTGGTGCCAGCCGTCATCGTCGTGCGCGACAAGGTCTGGTTCACTGAGTCATTAATAACGGCACGCAGATCAACCGCTTTCTGGCGGCGCAAGGTTTCGCGGATACGGTCGAAAACAACGACAGTGTCGTTGATCGAATAACCCGCCAATGTCAGCAACGCGGCAACCGATGTCAGATTGAAATCCAGCTGCAGCACAGCGAATAAACCCACTGTTGTCAGCACGTCATGGAAGGTGGAGATGAGGGCGGCCACACCGAACTGCCATTCGAAACGCAATCCGACATAGAGCGAAATGGCCAGCATCGCAAAAATAGTCGCCATGATGCCCGCATGCAGTAATTCCTTGCCGACAGTAGGGCCTACCACTTCGACGCGGCGATATTCATATTCCGACCCCAACTTGCTGCGCACGCTTTCAACCGCCTTCATTTGGGCTGCTTCATCGCCTTCCTGCCTTTGGATGCGGATAAGGATATCGGTCGGCGCCCCGAATTGTTGCAGCTCGATCTCGCCGAGATTGAGGGTGGAGATTTCGTTGCGTAGTGCTGCCGTATCGACAGCTTGCGCGGCCTTGGCTTCGATCAGAATGCCGCCCTTGAAATCGATCCCGAGATTAAGCCCCTTAACTGCCAAAGCGCCAATGGTAATAAGCACCAGAATGATCGTGACACTGAACGCCCACCAGCGCTTGGCAACGAAATCGATTTGCGTATCGGCGGGAATAAAATGAATGGGGCGTAGAAACATAAGGCACTTCCTGAAGTTGGTTTGAATTAAGAGAGGGTTTTGCTATATCACCCATGAGGCTTGCAGGCGATATTTTGTTTTTTAAGCTTATCGCAGAAAAAGCGCACTTTATCAGCGCGGGTAAAGCCGACAGCCCTTACTGCAAAGGCGGGCGTGCCACCGATAGCCTTGACTTCCGGCGTTACGGTCAGGACCAGCCCTTCGGTTTCTTTGGCGAAATCAGCCTTGATGTTTTCCATACGGCCTTGCGCCAAAGCCTCGGTCGCAAAGCTGCCGAGGTCGGCGTAGAATTTTGGTGCTACCGAAAGTTGGTCACGACGCGTGCGGTAATAAGCCAGATTATGTTTGATCTGATCAGGCGACAGATCGATACGGCCGACACGCTCGGCATCCGTCTCCATTCCGGCCATGCCATAAGCCTCAGCCAGATTCTGGCGCAGCGCAGGCGTCGCATTTTTATCCTTCAGATGCGGCTCCAGTAAAATGATTGCATCATTATAGGCGCCGGACAGCACATAAGAATGCGCCAGGTTATTAAGCGTGGGCAGATCACTTTCATTCTCGCTTAAGGCATCCTTGTAGGTTTTCTGGGCGGCTTCATGATTGCCGAGATAATCAAGCGCGACGCCCAAACCATTCATCGCTTTTACATCGTCAGAATCGATGCTGAGGGCTTTTTCATATTCCGCCTTCGCATCGGCAGCCTGCCCCTGCTTGATCAGGACCCGGCCGAGATCGCGATGCAACCCGCCGTTACCTTGGTCGTTTTGCAACAGCAGATTATATTGCTCGGTCGCATGGGCGTTATCGCCGTGCGCTTCGAAAATCTGCGCCAGCGCCAAACGCGCTTTGCTATCCTTGGGGTCAACCCGCAAAGCGCGCTGATAAAAATCGGCGGCGCCGGCATCTTCGCCGCGCTCATGCAGCTGGCCCGCAATCCCCACCATGCCGGAAGTATCTTTTTCCGGCATGACGCTGCTGGCGCAGCCCGCCAGAGAAACGGTCAGGTAGATCACTGCAACACTATGAAAAACAACATTTTTTCGCGCTTGATAGGGCATGAGGAGCTCGCATCCCGGAGAAACAACAAGGGGCATCTTGCCAGAATAAGGGCTTAACCAAAAATTATTTTTCTGCAGGCTAATCTGTTGGACGCGCTTCGTTTTTCGACTTTCCAAAGAATTTTATCCTCGATAATCCATGACCGATCCTACCCATCACGGCCATTCGATACCGCAGATCACGCAGGAACTGCCGCGCCTGATCGAGCGTATGCATCGCCGCTTTCTGGACGTGCTGCGTATCGAGATGACGCGCCACGGCATTAACGACATCAGCCCTGTGCAGGCGATGATGCTGGCCAATATCGGCGAGGAAGAAATCTCCGTCCGTGATTTGATCGAACGCGGTTATTATCTTGGCTCCAACGCTTCCTACAACCTGAAGAACCTTGTCGATGGCGGCTATGTCGACCGGCAAGCGTCCGAGCGTGACCGTCGCTCCGCCCGCCTCAAAGTATCGGCCAAAGGCAAAACCATTCTGGAAGCGCTGACGGGTCTTAACACCACAATGGCGGAGCCCCTGCTGAAACAGGAATCCGAAGCGCATGAGCTGGAAGCAACCTACCGCACCCTGCGCCGCCTTGAGCGCCGCTGGTCGGACAGTATCCGCTTCGCCGATAATGTCGGCGATGAAGAATTCTGATCATCCTTAATATCTGTTAATCCAAATACCTTGATATTGACTTTTTACAGCCGCAAATTTGCCGCACGTGGAGGGTAGTTTGTTCCTACTGACAGACACCGCCTTAAGGCCACCCTCACACCGGAGTTGACGATGAAAAAATATATCGCCTATGCCAGCCTTGCTTTGATGCTCGCTTCGCCCGTCGCCGTTATGGCACAAACAACGACCGATGTTCCCGGCCATCCGCGGGTCAACGAAGTCGACCAGCGTCTGGACAATCAGCAGAAGCGTATCGATAACGGCGTTGCCAGCGGCACAATCAATGCCAAGCAGGAAGCACGTGATCAGGCGACGGACGCCAAGGTCTCGCAGGAACTCAGCAAGGATGAAGCCAAAAACGGCGGTAAGATCACCAAGGCCGAACAGCGCCGCATGAACCGCCAGCTGACCCACAACAGCAAACGCATTCATCATCAGAAAGCAACACCTGCAGCATTAACCCCTGCCCCGGTAACACCAGCAGCACAGTAAAAGTTAAATTCTGAAATACGAAACCCCTTCGCTGGTATCCTCGGCGGAGGGGTTTTGGCCGACTTTTGGATCTATGGCCCAGCACTTACCCTTAAGTACTTACCCTTAAGTACTTACTGGTTTCGTGCCTTCTGGGATTTATAAAAAACTCACGCGTTGGCCCAACTTCAATAATTCTGCCTGGCGTTAGAACTTTTCGTCCGTCTTTTTCTTCATAACCCTGCATAAAAACAGTGTTGTCGGAAGTGCGGGCGGCTTGTTCCATATTGTGAGTGACAATCACGATTGTAAGTTTTTCTTTTAATGCCTCAATAGTATTTTCGACCTCTCCCGATGCTATTGGGTCAAGCGCCGAACAGGGCTCGTCCAGTAATAAAATTACTGGCTCCGATCCTAGAGTACGTGCAATGCATAAACGTTGCTGCTGCCCGCCAGAAAGAGCGGCGCCGCTTTTGTTGAGCCTGTCTTTTACTTCGTCCCATAAACAAGCTTGTTTTAAATAGTCTTCAACACGATCAGCTACTTCACTTTTTGAATATGAAAAGTTTATCCTTATGCCATAGGCAACATTATCAAAAATAGACATGGGAAACGGCACAGGTTTTTGAAAGACCATACCGATCTTTTGCCGCAGTGAAGTAACATCCGTTTGGTTTGAAAAAACATCCTGGCCATCAAACCAGATATTGCCTTCAGCTCGCCCCGCCGCAGGATTATCTTTATCCGGTTTTGAGACCTCATAAATTCGATTAATGGCGCGAAGCAAAGTTGACTTGCCACAACCTGATGCTCCAATAACAGCCGTTACCTTTTTTGCCGCTATTTTGAGGTGAATATTTTGTAGAGCCTGCTTCGTTTCGGAGCGGCCCCATTTTTTCGTATCAAAGTAAAAGTTAAAATCTTCGAATTGAAGGGCAGTTTCAGAATCAGGAACATCAACCCAACATGTAGGTTCTGCAAAATTAGGCAGATCACTCATTAACATCTCTCCCTTATCAAAACAGTACTAACTGAGAAATAGTACCGAAGCTAGCAAGGGCGCTTTTGAATATCTAGCGATTTGTATGGTTAAAAAGGCATCTTTTGAAACTCTGGATTGCAGGAATGATTGCCGACTTGGCGGCGGGCCCAAGAACTGCTAATTCTGAACTCCCTTCCTGATTTCAATTCCTGACCCCTGATCCTAAAATGGTCGCCCGCGTTTCTACTGTAGCGTTCGAAGGCACCACTGTCCTTGATATCGACGTGCAAGTGCAAATGTCGGCGGGCGTGGTGTGTTTCAGTATTGTCGGCCTGCCGGACAAAGCGGTGGGCGAAAGCCGCGAACGCGTGCGGGCGGCTTTGTTCGCGCTCGGCCTCGCGCTGCCCGCCAAACACATCACCGTCAATCTGGCGCCAGCCGATGTGTTGAAAGAAGGATCGCATTTTGATCTGCCGATTGCGCTCGCCCTGCTTGCGGGTATGGGCGTGCTGCCGTTGGAAGAACTCGCCAACTATACGGCGCTCGGTGAACTGGCACTCGACGGTGCGCTGTCGCCTGTCGCAGGTGTTCTGCCTGCAGCCGTCACGGCACGCACCCACAACCGCGGTTTGATTTGTCCCGCCAAAAATGGCGGCGAGGCTGTATGGGCCGGTGACCTGGAAGTGCTGGCGGCGCCAAGCCTACTCGCGCTCATCAATCATTTTAAAGGCACGCAGGTGCTGGCGCGGCCGGAGGCGAAACTGCAATCGGAAGAAACCAGCTTTACCGACCTGCGCGATATCAAGGGACAGGAAAGCGCCAAACGTGCTTTGGAAATCGCCGCCGCTGGCGGGCACAATCTGTTGATGGTAGGCCCACCCGGTTCCGGCAAAAGCATGCTGGCAGCCCGGCTGCCGGGATTACTGCCGCCACTGGACCCGGCCGAAGCTTTGGAAGTTTCCATGATCCATTCACTGGCGGGCTTACTGGATAACGGCAAGTTACTGCGCCGCCGCCCGTTCCGTGATCCGCATCATTCAGCTTCTCTGCCCGCCCTTGTCGGCGGCGGGTTGCGCGCCAAGCCCGGCGAGATTTCTCTGGCCCATAACGGCGTATTGTTTTTGGACGAGCTGCCGGAGTTCCAGCGCGCCACACTTGAAGCCCTGCGCCAGCCATTGGAGACAGGCCGCGCCGTTATTGCCAGAGCCAATCATCATGTGACATATCCCGCCAATGTGCAGTTAGTGGCTGCGATGAATCCCTGCCGCTGTGGCCATATGGATGATCCGGCGCAGGCCTGCGGCCGTGCGCCAAAATGCGCGATGGATTACCAGTCGAAAATATCAGGGCCGCTGTTCGATCGTATCGATTGCCATGTCGAAGTGCCCGCCGTCAGCGCCGCCGATCTCAGCCTGCCGCCAGCGCGCGAAGACACGGCCACAGTGGCGGAGCGTATTCGCAAAGCGCGTACTGTGCAGTCGGAGCGTTACCAAAAACTGGCCAATGACAATAAAGCCGCGCAAATGCCGCGCACCAATGCCGAAGCCGACGGTGAATTGCTGGAACAAATCGCAGCGCCCGATGCCGCTGGCCGCGCTTTGCTGACGCAGGCCGCCGAGCATATGAAATTAACGGCGCGGGGTTATCACCGCGTCCTGCGCGTCGCGCGAACACTGGCGGATATCGCAGGCAGCGACACCGTTCTGCGTGTTCATATCGCCGAAGCGCTCAGTTACCGAAGGGCCGGGTTTGGGCGTTAAAGGCCAGCGCTCAGAATGTAATCAGATTCAATTTTAACGGGCGGCTTCCCGGGTGATGTAATTGTCAGCACCATACCGACTTTACTAAAGGCGCCCTCGGCATGAACGTCCGGATCAGTTCTGATGATCTCGATTTCATCTCCAGAATTTAATGTTGCGCCGTTTAATTGATCTTGAGGGATCAATAACTGACGCCGCGCAACTGAGGGGTCGGTTCCTTCTTCCGCAGCAAGGCACCATACTGTTACATATTTCTTATCAACGCTTTCAACTGGCGGGTCTTCCGTTAAATGGCCAACCAACCGCCCCGCGAAAGAGCGATGCGCACCGAGCCAATCATGCAAATGGGCTGCTTTTGAATCAATGATATCTTCTGAACCGTCGTAAACCATAGTTACCTTCAACCTTTTGGAAATTATTATAATATCAGGGCCAATAATAAGCGCCTGCCCTGATCGCTGGAATTTGATTTTTTATGAATTCATAAAACTTAGAATGTCGTCATCATTAATTCACTGATGACGACATTGCCTCGCTTTGTCACCTGCCACCGGCAAGTGAGGCCGTAGGGGGCAATAGAACCAACCGCCGAACGCGAGCTGGGCGCTCAGGAAGCACGGTTCCATGTGCCTTTAAACACCCTTTTGATTCACCAGGCAGAACAATTTCGGTCAAACCTTTTTTTTGAAATGATCCAATAACGCCCTTTGCTTTAAGAAAAGCTACAACTTCATCAGCTTCTAATTTGTGGCTTTTCACAGCTGCGCTGGCAACTGCATGCAGCCGGGAAAGATCCAACTCGTCTTCGGAGCGATGTTCGACATAACGTTGCAATGCCAACAATAAATAAGAACCGCGAGAATCGTCTCGATCAACAGGGACGCCTTTAACGATCAATGGCTCACTGAGATAAGCTGCGAGTTCCTTCAAATCATCGCGAGGTGCAAGCGTTCCAGTAGGAGGATTAATATCTTTTCGTGGGTCGACGTCGTACATTGTCTTTACTTCTCTTCAGTAAAAATACCGACTCCGTTCTGGCTGCCCAGAACAAACCCGGTTGGTTGCTATGTTAGTGAACCGAAGCTTTGAGCAGTTTGAGGCTGCAGCTCCGGTAAGCTCTGTCTTCCAGGAAAATTATGTTGTTTTCATGAAGCGTGAGCGTCGTTCCGAAGAAAACTCCGGAACAGGTAAGTACTTACCAAATCATTTTGAGTTTTACAACCCTTAAGGGAAATTTTTGCGGCGCCGCAATATAAGTCTATGATTTAGAAAGAAAATTTCACTTTCTCC
>Ga0206916_1040_pt1 | contig 31236 bp, 25 predicted proteins | sample Alteio_BWOrgHeat_71_FD_152957 | JGI IMG/M metagenome (GOLD analysis project Ga0206916, IMG submission 152957) | Enriched cells from forest soil in Barre Woods Harvard Forest LTER site, Petersham, Massachusetts, United States -... | ecosystem: Environmental > Terrestrial > Soil > Temperate forest >... | reverse complement strand
TCGGCTGTCCCAGCACCGTCGCAATCACCACGCCGACCAGGATTCCCGCACACAAACGCCCAGCCACCAGCGGCCATGCCTTACGGCTGGGTGTTTGCGGCAGCGTGTCACCAACATATTCGCCCAGCGCGAGCATCGTCAGCACAATCACCGTCGCCAGGTGCGACGTCCACGACGCCCACGACCCTTCGACCGGCAGAAAGCCGAGGTACGCCCCCCAGCAAATCACCGTGATCGGTGTCAGCGTCCTCATGCCGGTCGCAGTGGCGAGAAAGATGGTGAAGAACATTAGTGCGAATCTCCTGTGCCTGAGAGCATTAGCGGTGCGCTCCTGTGGGCATCGGGTTTGCGACAAATGCCGGCGTCTTCGCGTCATCGCCGAAACGCCACCCCGACAGATACGCGAGCTCGAGAATTTTCTTCATCTTTGCGTAGTCGATCTTTTCCGCGGTGTCGGTGATGTGATGATAGTCCGGATGAAAGCCGGTGAAGAACCAGAACGCCGGAACATCGTGTAGCACGAAAGGAAACTGGTCGCTGCGAAAGAACACGTTCAGCGCGCTTTCATGGTCGAAGCGGTCATCGAGCACCAGGCCGACGCGTGCATTTTCTTCATGCACCACGCGGTTGTAGTCGGGTGAGTACAGCGCGCCAATCAGGTTCAGCCGGTTGGTCGTATCTTTTGGAATGTCAATGAGGCCGTCGGTCTGCTTGCTCGGCGCCTCATCGCGTCCAATCATGTCGAAGTTGATCATGGCGCGTGTTGTGGCCAGCGGTCGCAGCGGATGCGCCGCCATCCAGTAGCTGCCCAGCAGGCCACGCTCTTCGCTCGCAAACACCACGAAGAGAATCGACCGCTTCGGCCTCGCGCCGTTCGCCGCAAATGCCTTTGCCAGTTCGACGACTCCCACTGTGCCGGATCCGTTGTCGTCCGCACCGTGCCAGATATGCAGGCACTGCGGATCGGGAACGTCGCCCATCACCAGCATGCCAGTCTGATCGACCGCGGCTTCATGCTCGGGGCACGGCGATGAGCCGTCGTGGTCGTGGTGTGCGCTGATGATCACGGTCTCGGCTTTCAACCTGGGATCGCTGCCCTCCAGCAACCCTGCAACGTTGTTCGTGACGCCGGTCTGCTCCGAAGTATTGCGCAGGTGTAGCGTGAGGGTGGTATCCGGCAGGGGCCGGCTCTGCGGCGTGAGATCTTTGTCGATTGCCGACTGCAATGCGCTCCCCGTGCTTCCACTCGTCGCCAGCAGGTCCGTCGCAACGGCATCCACGATCAGCACCGAAGGTATCGATATCTCATCCTCCTTGATCGCCTGCAGCGGCAACGGCGCTATTCGGGCTGTGCTGCCGGCAGATATCCGCGCACTCCGCTCCGCGTTGGTCACGTGTTTGCGGTTCGGCTCCGCGACCACGACCACGGCGACCGCTCCGTGCGCCTGGGCGTTCAGCACCTTGACGCGCGTTGTTGCATAGCGCGTGTTTCCAGTGCCGTTGAAGATCGACTGTGGATCGTCTTCCTGCGGCTCATGGTCGAACAACAGAACGATCTTCCCCTTCGCATCGATGCCTTTGTAATCGTCATAACCGAGCTCAGGCGCCGTGATGCCGTAGCCCGCAAAGACCACCGGCGCTGTGAGATCGACACTATGCTTGAATGTTCCAAGCGCCTGCGGCGCATGCCACTCCGTTGCCTTGCCCCGCCGCATCATCGTGACGCTGCTGGCCGTCCGGTGCGCACGAAATTCGATCAGCGTAAACGGCTGCAGATAACTCGGCTTACCACTCGCATCCAGCGCCGCCGGCTTCAATCCTGCTTTGTGAAACTGATCAGCCACCCAGCGTGCGGCCTCGTCATCACCGGGCTGAAGGCTCAGGCGGCCCAGCAGCTTATCCGAAGCGATGTACGCGAGCTCCGATCGCAGAGCGGCCTCATTCAGCGCGGCAAAGCCCTTTTGTTCTGTAACCGGGACCGGCGAAGACTGCCCGGCCACAACAGCACACAGGGTGCCGGCAGCTAACACAACAAGAGATGCACAAGCGATACGCATGAGGACATGCTATCTCGATCCGCTCTGCGCGCAAGAAAAATGGGTGAGGCAATGGCCTCACCCACTCTTTACAAGCAGCAAGAACGCTAGTGCGTGGCGACCATTTTCTCCGCCAGTTCATGCAGACCCTTCTGGTTCACCGGCCGGGTGTAGAACATGTGCCCGCCCGGGAACTCATGCACCTGCACCCGGTTCGGGTCGCCCATCACCGGCATCTGGTCGACCGACAGCACCGACCCCATGAACGCGCAGGAAAGATCGTTCCATCCATGCACGATCAGCACGCGCAGCTTGGGATCAGCCGCCACCGCCTCGCGCAGATCGGACACCGCGCCGGCGCGCAGATCGCTCTGGCGGTCCCACTGGCGATTCACGTCGTTCGAAAGCGCGTTGTAGCGAAGGTCGGTCTTCCAGCCTACGGTATGCGTGACGAAGTCCACCATCGCTGTCGTGGTCGGAGCAATGATGCTTTCCAGAATCGGATCGCTCGACTGCTGTTGCGAGGAGTACGGGAATGGATCGGGCGCGGTTACGTTCGAGTCGTACACCGAACCGATCAGCCCCTTGGAGCGATGCACCTCACGCAGGTACGCTCCAGTTTCCAGCCGTCCGCCCGAGTACTTCACAAACTTCGGATCGAGCCCGGTCATCTCGGTGACGTGCGCAATCATCGCATCGGTCGCCGCCTGATCGCTGCGGCCCTTCAGCAACGCCGCCGCGTAATCGCCGCGCGTGTAGGCAATCACATCCTGCATCGCCTTCGGCGTCAGCTTGCCTTCAGCTTCGAGGTGCGCCGCGGTAATCGACGGCAGCGTGATCATCCACGGGATCGGCGAAAGATTGCCGTCGCCAAACGTTGGATTCAGGTACGGACTCACCAGTACCAGGCCGTTCATCGCCACGCCGAGCTGCGATTGCAGATAATGCGTCATGCGCGGTCCGCGATAGCCGCCGTAGCTCTCGCCGGCAAGATATTTCTTGTCCATCAGGCGATCGTTCTTCACCAGCCACTTGTAGATGACAAGCGAAAGATATTCGATGTCCGGCGTCGGACCGTAGAACAGCCGCCGTGTCTCCGCCTCATCGACCAGCGAAGTCGAAAAGCCGGTGCCGATGGGGTCGATGAACACGAGATCAGTAAAGTCCAGCCATGTGCCGGGATTGTCGACCAGCGTCGCGGGATCCGAAGGCGAGTCGCCCTCATTGGCAAAGTTCACATGCTTCGGCCCAAACGCGCCGAGGTTCAGATACACCGACGATGCGCCCGGTCCGCCGTTCAGCGCGAACGTGACCGGCCGCGGGCCTTTGGAGTCGTTCAGGGTGTAGGCGGTGTACATCACCACGCCCGTCGGCTTTTCGTCGCGCGACATCAGCGTGATCGTGCCCACAGTCGCCGTGTAGTGCAGTGTCTTGCCGTTTACGGTAACGGTCTGCTCAACGGACTTGTCCGCCGGCAGGGGGTTCTTCATCGACGACGCATCGGCAGGCTTAGCGGCACCGGCGGCGGCACCGGCAGCGCCCGGTCCACCGGCGGGAGGGCCTTGTTGTCCGTCACCCCCGCGCTGGCGTTGCGCGGTCGCGGAGACGGTAGACACAGAAAGAGCGAGGAGACAGAGAGCGAGGGAAAATCTGCGTGCATTCATACCGATTACTTTACTCGTTTGCCGCAGAAGCGAACCACAGCCTTGACGCAACGCCGTTATCCCTTGCGCTTCGCCGTCCACGTTCCGTCGGAGCGCCCTTGCACCCGCATCCGTCCCTTGCCCGAATCGCCGTCAATCCAGCCACTCAGAAACGCCGTCACCGGCCCCGGAGCACCCTGGCGACTTTCCTTCGGCCAGTCACCGGTAAACGAAAGGTCCACATAGCCATCGCGCCACGTCCCGGTGATGGGCCGCGCCTCACCCAGCGGGCCCGTCCACGTTCCCGTCACTTTTGCTCCGTCCCGCTGCAGCTCCATCGAAGCAGCCATGCCGCCGTTGTCGCTCGCATACCGCATCTCCCACGAACCCGCGACCTCCGATCCATTCTTCAACGCCTGGGGCACCGCCGGCGTAATCCGCACGTTGGAAAAGTACGCTTCCTCATTCGTGTATCCCCACAGACCGACGGCGCCATGCAGGTCTTCGCCCTTCAAGCCGTCCACCACCAGGCTCGGCTTGGACGACCCGTTCAGATAGAGTTTCGCGGTGCGGCCAGCCACCTCAATCCGCACTTTGATCCAGGTCTCCATAGCCAGATCCGCATGAGACTCATAGATCGACGGCCACTCGCGGCGCAACCGATACCATCCGAAGTCCGGCGCGGCAGAATATTGCACTGCGTGGTTCCGCATCGCCTGGTCGGCGGAATCCGCGTTACCCGGCCGCAGATAGAACAACTCATAGTGCGAGGCGTCAGGCCTGACGCGAAACGCAATCCCCACGAAACCCGGAAAGCGGACGCCCGGCGGCACGGTGGCCTTCAACGCGATATCCGCCTCGATCACTCCATCACCAAAATCGGTCCCCGGCAGCAGCACGAGGCCTTCGTGGTCTTCGCCTTCCATCGACACGCGCACCGATTTGCGGCCCAGATAGGTCGCCGCCTCCGTGTTCACCTTCGGCGCAACCAGCCCCGTCGTATCGCGCAGCGGAAAGGTTTGGACGTGTCCTGGCGATTGCGCCAACAGGCAGTTGGCCGCCAATACGATGACTGCTGCGCTGTACTTCAAAAAGAGCTTTGGCATGATGCAGGGAATGCTATACCCATCGCATCCGCTCCAGAACCGATTTGCCACGAGACGGCCAATTTGAGGGATGAAGTTCGCAAGCAGGCTTTGTGTCTTCCATGGTCCCACCTTAGACAGGATCTCAGCCGAACTCCTGCGACTTGCTCCACACCACCGGCCAGGGATGCCGCAGATGGTGGCAAACCAATATCTCCTGGTGATCGCGCGACTCTTCATTCATCACGCCGTATGGAATGATGACGTGAGCCGCGATGGTGCAGCGTTCAAAGTTGCGCAATTGATCTTCCAGGTCACCGCCCGTCACGATCACCGTCTCCGGCTCAAATGGCCCGTAGCCGCGATCATGAAAGCTGTTCGTGCTGCTGATCGGCACCGGCAAACCATACTGCGGACCGTAGAGCGCAATCGCTCCCGCTTCTCCATAGTTGTTCGCAAGAACACCAAGGCGGCTGCGATCTTCCGGTGAAAGCGTGTCTCGAACAGCCGCAACCTGTGCCACAAACTCCGCCCAGCCAACCTCGTCCTGCATGTCGCTGTTATGCGCCATCTGCCAGTTCCATCCAGCCGAACCGACACGCCACATCGGCAGGTATGCCCATGAAACAAGCACCGTATCGACCAGCATCCCGGCGATCACAACAGAACGCACGCTCACCCGCAGCCATCCCGCGCTCCGCGCCAGCGCACGCTCCAACGCCACCGCTCCCGCAGTGTAGAGCACAGGGTACGCCGGCATCAGGTAGTAGCCGCGTCCCTTTGCAAGTGCGAAAAGGAGAAACGGGCCGATATACAGCGCGCTCAGCAAGCGAAACCGCGGACTCCGCAACAGAGATACCAGCCCCGCAATCGCCAGCGGCAACCCCAGCATCGTGAACTTGATCTGATCGGTGTAGTACCCATCGGCACGTCCGTGGCGCACATCGCGCGCATGGATGAAGTGTTCCATCTGCAACGTGATGAAGTGATGGCGCACCAGCCAGATCAGGTTCGGCGCTGCAATGACGGTTGCGGTCAGAGCCCCGTACCAGAACCACCGGCTGCGCAGATGACGACGCTGCAACGGCAACAGAACGATCCCAATAACCAGCGAGATCACCAGGAACGCAATCGAGTATTTCGACAGCACGCCCAACCCGAGTCCAACACCCGCGCCGATCCAATAGCGCTCGTCTCCCGTGCGCAGAACGCGCGCCGTGAAGAAGACCACGAGACACCAGGCAAACAGATCGAAGGTGTTGTACTGCAAAACCGAGCTGAACACGATTGCCAATGGAAGCACGGCAAACAGGGCAACAATCTGCGCCGCCCGGCGTCCACCGAGCTCTCGCGCGATCAGCCCGACGAGAATCAGCGACAACGCGTTGACGATCGCCGCGGGCAAACGAAGCACCTGCGGAGAAATTCCAAACAACGCAATCGCAATCCGCGCGCAAAACGATGTCAGCGGCGGATAGGCGGTAAACCCCCAGTGCAGATGCCGCGCGTCATCGAGAAATTGCAGCTCGTCGCGATGAAAGCCGTACCCATTCCCAAGGCAAAAGTGCACCACGAGAACGAGCGCAGCAAAACCGCTCAGTACTGCAGCGTCGGAGCGCAGTGAGTTTTTCGGTTGTGCGGATTCCATTGGAGAAAGAATACGTCGAAAGGAGCGATCACGTTCCCTCCACTCGCAATTTTCGTTTTACGCTCGCAGCCACCCGTACAGCGGAAACCGCTCCGCCAGCTCGCCCACCTGTCCGCGAATCTTTGCCAGCCGGGCGGCGTCCGCGCGATGCTCCAGTGCCTCCGCGATCCACGCCGCGATCGTCCGCATTTCGTCTTCGCCCATGCCGCGCGTTGTCAGAGCAGGTGTGCCCAACCGAATGCCGCTCGGCTTCATCGGCGGGTTGGTATCGAACGGAATCGCATTCTTGTTGACCGTAATACCGGCCTCTCCCAGCGCATGCTCCGCCTCCGAACCGAGAATCCCCTTCGCAAACACGTCGACCAGGATCAAGTGCGTATCGGTACCACCGGAGATCACACGATAACCGGCAGCCTGCATCGCTTCTCCCAGCGCTTTCGCGTTGGCAATCGTCTGGTTCGCATAGGCGGCAAACTCCGGCTGCAACGCTTCGCCAAACGCCACAGCCTTGGCTGCAATGATGTGCATCAATGGCCCGCCCTGCTGGCCTGGAAACACACTGCGGTCGATCCCCGCAGCCAGGTCCGCGTTGCATAGAATCAATCCCGCGCGCGGTCCGCGCAGCGTCTTGTGCGTGGTCGACGTAACGACGTGCGCGTGAGGCACGGGAGACGGATGCGCCCCGCCCGCAACCAGACCTGCAAAGTGCGCCATGTCGACCAGGAAATACGCGCCCACCTTGTCCGCGATTTGCCGCATCCGCGCAAAATCGAACTGCCGCGGATACGCCGACCCGCCGCCGATAATCATCTTCGGCTGCACCGCGACGGCCTGCTCTTCGAGCTGGTCGTAATCGATCGTTTCCGTATCCTGCCGGACTTTGTATCCGGCAACGTTGTACAACTTCCCTGAGAAATTCAGCTTGTGTCCATGCGTTAAATGGCCGCCGTGCGCGAGGTCGAGCCCCAGGATCGTGTCGCCCGGCTGGATCAGCGTCATGTACGCCGCCGCGTTGGCCTGCGAGCCGGAGTGCGGCTGCACATTCGCGTGCTCCGCGCCAAACAGCCGCTTCACGCGCTCCCGCGCCAGGTTCTCGACAACATCGGCAAACTCACAGCCGCCGTAGTACCGCTTGCCAGGGTATCCCTCGGCGTACTTGTTGGTGAACACCGTTCCCGCGGCCTCCAGCACCGCGCGCGAAACGAAGTTCTCCGACGCAATCATTTCGAGGCCTTCGTGCTGACGCACCACCTCATGTTCAATCTGCTCTGCAATTTCGGGGTCGGCGACGGAGAGGGAGGCATTCAGGTCAATCGGCATACCGCTGATTTTACGATGGCCGCCTGTTGAGCTCCCACCAACGTTGTAGAAAGCCTCCCACTTTTTGCTCGTCATGACAGCCCGCAGAGGGATAGTTTTGATGATGCCGGCATGTGAACCTTAACACAGCTTGTAGACCCCCCAGGCAAAAGGAACCCAGTGGCCCACCGCGTTCTACAATTTCCGGTTCGCAACGCCTTCGCACCTCGCACGCAGGACTCCCTCGTGCGCGATACCGGCGACCGGGCACAGCGCATCGTCCAGCAGGTGGATGACGAACTCGCACGCAAGGCCGAGCGTCTTGGCGCCAGCAAGAACGCAGAGATGGAGCGGGCCCGGGCCTACGGCGTCGTCATGATGCCCCAGACTTCGCGCGCCGGCGCTCTGCTCAAACGCATCCGGGGCGTGCGGTCCACCTTCAGCACATTCGGTATGCACCTGTTTAGCCGCGCGAAACAGCAATAACCGGCTTCCCCTTCTCACTCCACTCAATCGTTGCCGCAGGCATCTGGTGGTCGTGCGTAAACAACACCAGCCAGCGCTCCGGAATCGCCCGCGCATAAAATCGCCGGCGTTCGGCAATGCACTTCAGCGGATCGAGGTCATACCCCATCACCCACGCGGGATCGAGATGATGGTGCGTTGGGATCAGGTCGCCGATGTAGCACGCATGTTCGCCTCCCGACTCGATATGCACGGCCAGCATGCTGGCCGTGTGGCCGGGAAAGCGCTCCACCGTAATGCCCGGCACAATCTCTTTCGCGGTCTGGATCGGCGCCGGACAGTGCCCCAAAGGCGTTGCATGTTCCGGGTCATTCCACAAAAATCGGCCCTCACCGTCCGGATCCAGCAAGGTCAACTGCCGGGTTGCAATCAGCGGGTCGTAGTTGGGCGCCAGATAACTGACGCGGTCGCGCTCCAGTTGCAGCCGTCCGTGCGCCAGCTCGCCGGCCGCGGCGAAGTAGCGCGCGTTGGGGAACGTGGGCGTTACCGAACCATCCGCATGCAGCGTCGTATTCCAGCCGCAATGGTCGAAGTGCAGGTGCGTGTTGATCACATGCGTCACTTCTTCCACACCGACCCCGGCTGCGGTCAGCGACGCCGGCAGCAACTCCTGGTTGCCGTGAATCTCGCGCATCTTTGCCGATTGCTTATTTCCGATCCCGGTCTCGATCAGAACGACGTGCTTCCCGGTCCGCACCACGGTCGTATTCAAGCCCAGCAGGATACGGTTCTCCGCGTCGGCAGCAGAGCGTTTCGCCCACAGTGTTTTTGGCACAACGCCAAACATGGCGCCGCCATCCAGCAGATAGGTGCCGTCAGTGCAGAAGGTGAGCTCGAAGTCCCCGAGCGCACGTCGGCCACGCAATACGTTATTGTCTTCCGGTGTGGCCGCAGGATGCATGTCCTACAGCAAAGCCTACGCGTCGGCGACTTCCGCGGCAACCAGTTCGGTCCCCGGCGCGCCACTCGCTTCCACAGACGCCTGTGCGATCATTTCCACCGTCGCCGCCGAAGCAACATCGCCGGCCGGCGCATCTCCATGCATCGGCATCACTTCTCCAAAGTTCGCGGCGGCCAGGGCCTCGGCCGCAACGGCAATCTGGCCGGCGGGAGAGTCCATGGTCGCGACCGCGGCAACCGCCGCCGGCACGCGTTTCAGTTGGAAACATTGTCGGCAAAGCACAGGCCGGCCCTGCGTCGGCTTGAACGGCACCGTGGTTTCAATGCCGCAGGCGGAACATTGTGTACGGGTTTCCGTGCGCGACAACGGCAGTGCCGATGACACCGAAGCGCCATTCGCCTTGCCCATGTCGGCTCGTTTGGCCTTGCATAGCTTGCAGCGTTTAGGATCGTTCTTGAACTGCTTGTCGAAGAAAAACAGCTGCTCGCCAGCAGTAAAAACGAATTCAGTGCCACAGTCGGAACATTTTAGGAGTCGATCAGTGAAATCCATTGAGCCCTCTCCCATAACGCGGGATAAGGATGAAACGTCAAGCGGTATCTTCATGGTCATGACTTCCGCGTAGCGTATTCAAGCCTGTACTACTACAGAACAAACGGGCCCGGTTTTCTGTGTGAGCACCCTTTATACAGGGTTGCTTCATATCGTGCACGAAGGAGAGGGCTTAACGCCCTCTCCCCGGTGAATCATCAGTTCAGCATCGCGAAGCTCAGCTGGAACTAATCCTGTTCCTTGCGGATCTTCTTGCGATTACGCTTGCGTGCTAACGCTTCCTTCACACGCTTCTTTTCGCCTGGTTTCAGGTAGAAAGAGTGACGCTTGACCTCCTTGATAATGTCTTCGGTCTGCACCTTGCGTTTAAACCGGCGCAGCGCATTTTCAAGGGGTTCGCCTTCTTGCACTCGAACCTCTGCCAAGATTGATACACCTCCCAACCCCCCAGTGCGGGTGACTTACAGGATATTACGCCAGCCTCCAAACCGCACATAAATCTGCTGGAGAATTTTTCAGCTCATGCAATCGTTTGTGCACTTTCGGCGACACATTGTGGCGTAATGCACACAAAACCGACCCCAAAACGGGTATTCCGTCGGCCATCGTACACTCAAGCCATGCTTCGCTCTTACCAGGGAATCCGCCCCCTCGTGCCCGCCAGCGCCTACATCGACCCCTCCGCCCAGGTGATCGGCGACGTCGTTCTGGGGGAAAACGCCTCGGTCTGGATGAACGCCGTGGTCCGCGGCGACGTCAACTCCATCCGCATCGGCGCCAACTCCAACATTCAGGACTGCGCCGTCCTCCACGGCATGAGGCATCTTTACCCGGTCATCGTCGGCGAGCGCTGCACCATCGGCCACAACGCTACGGTCCACGGCTGCGTCCTCGAAGACGATGTGCTGATCGGTATCAACGCCGTCGTGCTGAACAACGCCCGCATCGGGGCCGGCTCCATCATCGCGGCCGGAGCCGTCGTCCCCGAGCACACCATCATCCCTCCGCGCAGCCTGGTCGCCGGCGTGCCCGGAAAGATCCGACGTACCGTTACCGACGCCGACCTCGAACTCATCCGCATGTACGCCAACAACTATCTCGACTACACGAAGGTGTATCTTGCGGAGACCGAAGCTTCCTGACGGATGGAGAGTTTCCATGCAAAAACTATGGCCGCTACTGAAGAGCATCACGGTCTGTGGCATATCCATCGGCATCGCTGCTGCGCAAACAAGCACATCGGTCGTCACTCCAGGCCCCGCACAACCGGCCTTCGACGTCATCTCCATCCGGCAGATTGAAGCAAGCCGCAGAATCTCCACCAGCCTTTCCACCACCTACATCCATGAGGCACTCAAGCCATGCACGTACGTGGCAGACCGTGTCTCGTGCCAACTCCCGCTCGAGTGGTTGATCGAAGAAGCTTTCCAGCTCAAAAGCTGGGAGATCGCCGGCCCGGATTGGCTCCGTGATGACATGTTTATTGTCCAGGCGACGATACCGCTCGACACCCCCAAAGAAACCGCCCGCCTGATGCTCCAGCGCGCGCTACAGGAAAGGTTCGGTCTCACCTTTCACCGCGAAGATCGCATCGTTCCTATCTACGCCCTCATCGCCGCTCCGGGCGGCGTCAAACTGCAACCCGCAGACGACCCCGACCACCGCAGGCTGCTCGAAATGGGTGGCACGGGATTCGTAAAACCAGGACAGCGCGGAGCAACGGTGACTTTTTCAGCAGGCCACTTTGGCGCGGTAGCAGCTCCTCTTCAATGGCTGGGAACCACCCTCGGCATGAAGGCCGATCTGGGGCTTCCCGTCATCGACATGACCGGCCTTACGGGTGAATACAAAGTTGACCTGAACTGGCCACCCACGGAAGATCCGGAAGTTCTCAGTGGAGCGAGGGACCCCGCCATTCTGGAGGCAGCGAAAAAGCAACTCGGCCTCGTGTTCGAAAAGCGCAAGTCTCCGATGAGCGTTCTGGTCATCGATCACCTCAACCGTCTCCCCTCCAACAACTAATCGATAGGAGCCGCAACTTTCTGACAGCGAGATCGCTCAACGACGGTGTATCTTTCCCCATAAAATGGTTCGAACCTCATGATCCGATTCTCAACGTTCGGAGATCTGCTCCAAGCAGCGCATACGAAATCTATTGCCGGAAACTCAGCAACTTCCCGTCTCGTCTTACAATCGAACTAATCGATAGGAGAATTATGGCCGACAAGAAGAAAGCACCCGCCTCGATCACTCACAAGAAGCTCATCGATCTGCTCAACGAAGATTTACAGCGTGAGTTTCAGGCTGTAATCGCCTACGTCAACTACTCGCAGACGCTCAAGGGCGCCGCCTATATGAACATCGCCGGCGAGCTTGAGGTTCATGCCAAGGAAGAACTCGCCCACGCTCTCAAGCTCAGTTACTGGATCGATTATTTCGGAGGCGATCCCGCCGTTACCGCCAAGAACGTCAAGACCAGCAAGAAGAACGACGACAAGCTGCGTTTCGACCTCGAGAACGAAAAGGAAACCATCCGCAACTACCGTCGCCGCGTCCGCCAGGCGGATGCGTTGAACGAGTTCGCGCTCGGAGAAGACCTCCGCGAAATCCTTCGCGATGAGGCTGACCATCTCAACGCTCTCGCCACCGCCCTCGGCGTCGACACCCCCGACCCCGGCATCGCCGACGAGTAGCCTGTCATAACGTGAACCGGCCGCCTCAAGGGGCGGCCGTTTTTGCTTTTGCATTGGCTTTTGCCATTGTCGTTGCTTTTCTTGTTGTCATCCTCGCAGAGGATCTGCTTCCCGCTCAGCGCCAAAAAACCACAGGGCGCTTTAGGCCTTCCGCACCGCCGTCAGCCAGTACGCAATCCCACCCAACTGCGCGATCACGACCAACTCAAAATCAAACGCCCAGTTGTTGAATGCCGGCGAAGCATGCGGGGCAAGCGCGACCAGTGCCACTCCCAATACTGCTGCAGCGGCCAGCCCAACGGTACGCCCGACCTGCATCGGTTTCGGCGCCGGCGCCGCAGGAGGCAGCGCAGCCGCAACGCGCGATGCAAAGTCCGCAGGAACCGCCGGCTCCGGACGCCGCTCCAGCGCGCGCGTCAGCTTTGCGTCAAACACAGCCTGCGAATTTCTATCCTGCAACTGCATATCGTCAGAATAATTCATGCCCGCCCCCCTGCTGCAAGAACCACAGCGCTCGCCTGCGGTATGGGATGCGCCCGCACACCCAGCCGCTCTTTCACTCGCTCTCCCAACCGCTTCCGCCCGCGATGCAGATGGGTCCGCACCGTATTGATGGGCAATCCCAACGCCACAGAAATGCCCTCGTAGCTGCACTCCTCCTGGTGATACAGCACCAGCACCGAGCGTTCGATCTCCGGCAGCCCCAGCAGCTCTTCATCGACAGCGCGGGCCACATCGGCGTCGCCCATCAACTGCTCCGGCGTGCGCGCATGTTCGCCGGCCAGGTCGTCGCCGGCAAGATTCTCCAGCCACTCCCCAGCCGCGTCATCGTCGACGTACGCCGGCTCTGTCGCGAGATGCGTGCGCTCTTTCCGCCGCCGCTTCCATTCATCCTGCGACAGGTTCACAACGATGCGGTACAGGTAGGTCGAGACCGTCGCATCGCCGCGAAACTCGGGCAGCGCGCGATACAGCCGCAGGAACGCTTCCTGCGCCAGGTCTTCGACATGCGGCCCCGCGCCGGTCATCCGCGAAAGCGTGCGAAAGACCATACCCTGATGCTCCCGCACCAAGGCTTCAAAGTTCTCCGGCGATGTAAGGTCGTTTCGCAAAATAAGAAGTCTCAGAGCCTCTGCTGCTGCTTTCTCTATCCTCTATCCCCTACGCTCTATCCCCTGGTTTGCCTCAGACTTCAGAATGCTCCAAAAGTTTCATTCGCGCACCTGAAACTTTCGCCTCTCCCCGAAGTCAAAGCTCGCCGTAAGTTCCAAAGAAACATTTCGAGGAGAAAGAACATGCTATCCACCACTCTCGCCGCCCTTGCCCTCTTTAGTGATAGTTCCGAAGTTGCCAACAGCCCCTTCATCGTCCCGGTCGCCGGCTGCATCATGATCCTGGGCATCGTCGTCGCCGGCGTCTGGTCCAAAACCCGCACCCGTGAAATTCAGAGCACCGAGCGCCTCGCCGCCATCGCGAAGGGTGTCCCTGTCCCGCCGACGGTGGAAGAACTGGCGATCATGCACGGCAAGCCCTCCGCCGACGCCACGCGGCGCCGCGGCAATATCCGCCTCGCCGGCACGATTCTGGTGATCGGAGCAGTTGGTCTCGTAGCCTTCTTCCTGGTGCTCGCCTCGATCCTGCAGGAGCGCGACGTACTCTCAGGAGCAGCTGTCGGCCTCATCCCTCTGGGCATCGGCATAGCCCTTCTGATCGACGCCCGCACCCAGACCCGTGAAATCGAAGAAGCCATCGCCAAAGGCCCCATCGCTCCCCACACCGCAATCTCGCCCTACCCCACCGACCGCTCGCTGTAGGCAAGAGATGGATACCCAACCTTTCCGATTTCGGAAAGGTTGGGTATCGCTCTTTAACGCCACCGTACAGCCGGCGAATTCCTCCGCACCCACCTCAACCTTGTCATCTCGACCGAAGGCGGCGCACTTTGCCGCCGCAGTGGAGAGATCGCAGCATTTGCAACAGCTCGCCCCACCCCAACTGTGTCATCTCGACCGGAGTCCACGCACTTGGTGGACGAAGCGGAGAGACCTGCTTTTAGGCGCGACGTCAGACGTCATCGCCGGGCCATCCGCAAAGCACCCGTCCCGGTTCGATAGACTAAAAGTCTATGACTGACAGCAACAAGCCCGCACCAAAAGCTCCAGCGCGGCAACCCATCAAAGCCGTCCGCGGCACCCGCGACCTTCTGCCTGACCAGACCCCCCTCTGGAACCGTGTCGAAACCACCGCCCGCGCCGTCTTCGCCCGCTACGGCTTTGGCGAAATCCGCACCCCGATCTTCGAGGAAACTTCGCTCTTCTCGCGCTCGGTCGGCGAAGAAACCGACATCGTTTCCAAGGAAATGTTCACCTGGGAAGATCGCGCCCGCGCCGCTTCCGAAAAGGCGCAATCGCTGACCTTGCGCCCGGAATCCACCGCCGGCGTCGTCCGCGCCTACATCGAGCACAAGCTTGGCGAAACCGGCCAGCTTCAGAAGCTCTTCTACATCGGCCCGCAGTTCCGCCGCGAGCGTCCCCAGCGCGGCCGCTACCGCCAGTTCTGGCAGATCGGCGCTGAGGTCATTGGCCCGCAAACCTCCGGCGCAGAATCCCCCATCCGCGACGCCGAAGTGCTGGAGATGCTCGCCAGCCTGCTCGACAAGCTAGGCGTCCGCGACTGGAAGCTGGAGCTCAACTCTGTCGGCAACTCCGACGACCGCGCCCGCTACAACCTGGCGTTACGCGAAGCTCTGGAGCCGGTAAAGGCCAGGCTCTGCCCCGACAACCAGCGCCGCGCCGAGACCAACCCCCTGCGCGTACTGGATTCAAAAGACGAGCAGGACCAGGACATCATCAACGCCCTGCCAAAGATCGCTGACTACCTCGGAGACGACTCGCGCGATCACTTCGCTCAGGTGCTCGCGGCTTTGGACGCGTGCGGCGTGCACTACACCATCAACCCGCGCCTGGTCCGCGGCCTCGACTACTACACCCGCACCACCTTCGAGTTCACCGTGACCACCGGCCTCGGCACCCAGAACGCCCTCCTGGGCGGGGGCCGCTACGACGGCCTTTCGGAGATGCTCGGCGGCCCCCGCGCCCCCGGCATCGGCTTCGCCATCGGCGAAGACCGCCTCATCCTCACGCTGCAAGCCCAGGCCGAAGCGGACGGCGCCCCGACCGCCGCCCCCAAACTCGACGCTTACATTGCCCCCATCGGCCCCGCCCAAAACTCCGCCGCCCTGAAACTCGCCCGCGAACTCCGCCGCGAAGGCCTCACCATCGAAGTCGGCGACGGCAAATTCAAGCTCGGCAAAAGCTTCGACACCGCCGACAAACTAGCCCGGCATATCATTCTGCTTGGCGAAGACGAAGTGGCGACGAACATCGTCACCGTCAAGACCTTCGCCACCGGCGACCAAGTGAAGATCGAGCGCACAAATCTCGTTCAAACATTGCAGGCCGGCGCTTGAACCTTCACGATCAGAGCCTTTGTAACGTCTGCCTGCTGGAAGGGTACGAAGAGTTCCGCCACACCTGCGTGCACGAGTCCATCGACCTCAACGCAGCGCTTAAAGAGACCTACAAGATCAGCTCATGGCCTCGCTGGGATTACCAGATGGAGGACGCGACCCTCATCTTTTCCAAAGACGGCCAGGCTCGCGTGATTTGCGACATGGAAGTCGCCGGAAGCACAGAAGGCGACACATGGGAATGGTCATGGGGCAACGCCCATACACCCGAAAGCTGCCGCTCCCGCATGTGCGCCATTCACGAGCTTGGCACAGAAAAGAACTGGACTCGGCTGAATACTCTATTTCTTCCGAATGACGAATACGTAGGCTGGGAGTGTGCCGGTATAGCAAACCATCTTCTCGGCGGCATCGGCGTCTATCGCTGTCCAAGTAGCAATAGCCAGCGCGATGACAATCTGGTGGATGCAGTTTACGTTGTGGTTCTCTCTGCACGGTTCGTGATCTAGCTTCCGTTATTATCTCGGCACAAACGGGAACATAACGGGCCGTCGCAGTGTCTATCTCATAAAGAGATCGTCCATGCACCGCCGTGACTTCCTCCAATCCTCCCTCGCCGCGCTCGCCGCCGCGACGATTCCGACGCCCAAACCCGGCGACCGCCTCGCCACAGCCGCACGCGCCCAACTCGGCGTCACCACCACCTACGACCCGCACTATACCCGCATCCCGTATCCCAACGGAGACGTCCCGCGCTCCACCGGCGTCTGCGCCGACGTCATCGTTCGAGCCGGTCGCGACGGCCTCGGCTTCGATCTTCAGCGTCTCGTCCACGAAGACATGCAGCGCGACTTTGCCGCCTACCCACACACCTGGGGCCTCGCGCATCCCGACGCCAACATCGACCACCGCCGCGTCCTCAACCTCGAAACCTTCTGGCGCCGCAACAAATCCGAGCTGTGGCATTCCAGCGGAGCCACCGCCGGCAACGCCTTCCCCAGCCCTCTCGCTGTCGGGGACATCCTCACCTGGCGCCTCGACGCGCGCCTGCCGCACATCGGCATGGTCGTCGCCGACAGCCTCCTCAGCACACGCATCGTGCACAACTGGGGCAATGGAGCGGAAGAATCCTCGCTGCTCACCTTCATGCCCCACCGCGCCATCGGCCACTACCGTTGGCCAGCCCCTTAGAGCATGCTTCCTGTTGGTACAGTCCAACGCCCAACGCCGTAACCTCCATCAGCGTTTTCCGTACAGAAAACGCGGTGAGCGCAATGCCGCAACGGCTTTCCTCGCTGAAAATTGCGCAGCAGCGGCAGCGGAAGCCTCATCGGCAAGTCTTTGGCCGCGCTCATTTCGTACAATAGAAAGACTGTGAAACTCGACTTTTTAGGCAATCTTGAACGCACCCACAAGCTGGGTGCCCTTCGTAGCACCAACGCAGGCGAAACCGTAACGCTGATGGGCTGGGTCAACCGCCGCCGCGACCACGGCAACCTCATCTTCCTCGACGTGCGCGACCGCACCGGCATCACCCAGGTCGTGTTCGACAAGGAAGCCTCCCCTGAGGCGCACGCCAGGGCCGAAGCCGCGCGCCCCGAGTACGTTGTCGCCGCCACAGGCAAGGTCCGCGTACGCGGCGAAGGCCTCGCCAACCCCAACATGCCCACCGGCGAAATCGAAGTCGTCGCGTCGGAACTGCTGCTGCTCAACGAGTCGAAGACACCCCCGTTCCCCATCGCCGACGACTCTCCGATCACCAACGAAGAGATTCGCCTCAAATACCGGTACCTCGATCTCCGCCGCCCGGAGCTGCAGAAGAACTTCGAGCTGCGCCACAAAGTCACGCGCGCCATCCGCGACTTTCTTTCCGACAACGACTTTCTCGAGATCGAAACGCCGCTGCTCACTCGCTCCACCCCCGAGGGCGCCCGCGACTACCTTGTCCCCAGCCGCGTCCACCCGGGCCACTTCTACGCGCTGCCGCAGTCGCCGCAGATCTTCAAACAGATCCTCATGATCTCCGGCTTCGACCGCTACTTCCAGGTCGCGCGCTGCTTCCGCGACGAAGACCTGCGCGCCGATCGCCAGCCTGACTTCACCCAGATCGATCTCGAGATGACGTTTCCCAAACAGGAAACCGTCTTCCGCGTCGTCGAGGGCTTCCTTCGCGCGGCTTTTGCGACGGCCAACATCACGTTGCCTGAAGGCAACTTCGTGCAGATGACCTACGACGAAGCCATCCGCAAGTACGGCATCGACAAACCCGACATGCGCCTACCCGCGATGGTCGACCTCACCGCAACCGTCACGCCCGAGCTCCGCGAAACTCTCAAGATCGACCCCACGCTCCCGATCCTCGGCTTCACCATCCCCGGCGTCGGCGCCCTCTCCGGCACGCAACGCCGCGGGCTCGCCGACGAAATCCGCAAGTCCTTCGGCGACTCCGGCCTCGACTTCCTCGACGTCGCCCGTCTGCGCACCAATGAAGCCTTTGTTCCCCTTGCCGAAGCCATCGACGGTCGTCTGACCGCGGAGCTATGCGTCTTTACTGACGACTCAGAACTGACAACTGACAACTCTCCTCTCCACGTCGTCATCACGCCCAAACCCGGAACCCCCGCCGCCTGGAACCACGACAAGCAGTGGATCTGGAAGCGCGTCGGCCAGCTCCGTCTCGACCTCGCAAAGAAATACGCGGACAAGCACAAGCTTTTCGACCAGACGCAAACCGCCGCCGACTTTAAATTCCTCTGGGTCACCGACTTCCCGATGTACGAGTGGAACGAGGAGCACAAGCGCTGGGACGCCGCGCACCATCCCTTCACTTCGCCGCACGAAGACGACATCACTTCCGGCCGCCTGGTCTCGGACAAAGGCGCAGTCCGCGCGCTCGCCTACGACATCGTGCTCAACGGCACGGAGCTCGGCTCGGGCTCGATCCGTATCCATCGGCAGGACGTGCAGGCCGAAATCTTCCGCTCGCTCGGCATGTCCGACGAAGAAGCCCAGGCCCGCTTCGGCTTCTTCCTCAACGCGCTCGAATACGGCACGCCCCCGCACGGCGGCATCGCGCTCGGCCTCGACCGCATCGTCATGATCCTCGCCGGCGCCACCTCGCTCCGCGAAGTCATCGCCTTCCCCAAAACGGCCAAAGCCATCGACCTCATGGTCGACGCGCCAACGCCGGTCAGCGAGCAGCAAATGCGGGAGCTTAGTTTGAGGATCGCTACCAGGAGCTAGAGCATCGACGAAACATTGATGCCGAATTAAATTTCGACCGTCCAATTCGGAAACGCCCGAGAATGGTAGCCTCTCAGCAGCAAGCCACCGTCATCGGCCATCCGAGGTAGAGTTCCATGGGTCGCACCTTGCGTGCATTCGGTTTTCTCAGTCTGTTATCCATCAGTTTTTGCATTCACGCGACGGCCCAGAAAGTACCTGGGGAGAAACTCCCGTCTACCACGGTGGCCAAAGACGAGCCTAGTCCCACGGCCCGTCTGGTCGCCGCCGTCTCCGGCTCTGTCACCAGCATCGACTCCACCGGCGACCGCACCGTGGAAAACATTGCCGACTACAGCGTCACGCTCGGCATCGGAAAGATGGAGGACGACAGTGCCTTTCGTGTCCTCTGCATCAACGGCGGCAAACCCCTGCTCACGTTCGTGCAATCGCTCATCGAGAACCTCAGTCTCGCGGGCAAAGTGAGCAACCCGGCTTGTACCGGCACAGATAACGCCTCCGACGCCCTTGCGCTTCAACTGCACTTGCACCGCGAAGGGGGAAGCTCGCTTTTTCAGGAGTCACCCTTGCTGCTAACGCCTGCCCTTGAGCAGCCCGACGACGATCTACAGGTTTTCGATGGCCCGCCACCCGCAGCGACTGACAACGATAAAGTGCAAATCCCGGACTCTCCGGCGGTCGCTGAAAGTACGGAGCCTCTCAAACTCAACAGCGTGCGTACGCAAACGAGCCACGCCAGCATGTCCTTTCCCAAGGGATGGACTCCTGTGGAGCTTCCGAAACCCATACATTCCGACTCTCCGTTTGCCACCTTTGACGTCAGCATGACATTTGAAGACAGCAAGCTGGTGACGGAGCAAAAACTGGTCATCAAGAAGGACAAAGTCGAAGCACCTGAACGTGCGGCGTTCGATAAATGGCGTCAGGAGTCACAGATGGCGCAAGCCGAAACGTCCATCCAGCTCGAATCCACGATTTATTTCCCGAACAGCGCCTTCAATGGAAAAACGGACGCGGAGAAGAACGCGATCGAACTTATGCAAAAAGCCTCCGCCGCGATCGAAAAAAAGGATTTCGCGGCCGCGGAAGAGTTTCTCAAACAATCGCAGGCTGCTGACCCCGGTCACGAACTCCTGCACGAGGCCAAGGGTGATCTTGCGAAAGCTCGAGGACACTATGACGAAGCCGTGAAAGAGTACCGCGAAGAGCTTCGCGCCTTCCCTAACGCATTGCTTGAGATGCAGACTTTGGCATTTTGCCAACGCGACATGGGCCGCATGGACGACGCCGTCGCTACCTTGCAGGCGTGGATGGTGGCAGATCTCGACAATCCGTTTCCCGCAATCGATTTGATGAACCTTTATCACGACATGCACCGCGACGACCTTGCCGTTGGTGTCGGCGATCAGGCGATGAATACTCTGCATGCGGATGCTCTCCGCAGCGTCCAGTTTCTATTGGCATACGGTCACGAACAGATGCTGGCCGGACAGGCGGACAGGGCGAAAGGCGTTCTGGAAAACGTGCTCAACGTCTCTACAGACTCCTGGAATGTGAATAACGCGGCTTACTTCCTCTCTGAGAAGGGCGTCTCTCTTGATCGCGCCGAAGAGATACTCCGCGAATCGCTCAAGCAGTATGACGTCGACGATAGCGATGACGCGGCAGGCGGCGGTGGGACTGTGTCTGGGGACAAGAACCTGTTGCCCTCTTCCTGGGATACGCTCGGCTGGATCCTCTTCCAAAAGAAAGAGATCAAGGACGCTGAAGGCTACATTCGGGCCGCATGGCGTAACCATCAGGATCCCGCGATTGGTCTTCATCTCGCCGAAGTTTTCCTTGCTCAGGACAAACCTCAGGAAGCCCTCGATACCTGCAAACTCGCCATTGCCTCTATTCCTGAAAAGGACCTCGCCAACGCGGCGGGCGATCCCGACGTGATCACCATCCGACAAACGATAGAACGCCTGGAAAAGGAGGGTCGTAAGTCGACCATCAAAGATCCAAAGGCAGCTCTCGAGGAACTTCGCACCGTCGACGCCGGGCCTGCAGGCAAATTCCACGGCGAAGCCGAATATGGGCTCAACTACACTTCTTCAACGGTCGCGGGGTTTCCAAAGGACTTCAAAAACTTAGAGGAGATGATGGACTTCAGTGCGATCAAGCTTCCGGCGGATTTTTTTCCGCCCGGCTCTCACGCAACGCTGACACGCGACGCGAAGCTGAAATGCAAGAGTACCTGCACACTCACATTCCTGCCGTAAGCGTGGTACCACTGATCCCGTCACGCTGTGGTGACTAGCTGCTCCGCAGCATAACCTCCCCGTCGACGGGAGTCTACGCCGAGTGATTGGGGCGATCGGTTTATTGGATCTTCCGATGGCGCTGACAGGAGTGCTCTCCGTTGGCGCAGTTCATGGGATAACCAACCATTGACCTCAGCAAAAATCTTCCCACTGTAGAAACGCGCCCAACGAAACTCGCGCTATGCTGTTCCGCATGACGCGCCTTCTGCTCATCGCTGTTCTCCTCGCACTCACGGCCAACTGCTCTGCTCAACAACCCTGCGATAAACAGCAACAGGCGAAAGCCGTCGCCGCAGCGTTACATCTGAGACAACAAATGCGCGCGATCAGAGTCTCAGATGACCTCATGGGGGAGAGCATTCCAAAAGCCATACCGTTCCTGCCGAAATTTAAGGCTGCTCTCGTACGCGCGACGGAAACTGTTGTGACATGTCATGACAGCTCAGCTCCAGCCAGCGACATCCAGGCGGAGTTGTCGCATGTGTTGCACGCAAGACAAACGCGCCTACCCGATGGTTTCGCAACGATTGGCGAAACCCACACAAATATCTACGGCAAAAACCTCTTGATAGCTGTCACGAAGCCATCTCCGAACCTGCTGGCCGTAAAGATATCCTTTGATGTGGAATGTGGCGACGACAACATATGGCTGGTCTTTGAAGCTAAGGATGCACGCTGGCTGGAGCGCATCCTGTGGCAATCTCCGCCAGCCGGAAGAGAAGTGAGATTCTTCGGGGATTTCTTCCTCACAGCCATTTTGACCACGGATGTTCCGGGTTCATGGCGTGCTGTGGTCGTCCACGGCTCTCCGTGGTGTACATCGCGCTTTAGCGGCTTCGACATCGATGTCCTGGAACCAACCGCCAACGCCCGTCAACCCCGCGTCGTCTGGCACACGGACCGCGGATATTCTCGCGGCAGTTTCGAGCCCACTTTAAAGGCCTCGGGCAACATCTTCGAACTCCGCCTCAACGACGACGCCATGCACTTTGATATAGACATAGCTTTCGAGCGTCGTGTCATCTACCGCTATCGCGTCAACGCAAACACCGTGGACCGAATCGAGCCCATCGCCCTCAACGCGCGTGGTTTCGTAGAGGAATGGCTCGACATGCCCTGGAACGAAGCCGCTGCCCAAATCGCCGACCCCACCAGCGTTGCGCTCAAAACAGTGCACGACCTCTACGAACAAAAATCAACCGCGAAAGAGGAGGACCACACCTTCACGAAGCCTTCCTACGGCCCCGTCCTCGGCTGTCAACAATCGAAGCAGTTTCAGGTCGAGCTCGCCGCTTCACTGGAAACCTTTATCCCCAACAAGCCGGGTAGCACCTCAACCCCTCTGCCATCGACCTATTTCAAGGTCCGCGAAACCGCCAATGGTTATGAGGTTCTTTCCGCAACAAACAAGCCAGACCCCCAATGTAGCGGCCCCAACCTGATGAACGACAAGCGATAAGCGAAATCCGTGAAGCTCCTGAAGCTTCACCATCAGCCTCACCTTTTAGAAACTCACCCACCCGTTCCATTTCGCACTTCCGCCCGGTTCTGATATACAGCAGAGATCATGCGACACTTCAATCGCTCTGCCCGGCTCTGGGCTGTGCTCGCGCTGTGCGTTTCGGCCCCTTCGCGTCCTCAGGCTCCCACCGTAACTCCCGCTGCCACAAAATACTCGGCTGAATCCGTCATCATTCGCCGTTCTGAACTCGTCTTCGACATGAAGGCCGACGGCACGGGCACCCGCGACGAAACCACCGCCGCCACCATTCAATCCGAAGCCGCGCTGCGCCAGCTCGGCGTGGTCGGCATCGCCTTCGCCAGCGCATCCGAGCGTGTCGAATTCCGTTATGTCCGCGTTCGCCACGCCGACGGCACCGTGACCGATACCCCGCTGGACGGCGTGCAGGAGCAGGCGGCCCAAGTCACCCGCGAAGCGCCCTTCTACAGCGACCTCAAGCAGAAGCAGTTGCCCGTCAAGGGTCTGCGCGTCGGCGACACGGTGGAGTGGCAGACACACAGCACCCGCTTCAAAGCCGAGGCGCCGAACCAGTTCTGGGGCAGCTTCGCCTTCCTCCGCGACGGCGTTGTCCTCGAGCAGCACTCCGAGCTCCGCGTTCCCGCTGTCTCCAAAGTCAACATTTGGACGAACCCCGACTCCGGCATCAAGCCGGCCGAATCCACTGCCGGCGACCAACGCATCTACACCTGGGACTGGAAGCAGCTCGACCCCACCGCCGGCCCCGCCGCCGAAGCCGCAGCAAAGGCCAAAAAGAAGAAGCCCCTGACTCCGGAAGAAACCGTCGACGCCGAAGAGGGCCGCCTGCCGGACGTCTCCTGGAGCACCTTTCCCAGTTGGGACGCCGTCGGCGAGTGGTATCGCTCGTTGTCCTCCGACCGCGCCGTTGCCGACGACGCCGTCAAGGCCAAAGTCGCCGAAATCACCGCCGGCAAAACGACGCAGGAAGAGAAAGCAAAGGCGGTCTACGCCTGGGTCTCGGGCCAGATCCGTTACATCGGCGTGGCCTTCGGCATCGGCCGCTACCAGCCGCACGCTGCTTCCGCTGTGCTCGATAACCAGTACGGCGATTGCAAGGACAAGCACACGCTGCTTGCCGCCATGCTGGCTGCGCTCGGCCTGCATCCTGACGCCGTGCTCATCGGGGCGGGCGTTCGCTTCAACAATGCCGTGCCCTCGCCCGCCGCGTTCAACCACCTCATCACTCGCGTGCCGATCGACGACAAGCCGGTCTGGCTCGACTCCACCGCAGAGGTCGCACCCTTCCGCCTGCTTCCCCCGCTTGACCGCGACAAGCAGGTGCTGGTCATTCCATCGGAAGGCGCCGCCGTCATCGAGCGCACCCCGTCCGCTTATCCCTTCGCGCCGTTCTCTACGTTCGCTGTCGTCGGCGCTCTGGACAAAGACCTCACCTCCGACTCGAAGATCGTCATCACGTTCCATGACGACGACGAACTCGGCCTCCGCTCGGTCCTGCGGCAGGTCTCGCCTGCCCAGTACGGTGAATTCGTGCAGCGCTTAATGGCCGGCATGGGATTTGGCGGGACCACCAGCGAAGCAGAGATCGATCACGTCGACGATCCTTCACAGCCTCTCGTCCTCGCGTTCCACTACCATCGCGTCAAGGGAGCCGATTGGGGCGAGAATCGCATCACGGCCATCTTCCAGATGATTCCATTGCCGGCGGTCGACGACAAAGAACCGCCTGTCGCTCCCCTCGAGCTGGGAATTCCACGCACCGAAACCAGCAGCGTCGAAATGAAGCTTCCCGACGGCTGGAGCGCCGAGCTTCCCGAAGCCGTCCACACCGTTTCGCCCTACGCCAAGTGCGACGTGACCTACAAGCTCGATAAAAGCACGCTCCACGCCGAGCGCCGTCTCACCGTGCTCACAGAAAAAGTCCCCGCCGCCGAATGGAAGGCGTACAAAGCCTGGTACGACGAGGCTGGCGCCGATGGCATCCCGTACATCCAGCTCACGCACGGTTCCAGCCATCGCTCCACCTCAGCCGCCAACCGGCCAACCTCCAATCCGGAAGCAGCAAGCCTCGTCTCCAAGGCGTGGAAGGAGTTGCAGGCGAATCAGACTGAAGCCGCCGAGACGGACCTCCTCGGCGCACAGCAGCTCAACCCCAACCAGGAAGCGCTGTGGGGCGACCTCGGCCTTGTCGCGCTTCGTCACGGTAAACGCGACGAAGCCATGCGCGACTACAAAAAGGAGATTGAGCTGCACCCGGAATCGGCTTTTGCCTGGAAGACGCTCGCCCAGATCCAGAACACGACCGGCGACCACAAAGCGGCGATTGAGACGCTGAAAAAATGGACGGCCTACGCGCCGGACAACGTGGAGGCAGCGACGGAGCTCATCGGGTTTCTGCTCGCCACAAAGGACACAGCCGGAGCCCTGAACGCCGCGAATCAGGCGTTGAAGAACCTTTCCGCTGAGTCGCAAACATCGCCGTCCTTTCAACTGCAGCTTGGCGAAGCCCAGCTTCGCGGTGGTGCGACCGAAGCCGGTGTTGCCACCTTGAGTGCCATCGCGAAGGACAACACGAATGACACCTTACGCAATGACGCAGCCTACGAGCTCGCGGAAGCCCATCAACAGCTCCCGCTTGCGGAAGCCACCGAACGCGCCGTTCTAAAGCATATGGAAGCTCAGACACTCTCCTGGACCGGAGACGAATCGCCCAACACACTCCGCCAGGGCACCCTTCTGCTCGCTGCTTCGTGGGACACCATGGGCTGGATCCTCTTTCTCGAAAACAAGCCTGCCGAAGCGGAAGGATACATCCGCGCCGCGTGGCTCATCCAGCAACAGTCCGACATCGGAGAGCATCTCGGTGACATTCACATGGCCCAGAACAAGCCCGCGGAAGCTCTGCGCGACTACCGCCTGGCCGCCGCCACCATCTCCCCGATTGATGCGATGGGCCAGCATGTCAAACCCGGCTCTAACCCCGCCACCGTGGAGCTGGAGGCGAAGATCGCCAAAGCCAAAGCTGCGGCCGGTAAAGAGGAGACTTTCGACGCGCGTGAGGACTTACAGAAATTACGCACCGTCGCCGCCGGTCCCGCGGCTGGTCTCAGCGGCACCGCTGAGTACACTCTTCTGCTCTCTCCCCACGGCATCGAGCGCGTCGAGTCAAGCGGCGGAGCCGAGTTTAACGGTGGAGAGGCCAGAGTGCGCGCCGCAAAACTACCAGGCCTCTTTCCTCCGGATACAGACGCCCGTCTCGTGCGCACGGCCTTTCTGAACTGCCACAGCAGTACATGCGAAATCATCCTCGGACCGTAGAGACCATGCAGACAAACGCTTGTCTATGGGGTACCGTAGATTCGTGAATAAACCTGCGCTTTCTCTCGCTCTGCTTTTTGCCGCTCTTCCCATCGTCGCGCAGAAGCTGCCGGACCTAGGCCCCAACGTCCTTCTGATCACGCCCGCCACACCCGTCGCCGAGGTCCAGGCGAAAATCAACGCCATCTACGCCGCGCAGCAACACAGCGAATTCGGCTCCGACCGCAACGCCATACTCTTCACTCCCGGCGACTACCACCTCGATATCCCGGTGGGCTTCTACACCTCCGTCATCGGCCTCGGAGCCTCGCCTGACGCCGTCCACATCACAGGGAACGTCCACGTCGACGCCGCGAGCCGCAACAACAACGCGACCACCACCTTCTGGCGCTCGGCGGAAGGCCTCTCCGTGACGCCAACCGGCGGCGAAAAAGACGGCACCATGCAATGGGCCGTTTCGCAGGCGGTATCGCTGCGCCGCATGCATGTCCGCGGAGACATCGTTCTGCACCAGCACGGCGGCTGGGCTTCGGGCGGCTGGATGTCCGACACTCGCATCGACGGCAATGTGGCGTCAGGCCCGCAGCAGCAATGGATCTCGCGCAACAGCGACTGGGCAGGCTGGACCGGCTCCAACTGGAACATGGTCTTCCTCGGCATCCCGCGTCCGCCCGCAGGCGACTGGCCTAAGCCCGCCTACACCAAGGTCGAGCGCACGCCCATCATCCGCGAAAAACCGTTCCTTGAAGTTGACACTACGGGCCATTGGCACGTCCGCGTCCCGTCGCTCCAAGCCAACACCACCGGCATCACCTGGGCCACCGGCGCAATCCCAGGGTCATCGATTCCATTAGCCCATTTCTACATCGCGCATCCCGCCACCGACACCGCCGCGACCATCAATGCGCAACTCGCGCATGGCAAACACCTGCTGCTCACGCCGGGCATCTACGACCTGACGGAACCACTCCGCATCACTCGCCCGCACACCATCGTCCTCGGCCTTGGCTTCGCCACGCTGCACCCTACGCACGGCACACCCGCCATCACCACGGCCGACGTCGACGACATCACCATCGCCAGCCTGCTCTTTGACGCCGGTCCGCAGGAATCACCCGTCCTGCTCGAAGTCGGCACCCCCAACAGCAAAGCATCGCACGCCAAAAGTCCCACCGCCCTGTTCGACGTTTTCTTCCGTGTCGGTGGTGCAAGCGAAGGCCGCACACAAAGCAACCTGACCATCAACAGCAGCGATGTGATCGTCGACCACACCTGGATCTGGCGCGCCGACCACGGCCACGAGGTCGGCTGGGAGAAAAATCTCAGCCGCAACGGCCTCGTCGTCAACGGCGATCGCGTCACCATCTACGGCCTCTTCGTCGAGCACCACCAGCAGTACCAGGTCCTGTGGAACGGCAACGCCGGCCGCACCTACTTCTACCAGTCGGAGATTCCCTACGACCCGCCAACGCAGGCCGCCTACACCAGTGCTGCTCAAACCGATGGATGGGCCAGCTACAAGATCGCGCCCGGCGTCACCACGCACGAAGCCTGGGGGCTCGGTATCTACAGCGTCTTCCGGCATCCCGACATCTTCGTCACCCGCGCGATCGAAGTGCCGCAACTCCCCGGCATCCGTTTCCACGACATGATCACTGTCTGTCTCGCCAACAAGGGCGGCATCCGCAACGTCATCGACGACACCGGCGGCAGCACGTCGTGCGGATCACCTCGCGTGGAGCCACGCGTCACAAACTTTCCAGAGTAGTCAAGCCGCTTTCATTTTCCGAGGGACGTCCTTAAAGTGACTGCCTATAACAAACTTGTCATCCCGAGCGAAGTAGCTCGCGGCACTTTGCGAGCTACGCAGTCGAGGGACCTGCCACCAGGATCGGGCCCGCGATGTTTCCCGCACCGTTTAACCACTACTCCAAAGGTTTTCCCCGCGCTAGCCCTCTTGGGGTCCGCACAGCAGCGATGGTTGAACGGTTCGAACTGTTGAGGTGATACACGCGGCTGGACAGGCTCTTCGACTCCGCTGCGCTCCGCTCAGGAGGACAGATTTGCGGTGATATCACAGATCAAAAAGCGCTTGCATCCGTCAGCGCCTGCAACTGCGCCTCACGCAACGTCAACTCCACTGCCGCGAACAACGACTCCAACTGCTTCAGGCTCGTCGCGCTGGCAATCGGAGCCGTCACCGTCGGCTGCGCCAGCAACCACGCCAACGCCACTGTAGCCTGCGCCACGCTCGCGTCATCGGCAACACTCTTCAGCGCCTTCAGAATCTTCATCCCGCGCTCGTCAAAATACTTCTCGATGCCTTTACCTCGCGCCGTGCCCTTCGTATCCTCGATCGTCTGGTACTTGCCTGTGAGGAACCCTGCGGCCAGCGAGAAGTAGGGAATCACTCCAATGCCAAACTTCGCTACCACCGGCGCAAGATCTTCCTCATACTTCTGGCGAGCGTGCAGGTTGTACTCCGGCTGCAGCGTCCGATACATCGGCAGCCCCGATTTCTCCGCGAGTTCCATCGCCTCCGTAAGCCGCTCGCCGCTATAGTTCGACGCTCCGATCACCCGCACCTTACCCTGCTCGATCAGCCGCGAATACGCTTCCAGCGTCTCCTCCAACGGTGTGTTCGGATCGTCTTTATGCGACTGGTACAGATCGATGTGGTCGGTCTGCAAACGCTTCAGCGACTGCTCCACCTCGTCCAGAATGTACTTCTTCGAGAGCCCTTCGCCGGCCGGCATCTTCATGCCGACCTTGGTCGCCAGCACCACGCTGTTGCGCTTCCCGCTGCGCGCAAACCATTTGCCCAGAATCGTCTCCGACTCTCCACCCACATGCCCGGGCATCCACACCGAGTACACATCGGCCGTATCGATGCAGTTGAAACCGCGGTCAACAAACGCATCGAGAATTTCGAAAGACTGCGCCTCATCGATCGTCCATCCAAAAACATTCCCGCCCAGAACCAGCGGCACAATCTCAAGCTCAGTCTTGCCCAGCGCACGCGTCTGCATGTTCTTCTCCTGCGATTTGAATGTTGGATGCGGTGAAATGAGTTCTGCGTTAATTCATCCATCGTTTGTCGTTCGGATCGCGAGGGTTCCCGTTGGGATCCACATACCGCCCGCTCGAATCGATGTTCACATCCTTGCCCTGCTTCTTCATGTACACCGTAAACTTCTTCGCCGCGCGCCGCCGCTTCGCCCGATAGTACGAGTTCCGCAGCCCAAACCAGCCTTCCGACGCAGCGTACTGCAAGCCTCGCCGCGGCGCGGTCCGCAGATACACATACCCGGCAAGCCCTGCACACATCACGACCAGCGTGCTGAAGTAGTCATGCGAAATCACCGAACTCAAAATGTAGAAGCCCAGAAAGATCGCCACCAGGTACTTCGCCTTCACGCGCAGCACGAAGTACAGCCGTATCTCGGCTTCGGGGTTGCGGCGGGCGAAAGCGAGCAGGAACGCCATCGCCATCGGCCACAATCCAAACGCCGGATCGACGGGATCGATCCCGGGAAGATGCGCATAACTCAGCAGCGCCGCCAGCAATCCGCCGCCAATCACCGACACGGCGGCGTACTCCGTCAGCCAGCGGCCGCCGCGTTCCTGCTCGAGATCCATGCCGAAGAACCACACGGAGAGCAGTGCAAAGGCGGTGTTCAACCAGCCTTCTGCAAGAAAGCCGTACGTCGCGAACTGCCACGGCATCCGATGGAACGCCAGCTTTGGCACAAGGACGAGACCAACCGTCAGTGCACCGGCTGCTTCGGACGAAACCACTCCGACGATGATTTGCACCACCAACACCGCCAAGGCAATCAGCACAATCTTCCGCGTGACTCCGCGGAACGGTGGAAGCGCCAGCATGATGGGGCCGTTCGACTGCATTGCCATACTGCTCTATCTTAGCCGTTCGCCGTCATCCTCTGCCCGGCACCGGAGGCACAGCCAGCGACCGATGGCCTGCCGCGTCGACCGCCCGCACACCAAACAGCACGTTGTCCTTGGACACATCCAGCTTCAGCGTAGTCGCCGTTCCCGCACTCCGCGCGTGGCTCCACAGCATCGTCGCCGAATCGCGCCACACCACCTCGTAGGTCGTTCCCGGAGGCGCAAACGCCGACGGCTCCCACGTCAGTTCGGTGCTATTGTCGAGGCCCCGCGTCAGCACCTTCACATTCAACGGCACACTCGGCGCCGATGCCAGAGTAGCCAGGGTCGCTGCATTCATCCGCGCCACATTCGCGACGTAGTTGAAGTCCACGAACTTCAGCAGATCGCCATACTCAATACCGTTTTCTGTCCGAAGTTTCTGGTGCTGATGGTCGAAGTTTTCACGCCACTCCGTGAACCGGATCGCCGCAAAGCCCTCGCCGTTGAAGCTCGTGTGGTCGCCACCGCGCAGGTAGCGGTCGCGGCGCAGGATCAAGACCGGATGGAACGCCGGCTGCAGATGCACCAGGTGGCTTCGCATCACGCCGGGAGCGGCCGGCGGCTGATGCACTTCAACAGGCTGGAAGTACATCGGCGCAAGCTCTGCCACATCGCGCGCCAGCATCCGCGAAGGCGAATCGTTCTCCGCGCCCAACGACAGAATCGTGCGCTGCTGCTCCGGCGTTGCCGAAGACGGAACGCTCTCCGAGAACACCCGCACCGCCGACTTGTCCTGCGTGTTGTCGCCGGGAGTGGTATCGCCGCCAACGATGTCGTTATTCAGCGCAGCCTCCAGCGGCCATCCCTGTTCCTTGGCGAGATGCGCCAGGTGATGCGAGCCGTTCAGACCCTGCTCCTCACCCGCCACCGCTACGAACACGATCGTCCCCGGCAGCTTCAGTTTCGAGAGCGCCCGGGCGGACTCCAGCGACACCGCAACGCCGCTCGCGTCATCATTTGCACCTGGAGCATCCGAGTGTGAGTCCATCACGTCCGTCACGCGCGAATCCATGTGGCCGGTCACCAGCACCCACGGAGCGCTTTTGCTGGTAGCGGTCCCGTGCATGAT
>Ga0206916_1032_pt2 | contig 32296 bp, 32 predicted proteins | sample Alteio_BWOrgHeat_71_FD_152957 | JGI IMG/M metagenome (GOLD analysis project Ga0206916, IMG submission 152957) | Enriched cells from forest soil in Barre Woods Harvard Forest LTER site, Petersham, Massachusetts, United States -... | ecosystem: Environmental > Terrestrial > Soil > Temperate forest >... | reverse complement strand
CACGAAGAAATTCAGGACGTCGCTTAAAACGACTTTCTGTCGAAACAAAAAGGCCGGACATTGTTCCGGCCTTTTTTATTGCCTAATCCTGCGTCGGCCTGCCGACCGCAAGTATATCATTACCGCGCATAACAACGTCATAGAGCGGTTCCACGATAACCTTCATATCGAATGCGCTGGCATGGATCATATCCGCGCCGTTGGTCATAATACCCACATGGCCGGGGAAGAAAACCAGATCGCCGCGATGCCATGGCTGATCGCGCCAGTGATCGGCAAGCGGCTGGCCGAAAGCCTCGCGTTGCTGGTCGCTGTCGCGCGGCGCTTCAATACCGGACAATGACAGTGCCAACTGGATAAGGCCGGAGCAGTCAATGCCCTTGGATGTACGACCGCCCCACAGGTAAGGCACATTTAATAAACGCCCGGCGGTGAAAACATAATCTTTGGTTTCAGCCAACGCCGCAGGTACGACATGTTTGCTGAACACATAGCCGCCGCTGGCGAGTTTCTGGAAACTACCGTGACTTTCACCCAACCGCATGTATGAGCCGAATGTCAGTTCATCCATTGGCGGCGATTTAATATCCGGTTCCGGATAGACAAAAGTCTGCAACGCGCCGACGCGGTAAGATAGCGCTGCGACTTCCTCCGACAACGCGCCGTCAGAAGGAATATAGCCGACATAACGGTCGGCACGGTTCTGCACCCACGCAAAACCGTCTTCGCGCAGTTCGAAAACATCGAGAAATTCGCCGTAAAGAATCTGGCTGACCTGCCTCGCCTCAAGGTTGGGCTTTTCCAGCATTGGCAGTATGCCACGCACGCATTGACGGATCACCGGCTCAACGTAGCGCGTTGCTTCCACCGTGTTTTTAAGTGCCAGATCGGCAAGATCCGAGCGGTAGGCATTGATGCGAGGGTCAAGAGGCATAGTTCTAGTTGCTAGGGGTTAATTGTTGCAGGCCACTTATCTGCAACAATACCGCATCGCTAATAACTAGCAACTATTCTGCTGCTTCAACTGCCCATTCAGCGTGCGGCGCATCATAGGATGCTGCAGGCGTAGTGGCTTCGACCACAAATTCGATGCTACGGGCCGGCAGGGTCGCAACATAAGTCTTGGCTTGGTCGATAAGACCGGAGAATGAACTGAGGAATTCAGCGCCGCTGCCGGTACGTTGAACCAGAACATTGCGGCGGTCGAGATCGTCACGCTGGCGACGGACATAGCCCAGCTCGCCCAGACGGTCCAACGCGCGGCTGACTGCTGGCTTCGAAATACGCAGGGCTTGCGCAAGACCGCGAACGGTGTGAGGAGCATCACCCAGATAAACGGACAGCATCAATGCCATCTGGCGCGCAGACAGATCAGGCGCATCACCACGGACGCTTGCGACCAGAGCGTGGCGCCATAATTCAAGGGATTGTAGCTGAGCGGATGATGATGCGGACAAGGGAGAACCTATGAGCAGGGAGTGAAGCGTGAAAAGAATATATTTCAATACTGTTCCAGCATCGTTTGATTCGCAAGCGTTTCGAAACGGAACAGAATCGAAATCGACACCCTGAGTCATTCCGGCATCAGTTCGACTCTGCAAGACTCTAAGTCCTTGAAATTAGATTCAAATTAGAATCGAGGAAAATTCAGTTTGAAATTTTCTGCTCAATCAGCCGGTAAACGGCGCGGACGGTCATGGCTTCGCCGCCTTCAGGACGGCCGGCTTTGCCGGACAGGTTCCATGCCATGAAATCAAAATGCACCCAGGGCTGGTTCACAGGAATAAATTGCTGCAGGAACAATGCCGCGGTGATGGCGCCCGCATAAGGCGAGCTTGGAGCGCTGTTCAGATCGGCGATGGAACTATCCAGCATCTTGCGATAACCGGCATGCAACGGCATGCGCCAGAGCGGGTCTTCCATATCATGGCCTGCCTGCAGCAAGGCATTCGCCATTTTATCATCGTTGCAGAATAGCGCAGAAATTTCGGTACCGACAGCAGTGCGCGCAGCACCTGTCAGCGTCGCAAAATCGATGATCATCGCAGGTTTGTTGACGGCAGCTTCAGCCAGCGCATCGGCCAGCACCAAACGCCCTTCGGCATCAGTATTGCCAACTTCGACAGTCAGGCCATTGCGCATTACAATCACATCACTGGGGCGGTAAGCATTGCCCGCAACGGAATTCTCCACCGCCGGCACCAGCAGGCGCAGATAGACCGGTAGCTTGGCATCCATCACCATTTGCGCAATCGCAAGCGCAGCCGCCGCGCCGCCCATATCCTTCTTCATCAGATACATGCCGCTGGAGGGTTTGAGGTCAAGGCCGCCAGTGTCAAAACAGACGCCCTTCCCTACCAGTACGATATGCGGATGCTTGGGATTACCCCATGTCAGATCCACAAGGCGCGGCGCGCGCGAACTGGCGCGACCGACAGTATGAATGGCGGGGTAATTTTTCTTCAGCAGGTCCGGGCCTACAATCTGCATGACCTTGGCCCCATATTTTTTGCCGGTCGCGACGATAGCAGCTGCCAGCTGTTCCGGCCCCATATCCTCCGCTGGTGTATTGATAAGGTCGCGTGCCAGATTAATGGCTTCGGCATAACGTTTGATTTTGGCGAGATCTGATTTTGGCGTGACCATCAGTTTGGCATATATTTTGGTGCCTTTTTTATAACGCGTATATTGGTAAGCGCCTAACTGCCAACCAAGTGCCAGCCATTCGTGAAAAGCCAGCGGGCCTTTCCAATCAAGACTGTAATTGCCTGCCGGTAATTTGCCGGAGAAATCAGCGATATCCCACAGGCTGGGCGGCGTGGAAATACCGGCTACTACTTGCGTGACCTTGCCTGCCGTATCCGGTAGCAAACAAAAACTGCCCGGCTTTGCCTTAAAGCTCTGTGCTTCCATCCAGTGTCGCAACCGCGCAGGCTGGCGCTTCAGCCAGCTGGCAAAATCTTTTTCCGATAGCAAAGTAATAGGGCAGGAAAATTTTGGCGCACGCGCCAGCAGGACATCGGTCATGATTTTTCCTCAGCGAACAGGTTTGCTGCAAACGAGCTCGGAATTAGCGGTGACAAAGCAGTAGCTAACCTCGCCGGTGCTTTCGTCGATGCGAAATACCCCAGCATTGGCCGTCGTATTACTATGATGCATCAACTGAAAAGGTCCCACCCGCTGCGCCTGCGCGGGATGGATGCTATCGACAAAAAAGATGCTGGCGGCAATCAAAACCGCGCCGATTAAAATAGCCTGAGGTGATGTCATGCGAATCTCCCAAGAAAGTTACAGCGCTCACTCTACTCCCTATATTAAATAACGTCATTCCGGAAAAATCGCTTTTTACTGCGCTAGCAGGAAAATGCGATTTTATCCGGAACCCAGTGATGGGTGACGCAAGTGCTCAAGAACCTCTTGATCCCTTACTGAAAGTGTAACTAGGTTCCGGATAAACTTTCTTTCGCCTTGCTTACGCAAGTCGAAGAGAAAGCTTTCCGGAATGACGTTGATTAATTTACGCGCAAAATGCCCAACTTGGCGAGCCAGGCGATAGTGCGCCAGAGCTGCGGTTTATCCTGCGATGAAAATTGCTGGAAAACTTCACTGATTAAAGCGCCGCCTTTACTGGATACATAACTTATAAGCTTTGTCGCTTCATCGGGGTGGATCATCATATCGATGCCAAAGACATTGATATCGTGGCTCCAGAGTTTTTTGATCATCTCGGAGGATGCCGCAACGCTTACCTTATTATCCTCACGCAAAGGCGCTGTCGGGTAAGAGGCGTACATCGTAAACGGATCCGGCACTTGCGGCAGCGCCACCGACCATGTCACCGGAGGTTTATTCAGGCGCTCCGCCCGACGTTTGGCCGCCATTTCGGCCCATAAAGCCTCATAAGCCGGGATGATATATTTCCAGTCATAGGTCGTACGGACTTTAGCTTTGGCTTTTTCGGCAAAGCTTTTGCGCAGAGCCTTGTCTTTAATCAGCGCGGTGATTGCTTCCACAGCCATATCCTGATCAACGGCAACGCATAAAGCGCTCTTGGCCAGAAAACCGCCATACATTTCCTTGCCGCTGAGCAGAAGTTCAGACAAAGCGCGGCCTGTTTCTGACGGCGGCTGCAGCGTACGCACTAGAAAACCGTCTTCACCCTGTTTTACGCTATCCCGGTAACCGTCCCAATCCGTAATCACGCGCGGCAATCCAGCCGCCATCGATTCGATCGGCGTGAGGCCAAAGCTTTCCTGCATATTATCGATGAGCGATAAGAAAATATCGCCCGCCGCCCAAAGCCCGTCTGGAAAGCGCGGATCGCCATGCGGAATAAAAGTTACCTTGGCAGTTGTGCAAATATCGGCGGCCAGTTTTTTAAACTGCGGACCGGCATCTTCCGGTACAAAATAACCGACCATGACCAGATGGACTTTGGCGCCGGTCGCAACCGCCGCGCGTTCCGCCGCTTGATACATCGCCAGCGGATGCGCCTTGATCGCGTGGCTAAGCCGCCCGACCCACAGCAGCACAATATCATCCTCACCCAGCCCCAGTTTCTGGCGCTGTTCGGCGCGTTTGTCGGCGGTGGTTACTTTCTCAAACCGTTCGATATCGACGCCGAGTGGAATTATGGGCAGCTGGACCGGACATTTAAAAGCCGTACCAAAGCGCTGTTTTAAATAATCGCTGTAAACATCCCAAAAAGAACGGATCGCCGCCTGCACCGCGCGTGACGGGCACACAATCGCATCAGTGTTTTCGCTCGGCGTCAGGCAGAAACGCTCCAGCAACTCGCCGGTTTCCAGACCGCCGATAGCATGCGCAAGTCCGCAAAAAGTAAAACCATTGCCGGGCGTTTGCTGCCGCTGCCACAGCAAATTTCCCATATGCGGATCGGGACGGAAGATCGTATCGAAGCCGCCGAAATTTTCCCGCGCATAGCGCCGGTCCAGCGCCACCAGCCGCGACGGGTCAAGCCCAGCCTCTGCCGCCATCTGTTGCACTTCTTCCAGATCCTTGCTTTCTCCCACCAGGAAATTAAATTTTTCCTGCTGGCCATAGCGAAAGAAAGCCTTGATCCAGTGCGAGATCGCTACCTGCAGGCCAAAAACTTCCTTCACCGCACCCGGCAGGTTAATCGATGTGTAGTGAATGGCAGTGGTCATGGAGAAGTCTCAGTTGGAATTCCGCGTAGAAAAACAGCCTACCACTAGCTTAAGCGACTAGGCTAGAGTGACCTCATGGAATGGACCGACGAAGGCATCGTTTTATCAGCCCGCGCTCACGGCGAGAGCGCGGCGATTGTTACCTTGCTGACCCCCGAACATGGGCGGCATGCAGGCCTCGTCGCGGGCGGTCAGGGACGCGGCGCACAACCAATCCTGCAGCCCGGCAACAGGGTCAAGGTCAAATGGCGCGCGCGACTGCTGGATCATCTCGGTAACTATAGCTGCGACCTTATCACCAATCATGCATCATCATGGCTGGACGAGCCCGAAATTCTGGCGATTTTATCAGCAGCCTGCGCAGTCACCGAAGCGAGCCTGCCGGAACGCCAACCCATGCCCGGTATTTACGCCAGCTTAACAGCCTTGTTCAGCTTACCTGATTCAGACCTCTGGGGCCCTGCCTACGTCAAATGGGAAATGGGTTTGCTGCATGCGCTGGGCTACGGCATGGATCTCAGCCAGTGCGCCGCCAGCGGCACATCCGACAATCTGACCTATGTCAGCCCACGCACCGGCCGCGCCGTGTCACAGGAAGCGGGTACGCCCTACCGCGAAAAGCTGTTTCCCCTGCCCGCTTTCCTGATCGGCGGCGGTGAGTGGCAGCATGCCGATATTGCGCAAGGGTTAGACCTGACCGGTTATTTTCTCTCGCGCCACGTCTTTGCTCATCCGCATAGCCGCCTGCTGATTGCGCAGGCAGGCGATCTGCCGCAAGCGCGTCAACGCCTTGCGGATTTTTATCGCAAAGCAATTGAGAAGCTGGAAACCGTTGTCGCCTGACACACGCCACTGGCTGGCAAATCGATTACCTGCGTTTTGAGTTACGGTGTGGCAGGCGGTAAAATAGCCCAGCCAATAATAACAGGTGGGACATTCGCACTCGTCTGGCGCGGCAAGATGAGAGGTGGCTGTATTTCTGCCTTAGGATATTGCCGCACATATTCCGGCATCTGTTCGGTATGATTGCGGCAGGCGCAGTTTTCAATACACCAGACAATGACGGCACCCTGCTGTTCGATATCAGTCGGTTTAATCCATGGGCTTATTTTATAATCGCCGTTGATGAGGACATGTTGCCTTCCCGGTGGATAATAAGCGATGTTGCCAGCAGGCCATGTATCGCCAATGATATAATTCAACGGGGTCTGGTATTTTTGATTCCATCCCCCGATTATCTGATCTGACAAAGCTTGCCCCGGAAAATATACCCTGAGTGATTTATGCGTTATGTAGGGATAGAGAATAGTTGTCCCCGTATAGATAAGCAGCGTAGCGACAAAAACAGCGGCCCAGCTATAAGCAAAGCGCCGGATCGACTGGGGCGAAAAAGTCAAATAGCGATCAACAACCCAGATACCAAGGAAGCCCCATAAAGGCGTCCCCCACATATCCTTAAGCCTTGTTCCTGCTATTGAGACAAGCAACAAAGAAAGAAAGGGAGCAAAGACAATAATGTTTAGATAAAGCCGGTCGAAAGAAATTGCAGACTGAGCCTGCTTTTGCTTCGTTAAAAAAAGCTTCCTGCCTGCGAGAGCAAACAGCAGCAAAATCATAGGAGACATAACAAGGATTTGATTTAGCAAAAACTTCAGTGGGCGTATGAAATATTCTTTTGCCGAACTTGCGGTATGCAGCCGACTTTGGACATAAACAAAGGGCATAAAATCGTTATGAAACAGCCAAACTACATGCGGTATGAAAAGGGTTATAGTGACAAGCACTGCAATATAAGGCCCCTTTTCTCTTAAACGGCGCCTACTGTCAGAATGCAGGAGCATCAACAGACAAAGCGCGGCTAGCAATAAGCCCGTGCTGTATTTGCTGTAGAGACCACAGGCGCTCCACAATCCCAAAAGCACCCAGTCAAACAACCGATTTTCCTTAACGGCGCGATGGATATAAAGACCGATTAAAGCCCAGAAAGGTAGTTGCAACACATTGGGATTAAATTCAGTGCTGGTATAATTGTAATAGACAACACCTTCTAGCAGCAGCACGCTTATCAGTGCCGCTGTGCGATCCACGATAATCCGCCGTGCCGTTTGCCATACCGCCCAGAAACTAATAACAATCGCAATTTGACTGGCCAGCAAATGTGTCCATGGGGCCTGCCCGGTGAATAGCGATATCGTCTCGAGCCACCAGGCTTGCATCGGTGGATGTTTATATGTCCCTAGCAGCCATTCATGGCCCCAGACATATCCCTCGACAACATCCAACGGTGCGTTAGGGCATACAAATGCCGGAATCATTGTCCAGAATAGAAGATGTGTAATTACAAACACCCAAAAAAGGTGCGTGGGATTGAAAACTATCGTTGCTGTGCGGCTACGCAAAGAAGAAAACGATTTTATGATCGCAGAATGAGCCGGCAATGAAATAACCAATGTCAGATGAAGCAGATTCGCAGACAGAGTAGACGTATTGCTGAACGCCTACAATATTTCTCGCCGATTTGCAGATGGTGCCTCAGGAGGGACTTGAACCCCCACATCGTTGCCGATAGCAGATTTTGAGTCTGCCGCGTCTACCAGTTCCACCACTGAGGCATCAAACAGGGCCAAGCCCTGGAAAGCCGCGATCATAGCGTCCGAAAAGCCTGCGTCAATTGCTGATTAGTGGCATAGAAAAAGCGGGGGCTTATAGCCCCCGCCCTGTCCTTAAAGCCTGTTAGACTTAGGCTTTTTTAAGCTTCAGCACGATAATGCTGGTCAGGATAGTGACCAATACCACGTGTGTGAACACGACGAGCAGCATGATATGCGAGAAGCCCATCAGGTTCAGCAGCATAACAATCGGTAAACCAATCGCGAAAGTACCGATCGTCATACCCGTTTTCAGCGCACCGCCTACATCCTTCACGCCTGTTGATACTGTTTCCAGAACAGTTGTCAGACCGTAGCTGGAGAACACAAGCAGCAACAAGGACAGCACATCCAATTGCAGGAAGTCGATTGTATGACCGCCACCTGCCGTTACGATATCACCGAACAAATGCGTTCCGTACCAGAGATACCCTATGACCAACTGCATGATGACTGTTGTCAGCACCGTGAATATATTGATCTTGCCCATTTAATCCTCCCCATGAAACGCAAGGAAATCCTTGCAATTCAAATTGTAGTTTATGAGTATTGAGGATGAGTTAGAATCTTGCGTTGTGCATCGCACTGATTTGCAAGTAGCTTTGCAACTGCAGCAACGCATATGCCGCTGCTATCTCGCACCTGCAAAAGAAGTTCGACTTTTATTGCGCGCCCCAAATCGTAGCGCACGAAAATATCCTTGGGTTTTAGCTAATTATTTTAACTGGATTTAGAAGTTAAAGACCGTGAAGCAGCACCTTACTTCACGATAATGTTGCTTGTAGTGGTTTTGTCGTAGTTGATGATGTTACCACTGTCATGCTGATTGCCCTGAATGGTAACGTTGCTCGCATGATCGACATACATTGAGGTCGCCTGCATCCATGGTACGCCAAAATCATGGAGATTCGTCGATGTAAATTGGTTATTCAGCACCTGCACATTGTCAGCCGATGAGACATAGATTCCAAGACCCGGTACATTCTTAATAATATTATGTTGGATGATAATTTGCTGAACGGCGGGAGAAGCAGAGTAATTATCGGCACCCACATAAAAAGCATTGATAGCTGCGGGAAACGTAAGTGTAAGTGGTAACAGAGGTAACCACTGCGTGTTGGTGTCCGATAGCGTGTTATTTTGCACCAGAATATTGCTAGCGGGCGGGCCTTCAGCCGGAGCGCGTCGACCATCGACCATGATCTGTATTCCCACACCCGTTGTGCTCCAAATATTATTACTCTCTATGAGGCCGTTCGCACCATGCACAATTATGCCTCGCGCCCTGTTGTCATGAAACAATGTATTACGAATAATATAGTTGCTGCTTGACATGCGGTCAGAGCCCAGCATGACATCAGTCATTGCCGAAAGACCCTGAATAGGGTTGGCCAATTTCAATATATATCCCATTGTTGTCCCACCTGAATTTTTCTGCTCCGTCACCTCTGCTAAAGGTTGGTTAAGCGCAACAGCACCAAGATTAGAGCTGTGATACAAACTAACTGTATCCGAAGCTAAGTAAAAACCCGGCGTCGACATGGCAATGGAAAGTGTCTGGCTATCAATTACATGGGGCAATACAAGACTGCCATTGATATTAATGCCGTCATCCCCTTGATAGGCAAATTCGCTGTTCTCAATCAATATGCTGCCTTCCGTTGCAATAGCATCAAATGCATCAGACATTGTTGAAACCAGGCGCGGATTCTCACCAGGCGCCAACAGGCTGTCGGGTTTGCGTGTCAGCACACAACGGGTTAAGCGAAGCCCTTTTCCAGCGTAAAGAGCCTGGATGCCTGCACCTGGAGAATTATATATTGTGACATCTTCCAGGGAGATATTATTGCCGCCATCAATAACAATAGCGCCAAAATTGTTATTGCGCGCCGTTGCCACCACTTTAGTATCGGTCGGCGGTAATGGGGATAAATGTTCATTAGTTCCAAAAAGAAAATTTTGTCCCCCCATCGGTTTAAAACACAGGGTCGGGTCAGCAGGCGGGGGACCACAGGTATAAGGGAATTGCCCAGAAGTGACTTCTGCATTCCAGACATTCAACTGAGCGGGTGTCAGTTTTCGAGACGCCATATTGTCGCGATTTGGAAAATCATACCACATGACAGTCCTGATGGGTGGCGGATTAGCTGCGTCGATTGGATAAGCGGGATCTATCGTTAACATCGGACGCTTGGTTTGCGGGTCCGTTGATAAAGTGGCCGGGTAGGCCAGATACGGTATCCAATCCATTGTTATATTTTTAAGAAGGATGCGCTGATCTTTTGAGATATGAATGCCAGCCCTTGCCTTCTCGCTATAGAAATTAAGCGTTGAGCCATTGCCTTCAATCGTCAGGTCGGAAAGACCAACTATATGTATTGTTCCCCAACCAACATTATGATTGGTGGGCTGACGAAGATTATAAGTTCTGGCCGGAATATTTAGCACCGAAGCATGCGTGCTCTGAGCTTTTTGAAGCGCATAATAAAATAAATAATAATCGACCAGGTCATTATTTCCACCTGCCGCTTTGATTGCAGCATCCACGATCGACGCATCATCCAAACTTACGGTAACGACAGGCGATTGAGGAACAGGGCCGTCAATTTCAATCGTAACCTTTTTTCCATTAGCCCCTGTGAAAGTTTCGATGCGGTTCGCTCCGGCTGTTACACTACTTTCTGTATCAGAGTTGGTTGTACTGGGTGTTGTCGCAGGCGATGGAGATGTTGTTGGAGCAGGGGTAGTTGATGTTGTTGAACCGCCGCTTGATGAAGATGAGGAAACCCCATTTCCACCTGAAGATCCTCCAGAGGGCACAGAAAAAGCTGGTGAAGCTGAGCCGCCACCCCCGCCACTGCCATGTCCACCACCCCCACCACCTCCACCAGTATCTCCGCCGCCGCCACTAGAAGATGCGGGGCTAGCTGCTGCAGCATTTCTGCCGGCATCAGTGCTAACATCTTGAGTGCCCGCGTCTTGCGCGGCCATTGTGGCTGGCGCCGGTACTGCCTTTGCTATAGACAGACTTTCGGTATTCCATGCCAACACGCCGCGTTTATCGATTTTGACTGATCCGATTGTTGCTTGCGCATCCGTAACTGCTTGGTATGCGCCCTGCTCAGGATAAAAATCAGACCCGTTGACAGTTACACTTTGCACATAAATTTCGCGCCCATTGGCCTTGTCTTCACCGCCATTAAGAAATGCAACGCCGATATTTTTAGGAGTTTGTGAATAGGAAAAAGCAAAATCAAGAGTTTCCCATTCACCTTTAGCGCGATGCGCTTTAACTGGACTTGACCCGACCAATTGCCCATCGACCAATATCCCCATAACAGGGTCGCCGTCGCTTGCAGCGCCGGAAACGACGGCATTAATTACTAGCGAAGGTGTTGTCTCAGCAAAAGCCGGATGAAGGGTTGCGCTCGCAAGAAGAAGCCCAAGCATGAGGAAAAATCTGACACGCGCCATAGTAAACGGCATCTAAATCCCTTTTGTAAAATTGCGGCTCTAATATGCCGTAAGTTTACCGACCCAATCTTAACACTCTATTAAATGATTACATGGCCATCGCTATGGTTACCAGCAACACCCCCTTGCGGCAACATTAGTTTGGTAAACAAATTATTTATCCAGCGGTCGCATCGTCGGGAAAGCAATCACTTCGCGAATGCTTTGGCTGTCGGTCATCAGCATGGCAAGGCGGTCCATACCCATGCCCATACCGCCCATCGGCGGCATGCCGAACGCCATCGCCTTGATGAAATCATCATCAATGGGATGGGGAGGATCATCCGGTCCGCGCTTTTGCTCGGCCTGTTCCATGAAGCGCGCGCGTTGTTCGCGCGGATCGTTTAGTTCTGAAAACGCGTTGGCGATTTCCCAACCATTGACGAAAGTCTCAAAGCGTTGAGCCACATGCGGCCGATCCGGCCATGCCTTGGCTAGCGGCGAGATTTCTTTTGGCAGGTCTACTACATGCGTCGGCTGGATCAGTTTATGCTCAACTCGTTCGCCGAATACGGCCTCGACAACCTGACCCCAGCTGACACCCGGCTCCAGCTTCACGCCGATTTTGGCAGCTTGTTCGCGAGCATCTTCGGCATCCGGATGCGCGTAAAGATCAAGATTGGTCTTGGTATATTCCTTGATCAAATCGACCATCCCGCGGCGCGGCCATGGCGGTGTAAAATCCAGTTCCAATTCGCCAAACTTCACCTTACCGGTGCCATGCAGCATCACGGCAATGTGGTAGACGATGGCTTCTGTTATTTCGATCATCGAGGTGAAATCAACATAAGCCTGATACAGTTCCAGCATCGTGAATTCAGGATTGTGCCGTGGACTGATGCCTTCGTTACGGAAGTTGCGATTGATCTCGAAAACTTTTTCCGAGATACCTCCAATGACAAGGCGTTTCAAATGAAGCTCCGGCGCGATACGCATATAAAGCGGCAGATCGAGCGCATTGTGATGTGTAACAAAAGGCTTGGCCGAAGCGCCGCCGGCAATCACATGCAGCATCGGCGTTTCGACTTCCAGAAAACCGCGCTCATACAAAAACTGGCGGATACCGGCGATCATGCGGTAACGCGCCCGCAACGTGTCGCGTGTGCGCGGCGTTGCGACAAGATCTTGCTCCCGGTGACGGAAACGCGCTTCGACGTCTTTCAAACCATGGAATTTTTCCGGTGGTGGCTCCAGCGCTTTGGAGAGAATTTTCAGCTCGGTCGCATCGACAGTGATTTCACCGCGCGGTGTGCGGCGCACCAGACCCGCAACACCAATAATGTCGCCGAGATCGATAAGGTCGAGCAATTCTTTCTGTTGCGGTGTTACAGCCTTGATGTCATGAAAAATCTGCAAACGGTCAGTATCGTCCAGAATAACGATGAACATACCGCCATTGCGGATGGCCATCACGCGGCCTGCAACGCTGACCTGCTGCGTGGTTTTTTCACCGGCTGCGAGCGCTTCAAACTGCGTTTTCACAGCAGTCGCCGAGTGTGTTTTATCAAATTTAGTGATGTGGAAAGGGTCGCCGTAAAGCTTCGTCAGTTTATCCAGCTGCGCGTGGCGGCGGGCAATTTCATCTTCCGGACGCAAAGCTTCCGCATCGGTGGTGGAATTTTGTGAGGTTAAATTTGTCATGAAACGCTTATATTCGCTCTTAAACTGGCTGTCATCAGCCTTCTGTACTGGCCTTAGTTATTGGCTGGCCCAAACAATGCGGTAGATCCATTCAATGTCCTGAGGCGCAAAAGCAGTCACCACATAATCGGGATTAAGCGAAATAAGCTCGATTTTCTGGGCAGTTTGCCGGTCAAACTGCTTGACGAGGACTTCACCTTTTAAGGTGCGCACCACAACTTTATCCCCGCGCCGCAGTTCTGCCGCTGGTGAGACAACGATCTTGTTACCGTCCCGGTATAGCGGCTCCATACTTTTGCCGCTGACTTCCAGCACGAAGGCATGCGGGTCAGCCAGATCCGGAAAACGGATTTCGTCCCAGCCGCTGCCGGTAGGATAGCCGGCATCATCGAAATAACCATCCCTTCCCGCCTGCGCATAGCCGAGCAGCGGCAGGGTCGTGCGGATGGAAACTTCCGGTGTCGCTAAAGCGACAAATTCATCCAGCGCCGTATTCGTTACCTGTAAAATCGCAGCGATACTTTCGGTGGAAGGCCAGCGCTTGCGCTTGTCCGACAGACGTTTGCTGGGATTAAAAATGGTGGGGCTGAGGCCCGCTTTGCGCGCAAGCCCAGAGACCGACAGATTATGCCGTTCTGCCAGACGGTCAATCGCCCGCCATAAATCGCTATGTTTGAGTGCCATAGGATTATTATCCTATGGATAATGCGGCGCGGCAATAGTTTAACCTGCGGTTGCAATCAGCCTTTCGGCGCGGCATTGTCGCTACTGACATTTATGGAAATGAGATCTTATGCCCTCGCCGCTCAATTTTCTACGCAACCTTAATATCTATCCGCTGATCCGCTCCCTGCTGTTTCAGCTGGACGCAGAAGCCGCGCATCACCTTGCCCTCACGCTTTTGAAAAAAGGCTTGGGTCCAAACATAAATAATGACTTTGATCCAATTTTACGCACCACTGTTTGCAGTTTAGATTTCCCTAATCCCGTCGGACTTGCAGCTGGCTTTGATAAAAACGCCGAAGTGATTGGCGATGTTCTGAATATGGGTTTTGGTTTTGTCGAAATCGGCAGCATTACGCCGCTGCCCCAACCGGGTAATCCGCAACCACGTTTATTCCGTGTGCCGACTGCCGAAGCTGTCATCAACCGCTTCGGCTTCAACAGCGACGGGATTGATATCTGCCTGCGCCGCATCATCGCTTACCGTGATGCCACTATTGGTACAAAGCAAGCGCCCGTTGGATTAAATGTCGGCAAAAATAAAGACACCGCAGAAGCAGCGGATGATTATGTCAAAGGCATTAAAGCCTTCGCGCTCCATGCCGATTATATTACCGTCAATGTGTCATCACCCAATACACCGGGCCTGCGCGACCTACAGGGACGCGAACAGTTGGCCAACCTTTTAAAACAAGTTATGGAAGCGCGCGCTACCACCGATAAAAAACCGCCGGTATTTGTGAAAGTCGCACCCGACCAAACTGAGCAGCAGCAGGACGACATCGCCGAAGTGGTACTAGCCTCCGGTGTACAGGGAATGATTATCGGCAACACGACTGTGACGCGGCCATCCAGTATCCCAACTGATCTCGCCAAAGAAGCGGGCGGGCTTTCCGGCAAGCCGCTTTTTGCAATGTCCACAGAAGTGCTGGCGAGCCTTTACAAAAAAACAGGCGGCAAAATTCCCCTGATCGGTTGCGGCGGAATATTCTCAGCCGAAGATGCCTATGCCAAAATTCGCGCTGGCGCATCGCTGGTGCAGCTCTATAGCGCCCTTGTCTATGAAGGCCCCGGCCTCGTCGTCCGCATTAACCAGGGTTTGACGGAATTATTAAAGCGGGACGGATTTAAGACGATGAGTGAAGCGGTCGGCACAGGCAACAAGTAAAATTGCTAACCCATTAATCCGTAACAATTTTTTCCAATCCTTGACACGGCTCGTCAGATATTTCTATCTTGCGGACCGTTTTTGCGTTATCATGGTTTCTTGGGTCGAGACTGCCGCAAAAGGTTAAATATGAGGCCCGAAGGCAGAGCCGGTAACGAGACAAAGTGGCTGTCAGCCACCACCGGATGAACTGAAACAACAACGTATCATTGCAACAACAAAGAGCTATCCATGCAACTTTCCGTTAAAGGCAAGCAAATCGACGTCGGCGATGCTCTTCGCAGCCATGTCGAGACACTGTTGAAAGACATCACCGGTAAATATTTCAGTGAGTCGCTGGATGCACAGGTAACCTTTTCACGCGAAGCGCATTTGTTCCGCGCCGATATCACTGTGCATGCCGGACGCGGCATCATGCTGCAGGCTAACGCCAATGCCAGCGAGCCCTACCCCGCTTTTGATATGGCCGCTCAGCGTATCGCAGGCCGTTTGCGCCGCTACAAGAACAAGATCAAGCACCATCATCAGGAAAGCCTCGGCAAGAACGAAGCGCTGATCGCTACATCTTTCGTCCTGCAAGCTGAAGAACATGACCGCGAAGAACAGGCGAATGACAACCCTGTCGTCGTCGCCGAAATGACCACGCCCATTGAAACGCTGACCGTTAGTCAGGCCGTTATGCGTCTTGATCTGGGCGATCTGCCGGCATTGATGTTCCGTAACGATGCCCACGGCGGCCTCAATATGATTTACCGCCGCGCTGACGGGCATATCGGCTGGGTCGATCCCACCGAGTCCGTCGCTAAAGCGAAAAAAGCCTGATCACCACAGCCATGGCACAGCCCATCATGATGCGAGATATCCTGTCACCTAAAGCCGTTATGGCGCGCCTTGACGCCACGACGAAAAAAGACGTTCTGCAAGGCGCTGCGCGTATCGCGGCTGACCTGATGGGTCAGGATCATCTGAAGATTTTTGACGTGCTGTGGGAGCGCGAACGCCTCGGCACCACGGGTGTGGGTTATGGCATCGCCATCCCCCATGGCCGTATCGAAGGTCTGGATAAAGTGCAGGGCTTTTTTATCCGTTTGCCGGAAGCGATCAACTTCGAAGCGATTGATGACCGGCCCGTTGATCTGGTTTTCATTCTGCTGGCTCCTGCCGAAGCGGGCGCCGATCACCTGCATGCTCTGGCTACGGTATCGCGACTGTTGCGTGACCAGAAGCTTTGCGAAGCCATTCGTAAAGCCAAGGATGAGGATACGATTTACCGCCTCCTCACCGAAACACCGACGGCGCAAGCGGCCTAAACTTCTCTCTCGATAAATAAAGCGAATCCGTTATGATGGAATTCCTTTCACAGGAGTTCCCATGACTATCGATCCTTGGCACGTATTTACTACCAATTTCGGCATGATGCCTGCGCCTTACACGGCGTTTGTCACGCTGCTCGATCTCGTTCTTTATTTCATCCTGACTTTTAATGTCGCCCGCGCGCGCGGCAAATACAAAGTAACCGCACCTAATATTGATGGGCCCGATGCTTTCCTGCGCATTTTCCGCGTCCAGATGAACACGCTGGAACAGATGGCGATGCATCTGCCACTGCTCTGGATTGCCGCTTTTGCGATGGACGATGTTTTCGCGGCTGCCTTCGGCGCGGTCTGGCTTCTGGGACGCATCCTTTATGCGCGCGGCTATTACCGCAAAGCCAAAAGCCGCAGCAAAGGCTTTATCATCAGCATGCTGGTCAATGGGGTATTATTCCTCGGCGCGCTGGCGGGAACGATCGCTTCGTTTTAGAACTTAAAGCCAGCCGCGTTTTTTGAAATAGAAAATAGGTATCAGGGCCGAGATAATCATCACGCCCCATGCCATGGGGTAGCCCCATTCGAATGCATATTCCGGCATGTTATGAAAATTCATGCCCCACATGCTGGCAAAGAAAGTCGGCGGCGTAAAAGCAACCATAACCACCGACAGAATTTTGATGATGTTATTCTGTTCGATATTAATTTGGCCCAAAGTTGCATCGAGCAGGAAAGATGTTTCCTGCATCACGAACTGCGCATGATCGGCGAGCGAGATAACGTCGCGGTCCAGCGCCTGATATTTTGCCATCTGTCCCGCGTTTAAATGCGGCGTCAGCAAAGGCCCCAGATAAGCCATCAACCGCGTAATGCCGCTGATGCTATCGCGTATTTTATGGGCGGTATCACCAACGCGGCCGATGCCCTGCAGGATTTCCTGTAAACGCTTTTCCTCGGGCATGGCGCGGCCACTACGGAAAATAGAAACCGAAAGTGTATCGGCGGTCTTGCCGAGAACTTCAAGAATATCGGCAATGCGGTCGGTGATGGCATCCAGTATCGCCAGAAGTCCGTCCTCTACGGTTACGAACAAATCCGGATATTCTTTAATGCGGTTTGCAAAGGTGCTGACGGATTTTGGCTCGCACGAACGCACCGTGACAATGCATGACGATGTAACCGCAATCAGCAGCGCATCCAGAACCGGATTAGGGGAATCTGATCCCGCCAGAACATCAACCGTCAAATATGTCGTGCCGTTCCTTGTATAAAGACGGCTTGAAGCCTCAATCGCCTGCATATCCGCAATTGTCGGCAAATGAATATTAAGCGCCTGCGAGACGAAGTTAAGTTCCCCCTCGTCCGGGCTTTGCAGGTCGAACCAGATAGCATTGGCCGGTAAAGCCTGCCCCTTCAGCATCGGCGCATCACTGATCACATCGCCTTGGCGGGTATAAACAACAATCATGCGACACCTGCTTTCATCGCAGCGCTTTGCATAGTGTTTTTCAGCAGGCACGCGATTGTCATCGGTCCAACACCGCCGGGCACAGGCGTGATGGCACCGGCATGGACTGAGGCTGCGGCGAAATCGACATCGCCGACTAATTTGCTCTTGCCAGGATTAGCGGTGTCATCGATGCGGTTGATGCCGACATCGATCACAATCGCGCCCGGTTTAACCCAATCACCTTTGACGAAAGCCGGTTTGCCGATCGCAGCGACCAGAATATCCGCAGCACGGCACTCTTCCGGCAAATTTTTGGTGCGCGAATGGGTGATAGTCACAGTGCAATCCGCCTGCAGCAATAACTGCGCGACGGGCTTACCGACGATGTTGGAGCGCCCCAGAACCACAGCTTTTTTGCCAGCCAGATTTTGCTCTACTTCACGGATTAAGATCATCGAGCCCTGCGGCGTGCAGGGAACAAAGCAGGGCAAGCTCAAATTCAGGCGGCCTGCATTGACGGGATGAAAGCCGTCGACATCTTTCGCAGGATCAATCGCCGCTATAATAATCTGAGAATCGATTTGTTTGGGCAGCGGCAATTGCACCAGAATGCCGTGCACGTCCGGGTCATTGTTCAACTGATTAACCATCGCCAGCAGTTGATCCTGCGTTGTCTCTACAGGCATGCGGTGTGTCCAGGACTTCATGCCGGTTTCTTCGGCCGCGCGGCCCTTGTTGCGCACATAAACCTGGCTGGCTGGGTCTTCACCAACCAGCACCACCGCAAGGCCCGGCGTCAATTTCTTGGCAGCTACTTCAGCGGCAATATCCTGACGCAGTTTTTTGGCGACCGCTGCGCCGTCAATAATCCGGGCTGTCATTACAGCACCAGATGACGGATGAAAGATTGCAGAAAATAAATAGTGAAAATCAGGACCAACGGCGACAGATCAAGCCCACCTGCCATCGGCAAAGCCCGGCGGATAGGCCGCAATAGCGGCTCGGTAATGCGGTAGAGGAAATCACCCACCACTTGCACGACGCGGTTATGGCTATTGATGACATTGAAAGCGACCAGCCAACTCAACACCGCACCAATAATCAGTGCCCAGATATAGAAATCGAGGATCGCATAAGTGACCTCGAGTATGGCTGCGAGTATGGCGGTGCCGGCGTTCATGAAGGCTTCTCCGTGGAATCAATAATCCTGTTATCGGGTAAAAACGCAATAACCGCAAGCTGTCGTCATCCCGCTGCCTCGCCGTCCATTAATGCCCTATATATGGCGGAACTATGCCATTCATAGGCAGAAGTCACGATGTCGGTAAGTCCAAGCCTGGGCTGCCAGCCTAAAATACTCAGGGCCCGTTTGTTATCCGCCACCAAAAAAGGCGGGTCGCCGAGGCGTCGTGGACCATAAACAAAAGGCACAGCCTTACCGGTGATGTTTTGAATGCTATCCAGAACCGTCTTGATACTGGCCCCGGTTCCCGTGCCGAGGTTAACAGCTTCCGTCTTGCCGCCCTGTAAAAGATAACCCAGCGCCCTGAGATGGGCCTCCGCCAGATCGGCTATGTGAATATAGTCGCGCACCGCCGTGCCATCCGGTGTTGGATAATCTGTTCCAAAAACCGTCAGCGGTTCAGCTTTTAGATTAAGAAGCGAAAGCAGCGCATTGGGAACAAGGTGAGTTTCAGGTCTATGCGCTTCCCCCAACCCTACTTCCGGCAAAGCACCCGCTGCATTGAAATAACGTAAGGCGACTGAGGTCACACCAAGAAGGCCGCGCAGAAAATTCTCGGCATCCAGCTTGGTCTGACCGTAAGGGTTAATGGGTTGCAGTGGCCAGTCTTCAGCAATAGCCCCTGCCCGCCCCGGCATCCCGTATACGGCGGCGGTGCTGGAAAAGACGACTTTGGTGACGCCGCTGCTTTGCAATGCCTGAAAAAGTCGCTGCGCTTTATGAACGTTATTATCGATATAGCGTGCCGGTTCGCGCACCGATTCCGCAACCTCGATCAGTGCCGCAAAATGCAAGGCGGCTACGGGCTTATGCTCGGCGCAGATTTTCTGCACCAAAGCCGTATCGCCGACATCGCCTTCGATCAGTGGGCCGAATTTAACTGCACTTGGATGCCCGTGCCGCAGATCATCCAACGTCACCGGCACATAGCCGCGCTGCTGCAGCGCATGGCAAACGGCGCTGCCGATATAGCCCGCGCCGCCGGTAACAAGGATTGAGGGTAAAGCCATGTGTATGAGCAACTTTTGATATAGGTCATGCAAATAGCGCATATCCGGCTGATAAAATAAAGCCCCGAAAAACATCTTGAAGCGGGGCAGAGCCTCCGCTTTACTGACCGCCCGCTATTGCCTGCTTGAAGAGATATTATGCCTGAAGCCCTTACGCCTATCGCGCCACTGCTTTCTGTCGTTATACCGATGCTTGATGAGGCAGGTAATGTTCTGCCCCTGATCGAAGAAATTTCTGCAGCTCTCAAAGCCTATCCAGCCGTAGGTGAGAATTTCGAAATTATCTGCGTTGATGATGGCAGCACCGATGCGACGGTTGCAGAAATTAAGCAGGCGCAAAAACTAAACGATCATGTGCGCCTGATCTGTCATCCGCAACGCCTTGGCATGAGCGCCGGTATCCGTAACGGCGTGCGTCGCGCCCGCGCCACATGGATTATGACAATCGACGGTGACCGCCAGAACGACCCGGCTGACGCGGCAAAGCTGCTCGCCCTCGCATGGCAAAAAGGCCGTGATCATAAAATTCTGGTTGGCGGCATCCGCGTCAACCGGCAGGACACGCTGTCCAAACGCCTCGCCAGCCGTTTTGCCAACAGGCTGCGCAAAACTTTATTGAAAGATGATTGCCCGGACACAGGCTGCAGCCTGAAAATTTTCCCACGCGACAGTTACCTGGAATTGCCTTTTTTCAGTGGCTTACACCGCTTTATGCCAGCCCTACTTAAACTTTACGGGCATGAGACGATGTTCGTCCCGGTCAATGACCGGCTCAGGCAAGTCGGAGAATCGAAGTCGGATATTCTCGGACGTGCCACAAAGGGTCTGTGGGACCTGCTTGGGGTGATGTGGCTGATAGGCCGGACTCCGGAGCCGGCGCGTGGGTCAGAGCCGAAGCCCCCTTTGTAAAGGGATTTTCCACAGAGAATTGCGAACCGGGCGGTCGACCTTGGGTCAATTTAGGATAGGGGAGCAAAGGCTCGCCATTCAACATAGGAATGGTTGGATCTGGCGCTACTTCCACTGGAGCTGAGATATCTTTAGTTTCGGCGGCAACAGTGACTGGCTGTACGGGCAGTGATGTAAATTTTTGCCGCTGGTTCGGATCACCAAACTCCAAAGGAGGAGCAGGCGGACCGAACAGGGACAGCAAACTCGTGTATCTACGATTGGTCATGGCTTTAAATCATTCTTGTTAATATTATTTTTCAATAAGGGCTTGGCTTTTTCTTAATGAATGAGGCAACATAGGGAATATAGAGCCGGTAGAACAACCCCTTATAAATACTTTCATGCCGGTTTTTACTTTTCCTTGACATTTGGGCTTATTTTCGTCAAAAACGCCCGTCTCGTCCAAGCCAATAGGCTATGACGGAGCCCCAGATATAAGGAATAAGATCATGTTCGCAGTGGTTAAGACCGGCGGCAAACAATATAAAGTTGCCCAAGGTGATGTCATTCAGGTTGAAAAGCTCCCCGGCGAAGCAAACGCCAAGGTTGAGCTGGCCGAAGTTTTGATGGTTTGCGACGGCGCGAAAGTGACCGTTGGCTCGCCTTTCGTCAGTGGCGCCAAGGTTGCCGCTGAAGTCGTTTCGCAAAGCCGCACCGGCAAGCTGATCGTCTTCAAGAAGAAGCGTCGCCAGAATTATCGCCGCAAAAACAATCACCGTCAGGAATATACGGTTCTGAAAATCACTGGCATAAGCGCCGCTTAAAAATTAGGAGTATTTGTCATGGCACATAAAAAAGCAGGTGGTTCATCCCGCAACGGTCGCGACAGCGCAGGCCGCCGTCTCGGCGTCAAGCTTTATGGCGATCAGGAAGCCCAGGGCGGCGCGATCATCATCCGTCAGCGCGGCACCAAATATTATCCCGGCGACAATGTCGGCATCGGCAAGGACCACACTTTGTTTGCCAAAGTTGACGGCATCGTGAAGTTCCGTGAAAAGACCGGTCGTACTTTCGTTTCGGTTGTTACAGCGGCCACAGCTTCCAAATAAGTGGCCAGAGAAACAAAGAGATCAGAGATAGCTTTCTGATTGAGGCTTTAGCTCTCTGACCTCTAATCTCTGAACACTTAAATCATGAAATTCCTCGATCTCGCTAAAATCATTGTCACCAGCGGCAACGGCGGCCCCGGCTGCGTCAGTTTCCGCCGTGAAAAATATATCGAACATGGCGGTCCCGACGGCGGCAATGGCGGCAAAGGTGGCGATGTCATTTTTGAATCTGCAACCAACCTCAACACCCTGATCGACTACCGTTTTCAGCAGCATCAGATGGCAGGCAATGGCCGTGGCGGCGCGGGCCGCAATCGCACCGGTCATGACGGCAAGGATATCGTCCTGCGTGTGCCTGTCGGCACCGAAGTTCTGGCCGAAGATAAAGAAACTGTTTTGCTGGATCTGTCCAAAGATGGGCAGCGCGTCATTTTCATGAAGGGCGGCGACGGCGGCTTCGGCAACGCGCATTACAAATCCGCCACCAATCAGGCGCCGCGGCGTTTTGCCCCCGGCTGGCCCGGACAGGAACGCGAGATCTGGCTGCGCCTGAAACTAATCGCCGATGCCGGTCTGATCGGCATGCCGAATGCTGGCAAATCCACTTTCCTTGCAGCCTGCACCGCTGCCAAGCCGAAAATCGCCGATTATCCCTTCACGACATTGTCGCCCAATCTCGGGGTCGTGCAACTCGGCGGACGTGGCGGGCGCAGCTTTGTGTTGGCCGATATTCCCGGCCTGATCGAAGGCGCGCATGAAGGGCTAGGCCTTGGCACACGGTTCCTCGGCCATGTCGAACGCACCAAAGTCCTGCTGCATCTGGTTGACGCGACCGAAGAAGATGTCGTGCAAAATTACAAAACCATTCGCACGGAGCTTAAAGCTTACGGCGCTGGCCTGTCACGCAAGGCTGAAATCATCGCCCTCAATAAATGCGATGCGCTGACCGATGCGGAAGTGAAGCGCAAGGTTGCCGCGTTGAAAAAAATCAGCCGCAAGGAAGTCTATGCGATTTCTGCCGTCGCTCATAAGGGCGTTGATAAGATTTTGCAGCTGATTGCCAAAAAGGCGATTGGGTAGAAGTTTTGCTCTAGCCAACATTGCCAGTTGATCGACCGCCTGATAGCCTTTCCCTCTACAATTTCAGCGATGGAGTTTCCGATGCGTGTTTATGCCCTTCCCTTCGCCGTCCTGCTTCTTGCTTTTGCGGGCGGCGCAGCCAACGCTCAAGCCACCGTCAACGGCCACCCTGCCGATTTCGACCAGTATCCGAGCTTCATTCAGGTGACAACCCACCTGCCCGATAGTTCCGAGGCTGTGTTGCGTTGCGGCTATATCCAGAATGGAACGAGCTTTGTCGCCGACCCCGGCTACATGGAATCGTCAATCTTTAATCAGACGACGGGCAGCTTCACGCGCTACCAGCGTATCGATAATAAAATCCTCCTCATATCCCCCGCGCCCAACAGCCCTGGTCGCTATCTGTTGCAGGTGACAGAGACTACGGGTCTGATGGCGACGAAGAACTGCCAGTTCGACCCGAGCAGCGAAACTATTTCCAATTGCATGGCGGCCCAGCCCTTTATGACCGCACCCAATGCGCAGGCACAGGACCAAAACGCAGCCCAGCAATGCGGCAGCGTCTTTGCCAAGGCGACGTCGAAGCTGGACACCACAACTTACAACTTACAAAAAACCGATCTTTTCAAAGCAGGTTTGCGGCAGAAGGTTGCGCTTATTGAAGCGCCGTAATTAGGGTGCCATTGCCAGCACAGCCGTAACCCGGCGTTGTGCCTGTTGTGTGGTGGGTTGCTGCATATTTTTAAGTACAGCGGCCAATTCAGGATGGTAATTATCTTGTGCTAGGTTCGTTGCGACCTTAATAGCTTTTTGTTTATCATCGTTTGGTAGAGCAGCCAAAGTTCGCGACCACATTTGTAGCGCTTGATTTCCCATATCAGGTTTATCTTTGTGCGTAATTGTATAAAGCGCCAAAGCATAATCGGAACGGTTGGCGCCATCAGCCACCCTATTAAAGGGATAGGAAGATAATTTAGAATTGGCTGGCAGAGCTCCAGCGGGTAGTTCGTTAAAAGCGCTTACGGCTGAAGCTATAGCACCCTTTTCTACTGGCGAGCCCGGCTCTGCATATTTTGCGACCAGGGCATAGGCAAGCATACGCGTAGTCGGTGGTAACCCCATTTCTGGTAAAGCATCGTTGAGAATGCCAACGGCTTGATATTTCTGGGTTCCTACCAAGATGCTTTCAGCAGCACTCGCGGTCAAACTCAACCGCTTTTCAATTGGTACTGATGGATCTTTCAAAAGATCGCGCCATGTTTGATTAGCGGCTTGCGACAACAGTGAACCTTGGGACTGCTCGAAAAGAGAAGCCTGAACAGCTTTTAATTTTTCTTCATAAGTAGGCAGCTTGTTAACGGCAGTTTTCCATTGATCTACCGCTTTTCGTTCCCCTACCGGATCCTGCAATTGGACAGCCAAATTGGCGGCGTCAAGATTTATGCCCGCAGCCATAGCAGCAGAAACATCACCTGCTCCCGCTTTTACCAAAACTCCATAATAGTACCCACCCATTGCCTTCGAAAAATTTTTGACATTGGTAGTCCCACTGATAGCCTGTGTTGCCGCTATGTAATCAGGCGTCGCTATGCCAGATAATTTTGCGTCGTTAGCACCGTTGGCCAGCGCATCCATAAATTCCCCCGACATGCCCTGGCTATAAATACTATTGGTGGGATCTGAGGCACCAGGATTTTGAACGGCAGCAATTTTTGCATCTGCAGAAACGCTACCATTAGGATGAAAAGCATAAAATTTACCACCAACGTACTCGTGGCTGATTGCTGTGGTTGACCCGACAATATCAGCCCCAAGTTCTTTGGCGACTTGTTGATAATGTGCAGCTTCCTTTGGTGTCATATTCGCGAAAACATCGCAGGCATTAAAAACGATGCGCGTAGGCGTCGGCAGGCCCTTTTTTTTCATTTCGACCAGCTTGTCGAGAAAATCATGGACATCAAATTGGGTCGTCGGGTCCTTGCCCAACTCTTCTGCCGGCACTGTATAGAGTTGCCCCGGCATGCCATGGCTATCGATGATGATTTCACACGCAGGCTTGGCGCGAATTTTATCGAGGATAAATTTTTCGACATCCCGCGCAGGCGTTATAACGGGAATAGCACCCGGCGATAGTTTTTGTTCCACTCCATTTTCATCTGTCAGAAAAGCAGGCGTGCGAAATACGTAATTCGCGGGTGGTGGCGATGAGTCACGCTGGGATGAGGGACGTAAACTGGCCATTAAAAATAACTTGTTGGTTATAAAAGTAACTTTTTATTCACTCTGAATTTGATTAACCTTACGGCAAAAGGATTAAAGTCGTTTTAATAGGGGATTCTTGGCATAGATCATTGATAGATATAGCATTTCCGTCCCCGACTTACGGCTTGACGCGTGGCCCCTCCTTGCGGACACTGAAGCCTGATTTCGAGTCGCAAGGACGTATCCCATGGGTAAAATTTACAAAAACGCAGCCGAGGCTTTAGCTGGCCTGCTGCATGACGATATGACGATTGCCGCAGGCGGTTTCGGCCTTTGCGGCATTCCCGAGCATTGCATCGAGGCCATCAAGCTCTCCGGCGTTAAGGGGCTGACGATCGTCAGCAACAATGCGGGCGTCGATGGTTTCGGCCTCGGCAAGCTTATGGAAGGCGGGCAGATCAAAAAAATGGTCTCCAGCTATGTCGGCGAGAACAAGTTATTCGCTGAACTTTATCTGGGTGGCAAACTGGAAGTGGAATTTAACCCGCAAGGCACATTGGCGGAACGGATGCGCGCGGGCGGCGCGGGCATCGCAGGATTTTATACCAAGACCGGCGTCGGCACAGTGGTTGCTGAAGGCAAGGAAATGCGCGAGTTCGACGGCCAGCGTTATATTCTGGAGCGTGGCATTGTCTGCGACCTTGCCATCGTCAAGGCATGGAAAGCAGATGAAGAAGGCAATCTGGTTTACCGTAAAACCGCGCGGAATTTTAATCCGCTCGCCGCGATGTGCGGCAAGATCACCGTCGCCGAGGTTGAGCAGATCGTGCCCACCGGCCAGATTGACCCGGACACCGTTCATACACCCGGCATTTTTGTCAAGCGTCTGCTGAAAGGCGATAAGTTTGAAAAGCGTATTGAGCAGCGCACCGTGCAAAAAACAGCTTAAAGCCAAACATATGAAAAGTCTTTTCTTATTATTGAGTGCGATAGTTTTGGTGGCGTTCTTCAATACGATGGCCTTCGCCGATGACGAGGCTCGTTGCGTACAAGACGGCAAGCAGATGCAAATGAACTTCTGCGCGCGCGATGACTTCGACGCTTCCGAAAAAGAAATGAACGATCTTTATGATAAGAAGATGGATTACCTGCAGACTCAAAAAAACAAAGACCGGTTAAGCAACTCGCAAGAAGCGTGGATTACTTATCGCGATAAAGCTTGTTTTTACGAAGCAGGCCCAAGCGAAGAATCGGGATCGATCTGGCCGATGGAACAGTTCTCGTGCCTGGCTCAATTGAACAATCAGCGCATACAGACGTTGAAAAAATACGCCAAATGCACAGATAATGGATGTCCGTTATAGGAGAAATCATGAAGACATTGCTTAACCGAGGATTATCCTCCTGCATTTTTCTTATTCTCCTCTCTTTTTCGAGCATAAGTTATGGACAAATGATATCTCCGGATACCCTTCCTCAACACATCATATTAAAAGTAAATAAAACAGAACATCAAACAGAGACTGGCCTTAACGTGACGTGGTTCGAAAAAGATTCCGTTCATATTGAAGGCACAGTCAGCGAAATAATCAAAAATGGAACCGCAACGTCACCAACTCAGTCACTGCAGATAGGACAAACTTTCTCTATTACCCTTCCTTGTCTGGCACCCCAACCAAAGCCCGGCTCCATCAAGCCGGATGAAGGCGAACTACCGTTACCTACAGAAACGGTTATTCCCGAAAAGTGTGCTGTCTTGGAATCAGCAAAAAGCCTTGATATCTTTGGTAGCGTGGATGGCAAAATTCTGCGAGTTGCCTATAGCAATGTTAAAAACTAGAAACGAAGAGGTTAACTATGCCCTGGACACGTGAAGAAATGGCCGCCCGCGCCGCAGCCGAATTACAAGAAGGTTTTTACATTAATCTCGGTATCGGTATTCCGACGCTGGTCGCCAATTATATTCCGTCCAACATGCATGTCGTATTGCAGAGCGAAAACGGCATGCTCGGCATCGGGCCTTTCCCGACTGAGGCAGAGATCGACCCCGACCTGATCAATGCCGGCAAGCAGACGGTGACGGAACTCCCCTCCTCCAGCTATTTCGACAGCGCGCAATCCTTTGCCATGATCCGCGGCGGGCATATTGACCTTGCTATTCTGGGCGCGATGCAGGTTTCGGAACAGGGCGACATTGCCAACTGGATGATCCCCGGCAAAATGGTCAAAGGCATGGGCGGCGCGATGGATCTGGTCGCAGGCGTCAAGCGCGTGATTGTGCTGATGGAACATAACGCCAAGGCAGAGGCCAAGCTGGTGAAGAAATGCAGCCTGCCGCTCACAGGCTCCAAGGTCGTGAATAAAATTATCACCGATCTAGGCGAATTCGAATTTCAACCGGACGGCCTGACGCTAACGGCCTTAGCCCCCGGCGTTACACTGGATGAAATCAAAGCGAAGACGGAAGCCGCGTATAAAGTTGCGCTGCATTAGACTTTTCTTTTGATGGATTCCTATTTCTGCGTCATGCCCGCGAAGGCGGGCATCCATCTACTGGTTTAGAAACTGGGATAAATCTTTCCAATCTGGATTCATTTCCTTGATACGTTTGATTTTCCATTCCCGCTTCCAGTGTTTCATTTGCTTTTCGCGCGCAATAGCTTCCAAGATTGTTGGATAGGTTTCATAATAAACCAAGTTAGTTATACCGTAACGGGCCGTAAAATTCTTACCCTCTCCAGTTTTGTGCTCAAAATTCCGGCGCGCTAAATCATTCGTGACACCAATATAAAGCGCCCCATTTTTACGGTTGGCCGCAATATAAACGTAATAGCTCATTGCAAGAACAGATGATGGATGCCCGCCTTCGCGGGCATGACAGTGTTATGAGGAAAGCCTTACCCCCTCTTACCCCTTCACCGTCTGGTAAGCTGCCAAAACCGCTGTGGTAACAAGATCAGAAACGGTCGCACCCATGCGCACGATTTGCGCCGGTTTTTCGAGACCGATCAGGATCGGCCCCAGAACAGTTACACCGCCGATATTCTGCACCAGCTTGGCTGCTATATTGGCGGCCTGCAGGTTCGGCATCACCAATACATTGGCGGGCCCGGTCAGACGGCAGAACGGATAGAGGCGCTTCATCAGATCATAATCCAGCGCGACATCAACAGCCATTTCACCGTCATATTCAAACTTCACACCTTTGGCATCCAGCAGCTTGACTGCTTCGCACGAATGGTTGGCAGAGTCCCGTTGTGGCTGGCCAAAGCTGGCGAAGGACAGCATTGCCACGCGTGGTTCATGCCCCATGCGACGGGCCCAATCAGCGGCCTGAATAGCGATATCGGCCATACGTTCGGGCGACGGTTCGATATTGACAGCGGTATCCGCCAGAAACACGGTGCGGTCTTGGGCAATGGCAATAGAGAGCCCAAAAGCGCCCGTCGGCGTCGGGTCAATGACACGGCGCACATCGTCATAATTGACGATGAAGGTACGCGTCAGGCCCGTGACCATCGCATCGGCATCGCCCGTCGCCAGCATTGTCGCCGCAAAGACATTGCGATTCTGGTTGATCATGCGGGCGCAGTCGCGTTGCATATAGCCTTTGCGATGTAGGCGTTTGTAGAGATAGTCGGTATATTTCTTGTTGTTATGCGACAGGCGGGCATTATGGATTTCCAGACTGGAATCTTCCAGCGCCATCGTTTTCATATGATCGCGCACGATTTCTTCGCGACCGATCAGGACCGGCGTGCCATAACCCGCCGCCTTGAATTGCAGCGCGGCGCGAATAGTGCGTTCTTCCTCGCCTTCGGCAAAGACAACGCGTTTAGGCTGGCTTTTCACCGCTTCAAAAATCAGTTCGAGGCTGGTTGCTGTTGGATCAAGGCGCGCGCGAAGTTCACGACGGTAGACATCAAAATCAGGAATTGGTTTGCGCGCGACGCCGGTTTTCATCGCGGCTTCGGCTACGGCCGTTGGAATCTCGACAACAAGGCGCGGGTCGAAGGGCGCCGGGATGATATATTCCGGGCCGTAACGCAAAGTGCGGCCACCATAAGCCGCATTCACTTCATCCGGTACATCAGCACGCGCCAGATTGGCAAGAGCGCGGGCGGCGGCCAGTTTCATCTCATCATTAATTGTGGAAGCGCGAACATCCAGCGCCCCGCGGAAAATGTAAGGAAACCCAAGAACGTTATTAATCTGGTTCGGGTAATCCGAACGGCCTGTCGCGACAATCGCATCCTGCCGTACGGCATGTACTTCTTCCGGCGTGATTTCCGGATCAGGGTTCGCCATAGCAAAAATGATTGGGTTTTTGCCCATGCTCTTGACCATTTCAGGCGTCACTGCGCCCTTGGCCGAAAGCCCAACAAAGATATCTGCGCCTTTGAGCGCCTCAGTTAATGTGCGAAGCTTGGTTTCAACTGCATGGGCCGATTTCCATTGGTTCATGCCCTCGGTGCGGCCTTGATAAATAACACCTTTAGTGTCGCACATGATGACGTTGTTATGCGGCACGCCAAGCGCCTTGAACAATTCCACGCAAGCGGTAGCAGAAGCACCTGCCCCGTTGACAACCATGCGGATGTCCTTGACGGTGCGGCCTGTCAGGTCGAGCGCATTGATAAGACCGGCAGCGGCGATGATAGCGGTACCATGCTGGTCATCATGGAAAACGGGAATATCCATAATCTCGCGCAGGCGCTGTTCGATGATAAAGCAATCCGGCGCTTTGATATCTTCCAGATTGATGCCACCAAAGCTTGGCCCCAGAAAACGGACGCAATTGATAAACTCATCGACATTCTTGGTATCGATCTCAAGGTCGATACCGTCGACGTCGGCAAAGCGTTTGAACAGAACTGCTTTGCCTTCCATGACAGGCTTCGAGGCCAAAGCGCCTAAATCACCCAAACCAAGGACAGCCGTGCCGTTAGAAATAACGGCTACCAGATTGCCGCGCGCGGTATAGTCATAGGCTGCATCGGGATTTTCCTGAATACGCAGGCAAGGAACAGCAACGCCGGGGGAATAAGCCAGAGACAAGTCGCGTTGCGTTACCAGAGGTTTAGTCGGTGAAATCTGTAATTTGCCGGGGCGGCCCTGGGCATGGAAAGCAAGGGCTTCTTCATCGGTAACGCGGGTATCGGACTTGGACATAGCTCTCTCAGACATTGTTTTTCGATTCGATGGCCCTTTAGTACATCTTAAGGGGATTATTGACCATATTTTAGTGACTTGCCCCTAAAATCAACAATTAGTTAAAGCTTCTTAACCACTTGCCTTGCAAGATCGAAACTCAAGGTTGGACGTCAGGAAGCCCACACTATTGTCGATAGGTCAGTCTTGCAGCAGCACCCTTCCCGTTTTCATTCTTTATCTCTCGCAGTTGCGAAACCGGGAAGTGAGTTTGCATACCTATTTTCCAAAGGGTTGCTGGGGTTATTTTTAGCCGTTCTGGCGGTTTTTCTGCTTCCGGATATGGCTCTGGCTGACGCTGCCCGCACCGGCAAAATCGCTGTAGTCAGCGTCAACGAAAAATTATCGGCCAGCCTGATTTTCGGTCTGTTCCTCGGCGTGATGCTGACGGCATCTGCCTATCTGTTTTTCATCTGGGTCGTTATGCGCGACCGCGGACAGGTTTTTCTGCTTTGCCTGCTGCTGTGCCTCAGCCTGAATATCGCCGGCACTAACGACTTGCTGATGAACCAGCTTGGTCTTACCAGTCAGGCGACGAGGGGCTTGCTTGTTAATTACAGTATGATTTTCTCCTGCATTTTCAGCGTGTTCTTCACTTATTATTTCCTCGAAGTCGAAGTCAACAATCCGTCGTTTCGTATACCGTTCTTTATCCTGAGCTTTTTGCTGTTCCTATTGCTTTTGGGGTCGATCCTCAACCAGTCGATGGTGCGCTTCATCCTGCCCGCCCTCAGCACTATCACCATTGCTGTTATTCTTGTTTGCGGCATCGCCAGTTTGAGGCAAGGCGTCAGCGGCAGCTTTACCCATATAGTCGCCTTTATTTTTTTCCTCGCTGGCGCCCTAGCCGATCCGCTTTATAATATCGGCTATATCGTCAATACCAGCAGCAGTAAAAACCTGACCTACACTTCCTATTCGATGGCAGCGCTGATGTTCGCGGTTGTCATCGCCAGCCAGTTTGCCGCCCGGCAGGAAGAAAAAGAACGCGAGCTTGCCACCAGCAACGAACGTTTTACGCTGGCAACGCGCGGCGCGAACGAAGGTCTGTTCGACTGGAACCTTGAAACCGGTGAAGTGTTTTTCTCCAACCAGTTCCGGAAAATTCTCGGCCTGCGCCTCGAGAATACGAGGGATAGCCTCAAAATATGGATGCGCATGATGATGCCGCCGGACCGGCGCATTGTGCGTGAAGCCATGCGACGTTTCCGCCATAACTCTGAGATCAACACGATCAATATTGAATACAGGATTGTGCAGTCTCAGGAAAACCGCCGCTGGCTGCATTCCAAAGCCGTTGCAATGCGCGATCCGACGACAAAGAAGATTATTCGTCTCGTAGGATCAACCAATGATATCACCGCCCGCAAACAGAGCGAAGTGGCTCTCCGTGCCAGCGAAGCGCGTTTCCGCAGCATTACGGAAGCTCATCCGGTGCCGGTTTTAATCGTGGGGCTGACCGAGCAAACTATTCTATACGCAAGCCCCGGCGCGGAGCAGCTTTTAGGAGCGCCGCAAAGCCGCCTTATGCATGAGCAGTTAAGCCGCTTTTTACCCGATAACGACGCTCGCCTTGAGATCTGGGATCTCATGAACAGCGGCAAAGAAGTCAATCTGAAGGAAGTCATGCTTAACCGCGATGACAGAAGCCAGCTTGATGCCGCCCTTTCAGCACGTCGCATCAGTTATCTCAATCAAGAAGCCATGGTGATCGGCGTCTATGATCTGACTGAACGTAAACAGGCCGAAGCCAAAATCGCACGTCAACAAGAAGCCTTGCAGCAAAGCGAAAAAATGGCTGCGCTCGGCGGTTTACTGGCAGGCGTCGCACATGAATTGAATAACCCGCTATCGGTGGTGGTAGGGCAAGCCACATAAGATGGCAACTCGCGCAACAGGGCCTCGTAAAGGGCGGGGCCGTCCATAACC
>Ga0206916_1037_pt1 | contig 32599 bp, 29 predicted proteins | sample Alteio_BWOrgHeat_71_FD_152957 | JGI IMG/M metagenome (GOLD analysis project Ga0206916, IMG submission 152957) | Enriched cells from forest soil in Barre Woods Harvard Forest LTER site, Petersham, Massachusetts, United States -... | ecosystem: Environmental > Terrestrial > Soil > Temperate forest >... | reverse complement strand
CAGGGGCGGATAAACCAGCACGTAAAAATAAATTCCGCCCCCCGCAACCATCGGGAAGACCAGCGTCATGGCGATCAGCACGCGGTTGAGAATGCAGGTCCAGATCGACGCGCCGATATGGGTGGTGAAGCGGCGCATGCTTGCCTTGACCGAGGGAATCTTGCCGAGATAGGCGTCGGCGATATAGTGTGCGATGACCACCTCGAACGCGAAGACGATGAGCTGGGCGACAAACGTGACCGTGGCAATCAACATCAGCCGGCCGGCGAAGCCCCACGGATTTTCCAGGAGATCGTTCTGCGTCGGGTTGACCTTCATCATCGTGACCAGGATCTGCCCGAGCAGCGGTGCGCTCTGGCAAAGCAGAGCCAGCAGGAGAAACCCGGTGAAGTGCGAGCGATAGAGCGCAAAGCCCCGGTCAATCAACTCGCTGGTCGTAAGGGGGCGCAGGTCGACGGGCGCGGGCATCACCGCTGGGCGCTCAGGCGGCGCGGCAGCGGTTGGGGTGAAGCGCCCGTCGTCCATGGAGGAACCTAGCTCAAATTCGCGGTGCCGAATTTATTTTCCGCTCGGGCCATCCGATCAAGGACGCGATCTTTCCCGAGCACTTCCAGCAAGTGATAAAGGCTCGGGCCGACCGGACGCCCGGAAACGGCGAGGCGGGCCGGATGAATCAGTGCGCCGACTTTCTGGCTGGTGGCCGCGGCGAGCGACTTGAATTCGTTTTCGATGGTGGTGGCGTCGAAGGCGGTGAGGTTGGCGAGTTGCGCACGCAGCTTGGCGACGTTGGTCAGGCCGTCCGCGGTGAAGACTTTCTTCACCGCGGCTTCGTCGAAGGTGAAATCGTCGGTGAAGAAGTAGCCCATCCATTCCGGCAGCTCGCGGCCGAGCTTGATCTTCTCCTTCACGATGGTGAGCGCGGCGCGGAAGTAGACGGGATCGACCCCAGCCGTGGCGATGCCGTGCTTTTGCAGGATGGCGTGCGCGAGCGGCTCGATAGCTTCGACCGTGGCGGCGCGCATGTACTCGCCGTTGATCCAGAAAAGTTTGTCGCGGTCGAAACGCGCGTTGGCGCGGCCCACTTCGGGCAGGTCGAACTTGGCGATGACGTCCTCGATGGAAATCACCTCGCGGTTGTCCTTCGGCGACCAGCCGAGCAGGCAGAGATAATTGCGGACGGCCTCGGGGAGGTAGCCTTCGTCCTCGTAACCGGCGATGGACGAGCCCGCGTCGCGCTTGCTCATCTTCGATCCGTTCGGATTCAGGATAAGCGGGATGTGCGCGTAGTGCGGGGCCTTCGCGCCAAACGCCTCAATGAGCGCGAGGTGCTTCTGCGTGTTGGAGAGATGGTCCTCGCCGCGAATGACGTGGGTGACGGCCATCTCGATGTCGTCGACGACGTTGACCAGGTGGAAGACAGGCGAGCCGTCCTTGCGCTGGATGACGAGGTCGGGCTCGTTCGTGCGGTCGAACTGGATGTTGCCGCAGATGAGATCGGGCACGATGGCGAGGGTCTTGGGCGTGCGGAATTTGACCGCGCCGTCGGAATCGTAGGCCTTGCCTTCGGAAAGGAGGCGGTCGATGTAGCTCTTGTAGATGGCCGAGCGCTGGCTCTGGAAATACGGGCCCTTGTCGCCCTTGACCGTGCCGTCGGGCTGCGGGCCCTCGTCCCAGTTCAGGCCGAGCCACTGCATCGCGCGGAAGATGACCTCGACGTACTCGGGCTTGTTGCGCGCGGCGTCGGTGTCCTCGATGCGGAGGATGAACGTGCCGCCGGTGTGGCGGGCGTAAAGCCAGTTGAAGAGCGCGGTGCGGGCGCTGCCGATATGGAACATTCCCGTGGGGGAGGGGGCGAAACGAACACGAACGGATGACATCCGTGAATTTTAGAGCGAGTTGCGGTGCGATGACACGGATAATTTTGTCTTTCCGGCGGGAGGCCCTTATCGTGGGGCGTATGCTTCGTTGTTTTTGCCTGATGCTGGTCCTTGCGCTGGGTTCGTTGCCGGTCTTTTCCGCCGAGGACGATGGGCCGCCGATTTCGATCACCAGTCCGGACACCGCGACGACTTTTGTCTCCGGCACGATCAAGAGCCGGTCGCTGCTCTGGATGAAAAGCGGGCTGGTCGCGCGGATTACTTTCACCGATGCCCAGCAGGTGAACGGCCAGGCCAGCGACGACACGCAGGAGTTCCGCTTTCCGGGCGTGAGTTATGACGCGGCCAAGGGCGTTTTCTTTGCCACGACGGCGAAGGGTGAGGTGATTCCGGTCGCGCACTATAAGAAGGTGCTTTTTATCAAGTCGATTGAGACGCTGCCGAATGCACGGGTGCGGATCATCCATCCGCGCGGAACGGTGACGGCGATCCTCGAGGCGATCAGCCCGAACGATCCGGCGATGCACCCGAAGTCGAGCGATCCCGAGGGGACGCATCAGGTGGATATCAATAAGATCCTGAACTAGGTTTGGCATGAAGATGCGGCTCTTTTTCGTTTTGTTGATGGTGGTGATGGGCGTGACGTGGTCTGCCCGTGCGGACGAGCATCATGTTTATCGCGTGGCCAGTCCGGACCATGAGCAGACGTTCGCCTACGGAACGGAGCAGGGACGGAGTTGGATGCAGCGGAGTCGGACGCTGGTCGCGATCATGAAGTTCACGAACGACCCGTTCGTCGACCGGAACAATCCCCGCCAATACGACATGTTCTTTTTCTCGTTTCCGCAGGTCGTCTTGGACAGGGATGGTCACCTCTTCTATTACCGCACGCCGAAGGGACGCGAGATTCCCGTGGCGGCGAAGACATCGGGTTTCTTGGGCATTCCCGAAATCAAGCTGCTGCCCAATGCGGAGCTTGTTGTCAGGAAACCGCACGGATATCTGAGTCTCTCGCTGGAGATCGTCGATCCGGGCTTTTAATTGCGTCAGAGTGACGCTATGTATTTGAGATAAATTGACAGATAAGAGTCATAATGACTCTATCGTAGAAACGTCTGTTGGTGCGTAACATGCTCATAATCAGTCGCAAATGATTTTGAGTTGCTGGGTATGTCCCATGCAGAGAAGAGTACAACAAAAGGACAAATCTATGAGACTCATCCGCTATACATCCCCTCGTTATACTCCCTCGACCCGTTATCCCGCGCTTCGCGCTGAAATGGACCGCCTCTTCGACGTGGCGTTTCCGAACCTGACTCCACTCCATCCCAGTGGCCTCCTCGGCGAATGGCAGGGCGAATTTCCGGTGGACCTCTACCAGGACAAGAACGCTTATACCATCCGCGCCGAACTGCCCGGCTTCCGCAAGGAAGACATCAGCGTCGAGCTCGCCGACGGCGTGCTGACCGTGACCGGTCGCCAGAAGATCGAACAGAAAACGGAGGCCGCTGAAAATGAAGGCGTCCCCGCCGCGCAGGAACGCCGCGTCAGTCGTGCGCTCTCGCTGCCCGACAGCATCGACGTCACCAAGATCCAGGCGGCCTATGAAAACGGCGTGCTGACCGTGACGCTGCCCAAGGCCGAAGCGATCAAGCCGCGCCAGATCGCCGTGGACGTGAAATAACCCGCGCAACTGAAAGAAAGGAAAAATTACCATGAGCTTCTTCAACAGAAACAACTCCAATACCGCGACTGAAACTGCGCCCAAGCGCACGCTCGTTCCGCGGTACGATATCCGAGAAACCACCGACGCTTTCGTCGTCACGGCCTACGTGCCAGGCGTCGATCGCTCGGCGCTGGAGACGCAGGTCGACGGCGAGAACCTGACCGTTTCCGCCCGCCGCACCTGGACGCCTCCGGAAGACTGGACGCCGGTCTATCGCGAAACGCCGTCGCATGACTTCCGGCTCGTGCTCGAACTGGACCATCGCGTCAATCGCGAGGCCATTCGCGCCGAGCTGAACCAGGGCGTGCTCACGCTAACGCTGCCGAAGGCGGAAGCGATCAAGCCCCGGAAGATCGAGATCAACGGTTAAGAGACAGTTGAGTTTGGGTGCCGTCGCATGGAGGATCTTTCCCCGTGCGGCGGCTTCTTTTTGGAGTGGCCCATCAATCAGGCCCATACCGCAGTTGAATAAGGTTTCAACGCTGCCCGTTCCTCTCTAGGTTAAACACTCCATGACTTGGGCCACCCGCATCACGATTCTCCGGATCATCCTGGTCCCGGTCTTTGTCACGTTCATCATCACCTACAATGACACTGATCCGCGGGAGGAAATCTGGCGCTGGGCCGCCATTGGGGTGTTTCTCGTCGCCTCCATTTCCGATGCCGTCGACGGTTATCTCGCCCGTCACTGGAACCAGCGCAGTGCCTTGGGCGCTCTGCTTGATCCCATCGCCGACAAATTGCTGCTCTTCGCCGCGTTGGTCACGCTCAGCCTTATGCCCGTCGGCAATCTACATCCGTTTCCCATCTGGTTTCCCGCCATTATCATCAGTCGCGATGCGCTGCTGCTTGGCGGGTACTGCGTCCTGCGCCATTTTCAGGTGCCGATGAATATTCATCCGCACTGGACCGGCAAGCTCAGCACCTTCTTCACGCTCGCCGCCATCGGCGCCGTGCTATTCAAGTTCAACGCGACCATCACGCTCGGACTCTGCGCGATCGGTGCGGCCCTCGCACTGATCGTCACCGTCATCTATGTGCGCGAGGGCCTGTCCCTGCTCACCCACAGCGGCCACACCGTCGCGCAACCACACAAATAATCATGGAACGCACCGTCGCCATCGTAGGCCGCCCCAACGTCGGCAAATCCGCACTCTTCAACGCGCTCGCCGGCCGCGACATCTCGCTCGTCTTCGACCGTCCGGGCACTACCCGCGACCGGCTCGTTACCACGGCGAAATGGCGCGGTCATCGCCTCACGCTGATCGACACGGGCGGCATCGGCGTGGACGACCGCGAAGGCTTCGGTGACGAGATCGCGCATGAGGTCGATCTCGCCCTGGCTGCCGCCACGGAAATCATTTTCGTTGTCGATGCACGCGACGGGCTGACGCCGCTCGACCAGGCCGTCACGCGCCTCCTGCGCAAAAGCAAGCGGCCCGTTTATGTCGCCGCGAACAAGATGGACAGCGACAAGCAGGTCGATCTCGATGGCGAGTTTTTGCGTCTCGGTTTCAAGGCGGTCTTCCCCGTCTCCGCCGTGCACCGGCGTGGACTGGATGAATTGCGCGAGGCCATCACCGACACCTGGGGTGATCCGGTTGCTGATACGAATGAGGTGGTGACGCAGGCGCGCCCGACGCGGCTGGCCATCGTGGGCCGCCCCAATGTCGGCAAGTCCTCGCTGATCAACGCGCTTGTAGCCGAGCCTCGCGCGATCGTCAGCGAAGTCGCCGGCACGACCCGCGACGCCGTCGATATCGCCTACACTTGGAAAAACAATCCGTATCTCTTCATCGACACGGCCGGCATGCGCCAGCAACGCCGCCTTGACGACCAACTCGAACGCGCCATGACCGGCCGCACCGCCCACGCGATCAATCGCGCGGACGTTTGCATCCTCGTCATCGACGCCTCAACCGGCGTGACCATGCAGGACAAGAAAATCGCCGGGCTGATCCAGGACGCCAACGCGCCCTGCATGATCGTCGTCAACAAGTGGGACCTCGCGCGCGAACAGGGCGACGCCGGCAAAAACAAGGAACGCGAATACTACGAACAGGTGCAGCAGGACCTCTTCTTCATCTCCTACGCCCCGGTACTCTTCCTCAGTGCCAAGTCGGGCGAGCGGATCGAGGGCCTGCTCAAGACCTGCGCCACCATCGCGAAGAACCGCATGTTCCGTTTCCAGACCGGGCCACTCAACCGCGTCATCAGCCGCGCGATGGAAAAGTATGCCCCACCGCTCGTCCACGGTCGCCGCTTCAAGGTGCTTTACGCCGCGCAGCAATTGCCGAAGGACCAGGTGCGGGAAATCCCCACGCTGCAGCTTTTTGTAAACAGCGCCAACCTGCTCACGCCCGCCTACCAGCGTTACCTCGACCTGCAATTGCGCGAAGCATTCGACCTCAGGGGCTGTCCCATCCGCCTGAACCTACGCGGACGCTCGACCGAAGTCCGGGGCAAGACACGCTCGCAGGTAGAGTCGCATCCCATGTCCAAGCCCACGCCGCGCCCGCCGTCGAGACGTGCCCCAACGCGCGGGACGTCGCCGCGGAATCGGTAACTTCCCATCGGTCATCCTGCGGCGTGTCCCTTTCAGTTGTAGCGGCGGTCTATGACCGTCGCCGCCGAGCGAAAGCATATTTGCTATCCCGCGACGGTCGTAGACCGCCGCTACATCGGAATGGGGGCCGTCGAACTGAGTTGCCACACGTGCGTGGGACAGGCTCCCTGGCCAAAATTCCTATCTGCCGAAATTGCGTTTTCGCCAAATCGCCGCGAATATCGTGCAGCAAGCATCCTCATTCCCACCGGAGAACTTCCCATGAAAAATGCCCCCATCGTCTTCACTCTTTTTGTCATCTGTCTACTTTCCTTCGCAACCGCGGCCGATGATAAACCCGCAGGGTTCAACGAGGGTGGTGACGCAACCGGCGCGCCGCAAAACACGATCACCGGTAAGTCGGCGCTTTCCTCCAACACGACCGGCAACTACAACACCGCCGATGGAGATTTCGCGCTGGAGAAAAACACCACCGGTTCCCATGGCATGGCGGCTGGATTTTACGCACTGGAAAACAACACCACCGGCTCGGAGAACACCGCGCTCGGTTACGCAACGTTGAATTTCAACACCACCGGCTACGCGAACACCGCCTCGGGAGCCTACGCGCTGAACGCCAACACGACCGGTTATTCCAACACGGCCGACGGAGTCTACGCGCTGACCGGAAACACGGTAGGCAGCTCCAACACGGCGGCGGGCCGCGCGGCGTTATTCACGAACAAGACCGGCTCCAACAACACCGCCAGCGGATTCTACTCGCTCTATTTCAGTACCGGCTCGCGCAACACCGCGGTCGGCACGCGCGCGCTCAATTACCTGACGACCGGCGAAGAAAATACCGCGCTCGGCCACCAGGCCGGCTACAACGTGACCACCGGCAGCAACAATATCGAGATAGGCACCCAAGGCGCGAAGGACGACGACGCCACCATCCGCCTGGGCACGCAGGGCACGCAGAAGCAGGCCTTCGTTGCGGGCATCTATGGCGTGACTGCCGTTGCGGGTGTGCCGGTCATTGTCACGTCCAACGGACAACTCGGCACGGTGACGTCCTCCGCGAAGTACAAGCGCAACATCCACGACATGGGCGATGCGAGCGACGCGCTGCTTGCATTGCGGCCCGTCAGCTTCCAGTACAAATCCGAGATCGATCCCAACGGCCTCGAGCAGTTCGGCCTCATCGCCGAGGAAGTGGACAAAGTCTCGCCCGACCTCGTCGTTCGCGATGCGACCCACGGTCTCTACTCGGTCCGCTACGACGCCGTGAATGCCATGCTGCTCAACGAATTTCAGAAACAGCACAAAGTCATCTCCGAGCAGGAAAAGACCATCGCCGCGCAGCAGAAGATACTCGAGGAACTCGCCGCCCGCGTCGCGCAGCTCGAAGGAAAAAAGTAAGTGAAGGTGAGCTATCTAATTTTGACGGAATCAACGGAATTAACGGAATGGGAAGGTACGTTTGCTGGATTCTTCCTCAAATCATTCCGTTAATTCCGTTGATTCCGTCAAAAATTGCAGAAGCCCCGAACTGATCCTTCGACAAGCTCAGGAAGACGGAGGGGGGCAAGGTGAAAGCTAAACCAACTTCACCTTCGCCAGATCCTGCGCATCGACCAAACCGACAGGATGATGCTTGCGATCCACCACGATCAAATCGCCGATGCGGTGCTTCTCGAAAACGTTGAGCACTTCCACCGCCAGCTTGTCGACGCGGACCGTGATCGGGTTCGCCGTCATGACATCCGCCAGCCGTGCCTTGCCGATATTCACGTCCTTCTGGTAACCGCGCGTGAAATCGCCGTGCGTGTAAATGCCGATCAGCTTGCCCTTCTTGTCGGTGACCGCGATGGCGCCCGCGCGCATCCGCGCAATCACATCCAGCGCCTCGTTGACCGTCGATGTGCCGGGCAGGATCGGCATCTTGTCGCGCGCACGCATGATTTCCTCCACCTTCAGCAGCAGATTGCGGCCCAGCGTTCCACCGGGATGAAACGTTGCGAAGTCCTCCTTGCGAAAGCCGCGCGTCTCGAGCAGCACCATGGCCAGCGCATCGCCCACCGCCAGCATCGCGGTCGAGCTGGACGTCGGCGCCAGGTTCAGTGGACAAGCTTCGCGCGGCACTTGCACGTTGATGTGAATATCGGCCTCTTTCGCCAGCGACGAGCGAAGGTTGCCGGTGAGGGCCACGATGCGCGTGCCGAGCCGCTTCAAATTCGGGATGAGTCGCGCGATTTCCTCCGTCTCGCCGCTGTAGCTGAGCACGATCACCAGGTCCCCGGACGACACCATGCCGAGATCGCCGTGCGTGGCGTTGACCGCGTCCAGCACCACCGCGGACGCGCCCGTGCTCGAAAGCGTCGACGCGATCTTCGCGCCGATCGTGCCCGATTTGCCGATGCCGGTGACGATGATCTTGCGCCCGGCTTGGATGACCTCCCGCATGGCCTCGACCGTTCGCGCGAAGTTCTCGTCCAGGTTGCGATGCACGGCCCGCAGCGCAGCGGCCTCGAGTTCAATGACGCGACGCCCCTTGGCGATATGGGCCTGCAATTTGGGGGGAAGGGAACGTTTCATCGGTCGGAAAAAGGGATGGCGCGGAGAAATTCCGCTGAAGATGTGAAGCGAGCAGAATAGTCGGCGCTTTCCGCCGTCGCAAGTGACAAACCGTGTGGGTCGGCTCAAACGGAAGCGGCCCGTTATGCATCCTTCGGAATCAGCGAACCGAAAACCAAATGAATAACGACCAGACTAAAAAAGTAAATGACACTGGTAAGTAGAATGACCCAAATCAGTCTCAGCGTGGGAAAAATGGAATGGAGGACATACGCGATTACTGCGTATGGAATGGTTAGAAATCCAAGTATAATTAATGCCATTCCAACTCCCCTTTTGTAGCCCTTTGGAGCAGCAAGGGTGGCACACAGAGAAATCCGACGCGATTTCAATTTGGACATGGCCGTTCAACGGGGGCTTGTGACCGCCCGCGGTTTTGTCATGGTAGGTTGTGGGAAAATCCGAATTGTCATCCGGCGCGCGTTTGATTCGCAAGGCGCGCCTGCTCCTCATCAGCACCACGCTGCTGTGGGGCATCAGTTTTCCACTGATGCGCGGCCTTCAACTGGCGCAGAAAGCCCATGTGCCGCATGTGCCCGACCTGGCGCTGGCCTGCTCCGTCGTGGCGATTCGCTTCGCGCTGGCCGCGCTGATCCTGCTCCCGTTTTTCGCGAGCCAATTGCGGCGCGTGACCGTCACCGAATGGAGCCAGGCCATCGGGCTCGCCATTCTTGCCACGGGCGGACTTTATCTCCAGACGCTCGGCCTGGCCTGGACCGACGCCTCGATTGCCGCCTTCCTGACGCAGCTCTACACGCTCATCGTTCCGCTGATTGTCGCGCTACGCGACCGGCGTTCTCCCAGCCTGCGCGTCATCGTCGCGTGCGTCCTCGTGCTTATCGGCGTCGCGATCCTCAGCCCGGGACTGCTCCGCCAATTCACGCTCGGCCTCGGCGAGGTGATCATCATCGTCGGCGCATTCTTCACCGCCGGTCAGATCGTCTGGCTGGAGCGTCCCGCCTATGCGGAGAACCGCGCGGGCGTCGTCACCCTGCTCATGTTCGTGATGCTCGCGATGTTCACGAGCGTCGCTTATTTTCTGTCCGGCGGCACGACCGCCGATGCCGGAAAACTTTTCGACACGCCGCCGCTGATCATTCTGACGCTCATCCTGGTCCTGCTTTGCACCCTGTTCAATTTTCTCATCATGAATGCGTGGCAGCGCTGCGTCAGCGCGACCGAAGCGGGACTCATCTACAGCATCGAGCCGGTCATCGCCACCGTCTCGACCGCGTTCCTGCCTGGCTGGATGTCGTGGCTCGCCTCGGTGAATTATCCGAACGAAACGCTGACTTGGAATTTGCTCGCGGGCGGTTTGCTCATCATCACCGCGACCATTCTCGTGGCGACCGAGAAGCGGACGGCCGACTAGCCGCGCGCGTCAGTTGAACGTCAGTCGAATTTGAGCCGGTCCTTCATCTCGCGCAGACGATCGCGCTCCAGCGATTGCGATTGCCGCGAATGGATGTCGGTGCGCGCCTGCTGCTCGAGATATTTCCGGTAATTCGCGTTGGCGAAGGCGATGTCCTGCTTGAGGTCGCGGAGATGATGCGTCTCCAGTTCGTCCGGAACGCACTCGGCCACGATGAACTTGCGGTCGATCCAGATATGGCGCCAGCGCGGGTGCCGCGCCACCTTCCGCGACTCCGCGAAATGCTTTGTCCACAGCGGCGGCGGTGTCTGCGAAAGCTTGAGATAAACGTAGCGTAACGCCGGGTTGTTCGGCGACTCGACCGTCAACTCATCCTCGAGGCTGACGATTTTGATGTCGATAAATTCGATGTCGATCATGGGCGGCCCTTCGATGAAAAACGCTAGCAGGGAATGGCCACAAAAATCCACAAAAGGAACAAAAAAAGGGGATTAACATTACGGCAGATGCACAAATTTCTTTCCTTCTCCGTGTCCTCCGAGCCTCCGTGCGAACTCTTCTTCCGACACAAACACGAGTTTTCCGCCCATACTTAATTCCTTCAAATCTCGAAATCTCCCTTGGCTTAAAACATTTGCGTTCTGTGATGACGGGCGGACGTTGCCCTATGAATCTACCATCCCGCTTTTTCACGGCCGGTGCAGCCCTGCTGCTTTCCGTCACCGTTGCCACACAAACTTACGGTGCACCCGGTGGCGGCGGTTCAGGCGGAGGCTCCAGCGGCGGTACCGGTGGCAGCGGAGGCGGTAGTTCGAGTGGTGGCAGCTCCAGCAGCGGCGGGTCGTCCTCCGGTGGCTCCAGCGCTCCGTCCGGCAGCGGCTCCGCCAGTTCGGGAAGCAGTGGTAGCTCGAGCGGATCAACTTCCCCCGGGGCCAGCACACGTCCTCTCGCCCCAAGCGGCAGCACCGGCTCCGGCGCGAACGCCACGGCTCCCTCCAGCACTCCGCCTTTTTCCTCCAGCGGCAGCACGGGAAATTCCGCAGGTACCTCCAATAATAGAGCTGCCGGCACCGCCAACGGCGTCAACGGCGGCCCCGTTTTTCCCGGAGCAAATAACCAAGGCTCGAACAACAACGGCTTCAACGGCCCCGGCTCCGTCCTCGGCGGCGGCGATGGCACCGGCACGACCACGAGTTCGTCCGGAAGTAGCGCAACCCGCTCAGCCGCCGGGACGCCCGCCGTCATCGCTCCGCAAAGCCCCGCCGCCAGCGGCAGCGGCGCGCCAGGCACACCCCCGTCTGGCAATTATCCCGGCACGGGTTCCTCACCCCAAGCCAACGCGCCTTCTCCCACCGTTGCCCCGTCCGGTCTCACGCCCGGCTCCGGCAACAGCGGCACCGGTCGCACGCCTCCCAGCGGCGCCACGCCCGGCTCCGGCACCTCGCCGAATCCGAATCCTTAGCCGCATTCCTCGCTCGGGAGGGTCGGGTTTCACCCCGACCCATTTCAGAAAATCCGGCTGCACGGCACGTCAGCAACCCCATCCCTCGCTTTACATTTGCGGCGTCCCCCTCAGGATCGCGGAGGTTTCCATGGCCTAATCGCCCGCGCTCATGAAGATTCGGATCAGGAATTTTTTCGCCGCCTACCTAGCAAGCTGGTGGCTGCCTGCCGTTTGCTACCTGGGTTTGCTGCTGTTGCTCGTGCCCATTGTCTTTGCCGGCACACGCCTGACGAACGCGACGGCTCGCGGCACCTGCGAACTTTTCACCACGGGCCTGTTCCTGCTGTTGGGGCTTTTGTTCCTCGGCATCGCGTTTGCCTTTCTGTGGAATCTCCTGAACAAACGCTGGCTTCGTGGGGTCGCCAACCTGGCCGCGTTGGTCGTGTGTGGCGGGGCCTCCATGATGGTCCTCGGGTTCATCGCCATGGAAGCGATGTTCGGGCCGAGCGAAGACGGCTTCGCCGATAACCTGACCATTCCCACCGACATCGCCGTGGCCAATCCGCTGGAAGAATTGAAGGGGCAGCCCGGGGAGCCGGCGGACACGTTTCAAGCCAGCCTCATGGAATCGCTGAAGGGAACGGGAAGCGATGATCCAACCGTCACGGCGGACATAGCCTCCCTGGCGCAACTCCAGCGTACGTCTCCCGATCTGCTGAAGCGCTATCTGGCCACCAGCCCCGCGTGGAGGCTGTTCACGGAAAGAGGCAGTGTCTTTGCCACGCGCCGGTGGATGTTGGGGTCGGAATGGGAGACTACGCTGAACGGATATTATACCCCTAGCGACTTGGGGATATGGACGGGGAAGGGCCCATCTAACTTCCAGTCCCTCGTCGCCATCGGCCTGTCCGGCAAAGCGCTATTTGAGCCAAGCGCCGCGACCCAACTCCAGCCGGGACAGAGCCGGCCGCTTGCGTTGACGGAGGGCAATCAAATGCAGGAAAGCCGGTGCGTCGTCACCGACGGCCCGTTGGTCGTGGAAAATTTCGAGCAATCGCCGGCAAGGGAACGTCGCCTGACCAAGGCGGCACTCCAGTTCCTGAACGACGAGTTCCGTCCGCTCGCGAACTCGCCCACGGCGGAAACTCTGCGCGCCTCGCTGCCCACGCAAAGCATCAAACGCGGCCCTGCCTCCTTCGATCTCCGGAACTCATTTCAACCCGGAATCTATAATACCGTCCTTTGGCTGAATCCCGGCGAGCCCGGAACGATCTACCTCAAGGCCTACGAAGTCACCAAGGGCACGCGCCTTTCCGAAGAGCGCCTGCAAGACGCCTCCAACGAACGGATCGGCTGGTCCAGCGACCCGGAAGAAAAGTTTTTCTCCAACACCAACATCACCATCTACGAAGGCGACTGGGGAAAACCCTACGCCGCCCGCTTCGAAATCTGGTTCATTCCCGACTCCGGCACCCCCGAGCGCAAACTCACCGAAAAAGTCTTCAAGATCGAAGGCTGGCAGCGGTGAGGTTCTATTTATATCGCAGGCTGCACGGAACATGCTCGCCGAAGAATATGACACTTGATCTGTATTTGGTTATCCTGACGCCATGAGCCCCTTCACCATCTTTCACGTCGCCCTTAGCTTGCTGGGAATCATTTCGGGCCTTGTCGTCGTTTTCGGCATGTTGAAGAACAACCGGCTCGATGCCGTGACCGCCTTCTTCCTCATCACCATCGTCGCCACCAGCGTCACCGGGTTTTGCTTTCTTCCCTACAACGGATTCACGCCCGCGCAAGTCTTTGGAATCATCTCGATGATGCTCCTGGGCCTCGCGATCTACGGCCGATACGCGCGCGCCCTGGTCGGCCCGTGGCGCAAAGTCTAAATCATCACCGCCATTGCCGCGCTTTACCTGAACTTCTTCGTTGGCATCGTCCAATCCTTCCAAAAAATCCCTGTCCTTAAAGCCGTCCCGCCCGCCACGAATTCGCCCCTCTTCGCCCCCGCCCAGATCGTCGCATTCCTCCTCTTCATCGCCGCCGGCTACTTCGCCGTGAAACGTTTTCGGGGTGAACCGGATGCTGTCGCGGGCCGGTAAACGCAACTACTTCGCCGCCACCTTTTCAGCGATGAGGACAATCGCTAGCCGCGTGGGGATTGGTTTGCCGGAACTCGGCTGGTGGCTTTTCAAGCCGGGAAGCCAGAGGCCTTTCTTGCCGTGGTCGGGCAATTCTTCGAGGAAGAGTGACTCGTTCGTCTGAAACGAAGGGCATTTAGCGCCGAGGCTTCCTTCCGTAAATCCAGTGAGCTCGACCACGCTAACTTTGCCGTTGAGGATGATCCTGTCGTGGTCGAGTGACGGCACAACCTGCGCGGTAACGCCGACATCTTTCGTCCCAAATTCTTTCGGCGTGATAGGAATTTTTGTCCACCGCGAACAACGGTTGCGCCACGGTGGCTGTCATTGTGGCCGGGGGCGGTGGTGCGAATTGAAAAAGGCTCCACGCGCTTTCCGGCAACACCGGCAGGATGAGCCGCATCAGGACCAGGAGCCAAAGCGCATGCCGCCAGCGGGGATTAAGCCAGCCTCGAAGCGAGGTTTGCAGGGCCAAGACGAGCAGCGCAAGAATCGCCGCCTGCCATGACGCCGTGATAAGCCCGTCGAAGAGTTGCTCCAGGCCGTGAAGGAAAAGCGTGCTCATTTCTTCTCCTTGTCACGAAGGATGCGTTTCAGCTCGGCGATCTCGGCAGACGTCAGCCGGGTCTCCTGCATCAGTTGCACCAGCAGGGGCTGCGCGGCCCCGCCAAAAACCCGGCTGAGAAACGACCGGCTTTCCCCGCGCACACACTGCTCACGGCTCACGGCAGGTGAATAGTAATAGATCTTCCCGTCTGCGCGATAGGAGAGCGCCTTCTTGCGGATGAGCCGCCGCAACATGGTCCGGATCGTCTGGTCCTGCCACTGCTTCTGGGCCGAAAGTTCCTGCACCACCTCCAGCGCCGTGATCGGACTCTTTCGCCAGACCACTTCCATCACAATCCATTCCGCCTCCGAGATCGTCGGGGTTTGAGCCATGCGTCGTTCTAGTACAACTGTACGCGATTATCAAGTACAATTGTACGAGAATGGATAAAACTTCATCTCACAGAGCGATGAATTTGGCTCATTGCTTCTGTTTTTTCCCGTGATGCACTTTAGGGCGGGAAGAACCGTCTCCTCAGGAAAAGCTCTTATGCGCACTACTCGCTTAAGCCTCGTCCAATATCGTGCGCATGACCTTGAGTAAAGTGCCAGAGGTATAGGGCTTGGTCAGGGTATGTTTGACGCTGGCGGCTTGGGCAATATCCCCGTTTGCGGAAAGGCCGCTCACCGCCACGATTTTGACGGCCGGATTGATTTTTGTAAGGGCACGAATGAGAGCTTCGCCATTCATGATCGGCATCATCATATCGGTGACGACAACGGCAATCTCTTTTCTATTTTGGGCATAAACGGCCACCGCCTCAGCCCCATCCGTGGCGGTCAAAACCCGATAGCCAAAGGCCTGCAGGGTCTGCCCCGTAATAATCAGAATGGAGGCTTCATCATCGACGATCAAAACCAATTCGTCGTTTCCACGCGGCAGGTTGATGGGCGGGGCTGCCTGGCCTTGCGCTTCCACGGGCATCTCCATGGCGGGAAGAAAAATCTTAAAGGTCGTGCCTGTCCCAAGCTCACTGGAAACATCGATGATTCCATGATGGCTCTTTACGATCGCCATCACCGTTGACAGGCCCAACCCGGTTCCTTTGTTCAGTTCCTTGGTTGTGAAAAAGGGCTCGAAAATTTTGTCGAGAATGGCCTGGGGAATGCCCGTGCCGGTGTCCCTCACATTGATATTTACGTAACGTCCGGCTGTGGCCTCCGGATTCATGATGACGTAATGATCGTCCAGCACACTATTTTCAACTTCAATCGTGAGCGTGCCTCCGTGTGACATGGCATCCCGGGCATTCACGCAGAGATTCAGGAGGATCTGGTGGATCTGGGTTGGGTCGCCCATTATTGTCCAAATATCTGAGGGAACGGAGAAATTCAGCTGAATGTCCTTCGGGAAAGTATTTTGGATGATGCTTTCAAGTTCGTTTAGCAAATGCTTCGTTTGGACTTCGATTCGCTGGCCCTCGATGCCCCGCGCAAAGGAGAGAACCTGCCGCACGATATCCGACCCGCGCTTTGCGCTTACCTGGATGGTTTCAAGGAACTTTTTGGCTTGAGGATCTTTCGCCGTTTGTTGCAGGAGGTCGATGGACATCATGATCGGCGCAAGAATGTTATTCAGGTCATGCGCAATGCCGCCGGCCAGGGTGCCGATGCTTTCCATCCGCTGGGCCCTCAGAAACTGGGCCTCGATCTTCTTTCTTTCCGTGATGTCCGTATCAATCGATAGCACGGATTTCGGCGCTCCTTCCTGGTCCCGGATGAGCGTCCACCGTGCCTCGGTCATGACTTCAGTACCCAGTTTGGTCCGGTGCTGAATTTCACCGTGCCATTCGCCTTGGCTGAGCGTCAGCCCGTTGATTTCCGGGAACCTCAGAGGGTCGACGAAAAGGAAATCGCCGGCGTGTCGGCCAAGAGCTTCTTCGCGCGTCCATCCGTACATGCGCTCCGCTCCCTTGTTCCAAAATAAAAGGCCTCCCTCCAGATCGCGAACGAGGATCGCATCGCGTGCCTTGTCCAACAGTTCCGCCTGCTGGGATATTTGCGCCTCGTGTAGCTTTCGCTCGGTGATGTCGATCCCCGTGCCTATGATATATTCCACTTGGCCCTGGGCGTCGAGCATGGCGGTATTGGACCAGGCGATCAGCCGAAGGTCCCCTGATTTGGTAATCCAAAAGTTATCATGGATGTTGGGAAACTTGCCGGTACAAACCTCATCAAAAACCAATTTGACTGCTTCTTTTTCTTCCTGCAGGAGGAACGTCTCCACGATGTTTTTCCCCTTTATTTCATCAAAAAGGTAACCACTGAGCTGTTCACACGCCCGGTTGAATTGGACGACGTTTCCTGCCCGATCAAGAACGATAACCAGGGAGCTGACCGTATCTACCACCGCGGAGATAAAGGCGCTTTCCTTTCTCTGGCTCTCTTCTGTTTGCAAACGTTCGGTGATATCGCGGACCACAGCCACCAGGTAATCGCGGTTAAGATGGACGTATTGAATATTCACCTCGCTGGGGAAAGTGGACCCGTCTTTACGCCGATGCCTCCCCACAATGATCTTCATGCCGGTCCGGCGTATTTCCTCCAGGTTCGCCTGTACGGAAAACTTGCTGGCCTCGGGAACGATGATCTCGGGTATGCTCATGGAGAGCAGTTCCTCCCGGCTATAGCCTAGTCTCTCGCAAGCGGTCTGGTTGACGTCGAGAATTCTGCTCGTCTCCGGATCGACAATCTCAATGGCGTCCGGTGAGCGGTCGATCAAGGTCCGGAATAAATTCAACGACTCCTGGATCCTTTTGTGTTGGGTGATGTCTCGGATGTTGCACTGAATGACGTTTTTATCCCCGGCGAGATAGATATTGCATACGAACTCGACCGCAATTTTGCGTCCATCCTTTGTTTCCAGCGGCAAATCGTCATATCGGATAAAGCCCTCATTCTTGAGACGCTCCAACATGATCTGGTTGCTTTCGATATCCTTGAAAGGACTCATTTCCCCGACCGTCTTCCCGATAATCTCGTTGAAGGAAAAACCCAGCAATTGGGAAAAATAGGGGTTCACATCCACGATACGTCCTGTTTCAACATCGAGGATCAGCACGCCATCCCTCGCTGCTTCAAACAAACGGCGATAACTCAGTTCCGATGCGCGGAGCTTGTCTTCGCCCTGGGTCTTGGCCTTGAGCGAGTGTCTTAATTCGAGTTGGGAGACCACCTGCCGGCTCAAGGCTTGCAAGGCGTCCTTTTGACCACCGCTCAGCTCTCGAGGCACTTGATCGGTGACGCATAACATGCCCAGCGCATGGCCATCCGCCGTCGTAAGAGGAGCTCCGGCGTAAAATCGTATTTGAGGGCCCCCGGTGACCATCGGGTTCGAGCAAAATCGATCATCGATCCGTGCATCTTCCACCACAAAAACATCCGGCTGTAAAATGCCGTGCGCACAGAACGCGATGTCTCGCGAGGTTTCAGTCCCCGTCAACCCAACCTTGGATTTGAACCACTGCCGCTTCTCGTCCAAGAGGGTGATCAGGGCGACCGGGGTATCGCAAATATGAGACGCCAGCAGGGTTATATCATCGAACGACTGCTCGGGATCCGTGTCGAGGATATCGTAGCGGTGGAGCGCTTCAAGCCGTTCGATTTCATCAGGGGGAAGGGGGGCTATGATGGGGTACCTTTCTTCGTCCGACAACGAGGTACATCTCAGATCCCTACCTGAGGTGGCAGGCTGAGCCCTTACAGTAACCCCGCCGATCTCTATAAGCAAGCCGCTATCATCACCGTCCCTTGAGCTTGGGCCTGAATCCAGTAACCTTCAAAAAATATCGCCGTTGTCATTCACAAACGACGAGTTTTTGTAGCCGGAACCGGAAATTGCAAAACGCCGTCCAAAGAACTTTTCGCGGAAATGGAACTTGAAGTAATCACTATTGGTCTCAAGGCGTAGTCGTGACTTTGTTAGCCGTGGGCCAGACCCAGTCGCCTTCGTCATCGTCTTTGCTTTTCGGGCTGTCTTTTTTGAACGCGATCGTGCCGCCGTCGTCCTTCAGATTCCAGCCGATGGAATAGAGAAGGTATTGCCCGTCGGTGCCGAGGCGATAGTGATAGGGTTCGCCCGTCATGATGTCGTTGGGGATTTCGTCGATGTAGGCGGGAGCCACATCGGCAAGCGAGTTTGGGTAGACACCTTTCGCCAGCCGATAACGCTCGAGCGCGCAGGCAATCAGGGCTTCGTCGTTCCAGACTTGGGCATGGGCGTATCTTTGCATCATGTCCCGTTCACTTGGAGCAGCCAGACTGAACCAAAAATTCCAAGGGGCATCGGCGTCCCATTTGTCAGCCGAGTTCGTGATTTTCTCGTTTATTTGCGACTGAAGGTGTGGAAAAGCGCGATGCGCCTGTGGATCAACCGTGGCAAGTTCACTAAAATGATAGTCGGCGAACTGTCTCGTATTGGTGTCCCACCAGCCATTAGGCCAAGGGAGCCTGTATCGCAAAACCATAATCGACGAGGATGCAGTTTCAGCGTAACGCGTAATATTGATAAGTTCCGAGCGGCTCGCGTGTTTGAAGTAGGTGACGTTGGTGTTGACCTGCGCGGCCTCACTTCTTTCGGCATATTGAAAGTCGGCGAGGAAGTTTATCGGTTGATAGACATGCTCGAGTTCCACTAGTTGCGCATCCGTCCAGGCATGAAGCGCCAGTCCATCGAAGAGCGCGCCATTGGTGATGGTGGCCATTCCCAGTGCGACGAGGCCGCCCACATAGGTGGGATCGTTTTTGACGCCCGACAGTATTTGGAAATTTAGCTTAATATCGTTCAGGGCGGGATCGGATTGTCCCGTATTCAAAGACAAGAGGGCGTGAAGCGTGACGATCTGTGAAAGCTCAATTTGTCTGGTGAGCATTCCATAATTGCGAAAGATGGGATTAGAAGGGGCATAGTCTATATTCAAGCGAAAGCGCGCGCGGCTTGAGGAATCGGCAATGAGAGCGGGAAGAAATGGATAAGTGGCATTGAACTGTGCGGAGGAATCCAAGTCGGGCTTTGCGTCTTTAAATACGGTGGAATAGTTTGTGGCGACCGTTTTGCGAATGGCGTCCATGTCGGGAAGGTCTCCCTTATGCCAGTCCGGCAAATGAGGACGGGACGTGGACAATTCTTCATGGTGCATGGCCTGCAATAGGGCAATGGGTTCCATCTCGGGATTGCCGACATAATCCTTCAGTTTTCCCGGCTCCAGCTCGAAGAGCGGCAGCGCTGCGAGGTTCTGATCGTCGGGTATTGGTGGCGGAATGAATTTGGAGTAGTCGAACGTCTCACCCTTGGCTTCCCAGCGTGCCTTGGTCTTGGCCCATGCGCTTGATCCGCGCCAGTCCTCTTCGATATACAACAGAATCGCCAGCGTCACCAGCGCAGCCGCGCTCCATAGCGAGAAGCGAAAGACCTTGCGTGCCGCCGGTAACTTCATGCGCAAGGATGGTTCGTAGCGAACCCCAAGGCAAGTGCCGAGCCGAGGGGATTTCGCTCGGAGGACCGAAGAGGTACGGAGGACTGCAGTGGAGGAATTCTCACTCCATCATCCTTCGACAAGCTCAGGATGACGGTGTTTTTTTGCGAATTTCCCTTTTAGTTGTGCAGAGGTACGATGGGAGGCTGAGGGCACTCTATATAGTTTTAAAATATTTTAGGCGGAATAGTCTATATAGGAGATATAGGGCTACCGGCCTCTTTGGGATCGTGGGATGATGGGGGCATGACAAGGGTATTTGTCTCTCATGCGGGCCTGGCTTCTCTCCGGTTGGGAAGGGGAGATTTTTTTGCGGATGCGGGCGGCTGCGCTGGACCTGCTATTTATCTTATTTCTTCTATTTCTCCTAAATTTATACGAGAAATAGGCTATTTAAGGCTTGGCGGCAGGCAGGGGCTTGCGGGGCGGCAGGGAGATGCTGAGGGGCGAGGCGGGCTTCTTGCGCGCGCGGGTCATGGGGACTTTTTCGGCGGGCAGCGCGGTGGGGTCCTTGCGGATCCAGTGGAAGAGGAACTGCTGGGCGTAGCCGCGGTTGGGGCCGAAGTGGGTGTCGGCGAAGGCGCGCAGGCGCTCGTGTTTGACGCGGGGGTTGTTGTGGAAGTAGAGGCGGCGCAGGACGCGCTCGACCCAGACGTCGATGGGGAAAGCCTCGGCGCGGCCGTAGGCGAAGAGGAGGATGCAGTTGGCGACTTTCTCGCCGACGCCCTGGATGCGCATGAGCTGTTCGCGGGCGTCGGCGGTGGGGAGCTGGGCGATGCGGTCGAGGGAGACTTCGCTGGAGGCGATCTGGCGCGCCGCGACGTAAAGGTGACGCGCGCGGAAACCGAGACGGCAGGTGCGGAGCTTGGCCTCGGTGGCGAGGGAGAGTCGCGCGGCGTCGGGGAAGGAGTGGAGGCCGGCGCCGATCTCGTTGCCGAAGACGCGGCGGAGCTCGTGGTTGATCTGCTCGATCTGGACGATCTGCTTGAGCGAGGAGCAGATGAAGTTGCAGAGGGTCTCCCACGGGTCCTGGCGAAGGATGCGGAGGCCGGGAGCGAAGTCCTGCGCCTTCACGAGCCAGGGGTCGTCCGGGAAGCTGGCGGTGATGGCGTCGAAGTCCTGGTCGAGGTTGAAGTAAGCGCTGACGGCTTCGCGGTTGAGGCCGGCGCCGACCGCGCGGAGAGCGTCGCCTTGGCGCCAGACGAGGCAGGGGCGTCCATCGATCCAGCCGCGCCAATGGCCGAGCGTGGTGCGCTTCCAAGAGAAGCTCTGGCCGCTGGTGAGGGTGGCGTCGAGATCCATGCCGTGCGCCATAAGCGAGAGCGAGACTTGGGGAGCATCGGGATCGAAGGTGGAGAGGTTCATGGCTGGTCCTGCGGCTTGACGCTGTCGATGACTTTGTTGAAGAGAGGGAGTGTGGCGGCGAGAAGGGGCTCGGGTCCGGTGAAGCGCCAGTAGATGTTGCCTTGGGGGTTCTCGACGACCGCGCCGAGCAGGCCGAAGTTGGGCCGAGGTTGTGGCGGGATGCCTGGCAGGGAGATGACCTGGTTGTAGGTGCCGAAGATGACGAGCTGGGTGATCTTGAGGCCGGAGGTGGTATGGTGCTTGACCTCGGCGGCGGCAGGGTGGCCGTCCGCGTTGAACATGGTGCCGATCCACGCCTCGACGTTGTCCTTGGGCGAGCCGCCGAGATTGGGCCCAAAGTAGAAGGCGACGACTTGGCCACCTTCTCCATCGGGCTTGAGCGGAGGCACCAGCCACTGGCCACCACGGGAAGGGCTGTCCACCGGCTCGATCCGCCACTTGGCCGGGACGGTGAACTTGAGATTGCCCAAGGGGAAGCTTGGGCCGGTCAGGACCGACTCTATGGGAGTTTCTGCAGACTTGACCGGTTTGGCCGTAAGGACTTGTATATCACCGGCAAGTACCGTTAGCGCCAGAAGCCAGCTCAAAGACCATCGCATACGGACATACTATGAGCACGGGTTGCCGGATTGTCGAGTGACAGCCGCTACTGTTTGCGGACCAAGAAATTAGGCTCCCAAGCTTCGGCCTTGCGCCAAATTTTTCCGATTCGGCTCCCCAAAAGCCCAAAACACCGCCCAAAAACTCCCTCCAGCCAAGTAGGAGCGGCAATCAGCTTCTTGAAGCCTGATTTTCCCCTTGGGCGATTTTGCCTCCTAAAACGTAACAAAGTGGTGTCAAAACGCCCAAAACGCGATTAGGACTTGCGCTCGTGGCATATGTCCTGCTATTGACGCCAATCGCGACGGTGTCATTACGGTTTACAGCCTCAAATGACGACACTTTCCGACAGGAGAAAAATAACGCATAAACAATGGATTTACCTCTGAAAACGGGCCTGTTTTAGGCCGGATTTGATGCGATGGCATGGCCAATGCAAAGAATGGGAGAGTCAGCCAGGTCAGTAACCAAATTCAGAAAAAATTCCAATAACTTACGAATATGCGTAAAAATAAATTTTACATGCTGTCGTTGATCGCGATAGCGACGAGCGCGATCTCGGCAAATGCCGCCACGACATCCGTAGCCACGGTCCCGGATGGCATGATTACTTTCAGCCTGACTCACGGCAAATCAAGCTACCTGAGCCTGCCGTTGACCAGCAACTCCACGTATACCGGTGCGGTTTCGGCCGTGACCACTAATACCATCAGCGTGGATGACGCCCCGGCGCCCTTCACCACCAGCTTATCGGCCGCCACGGCGCCCTACTTCATCAAGTTCCTGAGCGGAAACGAAGCCGGCCGCGTCATGTTGGTCACCGCGAACACCTCCAGCAAGCTGACGGTCGATACGACCGACCATATTTCCGGCGCCGCAGTGGCCCTTACTGCCACCGGCTTCAATGTCCAGGCGGGTGATACCTTCGAAGTCTTCCCGGGCGACACGATCGCCTCGGTTTTCGGACATGGCACGACGCAGGACCCGCTTCTGCTGACCGGCGGCCCTGGCGTTACCACGTCGGACACTGTTTCGCTCTTTACCACGGTGGGCGCCCCAGCCGTGACCTACTACTTCAACACCACTGCGGGCTTCTGGGAACAATACGGCACTTCCGCCAACGCCAATAACACGATCATCTATCCCTACTCGGCCTTCGCGGTAGCGCGCCGTGCGACGCATCCCGACACCACGCTCGTCCTCGAAGGCCGCGTGACGCAAGTCGCCGCTGCCACTAAGATCGTCAGCAAGGGCACCGTCTACACCTCCAGCCACTACGCCACCAACATCAAGCTCTCGCAGCTCCAGTTCGGCTCCAACTGGCAGACTGGCACGAGCGTCTTGACGGCTGACACCATCAGCGTCTGGAACACGACTACCGGCCGCTTCGATACCTTCTTCCAGAAGGCTGACTCCACATGGCGCAAATACGGCGACATGGTGACCGACCAGAGCAACTACGAGATCGCCGCGGGCACGGTCACCACTATCGCCAAGCGCCAGACGGTCACCGGCGGTGACAGCTTCCTGCAATCGAGCCTTCCTTACACGCTCAACTAAAAAGCGGTTAGTTTCAGAAAGCCCGGTTCGACCGGTTCCGGCGATCCTCCGCCGGATTAGATTGGCAACGGAAATGTTGCCCGGACCCTAAAGCTGCGCTAATATGGGCCGATAAAAGTAGTCGCAGGGGAACTTGTCTTATAGGGGGCCGACGTTTGGAAAGGCCTCAAGACCACTTGATAACTCCTCTGTATTGATCATGTCTATATTTGGACAGATGCGCAAATTAAGTACATTTTTCAACCTACTTCGAGGTAACTGTTTGAATTCAGGTCTTAAAACTTGATTACAAGTTTGCAATGTTAGAAAATACGTATGAGAATTGCATGGTCGTTTTTGCACCAAATGTCGGGCAGATTGTTGCGTTTCGAGACATTTATTTGGGTAACATTTGCCTATGTGTCTTGTAACTGACTCCGTAAGCTGCTATAAAGTAGAGTGTTTAAGGTGTAATAACCCGTAACAAAAGCTAATTAATTGTAATGGTGTTTTTATGCGAGTGATCGTAAAAAATCGAATGCTGAATGCACTTTCGTCCTTCCCTCTTATCCACAAGACGAATAACCTCGCGAACTTAGGCATGGTGACTGCGTTAGGACGACGAATCCACCAAAGGAGCGAAATATGATCAGCCAACGCACATCCGGTCTGTACCATCTTGTTGTCTTAGTACAGTGCTTGCTCATCAGCGTGCTCTACTGGTCGTTGGTCACGACCTTTTACTTCTACCACACCACTTTTAGCCTCGATGGCTACCGCGTTTACGCGATTCCCTACGCGTTCGCACTCATCGGACTTTTAGCTGCAGCGGCGCTCCGTCCAGACGCATTGGCCAGCCTATTGCGTAAGGACGTTTCCGCCATCCATCGCGAATCGTTCCGGCAGATCCGTTACGTGATGGCGCTGCTTTTCATCTATTTTCTCACGGCGAATCCGCCGATCCTGGGCTCGCGTTTCGTCGTCGGTTTCTTTGCGCTAAGCTACCTCGTCCTGCTTCTCACTCACTGGCGCCTGCCAGCCATCATCACGAAGTACGCCTTCACCGGATCGCGCGTCGAGCGCACGCTCATCGTCGGTTCGCCGGAGAAGGTTTCCGAGTTGGGCCTTTACCTCGCGCACAAGGAAGAAATTGGCATCAAGACCATCGGTTTGGTCTGCGACGGCATTCCTCGCGGCACCTACGGCAAATATCGTGCGCTCGGTGAACTGTCCGACCTCAAGCCGCTGCTCAAGATGCACAACATCACGCAGGTGATTGTCGCCGAGTTCCCCGTTTTCAAGAACCAGCTTCAGTACATCACCGATATCTGCCAGGCGCAGGGCGTGCGGTTGCTGGTGGTCAACACACTCCCGTCGATGTTCGTGCACAAGGTCTCGATGTTCGCCGACGACGGCCTGAACTTCATCGGCCTGCGTGAAGAACCGATGGAGAATCCGTACCATCGCCTGCTCAAGCGCACGCTTGATCTTGCCGTGGCGATCCCAGTCGTTTTCCTCGTCCTGCCGATCACCTCGATTATCGTGGCGCTTTTCCAAGCCGTCCAATCGCCCGGCCCGCTCTTCTTCGTTCAGACTCGCGCCGGTTTGCAGAATCGCACCTTCCGTTGCTTTAAGTACCGGACGATGAAGACCGGCAACCATGACCAAAGCGTCCAAGCCAAGGTGGGCGACAACCGCATTTATCCCGCGGGCAAATGGTTCCGCAAACTGAGCATCGACGAGTTGCCGCAGTTCCTGAACGTCCTCCTTAACGACATGAGTGTGGTCGGGCCCCGTCCGCACCTAGTCGAGCACAACGATAAGTTCGCCGAGGTCACGGCCAACTATCACATCCGCGCGTTCATCAAGCCGGGTATCACCGGCATGGCCCAAATCCGCGGCTATCGTGGTGAAATCTCCTCTGAAGCGGACTTGGAAAACCGGATCAAGTCCGATCTCTACTACATCGAAAAGTGGAGCTTCAACCTCGACTTGCTGATCATCCTGCGCACGTTTCTCACGGTAGTCGCGCCCCCATCCACAGCGAGGTGAACTCAAAGTTTTTTAAAGAAAAAGGGAAGCAGACGATGTCTGCTTCCTTTTTTTGTGTCCTCACAAAAACTCCGTCATCCTGAGCTTGTCGAAGGATCAATTCGGTCTCAGTTGTAGCGGCGGTCTATGACCGTCGCAGGATAGCGAACACGTTTTTTCTCCGTCGGCGACAGTCATAGACCGTCGCTACAACTGAGCGAAAGACAAGCCGAACTGATCCTTCGACAAGCTCAGGATGACGGAATTTTAGAAACACGACCTTGCGAAAATTTCTTACAGCATTTCCACGAAAACCGGTTCGGCGTTCTCAAATTTTACAGGCTGAAATTCCACGCGCCGACTCGAATCATCGCAAGCCACGCTGCCCGTGTAGTCATTCGGCGCGGGTAGGAGATGTTGCTTCCACGAAACTGCCGCTCTTTCGTCGCGCGCATCCGCCAGCGAGCTTTCCACTTCCGGACCGAAAGAAACGGAGACCAGGCGCAAGCCCTCGGCGATCCCTTCGCCACGCGCCTTGAGATAAGATTCCTTGCGGGTCCAAACCCGGAAAAACGCGGCGAGTTTTTCCTCGGGCGAGAAGGCCTCAAACGTCGCAAGATCTTCCTCGGACAAAATGCGCTCCGCCAGTTCGACCAGATCGACCGTCGATTGGATGAACTCGAGATCGATGCCGACGCGCGCGTTGCAAGTGGCAGCGACCGCGACGAGATCGTGCGTATGGGTGATGCTGAATTGAATCGTCTCATCTACGTCGAAAACAGGTCGATTAAGATCGGCCAAGGTCAGTTCAATCGCCTTGGCCGGACGATCCAGGCAACGTCCCAACAAATTCCGCACCAGTGCCCGACCCAGCACAAATCTCGCACGGTCCTCGGCGAAACGGAATCGATCCGCACGTTCGCGTTCGCGCGCATCGAGCAACGGTTCCAAATCCGGCAGCACGTTTTCATTCAACGAAACGCGCGTCACCCAGACAACGATTACGCGATTTAATTTTTCGCGTGTCTCATTACTCATCCCGGAAAATTAAGGCAAGGGCAGGGGAGGTACAGGATAAAACGCCCTTGCTGGGCATTGCCTGTCGTGCTGCCCATGCAACGGATTTCCATGCAGTTCAGCCATTTGGGAATAGGGGTTGCTTACCATTGAGGCTCAATTACCATCCCCTCGCGCCGATAGCGAGGAGAGCGCCTTTCCATCCTGCATTCATGAAAATTCTCGTCTGGGGCATCAACTATTCGCCCGAAGTCTCCGGCATCGCGCCCTTCAACACGGCGTTATGCGAGTACCTCGCGGGTCGGAAGCACGAGGTGACGATGCTGACGACGTTCTCGTATTATCCACAGTGGAAAAAGCGTGCCGAAGACGCGGGCCAGTTGCGTCGTGTGGAAACGATCAATGGAGTGAAGGTCGTCCGCGTCTGGCATTACGTTCCGCAAAAACTGAGCTCGCTCAAGCGCATTATTCATGAGGCGACTTTCCTGGGGCTTTCGTTTCTTAACGCGATCTTCATGGAAAAGCACGACGTTGCGGTGGTGGTCTCGCCGCCACTGGGACTCGGATTTTTCGCGTGGCTCTTTTCCGCGCTCAAGGGCACGCCGTATGTCTTCCACGTGCAGGACTTGCAACCCGATGCGGCCATGTCGCTCGGCATGTTGAAGCCGAGCCGCTTCACGCAGGCCCTCTACAAGCTCGAGGCGCTCGCCTATGCGAAGGCTGCGCGCGTCAGCGGCATCTGCAACGGCATGATCCGCGCGTACCAGCGCAAGAACGTGCCGCAGGAAAAAATCATGATGTTCCCCAACGGGGTGGCCAAGCCCGGCGCCGATTATTTTCCCGCGGCTGGCGCGTTCCGGAAACGCAACGGCATTCCGGACGGCAACTGTCTTGCAACCTACTCGGGCAACATTGGTGCGAAGCAGGGGCTCGATATACTCTTCGCTGTTGCGGAGAAAATAACGGGCGAGTCGATCACGATCGTCATTTGCGGCGATGGCGCTCGCCGCGCCGAAATGGAGAAGCAGGTGGCCGAAAGAAAACTGAAAAATCTGCTTCTTATGCCTTTGCAGGACGAGCTAGCTTACCGCGAAATGCAGGTGGACACCTCGATCAGCCTCATCACGCAGCAGAAGGGAACGGGCCAGTTCTTTTTCCCCAGCAAGATGCTTTCGGCGATGGTTTTCAGCAAACCGATCCTTGCCGTGGGCGACGAAGACAGCGAGCTGTCCCACGCCGTACGCGATGCAAAGTGCGGCTGCGTGGTCGAGCCGGGCGATATCGACGGCCTTGCGGACGCGCTCCGAAAAATGAGTTCGCCCGAGCAGCAGCGGACCATGGGTGACAACGGCAACCAATGGGTTTCGCAATACGCTTTTGATGTCGTGCATGAAAATTTCGAGAGCCAACTAATCAAACTGGCGGGTGGCGCATGAGCGACAAGGTCCCGGTCAGCATCCTCATCCCGATCAAGAACGAGGCATCCAATCTGCCGCGTTGTTTCCGTTCTGTGGCGTGGGCCGACGAGATTTTCGTGGTCGATTCCAAGAGCACTGATGGTTCGATCAAGATGTCCGAGGAAGCCGGCGCGAAAGTCGTGCAGTTCGATTTCAACGGCACCTGGCCGAAGAAGAAAAATTGGGCACTGGAGAATCTGCCATTCAAGCATTCGTGGGTCTTCATCCTGGATGCCGACGAGGAAATGACGCCCGATGCCGAGGAGGAATTTCGCCGCATCTGTTCTGATCCCAATCCGACAACGGTCGGCTACTGGATCAATCGCCGCTTTTTTTTTATGGGCAAATGGCTGAAGCACGCCTACTACCCGAACTGGAATTTGCGTCTCTTCCTCCATAAACTTGGCCGTTACGAGAAGCTGACTTCCGTCGAGACGGCCAGCGGCGATAACGAAGTGCACGAGCACGTTGTGGTCAACGGGACGGTCGGACATCTCAAGACCGAGATGAACCACTACGCGTTTCCCGACATCGGCGTATTTGTCGAGAAGCACAACCGCTACTCCAACTGGGAAGCGCGCGTGGCGCTCGATTCGCATTTGCACGCGAGTGAGAGTTCGCTGCAGAGCAAGGAAGTAGGCTTGCGCCGTAAGCTCAAGGCTCTTTCGCATAAGTTGCCGTTTCGGCCGACGCTTAGATTCCTCTACGTCTATCTTTATCAAAAGGGATTCCTTGACGGCGCGGAAGGTTACTACTTCGCGAAGCTGCACGGTTTCTATGAATTCCTTTGCGTGGCCAAGACGGTGGAACTGAAGAAGGCCGCGAAGTCCGGATCGAAGCCGTAGTCTTGAGCTCATGCAAAAGGCATGAGTTTTCCAACATAACTTTGTTTGGAACAGGGGAAAAATGTAGCCGCTATCCTGCCTCCCGCGAGCAGATACACCCTAGCCTTCAGTTCTTCACCATCCTTAATTTGTGGGCGGTAATTACGTCCATAAGTCTTTCATGAAAAATTTGTTATGATGTTCTATCATCTCGCCGATAAAATGACTGGAAATCAAAGCTTTTGGGACAAGGGGGTGGAAATGTCTGCGATCTGGTACGCAACCTTGTTCCTTGTCGCAACACTCTTTCCCTGAACTAGAAGCGCAATATAAAGGTCTGCGTTGAAGCTGAAATTAGTCCTGAATTTAAAGAAATTTAGTATGGTGTTTATCTATCTCGGAATAGCTTTTGATTTGGGCCGACAGCCGATATGATTTGGGGCGACATCTTTACTCGTAAACATGACAACTTTGCCTTCTAAAAACCAACTGTCTGCCTATTTGGAAGCGGAAGGTTTCACGGCGGTAATGAATTCGCCGGACGACCATCGATTCGTCGATGCGTTGCGAACGATTTTACATAAAAGCGATCCATCTCTTTACGACGACGAACGCCTCGCGCATTTCTGGAAAGAAAAAATTTCCCACGGCGTACTGACATCCTGGCCAGCGGCATTGAAGCCGTCAGAAATGAAGACGCCCACTTTGCAGTCGGTCCCCGTTCTGGATCAATTCGATATGAATGCCGTGATCGGTGCATCGTTTGAGCCGATCGATTTTTGGACGGCCATTTGGGCGCTTCTGCTCGCACGTTATGTCGGAGAAAGCGTCGTCACCTTTGGCGCGCCCCAGCTTTACACGCTTCCTCGTCCGGATGGTCTTTTGCTGAACCTTGCCACGACATTGCCCCTCAGCGTTTCGTACGACGCCAAACAATCTTTCCGGGAATGGATGTCGGTAGTCCGACACGCCCGCGCGGAGTTGCATTCCGCCGGACCGGTCGCGTGGGAATCCCTCGTGGAATGGAGCGCGCTGTCGCCAGCCACTTCGCTGGTCGAGAGCCTGGTCATTGGAGAAACTTCCCCAGATACAGTCGCATTGCCCAAAGCATCCGTTCCCGTTACCCTCCGTCTCGGAGCGCACAGCGCCCCGCAAGTGGAGTGGGACAGCGCCCGTTTCGATGACGTGGCTGCGCACCGGCTTGCCGGTCATCTCGCCATCATCGCAAAGACCGTTCTCAAGAATCCTGACCAGCCTTGCGGACAAATTGCGCTCCTCACTCCAGGCGAAAGGCAGCAAATTGTCATAAATTGGAACAGCGTCCGCGCACCCTACTCTTCCAACCACGCCATCCACGAATTAATCGAGGACCACGCCCGGCAGACGCCCAACGCCATCGCGGTGTCATGCGAAGGTCAGACTCTGACCTACGGCGAACTCAACGAACGCGCCGACGCCATTGCACGGCGCCTCGTTGCCCACGGCGTGAAGCCCGACATGCTCGTGCCCATCTGCGTGTCGCGTTCTGTCGATATGATCGTCGGACTGCTCGCGGTGCTCAAGGCCGGCGGCGCCTACGTTCCGCTCGATCCGAATTATCCCGTGGACCGGCTTGCTTTCGTCTTGGAAGAAGTGGCCTCACCATTCCTTGTCACGGAAAAGGCGCTCGTCGGCAAGCTGCCAGCCGGCAATGCCACGGTCGAACTCGTCGATGCCGAACTCGGCGCGGTATCGTCGCAGGCGTTGCCCAAGGTCGCGGGAGAAAATCTCGCCTACGTCATCTACACCAGCGGCTCGACCGGCAAGCCCAAGGGCGTGCTCATCTCGCATCGCAATCTCGCCAGTTCGACTGCATCGCGCGTTGCCTATTACGGCCCGTGTCACACAAATTTCCTCCTACTCTCTTCATACGCTTTTGATAGTTCCGTCGCGGGGATTTTCTGGATGCTAACGACCGGCGGCACGCTCACGCTTGTGCCCGAGGAAGCGCAGCAGGACCTGACGCGGATCGATCACCTCGTCACGCGAGAGAACATCACCACGATGCTCTGCCTGCCGTCGCTCTATCTCCTGCTGCTCGAGCGCTGGCTCGACGCCGTGCCTTCAGCTTTGCGTTGCGTCATCGTTGCCGGTGAAGCGTGCCCCCCGAAGCTCGTTGCGCAGCATCGGCAGCAATTACCGCAGACTGTGCTCTACAACGAATACGGCCCGACCGAGGGCACCGTCTGGAGCAACGTCCATCGCTGCGATAAATCCCTTGGCACCATGAGCGTCCCCATCGGCCGCGCCATTCCCAATGCGCACGTCTATCTCCTCGACTCCAATTTCCAGCCCGTGCCGATCGGCGTTGCGGGCGAAATCTGCATCGGCGGCGACGGCATCTCGCGCGGATATCTGGGCCGTCCCGACCTGACTGCCTCGCGGTTCATCGCCAATCCTTTCATCCCCGACGAACGCCTTTATCTCACCGGCGATTATGGCCGCTTCCTGCCTGATGGCGCGGTGGAATTCCTCGGTCGTCGCGACCAGCAAGTCAAGGTCCGTGGCTTCCGCATCGAGCTGGGCGAGATCGAATCGGTGCTGGCTCAGGCGCCCGGCATTAAGGAATGCGTCGTCATCGTTCGCGAGGATCAGCCGGGAGATCAGCGCCTCGTTGCCTATGTGACGCTGCCGCAGGACGCGCCCTTTTCCGTTTCCGATCTCCGCCATTTCGTGCGGATGCGTTTGCCTGAGTACATGGTTCCGATGGCGGTCATGCGCCTCGACGATTTCGCGCGCACGGCCACCGGTAAGATCGACCGAAAAGTCCTGCCTGTTCCCGACGCCACTTCCACCGCCAGCAGCGCGCCATTCCTTGCTCCCGGGAGCGCCCTGGAGCAACAGCTTGCCGACATCTGGAAGAATGAACTCAAGCTTGCAACGGTCGGCGTGGACGACAACTTCTTCGACATTGGTGGCCATTCGCTCGCGCTCGTCCGCGTTCATCAGGCGCTGCAGAAGGCGCTCGCGCGCGAAATCCCAATCACCGAACTTTTCCAATATCCCACCATCCGCAGCCTCGCCGCTCAACTCGGCGACAAGCGCAACGAGCGGAGCTTGGCCGAGAAAAGCCAGTCGCGCGCCCAGATGCAACGCGCCGCCCTCGCACGCAACCGCCGTCCGCAACCTCTCACGCGATGATCCCCGACACGACGCAACTCTCGGACGGGATTGCCGTGATCGGCATGGCGGGACGTTTCCCCGGCGCGCCGAATCTCGACGCCTACTGGCAAAATCTGCGCAGCGGCGTCGAGTCGATCACCCATTTCTCTGAGCACGAACTCGATGTGCCGAAGTCGATTTCCGAGAATCCGCAATACGTGAAGGCGAGAGGGATCATGGACGGCGTCGACCTTTTCGATGCCGATTTCTTCGGCCTGAATCCGCGCGAGGCCGAGTACACGGATCCGCAACACCGTCTCCTGCTCGAGGCGGCGTGGACTGCGCTCGAAAACGCTGGCTGCGACACGGAACGTTTCCCTGGCAGCATCGGCGTCTTTGCCGGGTGCAGTCTCAACAGCTATCTGCTCCACAATCTAAGTTCCAACCCGGAGTTCCTCGCCGAATTCATCTCGTCGCAGCAGATGGGCGCGCATCCCTCGCTGCTGGGCAACGACAAGGATTTTCTCGCCACGCGCATTTCCTACAAGCTCAACCTGCGGGGCCCAAGTGTCGCGGTGCAGTCAGCCTGCTCCACATCGCTTGTTGCCGTGGTTCAGGCTTGCCAGAACCTGCTTAATTTCCAATGCGATGTCGCGCTGGCTGGCGGCGTCTCCGTCACATTCCCGCAGAAGCGTGGCTACATTTACGAGGAAGGCAGCATCGTTTCCAGCGATGGGCGTTGCCGTCCTTTTGATGCGGCGGCGGGCGGCACTATTTTCGGTGACGGCGTGGGCCTTGTTGTC
>Ga0206916_1016_pt1 | contig 32932 bp, 31 predicted proteins | sample Alteio_BWOrgHeat_71_FD_152957 | JGI IMG/M metagenome (GOLD analysis project Ga0206916, IMG submission 152957) | Enriched cells from forest soil in Barre Woods Harvard Forest LTER site, Petersham, Massachusetts, United States -... | ecosystem: Environmental > Terrestrial > Soil > Temperate forest >... | reverse complement strand
ATCATTTCATGGCTGTAGGGAATGCGCAGTTGACGCAGATAACGTGCAAAAGCACGCAATACCAGAACTTCGCGCCACGCCATACCGCCGCGGAGTGTCAGGGCGTTGAAGGCGTCATTTTCGGCTTCGCCAGTCCAGACCTTCAGAAATGCTTCTTCGAAAGCCGGTTTGATGTGGTGGAAATCGACGATTGGCGCATGGGCTGGCCGTCCGACAAATTCCTGAATGAAGATGGATTTACCGCTGTCCTTGGGACGGATTTCATAAGGTCCGTTCACATAGGCAACCTTCAGCCCCATATTTTCAATCAGAGGCAGAACATCGGAAAGCACAATCGGTTTTTCGGTCTGGAATAATTTCAGACGTTGCAGGCCGTTTTCCGTGGAAGCGGACAAATCTACAATCAGACGGTCAGCAGTCAGATTCTTGGCGCGTTCCAGATTGTGGATATCCTGTGTCGCCATTTTGGGCTGAACAACATCGCGGTAGGCTATGGGGAAAGCGTCGCCGTAACGGCGCAACAGTGCCAGAGCGTTCGCCTCGCCATACTCATTGGCCAAATGAGTGCGTAAGCGGTCAGCCCAACCACGGCACAGCTCGCGCAAATCGGCTTCAAGCTTAGACATATCGGGGTGCGGCGAACTGGCAGTCAGGTGAATAGTAATAAAGGCCCGTGCCAAGGCGCTGTCATCAATGCGGACGTTCCAGTCTTCAGCCTTGCCTGCGAAAGCGTTTTCCAGAAAGGCTTGCAGCCGGATGCGCAGGACGGAGTCATAACGGTCGCGCGGAACATAAAGCAGGCAGGTGACATAGCGCTCGAATGGATCGCGGCGGGCAAAAAGCGCTACGCGCGCGCGGTCCTGAAGCTGCAGAATGCCGAGGCTGTTGCTGAGCAATTCTTCTTCGCTGATCTGGAACAGCTCATCATGAGGATAAGTATTCAGAATGTGAACCAGCGCCTTGCCATCATGGCTGCTGGGATTAAAGCCAGCGCGTTTCTGCACATGGGCGATCTTGCGGCGGAGGAAAGGCACGTCGCGCGGATTTTGCGAGTAGGATTTCGAGGTAAACAGTCCAACGAAAAGACGCTCGCCGATCAGTTCACCCTCGCTGTTAAAACGGCGGATGAAAATCGCGTCCATCGGCACGGTGCGATGCACGCGTGACAGCTGGTTGGTCTTGGTGATAACCAGCAAATGATGCTGCTGGACATAGCGTTGCAGGGTCGGTTTTTGCTGAGCATTCATGTCGCGCAAGCCGCCGAACATGCGCGCTTCAGAGTCACGTAGAACGCCGAGACCGCTGCTTTTATCGATCTTGATGCTGGTCAGCCTGCCTTCAGTCTGTACCAGATCAATGTCGCGGTAACCGAGATAGGTGAAGTTATTGTCATCCATCCAGCGCAGGAATTCGCGCGCTTCTTCGGTATGTTCGCTGGCGGATTCCTGATGTTTGGATGCCGTCGCCTGTGCCATGGATTCCGTCAGGCGTTGGCGCATTTTCGGCCAGTCTTGCACGGCGGCGCGGACATCGGCCAGCACAACACGCAGTTCTACTTCTATTTCTTTTTGCAAAGTGGCATCAAGGCAATGATCGATCTGAACATGCATGAAGGATTCGGGCAGGCGCTGACCTTCGGTGGCGGCGCCGTTCTTGTCCTTGGCGATATCGTTCAGTTTGCCTTGGGCATTGCGGCTCACCTGCAAAACAGGATGAATGACCAGATGTACGGTCAGGCCGCGACGCTGCAAAGCGCCGACAACGGAATCAACAAGAAAGGGCATGTCGTCGTTGATGATTTCAATGACAGTGTGATCGACAGTCCACCCATCACCGGCTGGCGAGGGGTTAAAGATCCGCATTTTCAGAATGCCGGGTTTGCGGTCCTGCGCCAGATGCCAGACGGAAGCGGCGATACAGTCGCGATCGGATGCCGAAAATAGCGCGAGATCAGCCGCCAGAACATTGGCGTAAAAGAGTTTTGTAAAATCGCCGGGTGCCGGGGTGTAATTGCAAACCGGCTTTACATTAGCGCCAGATTTGGCGACGGCTTTCTTTCCGGCAGTGGGGGCACTCTTTTTGCGAACTGAACTTTGTGCCATAACGACGCACTCCTTATAAACCGGATTATAGTTAAGTGGATTAGCGGGTTGCGAAAGCGCCCGCCCAACAGTGCGCGCAAGTTAACCCTGCAACATCCTTAGGTCAATAAAAGCATAGTACTTGCCAAAAACGGGTTGCTGCAGGTGCGAAGGCTTGAATCGACGGCAGCTAGGTGCTGAGGTTTTAGAGCCAACAATATCAAATAATAAGGCTGAAGATATCGGTGTATCTACATCACTTTATTGTTATAAATAAGGGGCTATATATTGCATGTCGAAATTAATGAGCCCTCAGTGTCTGATTTTCATAAAGAAACTTATAGAAAAGCTGAAGATATTATTCTCGGAAGAAGCGAGGACTATTATTTTTTTGCAGGTATGTTTCTGTCAAAAATAGGAGAGAAGCGTGATCCCGCTGTCGAGGCGGCAGTTAGGCAAAGATGCTCAAGCCATCACCAAACAGTTTCCTGATTTGGTGCGGATTAAGCCAAGCCCTGTCACTGAACTCTTAAAACGTATCAAAATAGGAAAACCCAGCCGTATTTCTTGGCACCCCCTACGTCATGCGCGGCGTATTTTTACTATGACCGGACGCGGTGTAACACGCCGCCATCATCAACCGAACTTTTATGTGAGCAGAGGTGGCTTGCGAACGAAACTAGAAGGAAATTCACAAGGGAAGTTACAAGGAAGTTTGACCGCATTTGTAAGGCTGCTTACGATTATTGCCCGCATTCGCATCGGCAAAGACAATAAGCGACCTTACTTTCCTCTCATACGACAAAGAAAAAGTAAGATATTTCTGAATGAGATGATGAAGCTCAATCCGAACCGCGCTGAGATCGAACGTGCAGAATTGCTACGCTGGGCGTTCGAGAATGGGCGGGAGGATATTCTGGTGCAGTTTGGTTTTTATTTAGGTTTGGATGATCCGCAGCTTTAATGTTTATTGCTTGCTTAAGCCTGTTTTTGCCGCGCTACGTGCAACTCTGTTACAGACAGGAAGTTTTGGCGGATTCGTAACAAGTGTTTATTTACCATCAACTAATCGCTTGCCATCAAGAGCCTGTAAGAATGTAACAATAGCCGCGCCATAAACTAAATAGGTGAAGGTAGCAAGTTCTGTGTTTATCAGTAAAACAGACGCAAGCCTAAGTAATGGATTTCCGAGAATTTTCATATATATATGTTGAGTCGATTGGTCTCTCAACTGATTTCCAACAACGCTGCGATTTGTATCAGAAGCAGCTGTACAACCAGACTTATCAATAACTGCATTGGCTAACTCTGGATTAATCTCGCGTAATTCTTCTCTAACCTGATTTGTATGCCTCTTTGTGGTAATGCCAACAAATATCGAAGGCATGATGGTTGAGATGGCAATTAAAGGCCAATCGACCGAATGAAGAATTGCCGTGCGTGCACATGTGAAAACAGCTGCAAGTCCAAATATTGCAGCCACACCACCAATAGTGCGATGTGAAGTAACTGCTTGAGCCGCGCCGCGCCAAATACCTGCGGGAAAGCGTTGGGTAAAATAATAAGGCGACCCATCAAGATTAATGAGATCACGCCCTTGTTTTTTCTGCAGCCATGGCAAATGGAATTTGAAGTCTTGTTTCGGCATTTTTACATTTAAAATAAATGGTTATCTTAATATAGAACCAATAGACATGCGTTTTAGTTGCGTCAAATGTATAAGCCTTATGAAACCATTTTAACCGTAACTATCCTTGCTGGACTAGCGCAACCGTTCAGTAAAAACCGTGTCTTAAGGATTTTCTCAGAGAAGAAGGCCTATTCGTTTTGCTTCGTGGCATTACAAAGTATTCGGGGGTCTCGCAAGGCTCATCAAGTTGTCCCCAAGCTTCTTCTATCTGGGCTTGCTTTGTTGATGGCGCTATGGCGTTGGAAGGTTTTACAGCTTCCCATGCAGCATCACGCCGCGCTTTGTCATCATCTGTTGTCGTCATATAGGGACCTCAATATAGAATCGAATTTATTCACATAGCTAACTGCAAGATTTTACTTTCGTCAATAGCTAGCAAGTTCGATTTGAAGTCATGGTTAACTCCAGAAATGTTTACAGAAATTACAAGCCGCAAGGTTTGTGATGCCGCGCTCGCATGAGGCTAGCGCGGTTTTTTTATGTCTAAAAACAAGGAGAAATAGTATGGCAAATGCAAAGGTTAAACTCGGAAAGTTGTTTAAAGACGAAATGGGTGCCCTTCACGGCAGGTTGACTATCCTTGGCTTAGGTTCAACGAATATTATCTCAGAACAAGCAAAAACCTTTGACGGAGCGCCTTATCTCAAACTGATAGCCGATCCGTTAGGCGATGCTTATGAAATAGGTGCGGCATTTCCTAAGAAGAAAGACGGTATGGATTATTACTCCGTCAATCTGGACTCGCCAATCTTGCCAGCTCCCATTAACGCAGCCCTTTTCCCCGATAAGAATAATCCTGATACGTTCAATTTGATATGGACACGGCCAGAGCCAAAGGCGGTACCCGCTCCTAGTGCAACGGGCGAAATCGCATTGGCAAATAATCAGGAGGGGCCTTCGCAAAAGCGGGGGATATTCCGTAAGCCAGCTCCAGCTGCAACTCTCTAGGAAGTTTTAATGCAATGCGCCCTGCAAGGTTAACGCCTTGCAGGGTTTTTTATGGGGAGAATTTAATGAGCCATCATTTTTGTAGCCTTGCTTCATTCAAAGCCATATTGCCATTCATTGATTGGAGGATAAATCACCGCTCCGGCGATCCTTTGGAGCTCGCCAATGACTGCCGCTCGATTAATTACATTGCCGATTGTTATGTGGTTCTGCCACTAACTGACAGGACAGAAGCTAGTAAATTACTACGCAAATATTTACCAAAAGACTGGTGCGGCTGGCCACAAGTAGTAGCTGCCGCGACCAAGCGCCGCGATGCTTTTGGTAACGCGATTATCCTAGGCGTTCTGTCCGATAATGCCCAAGCTGATAATTACGCAGGTCACTATTTTTATGACTACAGCGAAAATGGGAGTGACTTCTTCAGACACCGAAGAAGTTTCAAGCTGCTTCAGTCACCATGTTCAAAGGCAGAGATCGAGAAGTTTAGGGAAAGCCGTAAGGCGGGTTTTATTTGGCTGAAATAATAAGCCGATATCTATAAGGAGGCATATTATGAGTAACGACGCTCATTTAAGCGTGTATGACCGCGTGACTAACGAGATCATTGCCGACCTCGAACAAGGTGTCCGGCCTTGGAGACTGCCTTGGATTACCGACCTAAAATCGTTTTAACTGCACCACGCGCAACTTTTTTACGAACAGGCAACTTTGGAGGATTCGTAACCAGCGTATATTTTCCAGTTAACAACTGTTTACCATCGAATGCTTGCGATACCGCGGCAACAGCACTTCCAAAGATCAAAAAAGGCGCAGTGTAGATTGTGAGCGGTAGGCAGATGGCAACTAAGGTACGTAAGATTGGATTGGCGATAATCTTCATGGCTAGATGCTGAGCCGTCTGACCACGTATCAATCCCCCAACGACGATGCTCTTTGAATTGTCAGAAGCTGCTATATAACCCGACTTATCTATCACTGCATCAGCTAGTTCTGGATAGAATTCACATATCAATTTCTTGGTATAATTGGCGTGTCGCTTCACATTAATACCGATAAATATCGAAGCTACGGCAAAAGAAATTGTTAGACTCTCCCAATGTATGGGATGAAAATGTGCATTAACACAAGTCACCGTTGCTGCAATTCCAAAAACTGCAGCAACGCCTTTGACTGTTCTATGGGATGTTGCTGCTTGAGCAGCGTTGCGCCAGATGCCTTCACGAAAGCGTTGTGTAAAATAATAGGGTGAGCCATCTAAATTCATTAGATCGCGCCCGGTTTTTGTCTGCGTCCATGGCAGGTTGAATTTAAAATCTTGCTTTGACATTTTATTTTGAAAATCAATGGTTTCTATATGTAAACCAATAAACACCCGTTTTACTTGCGTCAAGCCATGAATAAATCACATAGAAACCATTTTAACCATGTTTTCTATTATATATTTTCGTACCTATGCGATATTTTGTCGCATCAATAAGAATAGATAAATAAGTTAAAACGGTCATGATAAATTTTGATGCCGAACACATGCATGATGCGGCAAGGCAAGTGCTTTCGCGCATTGATGTCATCCGAATGCTTTGCACTCGCTCAATGGATCGAGTTGCCCGAGACCGAGAAATAGCATCTTACTTTAACGAGCCTTTACTAGATCAGGCTCTCGCTTTTAATGAGCGTCAAGATTGGTGTGAGAAAGTTAATTGTTATGGTTACGCTGTAGGAACAATCCGGGATTGGGAAGCTACGTCTGATAATGGATGGTTTCTCATGTGGGGTGAGCTATCGCGAGGTTTCTGCACAAAAGAATTTGTTAGAGCCTTACCTGATAAACATCGATACAAATATTTATTATTAGCCGATGGGCCAATTCCTGTTCGCATCAAGGAAGCCGATACATTACCAGCTGAACGGCGTATTATCGCTGCCTGTGATGAGCATTTCTTTATGCGCGTTAAACCCGGTTTATGGGTGCATAAAGCTGGTAAAAATCCTGTTGCTTTGGGATTTGGATCACAACCAATCATCACCAATATTTATAAAGCTGTTGGCGAACATATAGAAAGCTTCCATGAAGCGAACCAAGTATGGGGATATTTCGAAGTTCCCTCTGACCGCCTATCCTTAGGCGCAACCCAAGCTCCTATCTATTGTGAAGCTGCTATTTCAGCTTTTTATGAAATGATTGGAGAACGGATTGTAACAGACAGCCGCCCCTTTGTGCGAACCGCTGCAAAAGAAATGAAAGCGCTTGGCGTATCCGAAGATCCAGACATTGAGTCGATCTTTTCGATAAGAAAACATATTATGGATGCAACGGGCCTTAGGCGAGACCTAATAAACTTCCGGCGTGCATCTAGAAAATTTCCAACTTCGGAATGTGATTAAAGCACATCTAAAACTTCAACAATTCTGGAATGCGGTTATACGCAATCTTGCTCGTCATAGCGGGCATGGAGGTGCCGTAGTGATTGTGCCGCGCCCGAATTTTTCATTCAGCGCGTTAATCGCTTTTGTCAGATTGGCGGATTTGGGTAGATCGGAAGCTTAAGAGCCAAGGTCCTTTGACAGGGATTTAAGCACTACCGTATAGGGGCGGGCGCATACGGAAGATACATGGTCATCTTCCCAATTCTGATGCCGCTGAACATCTCGTGCCACATAATGGAATGTTAGAGTAGCGTCGCTACCATCTATACCTGCGGTGAAAACAGGCAAACTAGAAATTTGTACTTGGGCTAAACGGTTATGTTTAGGAAAAAGATGAAGGATATCATCCTGAACATACGGTACATCTTTGAAAGAATTGACTATGCAGTTTTTATCAATTTGATGACCAATAGAATTTTTGGATTGCCATCGGACGTCATTGTAATCCGTCTCCCAGTCATGGAGAATCACAAACCCACCTAAACTGGCAACAATGGTGCCGGCATAGCCAAAAATCGCCAACACATCTTTTATTATATCTTTAGATGAAGATTTATCCATAGCTTGCTCCCATTAAAATTATGGGGGAAAGGCTACATTTGCTCTTTGAAAGGCGCAAGCCGAATTTATGGTTAATGCGCAACTGCCAGAACCACCGCATTATTGACTGGCGGCACATAAGTGACGAGCGTGCCTGCACCGGCGTCAGTGGCTTGGAGAAGCCTGCGGCCATGTATTGTCCAAATAGCTGGATGCTGGCGCTATGTGTGCCGTCGGAGACGGAGAGCGTGCCGACCTTCTGCCAGATCTCACCAACAGAACTAGCCACGCATGGAACGGTAAGGAAATCGTACGGGTGAAATTAAGTTAGAAAAGACTTGAGCTGGCTTTCTTTATTTGATGAAAAATCCTTGTAAATAAAGGGTTAGCAAGAGCTTTTTCATATTCTTTTTAAGAGGTTCTGTGGTACAATATTTGGTGTGGCAATGTGGGGTATTAAGCATGACCGACATCGAAATTTTGAAGAACCGACGCGCTTTTGAACATGCGCTCGCGCAGCAAATGCTCGAAGGTCTGGTCGTGCCGCCGGAGGCGCTTGCTGATCTGCAACGCGTTACGCGCGGCGAAATCACTACCGCCGAAGCGCTAGCCGCCGCCCATGCCCGCTTCCATCATGACCAAATATTCTAACAGCGATCATTACACCGATCCCAAGACAGGTATTCTGACAAACCTTCTGGAAGACCTCAAAAAAGACCCAAAGCTAAACCCCTTGATCCGCCGATAATCGTGTAGCAACTCTCTAATTTTTGTTTAATCAAAATTTGTATTGCGCCATTTGAGAAGCGCCCGGTCAGTACAGATGGTTGATAGCTTGTTGCCATCAACCGTCTGTGATCCGATCTAACGATGCCAGCTTGCGGCAATCGCATTTTGTAGTGCGGTGTCGGTCGGCATAGCTGTTCCCGCCGTGGTCGGATTAAACCCACTGTGGCTTGAAGAGTAAGTAGCCATGGCACTAAGAAGCTGGACAACACCGCTATCCAGTTTTAATCCGTCACCCTTGGTCTGAATGTTGCTGACTTGCGAACTTGCGTTGGTAAACCAGCCAGAAATGGTGATCTTATTGGTGGTTCCGATCTGATCGATCTCCAGATTGTTACCAACTTGCTTAAGCCACAGATTTTCATCCGTAATGCCGGGACTGAATTGTAACGATCCTTTGGCGCTACCCGTCGTTGTACCGGCATTGTTGAGTGTTTGCGTACCAAATCCACTGCCGTAAACGTAAGTATTGGCAGCATTACCGGTATTGGTGATGGCGTCACCAGTGCTTGCGAAGATTGTATCACCACTTCCTGTAATAGAAGCTGTCACGCCTGTTGCCAGACCTAACAAACTGTTTGATGCGGCATAGGTTGTCGTTGAATTGAGCGCTGTCGATACTACTGAACCATTTCCTTCTACAGCGTAGGAGCCGATCACCTGGCCGGAAGCGTTGGTATTGGTAATGATGATACTGTTAACCTTCAGCACAAAACCGGGATCGATATATCCCATGTTGGTTTGTGTATTTGTACCGTTTGCGGCCACCATATTGAGTGTTGCAATACCAGTCTGCGGGTTCCAGTTCACATACTCACTAGTGCCTGCACCGGCAGCCGATACCAAAGTGAAATTATACCCAACTCCATTTGGGGTGATAACGGTTGTCGATGCCGGATCAAGACTGATGGTGTCTTGGCCGACGCTAAAGTTATAATTTGAACCGTTCGCTGGAAGCACAAGCGTGCTGCCCGACGATACTAAGGTCAAATTGCCGGAACCGTCATAGGAAATGCTCGGATTAGGCAGAACATAAGTCAATGTTCGACCATTAATTGTCGAAGCAATCTGGCTTGCCTGCACATCAAGCGTCTGCGTCAACTGATTGCCTGATAGATTGTTGATGGTAACGAGCGGATTCCCAGAACTGTCCGAAGAGACTTTAAACACGTTACCTGCGGCAACAGTAACTGTGTGGTTGTTGGCTGTAGCAACATAGCCCGAACCATCGGCATTGACCTGACGATTAGCCAATATGGCTCCCGTAGCAGGTACGTAATAGCTGGTATATTGCGAGCCATCGTGATTATCCCAGCGCACCGACGTTGTTTGACCGGCGGCGTTGATAGATGTAACGGTCTCATTCACGGTGGCGGTATTGTTATGGAAGATGTTTAACTGACTACCGTCCAAATAGATCTCATTAGAAACGATTGCGGATCCGGTCGAGCTAGTTATAGAAAGGATGTTGCCAGAGATGGTCAAAACATTGCCCGGATTGATCTGACCAATCGAGGTCGTGATTGCTGTTCCTCCGGCAGTTGGCGTTAAAATCAGATTTGCCATACCGTTGGCAGGATTCCAGCTGATCGTCTCGTTATAGCCCGTCACCGACGAAGTTACGCCGAACATATAAACGCCGCTTACCGATGACAATGTTTGCAAGGCGTTTTGCGGGAATGACAGACTATCCTGACCAACCTTGAAGAGTGCATTCGAGCCATTGGCCGGAATGAGGATAGTGCTGCCCCCACCGGTGATGGTGGTATTGCCGGAAGCATCGATTGAGGCTCCTGCGCTCGCCAATGTGTAGGTTAAAGCATTGCCATTGACCGTTGAGACGATCTTTCCGCTCGATAGATCAAGAGTTTCAGTGATGCCGGACTGCGTCTTGATGGTCAGAATGGTATCACCAGCAGTGCCTATCGAAACACTTGCTATATTATGGGTAGCAAAGTTGATCGTCTGGTTATTATTGGTCGCCACATAACCTGATCCATCAGCATTTAGGGAGAAGTTAGCGATCACTGCCTGATTAGCCGGGTTAGTAAAGCTGGTGTAGGAAGTACCGTCAGTATGATCCCAACGGATCGAAGTCTGTTGGCCGGAGTTGTTGAGGGCCGTGATCGTGTCCTTAATAGTGCCAGTATAGGCATAGACCGTGCCAGTCTGGCTGCCATCGGGATTGATCGTGGTTGATTGCAGCAACTGAGCTGATGCATTAGTGTTACTGATAGTTGCGCCAGACACCATAAAGACGGTACCGGGATTGACCTGACCCAATGATGTTGTGACAGGTGATTTGCCACTCGCTGTCAGGACAAGGTTAGCCATACCTGTTGTCGGATTCCAAGTAACACTTTCCGTATAGGCGCTGGATGGTGTCGTGATGTTGAATGTAAATATACCGCCCGAGCTTGTGGAGGACAGTAAAACGTTCGGCTTGAATGTCAGCTGGTCACTGCCATAGACAAAGACCGTCGTGCCGTCCGATGCAACATGTAAAGCACCAGCACCGTTATTGAAGGTATTTGACTGGCTACCATCGGGATTGATCGTGGTCGAGGATTTAGCCGTGCCAGTCGACGTTTTGGTGCTGATGGTGGGTCCAGAAATACTCAAGATATCTCCCGGATTGAAAAGACCCAGCGAGGTTGTCGCAGGCGAGCCTCCTGCTGGGGTCATGAGGAGGTTCATCACACCGGTGGTCGGATTCCACGTTAAGGTTTCAGCAAAGCCGTAAGCCGAAGGTACCAGACCAAACTGGTAAGCGCCATTTACCGATGATACCGATTGCAAAACACTTTGTGGGAAAGGAAGTACTGCGGTACCAACGGTGAAAGTAGCGTTAGAGCCGTTGGCAGGCAGAACAAGTGTGCTGCCACCTCCGGTAATAGTTACATTGCCTGATGCATCAACGGATGCCCCAGCATTGGCAAGTGTATAAATGAGCGAATTGCTGTTTATAACCGATGCAATCTGTCCATTTGAGAGATCAATCGTTTCAGTGATGCCGGTTCCTGACGCTGTCTTCAGCGTCAGTAAAATATCTCCCGCCGTTCCGGTGGAGGCGCTTGCTACATTTTGTTTTGCAAAGGTGACGGTCTGATTATTGGCTGTGCTGATCGAGCCCGAGCCATCGACGTTGATTGTCAAATTTGCAATGACAGCCTGATTGGCCGGATTGGTGAAAGTTGTATAAGAGCTTCCATCCGTATGATCGTAGCGAATAGAAGTTTGCTTGCCATCGGTGTTGAGGGTGATGGCCGTGTCTTTGTTAGTGCCCCCTGCATAATTGTAGGTGGTATCAACTTGAGTTCCATCCGTATTGATACTGGTAGAAAGCAGCTTCTGTGCACTCGCGTTGGTATTTGTAATAGTCGAGCCGTTAACGATAAACGCCGTGCCGGGGTTAACCTGGCCAAGCGACGTTGTGATTGGGGATTTGCCATCTGGGGTAATCACAAGGTTTGCCAAACCAGTGGTCGGATTCCAAGTAATGGTTTCGGCATAGGTGCTGGAGGTGGGAACGACGCCGAAATTAAACGCGCCGTTACTGTAAGAAACAGATTGCAGCGCGTTGTTTTGGAATGTCAGAACATCACTGCCAAGGGTAAGTGTAGCCGTACCGTTTGTGCCGATACGTAGTACGCTTGAACCAAATCCGGTTAAAGGCGTCGTGAAGGTGACATTGCCTGAAGCATCTACAACCGCCTTGGTGTTTGTCAGCGTCACAGCAACAGGCTTACCACTGAGGCTGCTCGTATAGGTATTTGTCCCTACACCCTGAACGGTGTCGTTGACCGCGAGCGGGATGGTAAATCCTGTTCCGGGAATAGTCGTCGTCACATTAGGTTGGACGCCTGTTACATTAAGTGTGGCTTGGCCTGAGAGCATGGAAAGTACCGTAGAGTAAGAGGTTGTTTGGGCAAGCGTTACAGAAATGTTCGCTGTTGTGGGGTCGGTTAAGGTAATGGACACAAGCTTGCCGGATGCAGCATTTGTCTGCCATCCAGCGAGATTAGTGGCGATATGAGCACCGGTATCAACAAGGGTGTAATTGTAGGCTTTGGTAAATTTTGCCAGCGTAGCTGTCTGGTTGGTTGCTTGATCGACAGTGATCTTTAACACCGCTGTACCCGCATCTGTTGTTGTGACAGATAGCAGATGTCCTCCTGCTTGTGCGGTTACCAGATTGGCAAAAGCATTTGAGATATTTGCCGCGGTATCCGTGATAGCGTAATTATAGGCAGTCGTTATTTTATTCAACGCAGTTGCGTCATTGAGCAGTTGCAGGGCAGAGATGCTCAAAGTTTGGGTGCCGGTACCCGTCAGAATTATGGAGGTAAGCGCATTTACCGATGCCAATGTCTGTAAAGTGGCAAGGTTCGCCACAACATTTGCAGCCGTATCCGTGACTTTCAGGACAAAAGACCCTTTCAGCAATTTGAGCGCGTCAATATTGCTGGTAACCTGCGTTACCGAGAATGAAAGGGTTGGTGGCGTGGTGTCCGTTGCCGAAACTGAAACCAAATGTCCTGCGACCGCTTGCGCCTCTAACATACTAAGGTTGGAGAGTATGTTCGCGCCTGTATCAGCAAAGGCAAACTTATAACTTGTGCCCTGCATATGTCCCAATGTGTTCAAATCACCTGTAATCTGCGCCGCCGTCGTAGTGATGGTCAGGGTCGTGCCGTCATAGGATAGGCGGTTGAGCCCTTTAGTTTGTGCTAAAGAAACTTGGTTCTGAAGGTTTTGGTACTGCGTGATATCACCAGATGCAGCAACCGCTGTTTGAACTGCAAGCGGGGTTGTGGAAATGAGCTGATAGTTTTGGGCAATACCTAGGTCACTTAACAAGTCACTGATATTGGTTGCTGTGCTGTTCTGCAGCTCCCACACCATCATTGGGTTGCCGCCGGAGATTTGAACGCTACGCAATAAATTGTACGTCGCATATTGGACGGCATCATTCAGGTTTGAAAAGTACTGGGCGGTTTGGCCTGCTTGAAAAGAAAACCCTCTTTCCGCGTGATAACCAACCCACCAAGACTGCGAACTGGTTGCGGTTCCGCCAATAGTCCCAAGAATTTGATTGAGGTAGTTCGAAATCGAATTACCAATCGCATAAGCATCCTGAATGTTGCTGCCGTTATCTTCTGCGGCGCCAATCACCTGAAATTGCCCATTAACAACAGCGATTTCGCCTTGGACGAAGGGCTTACCACTACCGGTGTCGAACAAGCCGCCTATAAGATCGCCAATAAAGGAGCCAATAAGCGCGCCGATAAATGTGCCGATAACAGGAATAAGTGAGCCGATAACTCCGCCTGCAGCTCCGCCTACGGCTCCGCCAATCTGAGCGTCGGCGCTTGTGTTGCCGCTGACGAGACCTCCTAGGTAAGTACCTAGGAGACCACCGCCCGCTCCAGCTAAACCCGAACTAAATTGGCCTGCCATTTCCGCCGAATCTGCGAAAGTGACGCTGGTAAGCGTCCCAAGCCCCATCGCTTCTGAAGCTTCGTTAACGACGGCCTGTGTCAAAAGATTGCCGCCAATCCCACCGACAAGCGATCCAACTTGCGTGGGTAACCCAAGATTTTTTGCAACCAGCGCCCCAAGAGTTGAACCGCCGATGCCGCCAGCAATACCCACGACAGAGTTTGCAAAATCTAAGTTGAAGTTCCCGGTTGAGCCTACGCCTGTCGCTGACTTAATGGTCGCGCTGGCAAAGGCTGTCGCTGCGATAGAAGCTGGCAGATTATTCTTGATGAGAACTTGCGTAATAAGTTGTGTTGCAAGCGTGTCAATGACAGCACTGGTAAATTTAGCATATGCGGAAGGTTGAGATGCAGTCCCAGCTGTAAAAGATGAAGATCCGGGAATAGGATTCCCTTGAGCATCTAGTGAAACGTAATATTTTGCATTGGTTGCTGGATCTATCTGAACGCAGTCAGTCGTATAATCTTTGTTGAAAGTTGTGGAGCCAATCAGATTATTATTGCTGTCGTAGATATTTTGCCGCGATATCCATGTGTTACTGGAAACGGTGCTGTAGGATGTATCAATATGGCTTCCATCAGTGAATGTCTGCAATCCAGAAGTTGGGCGACCAAACACGTCATATGTTGTGCTGGCTATGCTGTCTGACGAAGCTATGTAATTGGTATAACTTCCATCGGATGCGACGTTGATATTGCTTAATGGGAGTCCATCGGCATTATTTCCAATGACACCGTCATTAGAAATCGTGAATGTCTGTGCAGGAGCTGTACCAGTTTTAGGAGAAACAGTTATAACAGTGTTTCCCGAAGAATCGGTTGTTGGAACACTGACGTTGCTTTGGGCCGTGAAATTGATCATCTGCCCGTTTGCAATCACTGATCCGGCTCCTGTCGGATCAGTGATTGTACAGACTGGCCCCGATCCGTTAACAAGGAAATATTGCAGATTGGCTTTCTGTACCTGTGTGGCATCATAGAAACTGATCGTTCCAGCGCCCAAGCCATTCGAATTGACGTTAAAGGAACCATAGTAATTGGAGTAGCTGGTTGTTCCAGCTGGGCCGCTAAACAACAACCCCAGATTCGAGACACCCTGTGAGGATGATGGGATGACATTGGGAAGATTATTGATAACGGTGTCGATTGAATGTGCTTGCAGTAATGCCCATGCACTTATTGAATTGCCGACAACAGCACTGACTCCACCATTTTGTGCGAGGTTGTAGCCAAATGTTTCAATCGTCTGATAGGGGCCAGGAACAACTGTTGGTGATGGATCAAGATACATAGGATTTTGTCCCGACTGTATCGGCAGAGTCTGATACCATTTCGTGGCTAAATCACCGTCAGTGTTCACTTCCGAGAAAGTATGGTTTTGCTGCCACAAGGAGAATTGGGTGCTAAAATTGCTATCTCCGCTTATTGTCACAGGTGAAATCGGTAGTGAGTTTTGACCGTATCCACCCAGATTATTTATCACTGAGAATGTCTGTGCCATACCGCCGCCAGCACTATGACCATCAGTCATAATTTCGTAGCCAGAATATGTTGAACGTATATTCGTTATAGCGGTTTGTGCCGCAGCTGAGATTGACGAGTACATTGTGGCTGCTGTGTTATTTAAATCTGAGCCAAGATTGTAATAAGCATTTACCAGTGAGGACGTATCTGTACCTCTAAAGGCAATAACAGCCTGATGGGTTGTGCCATTAACAAAAGTCATGAATTGAGCGGTGCCATCCGTAGATGAGCCCGACATGCCGTTTGCCGTTACCACCTGCCAACCGGGCAGGCCGGAAACAGCTTGATTGTTCTGGAGAGCAGAAAGTGGCGTGTAAGCTGCTTTTGAGAGTAGAGCAGCTGTTAAATCACTAATTCCAGACATCGCAAATCTCCATACAGAAGTGAATATTATTCTGTTTGGTTTTGCATGATTATATTTTTATGGGTATTCCACTTTCGTGGAAAATTATTTGGTTAATTAATGTATTTGTTGTGAGACAACATATACGGACTTGTGCGTTTTATTAACGGAGCCAAGTCAAGCGAGGTGTTGAATATATAAGCTACCTAAGGTTACTTATCGGCGTCAGTACACCACGCAAGTTTACAGATGCCTCTATGGATATTGAACTGCAACTCGGTAGTTTCGGGACGCCACCAAAGAATCCCCCCCCTCACTGAAGCCTTCTGGTCTTCTGGTTCAATCCAGCGACAATCCAGCTCAGGCACGAGGGGTGGGGTTGTCCTCATATGTCGCTCACATTTAAGATTAATAATGCCATTGGGGGAAGTCCCCAACGATGAAGGATCGGTATTAGTTTGAACTAAAGACTGGCCAAACCCACCCGATTTACTTGACATGCTAATCCCAGAAAATTTCCAACCACATCGACCCGGGAGCATCCCATCAACAGCGACTTTAGCTACAATAGATTCTCCATTCTGATCAACTGGTAATGGATCAGTTATACTATATGGATTTGTCGCACCTTCAATGCGGCTCGTATAATATTTGCAATCAGGATTGGATGCACTCCAAGATGTTTTGAAAACTAAATCAAGTGAGGGGTCTACAACTCCTCGTATATTTAAAAATTTCTTCGGCGCACTATTTTTAATTGGATAATCACTGTCTCCCGGCCCAACATTTTCACTATACGCGTCGCAAGCGGTAAGAAAAAGTGCGCCAAAAAGAAAAAAATGACGCAAAAGAAATGCAGAATATGTCATTTTCATCGATTGGCTTCCGTCATGTAAAATGGAAAATTCATTGGGTTTTTTTCTTTTGTTTCGATGGTGTTTTTGTGCTCACTTATTGATACTCATTCATAATGTCCAAATCAAGCCAGATATAGAGTCCTAATATACTCAAATCTTGCATCTCAACTATATCAAAGCCTGACATAACCAAATGTCACCCCGAGCGCGATGGCATGCGCTTTGTTTATTGCACCTAATTTATGACGGGCATTTTCCATATGAGCTTTTGCAGTATCTTTTGTAATAGGCAGCTCCTTGGCAATTTCATCATACTTTAGGCCACGTGCGGCTAAATTAAGAACCTCAGTTTCGCGGCGGGTGAGTGCGGTTATTAACTTGTCTGACCTTGTATTGGTTTGATTTCTCATCTCTCCCTCATGGCCTGATGGAGATGTTTCTGGATTGGCGACAGTAGGTATGAAATTATGCGGCGTGAACCCGTCTTGATCTCGACTGTGACAGCCATGCCGGGAACAAGACTAACGAGATGGTCATCCACCTGTACCTGCGTCTGATCGAGCAGCACGCGTGCGGAATAAATTAATTCCTGCCCTTTGGGCTCGCTACTATCGCGTTTATCTCCGCCTTCGCTTTTTTCCGCTGCTGGGCTGGTCAGGTTGTCCCGTAAAATGGCGTCCTGCGACACATTCATCACTTGACCGTGCAGGAGACCGTATTTGGTGTAGTCGAAGGCATCAACTTTGATTGCAGCGTCTTGTCCGGCTTGTACGAAGCCAATGTCACGGTTTGACACCATGGCTTCAATCTCCATATGGCTATCCGTCGGTACAATTGCCATCAACACCTGCGCAGGAGTCACCACACCGCCTTCGGTATGAATTGCCAGCTGTTGAACTGTTCCATCAACCGGTGAAGTCAGGGTTTGAAGGCGTGTCTTTTGTGCAGCTTGCACCAGCTGTTCTTTGAGGCTTGAGGCTTTCTGTTCGTCCTGTGTAAGCTGATCAAGATATGTGCGCCGCCACTCAGCTTCGGCTTGCTTTCGTTGTTGTTGCAGGGAAGCAACAGAGGCTGTTGCCTCAGCTAGTTTACCTTTCTGCACTTCTAGCTCTTGCTGATGTTCGACCAAATCTTGCTCTGTGGTCAGATACTCTAGTCGGGAGCCATAGCCTTTTTTGGCAAGATAATCCTTGGCTTCAGCGCGTTTTTGTAAGAACGGGATACTGTCTATCAGTTTCTTGATCGTGGATTGGACGGAAGCCAGATTGCCTTGTTCCTTTGCAATCTGCTGATCTAACCCTTCCAGCTTGGCGCGAATTTCTTGCAACTGATTGTTCAGCAAATTTTGCTGCGTCTGGATTTGTGCGTCGGTAGATCCTTCTGGAGGCGTGAAACTGGTTTCTGGATTATTTGAAGAATTACCTAGATAACTAACTGCCGCTTTAAGCCGCGCCACAGTCAGTTCGGCTTCAACATACTCTTTTTGCAGCCGGTCACGTTCAGACTCGTTGATGGTCGAGTCGATCTCAAGCAGAACGTCGCCTGACTTTACAATTTGCCCGTCTTGGACGTGTATGGAACGCACAACACCGACTTCGAGCGGCTGAATGACTTTGGTGCGACCGGTCGGCACAATTTTACCCTGCGCCGTAGCAATAATGTCTACTGAACCGATGACTGACCACAATAGAGCTACGGCAATGAGAGCAAGTATAACGCGCCCAATAATTCGGGCTGCAGGCGCGGGCGGTGTTTCAACGATTTCAAGCGCGGCAGGCAGGAACTCATTTTCGTCCGTTGGCCCCGTCACATAGTCAGGCAAATGTAGGTTCTCTATAAACCGCTGAACACGCGGATCGTTCGTGATGCGAGCTGGATCTAGGCGTTCTGAAAATTCTTGCCAGTCGATATCAGCAATGCGCTCTTTGATATCGCCAAACTTAATCCAACGTTTGAGGTCAATGCGTTGCCGCAGATTATCGTGAAGTGATCTGATCTTATGCAGCATGTTGGCCTCCGTCGTTACCAGCTCGCTCGTGCTGTAGATTCCAGAGCGAGGCATAGCGCCCATTTCGGTGGATCAACTCGTCATGTGAGCCGTCCTCGACAATTCTGCCTTTTTCGACAGTGATAATGCGGTTGGCGTCCCGTACCGCTGACAGGCGGTGCGCAATGATTAAGACGGTGCGGCCTTTGACAATCTCCCGCATATTTTCCTGAATGACGCGCTCGCTCTCATAATCAAGGGCACTGGTGGCTTCATCGAAGATCAAGATGCGGGGATTGGTAACAAGTGCGCGAGCGATGGCGATCCGCTGCCGCTGCCCGCCAGAAAGGTTTGCACCGCGCTCGTCCAGCAGCGTGTCATATCCTTGGGGCAGTTCAAGAATGAAGTCATGTGCACCAGCTAGTTCTGCCGCTCTGACGATGAACTCCATCGGCATGCCGGTATCAGCAAGGGCTATATTGTCGCGGATTGAGCGGTTAAACAGGACATTTTCTTGGAGAACCACGCCTACTTGCCGCCTCAGCCATGACACATCGACCATGACAAGATCGATACCGTCCACCATGACTTTACCGCTTTCGGGCACATAGAGCCGTTGAACAAGTTTAGTTAGGGTTGATTTGCCGGAACCGGACGGTCCCACAATACCGACCACTTGCCCTGCAGCAACGGTTAGATTGATGTCATGAAGGATTTCAGGGCCGCCTACTTTATAGCGGAAAGACAGATGCTCGAAAGTGATGTTGCCCTTGATATCGGGTAGTGTTGCCCGGCCCGGCGTGAACATCGGCTCGGCATGGGTGTTCAGAATATCACCAAGACGTGCAATCGATATTTTGGTTTGGTGGAAATCCTGCCACATCTGCGCCAAGCGCAGCACCGGCTGTGTGACATGACCTGACAACATATTAAAAGCTACTAATTCACCCACGGTCATATCGCCGTTGATAACTGCGCGGGCGCCAAAGACAAGGATCAGGGCCGTAGCAAGTTTATTGACAAGCTGAACACCTTGGCTGGCCCAATTGGCAAGGTTGAGGACGCGGAAACTCGCTTTGACATAGCCCGCCAGCTGTTCTTCCCATTTGCGCTGCATCTGGGGCTCAACGGCAGAGGCTTTCAGGGTTTCAATGCCGGTGATGCTTTCGACCAGAAAGGACTGGTTCTCTGATCCGCGATTAAATTTCTCGTCCAGGCGCTTTCGAAATATAGGCGTCGCGAGAAGGGAGATAGCAATATAAAGCGGAAACGAAGCAAGGACGATGCAGGTGAGAAACCCTGAGTAATAGGCCATCACCGCTAGAAAGACGAAGGTGAAGAAAAAATCGATCACCAGCGTTAGCGCGGAACTTGTCAGAAAATTACGGATATTTTCCAGCTCTCTTACGCGGGCTACGCTGTCACCCACGCGCCGTGATTCAAAGTAGGCAATTGGTAAGGCGACAAGGTGCCGGAACAGCCTTGCCCCCAGCTCCACATCGATACGGTTGGTTGTATGAGAAAAAACGTAAGTTCTAAGGGCAGACAACAAACATTCAAAAATGGCCAGCGCAATCAAACCGACAGCAATGACGTTGAGCGTCGTGAAGCTCCGGTGCACAAGTACCTTGTCGATAATCACCTGAAAGAACAAAGGTGAGATGAGCGCCAACAACTGCAGAGCGAAGGAGGCGACCAGCACTTCCACCAGCATATATCTGTACTTATGTATGGCTTCCAAGAACCATGTAATATCAAAACGCCGGGCTAGTTCTCCGAGCCCCGCACGTTGCGTGAGCAACAAGATATTACCGTTCCAGGCAGCCTCGAAGCCAGTTCTGCTCAAAGATTGAGGTGATGAAAGCAATGGGTCTTGCACCAGCAGTTGATCATCACCAAGCTTCCCAATAATCAGAAAGGAACCGTCTTGCTTCTGGGCAATAACTGGAAGCGCCGTTTTACCAAGCCGTTGCCAATTGCTTTGGATGAGACGAGCTTTAAGCTTCAAATCTTTAGCGCAACGCAACATCTCGGTTAAACTGAAATCTTGTCCATATTGATGAATGAGCTGGCCCGCGTCTGCAGCAATACCCAAAACCCTCAGCATCATGAGGAACGCTTTAAGGCCGGAGTTTACAGTTGGCGAATGTGTTGGTGTCGACATGGGATATCCTTGGTGTCAGTTATTTTTGCCGGTCAGCTTGTTCTTGTCGCTGACCACATAATCGTCATCATCGCCAAGGCCGATGAGCTTGCCTTTGTTAGCGCTGTAGTGTTTTTCTGGGTTATAAGGTTCAAGCTGCAATTTAAGCTTGTCAGCTGTGAGTTCGCCCATGGTTGATTTGATCTCCAGCACTGCGTAATCGCGGTCATGGGTTGCTTTTGCCAGATCAACTTTGGCATCAAGCAGTTCCTGTTCGGCGTTTAGTACGTCAAGGGTTGTGCGCGACCCAACATGGGCTTCTGCTCTAACGCCCTGTGCCGCCTCAGCAGCCGCTGTAACTTCTTCTTGGTCGGACTTGATCGAGGCTTCTGCCGATTGCAGGGCTTGCCAAGCGTTCTGCCCCATTTCGTGAGACTTATGCCGAGCATCTTCAAGTTCCATACGGTGTTGCGTTACCGTTTGGCGAGCTTCACGAATTTTAGAGTAACTTGAGCCACCGTCGTAAAGCTGCCACGTCGCCTGTACCATCACTTGATTGGTGATTGAGCGCCCTGGGTATGTCGCGTTTTGCCCGTAAGCGTTCGACGAAGTGCCGACAAGGTCAATCTCTGGCAAAAGGCTGCCCTTGTTGAGATCGATATCAGCTTTGGCGGCTTCCATTATATATTGCGCCGAAACAACCGAAGGATTGACTGTATCTGCCGCTTGCAAGATATCACCGATATTCTGTCCTTTAGTGATAGCCAGTTGTGGAACCGAAAGCTTTTCTGGTTCTGCACCTACAAGGCGAGCAAAGCTGGCGCGGTCAGAAGCAAAAGTAATTTCGGCCTGTTGGCGCGTGACTTCGGCCTTTGAAAGGCGTGTTTGCGCCTGCCGCACATCGGTTTGGCTCAAATCTCCAATCTTTGCCCGCACCGTTGTTTCTTCCACCTTTTTTTGCAAAATAATTTCTTCGTCACGGTAAATTTGTAAAACTTCTTCGTCGCGCAACGTGTCGAGAAAGGCTTTGCCAGCATCAAGCAATAATTGTTGTTCGGTACTTTGAAGGCGGGCGCGGCCAGCGAGAACTTGCTTCTCGGCTTCTTCGGTTTCCGATAAAGTTTGAAAACCGCGAAATAAAGGTTGCTTGAACTGTGCGCCGTAAGTATCGCCGTTACGGGCAAAGTCACTGGTAGGCACAAAATTATTGCTATCCGATGACAGATGCTGCCAATTGCGACCGACACCGCCGTTAAGCGAAATCGAAGGTCGCCAATGGCTCGAAGCCTGCGCTACTTTTTCGTCCAGCGCTCTTAATCTGGCTCGTTCGGCTTCAAGGGAGGGGTTATCCTGATAGGCCAAAACCCAAGCTTGCTCGAGCGTCATGCTGTTTTCAGCATGGGCCTCAGGCAAAAAAGAACCCATAAGACCCAGCAAAAAGCCGGTAAGCCTGAAATAACGCATCATATTGCACCACCTTTGTTTAATTAAGCCTTGAAAAATTTCTGCTTCTAAAATGAGAGCATGAGGCATTCCTCATCGCGGCTTCAGGCACGTCTGCTTATCGCTATCTTGGTAAAATAAGGTTCTTGGTGTTTGATGATAATTCCCTACGCTGCTGACATGCAGCAACAGCTGAATTCATATGATTCCGATATGCTGCGTATAGGAAATCGCTACTTTCGACCAAACTATTGGTTTCATATACTCTGCGTATCTTTTTTACGTAGTTCGTTGCTCTCATAACCCAACCTTCTTAAGCTGGGCGATGGCGTGGTCGGCAGCCTGTTCTGAAGTGAAATTGAGATCACCTTCATCGAGGCAGGTTTGCAGCGCTTCCAATGCAATACGCATCAGGCGGTTCTTTTCCTGATTGCTATTGATGAGCCCGCATACGAAATCCGCCAGGGTCTCAGCTGAGGCACCGGAAGTGGGGCGGGCCTCTAAAACAGTTTCCCATTCACCGCTAGCTTCGACATAGGCTTTTATCTCGGAACAGTCCTTATGATGCTCGCATTGCCATTCGTGGATTTGATAGTAAACACGCGATTTGGCTTCTTTGGGTTGCTTTGCTTTAGGCATAACTCTCTCCTTTTAAAAATGGCTCTGGTTCAACGTTTTTTCCTGGATAATTTCAGTTCAACCTCGGCAAGCGACTTCGCCATATGCCAATGCTGGAACACCTCGTCCGGCGTGTAGCCGTGAGTGTTCAAATCCTGTGGCAGACAACCCCCTTGCTCATGGGTAAGGGCAATAATGGCTTCCGCCATCTGCGCGGCTGGCTCATATTTCTTGTTGCCATGGGCTGTGACCAGATCACTAATGCGAATAAGTGTTTCTGGTTTCATGGAGGTAAGCGCGGTATTCATGCTTCCTCCTCGGAACGAATTTGTTCCTCAGCCAGCTGCAACACGCGGTTTGCGATCAAATCTTCATCGGCTGAATAAAAAGCTTCCTGCTCGCGCCGATTTTTTTCGGCTAGCAACAGCTCGTACATACTGAGTAGTGTTTGCCAGTCAAAGTCCAAGCGGGCTGAACCAGTTTGGCGTAATTCGTTTAGATACTTACTAAGTATGTCCTGAGCATCAATTGAGGTATTGGCACCGAAGATAGACTGCAGCTCGGTTGTACAGAACGCGTCCATAAGCCGCGCAATGACCTTCGTGCGGTCAACACGTTTTGCAGTAGGCGTATCGTTTAAGATCACGGCCAAGAAGCTTAGCGACGTAAAAAGAATTTGCTGATCATGGCGCGTCATGTCTCAGCCTCCACATATTGTGTAGGAGACACAAAGATCACGCCTTTAACATCGGCCCTTAAACCCATCTCGTTGCCGGACAAGGTATTAATCTTGAGATGCAACAAACTCAAGAACTCAATGCCATGCTGCTGAAAGCAACTAACGATACTTTGATTGGTTTCAGGCTTCGGCCTGAACGTGCCGTGCTCGATGTTTTTGATGGTTTCGGTTGATAGATTGGCCGTTTGCGCCAAAACACCTCTATCCCAGCCTAGAAAAGCACGGGCGGCACGTAACTGCGCAGGTGAAACGACATCTGTTTGAAAGCAGGGTAGCGCAGAAGACTTGACTATAAAGTCGTCAGCGATCTCATCGCCTGCTTTTTTATCAATTGCCTTTGCCATAAAATCCTCATTGAAAATATCAATGAGGTGATTGTGATTATTTCGTCATTCGAAACCAACAAGAGTATTCGAAGATTTTTCTTGGAAAGGGGCCCTTTCGTGAGAAAAATTCGATCAAAATATTTTTTCTCGAATAGAAGGATATTTTGTCAGTAGAAAGCAATCAAAGAGGCGAGCGTGCCACGCAAGAAAAATTCTTCCTTAGCCCGGTATAGCTTGAGGATCATTTCAACGTTCAAAAAATATAGAAGCTTAAGCGTTCGCGATTAGTCTGGCGTGACGTTCGCTACGAGAAGACTGAATGGGCTGAGCGCCATCCCATGCGAACATAAAGCTATTTCTATACTCGGCGGTTAAGGAAGGAATACGGTGAACACATATATTATAAGAGTTCGTTTCCATGTATATTTTAGCCAATTTGTCTCCAAATATGAGAAAGGGGGTCGGAGCAATAGCCTGTTTCGGTACGGTGCGTATTTCAAATTTTGGCGCAACAAATGAAGGCAAGCGAACATCAGCGACAATGCAACGCACATCAGTTATTGCACTAAGAAGATTGAGCCTATCCAAATTACTAAGATTTTTATCTCCAGTAGTTCTGATAAGCATGTCCTGTGATTTGATAAAAACAAGAACATCGCAGAGATGTTCTTTAACATCACGCACGACATCGTTAAAAAATTCTTCGTAGCAACTTGTAGTACGATAGACATATGCAAGGTCACTGCGAAATTTTACGCCGTCATCTTCAAGAAACTGAATGCCACATCTTGAAAATGTCTTATATATTTCGTCGATAGCGCTCTGGCGCGTTATAGGCTCGCCATTCTCAAATTTGCCGATGGTGCCAACACCTACGCCAGAAGCTTTGGCGAGATCGTCTTGCAACCATTCGAGGAGCATTCTTGCGGCTTTGCACTGTCTAGCGGTTATCATCGACATGGAATGTTCCTATTAATGCATCGTGACGTTGTGAAGATCGACCAGAAGCGCCATCGCCCGGTCATAGTCGGCCCGTTTGATATGTGTAATGCTGCGTACCCCAAACTCTGTTTCCAGTAGGTAGTAGCTATTCTCGCGGTGAAACTTTTTTACCTGCGATAAATGCTCGACCACCATATTGAGGGAAGCAATATCTTGAACGGTTAGAACGTCGGGATTTTGTGTTTGCATGGTACTCACCTTAAGCCGCTGCTTTGTAGCGTTCGAAAACGCTCAGAGCGTCTTGGGCACGAAGGGCGCGAGCAAGGCGGATTTCAAGGTCAACACCCGTCATCTGGCGTGGTGAGATTCCAGCCGCCCGTTCAATCTGTTCCAGATGGGCGTAGGCGGTAATTTCGCCAAAACGGGTTGCCATTGCTTCAAATGTCATTTCTATATTTGTTAACATTTTAATTACCCCTAAAATTGCTTATCGAATACAAGGAGAATAACCGATGATTCGATGAAAATAAAACAAAAAGAATAGAAAAAGTACCTAAAACGTTTTATAAACTATCTGTAATATGTAATTACATGCCAATAATAGGTAATAAATTGAAGAAAGAAATAATGTTGCGAAAACATTTTAGTACTTTTAATTACCTTTAAAGTTTTGTAGGGTCATATCAGTATAGCTCAACTAGAAAGAAATTAACCATGAGGCTTACCGGCCCGCAAATAGAAGCAGCAATGGCTTTAGCTGGTATCACCAGAGAAGTTATGTCTGTGGAGGCCAAAATTGCAAAAAAAACATTGAACGACACGCTTAGCGGTAAAACAGCTTATCGTGAAGAAACCATACGTAAAATTCGCGGCATATTAGAAGGGCGAGGCATTGAATTTTTGCCCGATGATGGTGTCAAGCGGCATATTGGTATCATGGATCGTATTATTGGTTCAGATGCGCTTAAACGCCTTTTTGATGATGTTTATGAGACTGTCAAAGAAGGTGGCGATTTATGTGTGTCAGGAGTTGATGAAAAGCTATTTGCAAAATTTAATGTCAGCGAAGAAGAAGCGCAAATTCACCGCGCTCGCATGACCGCAATTAAAGATAAGATTAAGTTTAGAGTATTGCTCAGAGAAGACGATTACTATTTTAGGAACGACTCCTATATTGAGTATCGTTGGGTTCCTAAGCAATTTTTTTATCAGTACCCAATCTATGTATATAATAACAAACTCGCTTTCATTAAATTTGAAAGCAATAATTTAGAGATTTTAAGAATTACCGTTCCTTCAATGGCATCAGCCTTCCGTGCACAATTTGAATTTATCTGGAATTACTCAAAGCCGCCAACGCCTCAGCTGTCTAAGGACAATAAATGATGCTGGGCACTCATACTCTTCCCTTTATCTCAAAACCCAAATTCCTTACGCCAAAGCATGAGGAATTTTTAGACGATATGGTGGATTTCTTTGCGGGTCTTCGTGGCGGGCATATCGCACGGCATGGATATGTCGGTAAGGGCGGCCAGTATTATTCACGCTGGCTAGCCGAAAACCATATTTATCGCAGCCAAATAACTTTGGCAGAGATTGAACTGATTACAGCGCATATTGATGTTTTGGCCAATATATGTGGGGAGACTGTTAATTTTGTCGAGGCTGGGTTTGGATCAGTCAATGCATTTCTGAATAAAACCTATCCGTTGTTAAGAAAAATTACGCAGAAAACTAAAAAGCCACTTCAATATAAAATTGCAGATGTGTCTGAAGATTCCTTCGATACAGCTAGGAAATACATTGTTCAACAAGAGCTTCCATTTAAACCCTCTTTCATTCAGTGTAATTTTTTTGATGGCCTGCCAGAGTTAGAAAAAGACAGCACCATTTATTGTGCGGGTCTAACTTTCACCAATATTCCAGCTGATGCTATACATAGAAGAACCGAGGACATCCTAACTGATGTTTTGTTTAGATTCTCCCGCACCTTGAAAAAAGGCGGTACACTCATTTTTTCCTATGCAGATGATAGTGGCGTAGGGTTGGATGGGAAAGAAATTAAAGCTTTTTATGAGCACCCCCTTATCCACTCATATCAATTGTCGATTTTTGATCGTGTGGCTCAAGAGCTGCCTGTTGACCGAAGATATGAGGCCAAGAATTTTTATGAAATTGAACATACATGGCATCCAGAAAATTATGTACTTACAAGGCATGTAAGCACAAAGCGCCCTATGCGGTTTGATATAGGAGGATATGAATTGATCATTCCTAAAGGTTTTAAAGGATATATGGCCAATAATTTTCGCTTCCCAGATGACATGGTAACGACAAGTGCAAAGAAAGCTGGATTTAATGATAGCCATATCTTGAGGCTACCTAATTCATCTTTGCGACTTGTAGCACTGAAAATTTAGCGTAGATCGTGGTTAGCTGTTAGAGCTAATGCATCGTAACAGCTTCCGGTTCTTGTAGATCAGCCAGCGCATCAACAACATCCGGAAAGTCACTCTCTAAAAGCATATCAATGCTTTTGACTTTAAATTGCAGCATGAGCATTTGCTCCACTTCTGCAAAAGAAATGCCCAACATTTTAGAAGTTTGCTCCGCCAACGCATAGACAGCGTAGATATGTGAGCTAGACATATTCATAGTTGTATTTCTTGGCTCTTGTTTAGCAGCCAATTTAGCCTTTGGTCTAAAGGGAATAACGTTGCTCATAATAATGCTCCAAGTTTTATGACTAAAAATATACAAAGGAACATACTGCAAAATCGTGGTTAACAGGTGCGGTTTATCTGCCGCAACTATTTATTCTGCACTTGAATATTCGGTGATGAAAAACAACTTACCGAATTTCAGTAATTGATCCGCACTCTTTAACCAAACCTATTAACCATGTGACTTTTCGCGAGGACGCGAAAAGCCTTCCCGCTACTGTTTTGCCGCATGAACGCGGCACAGTAGCTCGCATCGCACTGCGCCGGTAAACGGCTTGCGCTTCCGTAACCGCAGGGGCGGTTACGTTTTCTCTTCTAGCTAAGAGATAACGACGCAGATTGCGTCGCCATTTCCAACGTCTTTTCTGCGGGAAGGGCGCATTGCGATTTAACTCCACACAACAACCCAGGAGAAGCGTCATGGATGAAGAAGCCAAAGCCTTTCGCGTGCCCGAATTTTGCCGTCGCTACGTCATTTCGAGAGCTAGCTTTTACCGCGAAGTCGCCGCCAACCGACTGCATATCATCAAGCGTGGTCATACGACGCTTATTACCCATATCGAAGCCGAGCGTTGGTTTGCCACGCTTTGCCAAGGCAAACCCCAGCAGCCGATTTAATACACCACCATTTCTAAACCGTCTTTTTTACAAAGCCATTTTCAGAAAAACATTTTTAATGGAGGAATCGCATGCGCCATGAGGGACATATTCGCCAACGTTCGGACAATAGTTTCGAAATTCGTTATAGCCTTGGTACGGACCCCGTAACGGGCAAATGGAAAGTCAAAACTGTAACATTTAAAGGCACGCGCAAGGAAGTAAATGGCGAATTGCAGCGCATTCTAAAAGCACTCAATACGGGAGATTATGTAGAACCTACTAAATTAACGACAGGGGAATATCTCAAACAATGGATTGATACCATCCGTTCGCAAGTTAGTCCCAAAACATATGATAGATATGCCGACATAGTTAATAAATTTCTTATTCCTACCTTCGGTAATCACCTTCTGAATAAGCTATCACCAGCAATTATTCAAAGTGCCTACAATACATGGGAGACATCGGGCCGCAGAGACAAGAAGGGCGGGGGTCTTTCGCCCCGTACCCGATTGCATTTTCACCGCATTCTGAGTTCTGCACTCAAACATGCGGTACAACTTCAACTGATTGCTCGCAATCATGCAGCTTTTGTTAAGCCCGCTAGGACGAAAAAGACCGCGATAACAACCCTTACTATCGAGCAGTCGGCTATCCTGCTTGAGGCCTTGCGGGGCAAAAATGTTTTTGTGCCGGTGCTTTTGGCTTTAACGACAGGCATGAGGCGAGGGGAGATTTTGGCGCTGCGCTGGAAAAACATAGATTTTGAGAAAAAAATCGTCCGTGTTGTGGAGAGCCTTGAGCAATCGAGGAAAGGTCTTCGATTCAAAGCTCCCAAAACGGAAAGAACCAGAGCTGTTGTTTTGCCGGATTACGCTGTTGAGGAATTGCTCGCATGGAAAGAAAAGCAAACACAGGAACTAAAAGAGCTTGGAATTGAGCAAACTCAAGAAACACTCGTTGCTTGCCGATATGATGGCGAGCCTCTCTGGCCTTCGTCAGTTACACATGAATTTATCAAGGCCATAAGAAAACTGCCCAACCTGCCTCGCATTCGCTTTCATGATCTAAGGCATTCTCATGCCACGCAACTGTTGACGGAGGGTGTGCATCCCAAAATTACTCAGGAGAGATTAGGGCACAGCACGATCACAACGACTCTCGATCTTTACTCTCATGTTACGGATACCATGCAGGATGATGCTGCTTTGAAGCTGAATGAAGCTTTCCGGGCCGTCACTAAGTCTAGGCCTAAAAGTGGCCTGCAATTAGGGTAGTATTTGCGTTCGTTTGCCTGTTCAAGCTCTCTCTTAATATTTACACCCGCTCCTTCCCTACGGGGTTAGTAATAACTCGATAACATACTGATTTGAATCAGTAAAACGTCTATACCGTTTTCTCGATGCCCCCACATATGCCCCCGCCTTTCCTGACGAGCAAGGGACTCTTACCCGTGTTATTGAAAAGAAATATTTCTGCAAAATACCTGTTACAAATCTCCATGTTGTTTACTGGAGGACACGCACAAGGCTGCTGGCCTTCATACTGGCCTATTCCGCTTATTCGGCATTCCTAAAAATTTATAATTGAAGTTCCTAAGGCGTAAAATATATTTGAACAGTCGCATCCGCCATATCAGCAAGCGAACTGCCTCTAACCTTTATATTCAACTCTTTTTCGGTACGTTCATATGGTAGATATGGCTCTAATTCCCGCTCAGTAAACATGATAACTCTTCGTTCGTATTGAGTATTTAATGTACGAATGCGAGCAATTTCATCGGCTGTAAAAGGAACCAGTTTTGAAAGTATAATAAACGGCGTGAGGTTTTGGGCTTTAAGAGTATCTGCGATCAGCCTGAGATTATCAACGTCGTCCTGTGTAATTTCTTGGCGCGTTTTGCATTCAGAAATTACAATCTCTGTTTCGCCTGGATGCGAGTCGATCACGGCTACAAAATCCGTCTCACATTTCTTTCCCGAGGGTACATGAGTTAAATTCATTCCAGTTGTGTAAATCATCTTTCCATGAAAGATGGTATTTAGTTGCATCAAAGTTAGTGTGACGGGGATTGCTCCCTCTTGATTATTATCCTTTCCAAATAACCCCGAACGTCTAAATCCCCAGCCACCATCTTTTAAATGTGGCGTGATATTAAATTCTTCACCGCAGTATTCGCATGTAGCATTAGACCGCACGTCATCAATTGATGTCCAGAAATCGAGTTTACATGATGGACAATCAAATTTCAGCCCCGCCCTGAATACACCTCTTTTGAGCATGTAGTCGAAAACTTGGGAAGTTGTAAGCGAACCACGATCACGTCTCTCAATATGTAAATATTCATGACGGTCAAATGAGGCATTCCCTGTGGTATCCCGATCATGTATTATATTGGTCGCGTTACCTCTCGAAAAAGCCTGATCTGGCTTGTATTTCTCAATCAATTTGCGAACGCCTGTGATCTTGAACGGTCTACATCCACCGAGTCCGCCCATTTGCCGAACAAGCTGACTGGCTACCAATCCTGCCTTGCTAGGTTCGGCGTCGATATTAAAGCTCTTAAATATTCTTGAGATCAGTTCACCAACATCCAATGAATCAAGCGATAAGTCCGAACGATTTACATCACAAATTATGCCAAAACTTTCTGGCTCAACTCTCGCTTTATCATATTCAAAATACAAGTTGCGACCATAATACTCATTTAATGCAGGTAAATATGGCGTCATTAAAGTCTGTCGCTCTTCCCCGAACAGACCAATACCCATACCAATCGACACTACATAATGTTGATTGTATGTGCTGCGGGCTTCCGACAATGGTTTTGAAGGTAATTGAAAGGAAATGCGCTGCTTTCCGGTAGATATTTTGTCCGTAGCAGCTAGTACTGAATGCTCTGAGAAATAAACCAAAGATGCCCTGATATTGAGGCCGTTCCAGATCGCACTATCTATCCCCACGTCCATAATGTTTGCGCCATAAATACTTGGGTCTGCTATTGGCGCATCTTGTCGATGCCAAAGACCTATAGACGAGTCAGACGGAAGCGTTCCGGGCGGTCTTTGCCTCAATATTTCAAGCCAAGTATCCCTGCGTTGATCTAATCTTGCTGCAAATACCGGATCGTAAAATTGTAACGGAGTGCCAGTCGCCCTTACATTCCAGAAATTTAGCAAATCTGCAAAGTTAGTCACACTTCCTATATACAAACCAGAATGTCTCCAATTATTTCTAATTGAATAATGCTCGTCGATAAACAATCTCGAATAACTCGATAGATGGAATGAGCTTTTGTTCGTATCGGGAAGCGGGTCTGACTGACCCAAGCTGACGATGGTGGGAGATAAATTCGCCTTCACAAATTCTTCGTAATCAAATCCCGTGGTGACTGGCGAAGGAAAGCCACCATACGCAGACAAAATTAAATTTGATAATGGATCATCTGGTCTCCAATTCAATACCGTTATTCTTGCGTTAGGCATCGTATTCTTTTTGTAATGCTCCTCATAAAGACGTGTGATGGGGTGAAATATGTCCACATAGTAAGGCTTTAAATCATCTGGTGGCCGCCCGACAAATAACGAATTTTGATGGAAAGGATTGCGTAAATAGGCGTGTGCAGAAATAAATTGTTCAATTGTTGAATCACTTGTTACAGGCCAAAGAACATCTACACGAAAGAGTTTAATAAGAGCTTCGGCAAGATCGGTATCATCAACAGGAATTATTGGGTTGAAGTATCCACCCCACATTGTCATCGAAAGTCGCTGTGCATAGCTTAGCGCGGCAATATCGCCGGATCTAATGCACAGGCCAAAGCGGATTGGCCTGTATCTAACTTTTAGACTTAACGAACCCATGACAAGGCAACCAAATAAATTTCATCTAGTACCAACTGTATATCTTCTAAAGAAATTAAAACCAACGAAGAACCCCGAAGAGGTCTATCAGTCACATACCTCGAGAAGCTGCCCAAAGAGGGGTTTGGCTAGTCAGAAACTCATATCGGTTCCCGCCTCAAAATTAACTGCATTGGGGAACAAATGGGGGCATGTTGCAGGCCGCAATTTGCAATTATTAGTAAAATCAGGCCTGTAGTAGATTGTTACTAACCCCTGATCAGCAAAAAGCGATGAAAAAAGTTTCTGTAGCAATTTCTGTAGCAAAAGCCATTTTGAGGCCGATCTTAATTGTTTATTCCCTTGTTATATAAGCTATAATGATCCTGCATTTTTTTGTAGCCAAGAAGATGTGTTTAGGCTAAAAACCCTTATCCCCCAATAGTATAATAGCTAAGTCCGATGTGAAAACACCGGACGGGGGACTGTGAGTAAAAGCCGAAATGGGGTTAATACAGGAGTGTAGCTCAATTGGTAGAGCGTCGGTCTCCAAAACCGAAGGCTGCGGGTTCGAGCCCCTCCACTCCTGCCATTTAAAGGCAGAAGGTGATGACAAGAGACAGGATAAAATACATGGCAAGTGATCAAGCAACTGTAACCGAGAAACCGAAGTCCGGATTTAATCTGGGTGCTTTCGTCGCGGAAACGCGTCGGGAAATCGGCAAGGTCACCTGGCCCTCGCGCAAGGAAACCATGCTGACGACGGTGATGATTGTCGTTATGGCTCTGGTAACCGGCGTGTTTTTCCTGGCCGTTGATACGGGCCTTGGTTTTGTCATCAGCCGTATTTTGGGAATGAATTCGTAATT
>Ga0206916_1033_pt2 | contig 33649 bp, 25 predicted proteins | sample Alteio_BWOrgHeat_71_FD_152957 | JGI IMG/M metagenome (GOLD analysis project Ga0206916, IMG submission 152957) | Enriched cells from forest soil in Barre Woods Harvard Forest LTER site, Petersham, Massachusetts, United States -... | ecosystem: Environmental > Terrestrial > Soil > Temperate forest >... | reverse complement strand
GTGGGACTTGCCGAAGGGGCTGGCTGATGTGGAGACGATCCGCGCGCTGGAAAAGAAGACCGGGGTGCGCGCGGGGTCCATCAATCCAAATCTGTTTCAGGCCGCCGAGTACAAGTTTGGGTCGATTGCAAATCCCAGCGCGGATGTGCGGGCCAATGCCATTGCTCACCTGATCGACTCGGTGGAAATTGGAAAGGCGCTGGGGTCGGCGGAAGTTTCGCTGTGGATCGCGGATGGTTCGAACTACCCGGGCTCGCAAAGCATGCGGCGGAGGATCGGCTGGATGCAGGAGGCGCTTGCGAAGACCCATGCGGCGCTGGCTCCGGGGCAGATCATGCTGGTGGAGTACAAGCCGTTTGAGCCGGCTTTTTACCACACCGATATCGCGGACTGGGGCATGGCGCTGGAGTTGTCGCGGGGCGCCGGACCGCAGGCAAAGGTGCTGGTCGATACCGGGCATCACTACCAGGGCACCAACATCGAGCAGATCGTGGCGTGGTTGCTGGAGCTGGGCAGGCTGGGCGGGTTCCACTTCAACGACCGCAAGTATGCCGATGACGACCTGACCATCGGCTCGATCGATCCTTACCAGGTGTTCCGGATCTTCCACGAGATTCATGTGGAGCGTGCGCGCGGGGCGAAGATGCCGGCCTTCATGATCGACCAGAGCCACAATTTGAAAGGCAAAGTCGAAGCGATGGTGCAGACCGTCGTCACCGCGCAGGAACTGTATGCAAAGGCTGCGCTGGTCGATCAGGAAAAACTGGCGGAACTACAAGACGCGTGCCGCCTGGTCGAGGCCGAAGAGGAGTTTCGCGGGGCGTTCTGGCAGGATGTTCGGCCATTGCTGCGAGAGTGGCGGGTGCAGAAGGGCTTGCCACCGGACCCGATGGCGGCCTTACGCGAGAGCGGATATGTGGAGAAGATTTCGGAAGAACGCAGGGCAAAGAATGCCGGCGGCTCGAGTTCGTATGCCTGAGCGGCCGGTTTTTCGCCAGTGACGAAAGTTTTTCAGAATATTGCACGGACACGAGAATCCATTAGGGGAATTGCTTTAGTATAGTTTCCGATCGCAAGCGCAAGGTTTGCGCGGCGCTGGAGGTAATGGTGGCTCAGAACGCCAAGACGAAGCGGCTCTACCTTATTCCCGTATTGACCAAGGCGCTGGATATTCTTGAGTTGCTGCAACTGGAAAACCAGCCGATGGTGCTGGAGGAAATCCACAAGCGGACCAAGATTTCGAAGACGACGGTCTATCGGATATTGAAGACGCTGGTGCATCGCGGCTACGTGGGGCAGACCGCGGACAGACATTACCGGCATATCGCGCGGCCCAAGAAGCTGCGCTTCGGGTTCGGCGGACAGAGCGCGGAGATGCCGTTTTCAGAAGCTGTCACCGCGAGCCTGCGCGCTGCCGCGGCGGCCGTGGGGGTGGATCTGCTGGTGCTCGATAACCGCTATAACGCGGAGACGGCGGTCGAAAATGCGGAGACGTTTCTGCGCGAGCGCGTGGATATCGTGATCGAGTTCCAGGTGGATGAACATGCGGCGCCGATTATTGCCGACAAGATTGCGGGCGCGAAAATCCCACTGATTGCGGTCGATATCCCGCATCCTCATGCGACGTATTTCGGCATCGACAACTATCGCGCGGGGCTGCTGGCGGGGGATTTGCTGACGGACTTCGCGATCAATCGCTGGGATGGACAACTGGATTGGGTGATCGGGCTGGATATTGAAGAGGCCGGACAGATGGTGCTGAGCCGCATTACCGGCGCCTTCGAGGGCGTGAAGGCCAGGCTGCCGAATTTGCCCGTGGAAAGCTTTGTTCGTATGGACGGCCGAGGGATGGGCGAGAAGAGCCACCGGGTCATTCTCGACTTTTTGAACCGGCATCCGAAAGACAAGCACATTCTGATTGCGGCGGCGAACGATTCCAGCGCGATGGGTGCGATTTCGGCGATACGGGAGTTGGGGCGCGAGAAGCATGTCGCGGTAGTCGGACAGGACTGCGTTGCGGAGATGATGGCGGAGATGCAGCGGCCGGGCAGCCCGGCGATCGGCTCGATTTCGCACGAAGTGGCACAGTACGGGCCAAGGTTGATCGAACTGGCGCTGGCGCTGCTGCGCGGCGAGATGGTGGCTCCCTATAACTACGTGGAGCACATTGCGATGACGGCAGAGCGCAGTAGCGGAAAGGGCAGTGAGGACGACAAGCGAGCAGGGGCGAAACGGTCGCGTGCGCAAACCGGAAAAGCATGGCCGACGCCTGCTCCTACGAGTGTGCGAGCACGAGGATAACGTCGTCGGCGTAGATTGATTGTGCAGGGAATCCAGGGATGGGAATATCCCTATCGAAATAGTTGCCCTATTGATTTCGATTATGGCATCATTATCAGGCTGCGCATCTCGCGGCCGACGACGTAATCAGGAAAATATCCAATGGCTGCTAAGCTGCACTATCTCGTAGATAACTGGATTTCGTCCTCGATAATTACGAAGGCCCGCATCCGAGCGGGCAAACCGTCCCGACGGTACCTGCACTAAGGTAGGATGACGCAGAGCAATTGCAAAGTAATTCCAATCAGCGTTCGAGGTAAAACGTGGGTCCTAATCCTTTTGTCGGCGTCATCTACCATTGGCTCGGCGGTTTCTGTTCCGCCACCAACTTCATTCCATTTCGCGGAATCAAGCGCTGGTCATGGGAGATTTACTGGATTATTCAGGGCGTCGCGGCGTGGTTGATCATGCCGACGCTCGTGGCCTACATCCTCGTGCCGCATCTGTTCGACGTCCTGCGCCAGGCGCATTCTTCCCCTGATGCCAGCATCGCCTGGCCGTTGATCATGGGCATTCTCTGGGGCGTTGGTGGCATTACGTTTGGCCTCGCGATTCGCTATCTCGGTCTTGGCCTCGGCTATGCCATCGCCCTCGGCTTCTGCACTGCTTTCGGTACGCTGGTTCCTCCGATCTACGACGGCCAGCTCCACGCCATTCTGCATGAAACCTCCGGCCTGGTGACACTCGCGGGAGTTGGTCTGTCACTGCTAGCCATTGCTGTCAGCGGCGCCGCAGGCTACTCCAAGGAACACGAAATCACGGCGGAAGAAAAGGCAGAAACAGGCGAGCGCGACTATTCCTTCGTTAAGGGGCTCGGTGTGGCAATTTTCGCCGGCATTATGAGCGCCTTCTTCGCATTCGGGCTCCGCGCAGGTAAGCCGCTCGGCGACATGACGAAGGCCCAGCTTGTTGCTTCAGGGAAAGCCGAGCTGTGGCAGGACCTGCCGATCATGATTTTCATCATGCTTGGCGGTCTGATCACGAATCTCATCTGGTCAGCCGTTCTGATTTATCAGAACAAATCGATTCGTCAATTTGGGGGAGAGCCAGGCGAAAACCCCATGGGCACAGCCACCGTTACCGGTGAGACCCTTGAAGCCGTCGACCCCCGTGGCCTGCTGTTACGTATCGACAGCGGTACGCTGGTCAAGAACTATCTGTTCGCCGCACTTGCCGGGATCATCTGGTACTTCCAGTTCTTTTTCTACTCCATGGGCACAACCAAGATGGGCAAGTACGAGTTCGCCAGTTGGACGCTGCACATGGCGAGCATCATTATCTTTGCCACACTGTGGGGCATCATCCTGCATGAGTGGAAAGGCACGAGCAAACGCACGCGGCTGCTCGTAAGCTGCGGTCTCCTGCTTCTGGTCGGGTCCACAGTGGTCATCGGCTACGGCAGCTCTCTGAAAGCGAATGAACCTGCCGCGACGAGTGCCGTGATTCTTCCGTCAACGAAATAGGGAGAACGCCCTCTGCAAATCGCCCTCTTCGTCGCCTGCTACAACGACACGCTCTTCCCCGAGACGGGGATCGCCGTCACACGTCTTCTCGAACGCCTCGGTCATACCGTCTCCTTCCCCATCGAGCAGACGTGTTGCGGGCAGATGCATTACAACACCGGATACCACGGCGAGGCCGTCCCTCTTGTCCGCCGTTTCGTCCAGATGTTTCGCGATGCCGAAGTTGTCTGCGTTCCGTCCGCCTCGTGCGTCGCCATGATGCGCGAGCACTACGAGTTGATGGCCGAGCGCGAGAACGATACCGCCTTCCTTGCCGACGTTCGCAGCCTCCTTCCGCGGGTCTTCGAGTTCTCTGAACTGCTCGTCAACCGCCTCGGCCTCGAAGATGTCGGCGCGCACTTCGCGGACACGGTCACATACCATCCCTCCTGCCACTCGCTGCGCATGCTGCATGTCGGCGACGCTCCGCGCAAACTTCTTCGCGCTGTCGATGGCCTCACCCTCATCGAGCTTCCAAATCAGGAGCAGTGCTGCGGCTTCGGCGGCACGTTCGCCGTCAAGAACGCCGATGTTTCCGCCGCCATGCTCACCGCGAAAGACGCCTGCGTCATCGAAACTGGAGCCAATGTTGTCACCGCCCTCGACAACTCCTGCCTGATGCAGATCTACGGCGGCCTGCATCGCTCCGGCTCTCCGGTGCGCACCATGCACCTCGCAGAGATACTTGCTTCGACATGGAAGGCCAGTGAGGCCTCGCGATGAGCGTCCGCGTCGGCAAAACCTCCACCGCGCCGGCCTTCCCGATAGCCGCGCACACCGCTCTGGCGAACCAGCAGCTTCGCGCCAACGTGGCCCGCGCCACCAACACTATCCGCGGTAAACGCGCCATCCGCGTGGAAGAGATGCCCGACTGGCAGGCGCTCCGCCAGACCGCCAGCGACATCAAGTCCCACACCCTCGCTCACCTTGACCACTACCTCACCGAGTTTGAGCGCAACTGCGAACGCGTCGGCGGAAAAGTCCACTGGGCGCGTGACGCTGACGAAGCCAACACCATCGCCATCGAGCTGATCCGCCACTACGGGGGCACCGAAGTCATTAAGGTCAAGACCATGACCTCCGACGAAGTGCAGATGAACGTCGCGCTCGAAGCCGCCGGCATCACGCCCATCGAGACCGATCTCGCCGACATGATCGTGCAGATGGGCCACGACGAACCCTCGCACATCGTGGTCCCGGCGCTGCACAAAAACCGTTTCGAGATTGCGGAAATATTCCGCCGCACGATGAACCTGCCCGGTCTAACGGACACTCCCGAAGACCTCGCCGCCGCCGCCCGTGCCTATCTTCGTGACCGTTTCCTGCGCGTCAGGATCGGCATCAGCGGGGCCAACTTCGCCGTCGCCGAAACCGGAGCCATCTGCGTTGTCGAATCCGAGGGGAACGGCCGCATGTGCGTCACGATGCCGGATGTCCTGATCACACTCGTCGGCGTTGAAAAAGTGATCCCAACCTTCCAGGATTTGGAAGTCTTTCTCCAACTCCTGCCCCGCTCCGCCACTGGCGAGCGCATGAACCCTTACAACTCGCTCTGGACCGGCGTCACGCCCGGCGACGGCCCGCAAGCCTTCCACGTCATCCTGCTCGACAACGGCCGCACAGCCCAGTTGCTCGACGAACGCGAGCGTGAAACGCTTGCCTGCATCCGCTGCGGAGCCTGCCTCAACGCCTGCCCCGTCTACCGCGAAACCGGCGGCCTGGCGTACGGTTCCATCTACTCCGGCCCTATTGGCGCGATCCTGTCGCCACAGTTGCAGAACCTCCAGCACTCGCGCTCGCTGCCCTACGCCTCGACGCTTTGCGGAGCTTGCTACGAAGTCTGCCCGGTAAAAATCAATATCCCCGAGACCCTCATCCACCTTCGCGGCCGCATCGTCCGCGAAGACCAGAAGACCTTTACCGGCAAGCTCGCCGCAGAAAACATCGCGATGCAGTTTGCCGCAAAAATCTTCCTCGACCACCGCCGTTACGAAGCCGCGCAAAAGCTTGCACGCACCGGCCAGCTTTTGTTTGAACGCCAGGGCCAGCTCACCAACCTGCCCGGCATGGCCGGCGGATGGACAAAGTACCGCGATCTCAAGCCCATCCCGAAATCCAGCTTCCGCGACTGGTGGAAGTCCCGAGAGAAGGAGTCGCGCTCATGACGGCCCGCGAAGAAATTCTCTCCCGCATCCGCACCGCGCTCCCCGGCGATCCGCTCGATCCCGCAGCCTCACACGGGTCAATTCCCCGTCTCTACAACCGCGCCGGCACGCTCACACGGGAAGCCCGCCTCGAACTCTTCATCGACCGCCTGCTCGACTACGACACCGAAATCATCCAGCTCGACACCGCCGCCGACATGCCCGCGGCAATCCTCCAGGCAGCCCACGAAGAACGCGTCGTCACACCGCAGGACTTCCCAGCAGAATGGCTGCCCGGGAGCCTCACTGTCGCGCTCGATAAAAATCTTTCCACCGCTGACATCGACAACGCGCAGGCAGTCCTCACCACCTGTGAAGTCGCTGTCGCTTCCACCGGAACCATCATCCTCGTCCACAGCGGAGCACAAGGCCGTCGCGCTCTCACTCTGCTGCCCGACCACCACATCTGCATCGTCCGCCGGGATCAGGTGGTTGAAACTGTCCCTGAAGCGTTCTCCGCCATCGCATCACAAAGCGCGCTGCCCATCACGACCGTCTCCGGACCGTCCGCCACTTCCGACATTGAAATGACGCGCATCCGCGGCGTTCACGGCCCCCGCCGTTTGACCGTCATTCTCTACGGAATCTAAGCACTCTCCGGTCCGTCGAAGTGAAAGACTTCCGTCAGGTCCGACCACTTCTCCTCGGGCGATGCGCCTTCCATGACAGCCTGCATCGGATCCATGATCGCCCACCAACGCTGCGTCTCCGGGTCGGCCGCCATCTTCCGCATGTCGGCCTCGAAGTCACTGCCGTGATACTCAAAATAGGCAAACAGCAGCCCTCTCCGCAGGAAGATGGTGTAGTTGCGGATACCGCATGATGCAATCATGTTGAGCACGCTCGGCCACACCTCAGCGTGGTAGCGGATGTACTCGGCTTCATACTCTGGACGCAACTGAATGACCTGACCGTAACGCTGCATCAAGACCGCCTTCAAGGTTCGAATCGCTTTGACTCAGCCATCATATCGCCCATCCTCAGCACGCAGCGGCGCAGACCTCGGGCAACGCCCCAACAAAAGAAACCGCCGACCATCGGCCGGCGGTTTCTCAAAACACTATCCTCTAGCCTCTATCCCCTGCTTTACTGCGGTATGGGAGCAGGAGAGTCCGTCAGCGGCTTGGGCGGCGTGGGGGGCTTCGGAGCGGTCAGCCCGGGAATATTCGGGGTCCGGGTTACTGTTCCGGTCGCCGCATCCTGCAAGCTGATGCCGTAGCGATCGAGTGTGTTGGAAAGAATCTGTTCCAGCGATGCCCGGTCGCGAGCATACCCCGCCGTGGCCGAGATCAAATTGTTGTTGGCAGTCGCCAGGTTGCGCTGCATCTGCAACACGTTCGCGGTCGTAGACGCGCCCAACCGGTACTTCTTCTGTTCGGCTTCGAGGCTCTGTCCTGCATAGTCGTTGGCCGATTGCGCCGCCTGCACCTGCGCGCGATCGTTGGTCAACGCGTACTGCGCGTTAATCACTTCGATTCGGATCTGGGTATAGAGCTGCTGCAAACGCATCTGCGTCTGGCGATACTCCATCTGCGAGCGGGCCTGGTCAGCCTGCGCCGTCCGGTTGCGCAACGGGATGGAGAGGTTCACGCCAAAACCGTAGTCCGGTGAGGTGTTATTGAGTGTATTGGCGAGCACGCTTCCATAGCCGGAGCTTGGAACCTGGCCCGGCGGGCAGGGCACAAATTGCGTTGTGCTCGTGGAGGTGGCGCAGTTCAGGTTGGGGTTCTGCGAACCACCCAACCCGCTGCCGCCATAAAACGCATAGCCGTCAATCACCGGCAGAAGGCCGTTCTTCTCCGCGCGGATGGTGATCTTGTTGTTCTCCATTTCCAGCGCGCCCTGTTCCACCTGCGGGTTGTTCTGGTATGCCTGCCGCACCAGATCTTCCACCTGCATGTCCTCTTCCGGTAAGCGATCGAGCCCGACCCGGTCCGTCGGTACAACCGGCGCATTCGCCAGTTGCGGATCGTTCAGGTTGCGTGCAATCGCCTGCTTCATCAACAGCTGTTGATATTCAAGATTCGACTGCGACGAGATCAGCGCCTGCTTGTCCGTTGCAACGGCGGAGTCGGAGTTCACCACATCCAGCGGCGCCAGCGTTCCAATCTGCAACTGCTTGCGGTTATCTGCCGTCAACTGTGTCGACTGCTGCAGCGCCCGCTCTTTGGCCTGTTCATCTTCGTAAGCCGAAACCAGCGCCCAGTAGATGTTTTCCACCTGGTTGACGGTATAGATCACCTGCTGACGGAACGAGGAATCGGTGATGCGGCGGTCGTTCTTCGCCTGCACGATAAATCGCCGGTTCAGCCAGATGCAGCATCCCTGCAAGAGGTGCTGGGTTGCCTGCAAACGCAGGTTCGATTGCAGCGTAGGACTGTAGCTCGACCGCTGATTGTTGGTCGTCGAGCGGCTGTTATCGAAGGTCGCCGTGAGAAACGTGCCGGTAGAAAAGCCCTGCTGAAATTGTGCGTTATAGGTCTGTGTGTTCTGCGCGAGCGAGTTCGTTCCGGTAATGAAGGTCGTCGACTGCTGTGTATTGGCCGACTCGTACTGAATCGTGCCGGTCAACAGCGGGTCCATGTTCTCCGGCAGGGGGCCGCCGCCACTGGTGCTCAACACCAGGCCCGCCGCGCCCGCGCCGCCGCCACCCGCGCCACTGGCCGTGCCGCCTGGGCCGCCGCCGCCGGAGATCGTCGCCGTTTGCCCGCCCTGCGTGCCAGTGACCAGGCCGGTCGAAATGCCACGCAGCGACGAACCTGCCTTGGCACGCAGAATGTCCGTATCGGCAATGTCGAGGTTGATGCGTGCAATGGCGATGTCGTAGTTATTTTCGAGAGCCAGCGTCACAGCATCCGCAAGGCTCAGGTACACCTTGCCATCGCGCAGCAGGTTATCCAGGCGAGGAGTGTTTTGGAGGCGCGGTTGCGGATACTCCACCGTTTTATACATATCCAGCGGATTTGGCAGGAAATGGTGCGGTTCGGTGTAGTCCTTCGCCGTGGCGCGCAGGTACAGCGGCTCAGTCGCATTCGGCTGCGGCGCCTGCGGGAGTCCAGGAGTCCCGGTGGTATCGTTCTGCACCGGCTGCTGGGCTACAGGAGCGGTGGGGTTTACCTGCGTCTGCGGCGTTTGAGGCGTTTGCGAAGCCCCCGCCGGCTGCTGGACGATTGGCGGCCCTGCGTTCGCCGGCTGCTGTGCCTGCGTCAAGTTCGGCTCTACAGTACTCATCACCACCAGAACGGCGCATGCCGCTGCCTGCATATGCTTCCATGTCACGATCGGTTTCTCCAATTGCTCATTCGATACAGATTGCGCCAGACACAAAACGTCGCGCCTTTATTTGCGCGACCGTCTGCGCATCCAAGATTCCCGCAGCGCCTTTGCGTTAGATACGGCTGACACTGCCCGTTAGTTCCAGAGGGTCCGGCGTATCCGATGTAGAAGTCTCAAGTATAGCAACGCAAGCCGTTCGTCCACTGCAATTTGTCTCTTTGCACTCCCGAAGATGGTAGTGTGCAATTTGTGACGAACTGGAAGCTCACTCTCAGTTACGACGGCACCGGCTTCCATGGCTGGCAGGTCCAGCCCGGCCTTGCCACCGTGCAGGGCACGCTGGCCGAGGCCATCTGCCGCGTCACCGGCGAAACACTGCTTCCGCAGGGTTCGGGCCGGACCGACGCCGGTGTTCATGCGCTGGCGCAGGTGACTTCGTTCGGCCTCGAAGCGGCCATTCCACCGGCAAACCTCCTCCGCGCCCTCAACGCCGTTCTGCCCGCCAGCGTGCGCATTCTCACCGCCGAGTACGCTGCCACGGATTTCCACGCTCGCCACTCGGCCGTCCGCAAAACATACGAGTACCGGATTTTCGAACGCTGGAGCATCGACACTCTCCCCGCGCCTGACCGGGTCTGCCCACCCTTTGTCGCTCCCTACGTCTGGGACTGCCGCTGGCCGGTGGACGTGGACGTCATGAGCCGCGCCGCGGAGCTTTTCCTGGGCGAGCACGACTTTGCTTCTTTCCAGGCTTCCGATCCCGATCGCACCAGCCGCGAAGAGGTTTCCGGAGTTCCCCTCAGCACTGTCCGCACCATCTTTGAGTCCTCATGGAAGCGCACGCGGGATACCCTCACCTATCGCATTACCGGTAACGGGTTTCTGCATCACATGGTGCGCAATATCGTCGGCACCATGGTCGATGTTGGCCGTGGAGCGCTCGAACCGTCCGACATCGCCCGCATCCTTGCCTCCCGTGACCGCTGCAACGCAGGTCCGACGGCCCCCGCGAGTGGCTTGTTCCTGGTTTCTGTGGAATATCCCGAGGCCGGCTCATGACCACGCCCCTCAGTCGCATTGCCGCGCTCGCGGCCGACCGCCGCGTCCACCGCGCGTTCCATTGGCTTCATCTGCACGAACTTCAGCTTCGCCAATGGCAGATGGAGATGATCGCCATTCCCGCCCCATCGTTCGCCGAGTCGGACCGCGCAGCGTGGTTTCTCGCACGCTTTGCCGATCTCGGCTTAACGAATATCCACCTCGACGAAGTCGGCAATGCCTTCGGAACCCTCACGCCGTCTGGGCCCTGGGCCCTGAACCCTGGACCCTCCGTCCTCCTCTCCGCCCACCTCGACACAGTTTTTCCACCGGGCACCGATTGCACGCCGGAAGAAGACGGCGGCCGCATCCTTGCTCCCGGAGCCTGCGACAACGCCGCCGGCCTCACCGCTTTGCTCGCCATCTCCGCCGCGCTGCAATATGCGGAAGTCACTCCTGCATGCTCCATCCTGTTTGCCGCCAATGTCGGCGAAGAAGGTCCGGGTGACTTGCGCGGGATGCGGCATATTTTTGCCGATGCGCACAATATTGCGGCAGCCATCGCGCTGGAGGGCAGCGGCAATGCCACGGTAGTCGACAGGGCGCTGGGCAGCCGTCGCTTTCGCATTACACTCAACGGCCCGGGCGGACACTCCTGGGCAGATGCTGCTCTGCCCAATCCGATCTTTGCGTTGAGCGAGGCGCTCGCCGCGATATCCCGGCTTGAGCTGCCCGCGACCCCGCGCACGACCCTCCATTGCGGCACGATCTCCGGTGGAACATCGGTGAACTCCATCCCCGAATCCGCGACCGCCGACCTCGATCTCCGCTCCGTCTCTGCCGATCAGCTCGACCTTACCGAAGCGCAACTGCTCGCCACGATCCGCTCTTCGGTCGACGCGGCGAAGGCCCGTCACCTGCTGACACTCGAGATCGCCCGTATCGGCAACCGTCCTGCCGCCGCTCTGCCATCTCATTCGCCTCTGCTTACCAGCCTCCGCGCCGTCGACCGTCATCTGCACATCGCGACCGAGTCGCGTATCGGCTCTACCGACGCCAACTGGCCGCTCTCGCTTGGCATCCCTGCGCTCGCCATCGGAGCAGGGGGCACTGCCGGCGGTATCCACACTCTCCACGAGTGGTACGACCCCACAGGCCGCGAACTCGCTCTGCGCCGCATCCTGCTGCATCTGCTCGATGCCTGCACGCTTGCCGCAGAAGGCGCTTTCGCATTTCCTCGCAGCTCGTAGCTCGCAGCTCGAAGCTGGAAAGACCCCCCACTCTCATACCCCACGAATTTGTCCTCTCGGCTGGAGGCGGCGCATTTGCCGCCGCAACGGAGAGACCTGCATCTTCTTTTGTCGTTGCCTGTTCTCCCGCGCAGCAACACGAACCTCGCATCGACAACCGGGCGACGCTTGATACACTCGCAACCGTGAGACTCCTCGCCATCCTTCCGCTCTTCTTTGCCACGACCCTCGCCGCGCAGGCGCCCGACACGATCTACTTCCACGGCGACATCCTCACCGGCGCCGGATTGCACGCAAGTGGCGCCAGCACGCCACAGCATGTCACCGCCCTCGCCGTCACAAACGGCAAAATTACCGCCACCGGTTCTGACGACGCCGTTCTCCCGCTCGCTGACAAGCACACCGCAAAGATCGACCTCCACGGCGCATTCGTCATGCCCGGCTTCAACGACGCGCATACGCACATTGCCTCGGCCGGACAGCAGCGCCTCACCGTCGATCTCGACAACACAAAATCTCTCGCCGAAATGCTGCAGCGCATCAGGGACTACACGGCCAAAGCAGCGCCCGGGACATGGATTCTCGGCGGCGGATGGGACCACACCAAGTGGCCCAGCAAGACTCTGCCCACCCGGCAAGACCTCGACACCGTCACCGCAGGCCACCCCGCATTTCTGGCACGTACAGACGGCCACATTGCGGTCGCCAACACAGCCGCTCTAACGGTCGCTGACGTGACTCGCAAGACAGCGGATCCTTCCGGCGGCAAGTTCGATCACGACGCGAGCGGAGAACTCACGGGCATCGTCCGCGAAGGCCCCGCACGTGCTCTGATCGAATCGCACATCCCGCCACCGTCGCCCGCCGTCCGTGGCCAGGCTCTTGCCATCGCACTCGACGACGCCATTGCCCACGGCGTCACCTCGGTGCAGGACTTCTCCGACTGGGACGACTTCCTCGCCCTCGAAGCTATGGAGCACGACAAGCAGCTTCCAGTCCGCGTCTCCGAGTGGCTTACGTTCGGCGATCCCGTCGACGTCCTCAAACAGCATCAGGCGCATCACCCGGTTGACGATCCCATGCTTCATACGGGCATGCTGAAGGGCTTTATGGATGGGTCGCTGGGTTCGCGGACGGCGGCTCTCAAAGCCCCGTACAGCGACGACCCGGCGAACTATGGCCTCGCGCGCTACAGCCAGAAACAACTTAACCAGATGACAACGGAGCGCGCCATCGCCGGCTTCCAGATCGGCTTCCACGCTATCGGCGATCGTGCCAACGAAATGGCTCTCACTGCGTTCGATGCCGCCAAAACCGAGCGCATGCAGGACCTCGAAAAGCTGCTGCCGCAACTCGAAGCCAGTACCCATGCTCACGTCACTGTCACGGACCAGTCGCGCTTCCGCATCGAGCATGCGCAGGTCGTTTCGCCTAAAGATTTTCTTCTCTTCTCGCGATTGAAAATCGTGGCCTCTATGCAGCCCGTCCATCTGCTCACCGACATGGCCTGGGCCACCGACCGCATCGGCCCCGAGCGGGCAAAGTACGCCTATGCGTGGAAGTCCTTCCTCGACCACGGCGTCACCCTCGCCTTCGGCACCGACTATCCCGTGGAATCCATCAACCCCTTCCGTGGTCTATATTCCGCCGTCACACGTCAGAATGAAGCCGGTACGCAGACCTTCCAGCCGCAGGAAAAACTCAGCCTCAATGAGGCCCTTTACGCCTACACGCAGGGTTCAGCCTTCGCTGAGTACGCCGAGGAAAAGAAGGGCCGCCTCGAACCCGGCTTCTTCGCCGACCTTGTCGTCCTCGACCGCGACATCACCAAGGCCACGCCACAGGAACTCCTTCACACCAAGGTCCTGCGCACCGTAGTCGCCGGTCAGACGGTCTATACGGCGCCCGCCAACACCGCCGAAACACCACACCGCAACGCACCCGATCTCGACTGATGCTCCACCGCATCCAACGCTCTCCCGTCGTCGCAGCCCATCTGCTGCTGCTTGCGGTCGTGCTGGTCTGGGGCACCACGTTCACCGTCGTCAAAACCGCCCTCGCGGACACATCGCCACTGCTGTTCAACCTGCTTCGCATGGTGCTGGCGTTCCTTGTTCTCGCCGCGGTCAACTGGAAGTCGCTGCGCAACATATCCGGCCGAGAGCTTTTCTATGCAACAACCGCCGGCATCTTCCTCGGGCTCGGTTACCAGTTCCAGACCACCGGCCTGGCCCTCACTACGCCCTCAAAGTCCGCCTTCATCACCGGCCTGGTTGTGGTCATCGTTCCGCTGCTCTGCCTCATCCCGGGAGTCAAACCATCCGGCCTGCCCTCAACGCGCTGGACGGGCCTCATCGGGGCGGTGATCGCCTTCTCGGGCCTGATACTGCTCACCACACCTCCGGGCTCTGGCGCCTCGCTCTTCAAAGGGATCGGCCTGGGCGAGGCGCTTACCCTCGCCTGCGCCGTCGCTTTTGCCGCCCACCTGCTGACCCTCGGCCACGCCGCGCGCTTCACCAGCGCCCGCACCCTCGGCACTGTCCAGATCGGGGTCGCGGCGCTCCTGATGCTGCTCACCCTGCCCATCGGACGCCGCCCGTTCTTCCACGCCACGCCGCGCCTGTTTCTTGCTCTGGCGGTTACCAGCGTTTTGGCAACGGCGGCCGCCTTCACCATCCAAAGCTGGGCCCAGCAGCATCTTTCCCCCACGCACACCGCGCTGATCTTCACTCTGGAGCCGGTCTTCGCCTGGCTCACCTCGCTGCTTTTTCTCGGCGAACACCTGGGCCCCCGTGCCCTCTCGGGCGCGGCGCTCATCATTGGCGCTATTCTGGTAACAGAACTCTGGCCGGCTGCCCCATCGCATGGCCTGCATCCGGGCAGCGAAGCTTTATAGGCTTAAAGAGCGTCTAAGAGTATGGCAAGCTGTGCTTTGTACGAAGCGCAGCAATCGATTTTTCCGCCAAACACCTTTTCCGTGGGACGAACAACACGGGTAACGCAGCGGCGGACACTAGAATTTTGAATGAGGGAAAACCATCGATGACTACATCGGCTTCACCGAATCCTGTTTTCGGACTGTGGGACAAGCTCCGCAACGGGCGTTTCACCACCACGTTTGCCGTCCTTGCCGCTCTTTCCATCGGCATTCTTGCCGGCTCGGTCCTTACCAGCAACGTCAGCGGTAAAGAACAGCAGCACATTGACTCCAGCAACGCTCATCCCCTCACCATCCCCGATCCCGTCACGCTCTCCAACGGCTTCTCGAAGATCGCCAAGGCGGTCGGTCCGGCGGTCGTCAACATCAACACGGAATCTCTCCCCAAGCAGACCCCCGCCCCGCGCGGACGCCGTGGCACCCAGCGGACCCCGATTCAGCCCCCCGACGGCGGCGATCAGGGCGACATGCAGGACTTCTTCAACCGCTTCTTCGGCGGCGGCCAGGGTGGCGACGACGAGCAGGGCGGCCTGCGCCAGGCCCTCGGTTCGGGCTTCATCGTCGATTCGCAGGGCTACATCATCACCAACAACCACGTCGTCGATAAGGCCGACAAAATCTGGGTCAAGCTTTCCACCGATCCCGATGGCGGCCCCGGCGACCACGGTCGTCCCGCCACTGTCATCGGTGTCGATAAGGACACCGACATCGCCGTCATCAAGATCGACACCAAGGAGCCTCTGCCCACCATCAAGCTGGGCAACTCCGACGGCGCACAGGTCGGCGACTGGGTACTTGCTATCGGCAGTCCCTTCGGCCTCTCGCAGACCGTCTCGGCCGGCATCGTCTCCGCCAAGAACCGCTCTATCGATGAACCTTCGGCAAATGGTGTGGCGGCCAATCAGTTCCAGAAATTCATCCAGACCGACGCCGCCATCAACCCCGGCAACTCCGGCGGCCCGCTGGTCGATATGACCGGCTCCGTCATTGGCATGAACACCGCAATCTACACGCAGTCGATGGGTTCTGAGGGCGTCGGCTTTGCTATGCCGTCGAACGTTCTGGCCAGCGTGTACAACATGCTGATCGGGCCGGAACATAAGGTCACGCGCGGTTCCATTGGCGTCACCTTCCAGGCGGCTCCTTCCTCTGCTGTCAGCCGCATGTACGGCTTCGCCTCGGGCGGCGTGATCATCGGCCAGATCGTCCCCGGCGGCGGCGCTGCCAAGGCCGGCCTGCAACCCGGAGACGTCCTGGTCACCATCGACGGCCGCGCCATCAAGGACGGCGACGATCTCGTAGCCGACATCTCCGCCCGCAAGATCGGCACCTCGATCAAGCTCGGCTACCTGCGTGCCGGCAAGCAAAACACCGCCACCGTCGCCATCGGCGACCGCGCCAAAACCTACGCCGACATCGCCGGAGGTCCCGGTGACGACGACAACACGGCCCCGCCGGAAATCGACGCCGGCCAGAATAAACTCGGCATCACCGTCTCCGCGGTGCCCGCCGCAATCGCCTCGAAGCTTAGCCTGAAGTCAGGCGGCGTGATGGTCACCAGTGTTCGCAGCGGCTCTTTCGCTGACGAAATCAACCTGCTCAAGGGCCAGGTCATCATTGAGATCAACCGCAAGCCTGTCAGCGACGAAGCGGCGTACCGCTCCATTGTCTCCGGCCTCAAGACCGGTGAGGATGTGGTCTTCGTCGTCCGCGACGTTCGCGGCAACTCCTACGTGGGCGGCACACTCCCGTAACTTCAATCCGCTCAACGACGGGCGCGGGGTATCTTCCTCGCGCCCGCCGTTTTTCTCTGTTTCCTATCCCCTAACCACTATGTCCTGCACTATGATTCTTACGATGCGATCCGTTCTCCTCCCTGTACTTTCTCTCGCTCTCTGCGCCGCGCTCACCGCGTCCGCGACGCCCATTCAGCACAAGACCCAAACTTCCGCCATGCGCGCGACGACGACTCACACCAACGTGAGACGAACGCCGACCCACACGAGCTCGAAGCACGCAAAGACACACGCCACGAAGACGACTGCGAAGCCCACTCTCGCGATGGATCATGAGCGCGCTACCGCGATCCAGACGGCGCTGATCAAGCAGGGCTATCTCTCCGGCGAAGCTTCCGGCACCTGGGACGCGCAGAGCATGGCCGCCATGCAAAAGCTTCAGTCCGACAATGGCTGGCAAACCAAAATCGTCCCCGACTCGCGCGCCCTCATCAAGCTGGGCCTGGGGGCGCCGGGCACCACGAACCCCAACTAGAGCAGTTTCGCTCCGTAAAACCTTGCTGCCATCTCCGCGAACGTACCCCTTACGAATAAACCGTGGCGAACTTGGCGCATTTTCTTCGCGACCTTTGCGTTAAAGTCCTCCTGCCACAGGCACAACTGCCTGCTCCAGAGCTGCGGCATTCTCTCTCTCCTAACAGGCAGCAATGCCCGTTCAGGGAAAGCGACATCTTTAACGCAAAGGTCGCCAAGGGAGCCAAGTTTCACCACGGCTTCTGAGGTTAAACCGGGGCACCCTACTTTTCGGGAAACGGAACAAACTTCGCTGTGCAGGGTTCCAGCGATCCCTTTCCAGCCGCACCCCTCACCGTCGAATCCGTCCCCGTCATCTGAAAGTTCACCGGCCCCGGCCCCAGCGTAATGTCCGCGTGGTCAATTGCGAACTTGTACAGTGCCGGCGGATCCATCAGCGCCACGCCATCGAACTGGATCCCAATCCGGTGCGTCGCGTCGAAGCCGTTCAACTGGATCTTCCCACCGCCTGAAATTCGGACATTCCGCAGCGTGATGTCCGTAAAGACCGGAATTTTTCCGCTCCCCGGCTTCGGGTTCGCCTGGTAATTCGTGTCCAACTGGATCGGCGCCTTCGAATTCCGGATGCAGAGGTCCTCATACACCGCATCATGCACCAGGCCTCCATAGGCTTCCTGCGACTTGATGCGAACACCTGCGTCGGTGCCATCCAGCGAGAGGTCCGAAACACGCAACTTACTGACGCCCGCCTGCGTCTCCGATCCGATGGACATGCCGTGGCCGTAGTAAAAATGGTTGTGGATGACGGTCATATTCGTCACCGGTCCGCTTCCACCCTTGATCGCAATATTGTCGTCGCCGGTGCGGATATACGACTGCGTGACGGTGATATTTTTTGAGGATCCGGGATCGACGCCGTCGGTATTCCGTGCGGTCTTCGGCGTATCGATCTTCAATCCCCACACCGTAAATCCGTCACCGTTGCTGTAGGTCACGTGGAAGAACGCAGCGTTCTTCAGCGTGATGCGGTACAGCGTAAAGTTGTCGCAGCCATCCAGCACGATCAACCGCGGCACCTGCTGGTGGCCTCCCTTGCGAGCGTCTTCTCCAAGGTCCCACCATGTCTTACCCTGGACCTTGCCCTCAACGATCATCTTCGACCCGCCCCGGCCGTCGATCGTGCCATCACCCATGATTCCCGCATTAATCGCATGCTTGCCGGATATCAACGGTTTGCATCCTTTGCCGCCTTCGCTAACGATGCCGCAAGCTCCCGGAGAAACCTCGTAGTCTTTCGGATCGCGCGAGCCGTACAGCGTCACGCCCTTATCGACCAGCAGTGTCACGCCGGACTTCAGCGTGATCGGCGCAATGAGGAAAGCGTTGCGCGCTCCATCGGCAGCCAGCTCCAGGGCCTTGCCTTCGCCACAACCATCGATACCCTTCTGCACCCGCTCCGTATCCAGCTTCGCTTCGTCTTCCGCAGCAATCCCCGACGGTGCAGCCAGCGCAGCCTTCAACGTCGCACAGACCGCGGGAATCACCGGCTCCGTCACCGTCCGCGTATCCTGCGCCTGCGCACCAAGCGCCGCTCCCACGACCGCAATCCCCAGCAAAATCTTCCGCATCGCTCCGCCTCTCGGTCTTTGGCTCTTTTTGTCGTTGTTCTTGTCTTTTTTGTTGTCATCCCCGCAGGGGATCTGCTTCTGTCGTTGCACTTGCTTTTACGTCTTACCGCACGGCCTCAGCCTTCCACCCATCCGTGCCTGCCAGCCAGTTCCCCACCGAAATCTTCGCCGCCTCCGCCTTCGTCAACTGTCTCGAGGGCGCAATCCGGTTGTCGACCTTCACCGGCCCATTTGCGTCATGGGTGTTGAACTCCGCATACGTGCTGGTCGCAAGTTTCCCGGTACCGTCGGGATTCTTCCACTCCATCCATCCCTCCGGCTGAATGACCGTGCCCTTCACTTCGGAGTGGATGAAATAGACAGTCGAATACGCTCGCCAGGGCCTCCCAAAATAAACCTTGTCCACCGCCACATCGGCCGTGATCGCGCAATGCAGAAACAGATAGCCCGAATCCTCCTCCGGAAACAGCTTGCTCTGCGCCGTCAGCGCAATCACCGGATGCGTCATGCCATGCACTTCGCAGTTTCTGAAGGCGGCCTTGGCGTCGCCAAAGATAAAGTCGACATGGCCCTCGATGTAACAGTCCTCAAACAACATCCGCGCGGCCTGGCACGGCTTGCCCACATCCTCCTTCGCATGGCAGGTATTGCTGCCCGCGTACAGCGTGTCCTGATACCCCAGCAGACGCACATGCCGCAGCACTTCGCGGTCTCCCGAGATATTCAGCGCGACCGCCTGCGCTCCCTCGCCCATGCGTTCGTGGGTCTTCTCCCAATCGTTCTGGATGGTCAGGTTCTCCGCAATAAAGTCATTGCCGCGCACGGTCACGCTGCCCGACTTGCCTGTGCCGCCGGCACTCTTCGCGGAGTCGTCGTACGTCAGCACCACGTCCCCTGGCTTTGTGCCCAGCCCGCGCAGCTCGATTCCGTTCTGCGGAATGGCCAGCTTCTCCTTGTAGACTCCGGGCTTGATGCGGACCACCTCACCGTGCTCCGGCGCGGCATCGACAGCCGCCTGCACGGTTTTGAAGTCTCCAGAGCCATCCGCCGCCACCGTCACAACCGGCTTTGCAGCCGCACCCGCCATCGCAAGCAAAAGAACCGCACCAAACACCACCGCACCACCTCCACAAACCGCTCTGACAAGGAACCATTCTTGTATACAGCAGCCGATGGAACGAAGTCCAAGCCCACGCCGTATCCTTGAGACATGGCGATTCTTTCTCGCACGCACCTTGTTGTCTTGTTTTTGATCGGCGTCCTCGTCCCAGCCTCAGCTCACGCCGTCGAGCTCAAAATCTCCGCCCAGGCCCTTGAGCACACGCTCAACCAGCAGCTTTTCACTGGCGCTCAGGGCCGCTACTACATCCGCGGAGACGAACACTCCGCCTGCTACGTCTACGTCGACCAGCCCAAGGTCACCTTCGTCCAGGACCGCATCGTGGTCCACGTCCACACCCACTCCAAACTTGGCACGAGCCTCCACGGTGCGTGTCTCGGCCTCGGGCTGTCGCCTGAGGCGGACGTCTCCATCCTTCCCGACGCTCAGAACGAAAACATCGGCTTCCGCGATGCGCGTGTGGAAAACCTCAGCGAGTCGAAGGAGCTCAACTTCTTCCTGATCCCATTCCTCAGCCGCAAGCTGCCGCAGAAGATGACGGTCAACATCGCCGACCTGCTACGCAAGGTCCTGGCCAGCTCCGCTACCACGACCGGTTACGATATGAAGCTCGACGAGCTTCATATCCATTCCATGCAGGTTATCGGGGATTCGTTGGTGGTGGATTTCGATGGCAAGCTGAACGTGCATTAGGAAATGGCAGTTGTGCCTGGGATAGGAGTACGCTCACGCAAAGTTCGCAAAGAGAAGCGCCAGGCTTCGCCACGGAACCCTTTGCGAAACCTGGCTTACTTGGCGAACTTTGCGTGAGAGCTTTTGTCTTCTCCAACCTAACTTTCCCGTGCAGCCTTCTCCAACCGATCCCGAATCGCGCGCCCCAACCCACTCACGGGCGGCATCGGGCAAACAATCTCGACTACGTCGCGCTCGTCCAGTTCACGCAGCCCGGCAAACAAACGCGCCGCAAGTTCCTCGGGATACTCCCAGTCTCCCCAGCGGAAGATCTCCTCGTTCGACACGAGCATCCACCCATCCGGCTTCATCACACCCAAACGCTTCCCCTCGGCAGCATCGACAGCGTTCTGCAAGGCATCCGGAGTTCCCTCCACCAGCACCACCTTCGCTCGCGGAGCGTAGTGCCGAATCCCGACTCCCGGCGCGGGCAGAGCCTCGGGCACTCCCGCGACTACGGGCGCGATGTATAGCGTTGGCGAAACGTTACACACCGCCGCGATCTGCTCCAGCGTCACCGCGCCAGGCCGATACACCACCATCTTCTCCGGGTCGAGCACCGTCGACTCAACGCCGACCTTCGTCGCTCCACCATCGACTACAGCGTCGATGCGTCCCTCCAGATCGGCCAGCACGTGCGCTGCTGTTGTCGGACTGGTATGCCCAAACGTATTGGCACTCGGCGCGGCCACAGGAACGCCGGCGAGGCGCAGCAACTCCAGCGCCACCGGATGTGCCGGCACCCGTACACCGACCAGTGGGCGCCCCGCCGTGACCGCATCGGCAACGTTCGCCTTTCGCGGCAGCAGCAGCGTCAACGGCCCAGGCCAGAAAGCCTCAGCCAACGCCCGCACACGTGGACCCACCTCCGCCACGGTCTCAACCTGCGCAGCATCAGCAAGATGCACAATCAACGGATCCCACGCGGGCCGCTGCTTGGCCGCGAAGATGCGCGCAACCGCCTGCGCATCAAGTGCGTTCGCCCCCAGGCCATACACTGTCTCGGTAGGAAACGCGACTGTCCCGCCGCGCCGCAGGATTGCCGCCGCCTGCTCCAGGTCGCCGGCGCGCGAAGGATCGAAACGTAACGTAATGCTCACAAATTCATGGTATCTGTTCCGCCCCATGAAACTGCCCGTATACTGACACCCATGCACGGTGCCGAGATCGAACTCAAGTTCCCCGTCTCCGATCCGTTAGCCTTCAGCCGCCGGGTTGAGGCTCTCGGTTTCCACCTTCAGACCGAACGCACGCTCGAGCAGAACACTCTCTACGACTCGCCCACCCGCGACCTACAGGCCCGCAGACAGATCCTCCGCCTGCGCACCTATGGCAGCCATTGCACGGTTACGCACAAGCGCCAGCCCGCGACTCCCAACGCGGACGTGCACTACAAAACTCGTATCGAAACCGAAAGCGGTATCGACGACTGCGACGCGCTCGCCGAAATTTTTCTCCAGCTTGGGTACGTCCCTGTCTTCCACTATGAAAAGTTCCGCACGGAGTGGGCTTCCGCCGACACGCCCGGCCATCTCGTCCTCGACGAAACACCCATCGGAACCTGGGCCGAGCTCGAAGGCGACCCCGCCTGGATTGACTCCATCATGGAACGCCTCGGCATTGCCATCGAAGACTCCACAACACTGAGCTACGGAAGACTCTTCCTCAACTGGAAAAACGCCACCGGCAGCCCCGCCCAGCACATGACGTTCGAGGCCTGCCAACCAGTCACCGCCTGATCCAAGCAAAACGACGACGCCCGCCATCACTGGCGGGCGTCATCGTTTTATTCACTATTCACTCTTCCTTATTCACTGCCTTTAGAAAATCTGGAAGTTTACGTCGATATAAAGGTCAACCTTGACGGGCTTGCCGTTCTGCATGGCCGGCTTGAATTTGTACTGCCGAACAGCTTCGACAGCTTTGTCATCCAGCCCCATGCCGACGCCGCGGATCACCTTCACGTGGGAAGGATTGCCCTGCTCGTCGACCCACAGATACACCTGCACGTTGCCCGAAAACTTCGCCTTGCGGGCCTCTTCCGAGAACTCCGGATCGACCTGGTAGATCACTGTCGGCGGCCGGATCGACCCGCCGATGTGCATCACACCGCCGCCCGTATTGCCACCCGAACCCGGCCCGATGCCATTGCCGCTGCCCGAACCAATACCGGTCCCATTGCCGTTGCCCATCGAGAACCCTTTCAGGTTCGAGTTGGGTACGCCCAGGTCCGGCATCTTGTTGTCGGCCATCTTCAGATCTTTTTGCACCACCACGCTCGGTTCCACGGCCAGCTTAGGCGGCTCAACCGGCGGTGCCTTGGGCGGAACGATCTGCTCCTGCGCCAGCTTCGGCAGATGTCCCTGCGTCACGGGAGTCGGACCTTTCTGGCCGCCGCCACCGCCAATCTTTTCTGCCTTGGGAGCCACCGGGGGCGGCGGTGGCGGAATATCGATCGACGCATAGGTCGTCTTGGGCGGTGCAGCCAGTTGAACGCCCTTCTTGAGAGCCAGAGCGATCAGCAAAATCAGCACCGCGTAAAAAGCGATCGAGCTGGCGATCGACGACCGGCTCATCTTGGTCGCCATCGGGTCTTTGGTATAGATCGGCTTCGATTCCAGCACCAGCGGCGGAAGCTTCGGCGCGAAGAACGCATCACGAATGCTGGCGACGAGGGAGGTAAAAATTCCCTCTTCCTTCAGCTCGGTGCCCAGATGCGGGGCTTCCGCAGCCGGGGTGAGCGTCGGCAGAGATGCTTGTACGGTCTCGGATTCGGGTGGCAATAGTTCAGTATCGGCCATAAGAGAAATCGGGTCATCCAAACGCCGCTGCGGCAATACGCCCGTCAGCAACTGCTTACGTTTTATCCTTCCATTCTATAGAGTCCGGATGGAAAGCCACTCAAGCATATTAGACGCTGAAAGCACGTAAACAGTCTCGCGCTCGTCACATCCCTGTCACTTCTTGCGGACAGCCTTACAATAGGAGATTGGAGCAGACGTCCCGACGCGCTGCTTTGAGTACGAACCAAAACGGAGACCGGATGCCGGAAGCACCAGAGCCGAAAAGCTTGAAACAAACCCTGAACCTGCCGCAAACCCAGTTCGCCATGAAGGCCAACCTGCCGCAGAACGAGCCCGCGCGCCTCGCGGAGTGGGAATCCACAGGCCTCTACGAAAAAATCCGGAGTGCCCGCCAAGGTTCCCCCAAATACATCCTGCACGACGGACCGCCGTATGCCAACGGGGCCATCCATCTGGGCCACGCGCTGAATAAGTGCATCAAGGACTTCGTCGTCAAGACCAAGACCATGGCCGGTTTCGACGCCCCCTACGTCCCCGGCTGGGACTGCCACGGCCTGCCCATCGAGATCAAAGTCGACGAAAAACTTGGCGGCAAAAAGCTGGAGATGCCCGCCGTCGCCGTCCGCCGCGCCTGCCGCGAGTACGCCCAGAAGTTCCTCGACCTGCAGCGCTCGCAGTTCAAGCGGCTCGGCGTCTTCGGCCGCTGGGACAAGCCCTACGCCACGATGGACTTCCCCTACGAAGCCAGCATTCTGGAGACCTTCTACGGCTTCTACGAGAAGGGTTTCGTCTACAAGGGCCTCAAGCCGGTCTACTGGTGCTCGCACGACCACACCGCCCTCGCAGAGGCCGAAGTCGAGTACGAAATGCACACCTCGCCGAGCGTGTACGTCCGGTACAAACTGACCTCGGTGCCGGAGAAGATTTCCTCCAAGCTGCACGGCAAAGACGTCTACACGATCATCTGGACGACCACGCCGTGGACTCTGCCGGCCTCGATGGCGGTGGCCTTCAACCCCACGACGGACTATGTCGGCGTGCAGACTGAAGACGCTGTCTACATCGTCGCGGAAGAGTTGCTGAAGTCTGTTGTGGAAAAGTGTCACCTCAAGCTCGCCGGCGCGTCTCCAGAAGACGCGGTGATCGCCCGCTTCAACGGCGCGAATCTTGACCGCGTCACCTTCCAGCATCCATTCCTCGACCGCGAGATCCTCGGCGTCAACGCCGACTACGTCACTGTCGACCAGGGCACCGGAGCCGTCCACACAGCCCCAGCCCACGGTCCCGATGACTTCGAGACGGGCAAGCGTTATGGCCTTCCGCTCACCTGCAACGTAGACGCGCAGGGCAAGCTCCGCAACGGCCTACCTGAGTACGACGGCATGTTCGTCTTCAAGGCCAATAGCATCATCAAGGACATCCTGCGCGAGCGCGGCGCCCTGCTTGCTGCCGAAGATATCCACCACAGCTACCCGCACTGCTGGCGCTGCCACAACCCGCTGATCTTCCGCGCCACCGAGCAGTGGTTTATCGCCATGGAAACCCCTATGGAATCCATTCAGGGAGGCAACACCACCTTCCGCCAGCGCGCGCTGGATGAGATCAAGCGCGTTGTGTGGGACCCGGCGTGGGGCGAAGACCGCATCTCCAACATGATCGCCGAGCGGCCCGACTGGGGCATCTCCCGGCAGCGCATCTGGGGCGTGCCGATTGCTGTCTTCATGTGCCAGAAGTGCCATACGCCTCTCAACGATCCCGCCATCAACGCGAGCGTTGTGGAGCTCTTCAACCGCGAGGGAGCGGACGCCTGGTATACCTACTCCGAAGAGAAGCTTCTTCCCGCGAACACCGCCTGCAAAAACTGCAATACCGTCATGGACTTCCGCAAGGAAATGGACATTCTCGACGTATGGTTCGAGTCGGGCGCAAGCTGGCACGCTGTGCTTGAAGTCGAGCCTGAACTCCATTTCCCCGCCGACCTCTACACCGAGGGCGGCGACCAGCACCGCGGCTGGTTCCACTCCTCGTTGCTCAACGCCGTCGGCATCCGCGACGCCGCGCCGTACAAGATGGTCGCTACCTCCGGCTGGACGCTCGACGAACAGGGCCGCGCGTTTTCCAAAAGCCTGGGAAACGGTGTTGATCCTGTCGACGTCGCTAACCGTCTCGGCGCGGAGATCATCCGTCTCTGGGTCGCGAGTGTCGACTTCCGCGAGGATGTGGCCGCCAGCGAGAACCTGATGCAGCGCGTCGGCGAGAACTACAAAAAGCTGCGCAACACGCTGCGCTTCCTGCTGGGCAACATCCACGACTTCGATCCGTCCAACGATGCGGTGGCGTGGTCCGCGATGCAGCCTTTAGATCAATACATCCTCGCCCGCACCGCCGAACTCGACGCGAAAATCCGCACCGCATACGACGGCTTCGAGTTCCACCGCGCCTATCACGCGCTCAACGAGTACGTGAACAGCGATCTCTCGGCGCTCTACCTCGATGTCGTCAAGGATCGCCTGTACACTCTCGCTCCCAACGCCCCGGCCCGTCGCAGCGCGCAGACTGCGCTCTGGCGCATCGCTGAAGCGATCACGCGGCTGATCGCGCCGATCCTTTCCTTCACAGCGGACGAAGTCTGGAAGCTGCTGCCTACGGTCGCATCGCGCGAGGAGAGCGTTCACCTTGCGCTTTTCCCCGATCTCGCTGAGATCGTCCCCGGCGCCATCGCCAGCATTGAGGCCGACTGGGAGAGACTGCACGCGATCCGCGCACAGGTGCTTCTTCAGCTTGAGGCTCTGCGGCTCAATAAATCCATCGGCAAATCGCTGGATGCTGCGGTGGTTGCCATCGTCGAAGAAGGATCGACCGACGGTATCCTCCTCACACAATACGAACCCGCACTTGCCGAGTTCTTCAACGTCTCGCAGGTCACCGTGCAGTCCCTCGGCGCCTCGCAAAACCAGGCCGGCCTGATGCTCGAAGTCCGCACCGCCGAAGGCACAAAGTGTGCCCGCTGCTGGCGCACGCTCACCGACATCGGCTCCGATGACCGCTGGCCTTCCGTCTGCACACGCTGCGCCGACGCGCTGGAAGCAATCGGCTTCCCATCAACCGGCGACACACCCACAACTCAGGAGTCCGCATGACCGCACGAATCCGCGACGCGCGATGGCTGATGATCGTCATCGCCGCCGTCGTCATTCTTCTTGATCGCCTTACCAAGCTTCGCGTTGAAGCCAAAATCGGCCTCGGCCATCACGTTGTGGTCATCGACCATGTCTTCTGGATCTCTCACGTCCTCAACACCGGCGCGGCCTTCAGCATGTTCGACAGCTCGAAGTCGCCGCTGCTGGTACGCAACCTGTTGATCGGCTTCTCGGTGGTCGCCGTGCTGGTCGTCATCGGCGTTCTCTGGCGAGTCGGCCGGACCATTTCGATCACCTCCGTCGCGCTTGCTCTCATCCTCGGAGGCGCTCTCGGCAATCTTTACGACCGCCTTCGCTTCGGCTACGTCGTCGACTTCCTCGAAGTCCACATCCGCAGCTACCACTGGCCCGACTTCAACGTAGCCGACTCCGCGATTGTTTGCGGGGCTTGTCTGTTGTTGATCGAGATGTTGTTGCCGCAGCGGGCTTCGGAGTAACAGCCCTCGCCTTTTTGTTGTCGTCATTGTTTGTCGTTTTTGTTTGTCATCCCCGAAGGGGATCTGCGTTTGTCGTTGTTCTTGTGTTTTCAGTTGCTGTTGCCCTTGTTTTTCTTGTTGTCATCCCCGCAGGGGACCTGTTTTTAATACGGATCTTCGTTCGTACTTCCGGCATCTATAGGTCGCGCCTTCAGCGCTCTTCACTCAGAATTTCGCTAACCCAGGGCTTCGCCCTGGGCTGGTATAGGACGGGCCTTCAGCCCTAAAACAAACAGGCAATAGCCGGAGCCTGAAACCAATGGACTGTGACCAAGCCCTAAAACCAAGGGGCTATAACCGAGCCCTAAACAAACGTGCCGTGACCCGGCCCTAAACCAATCAGAACGCAGCTAAAGGTAAATCGCTCTCAGGCCCCATGCCCACTGCCACGCAAATCGACAAAATCACCATCCGCGGCGCTCGCACGCACAACCTCAAGAGCATCGATGTGGACATACCGCACAACGCCCTGACGGTCGTCTCCGGCGTCTCGGGCTCGGGCAAATCTTCGCTCGCGTTCGATACGGTCTACGCCGAGGGCCAGCGCCGTTACGTCGAATCGCTGTCCGCTTATGCTCGCCAGTTCCTCGAACGCATCGAGAAGCCAGACGTCGACCACATGGACGGCCTCGCTCCGGCGATCGCCATCAAGCAAAAGAACCAGACCCGCAATCCCCGCTCCACCGTCGCCACGGCCACCGAAATCTACGACTACATGCGCCTGCTCTACGCGCGCTGCGGCACGGTCACCTGCCTGCACTGCGGAGGCACCGTGCGCCACGATACGGTCGACGAGATCGTCACGCGCGTGTTGGCGCAGCCGGAAGGCACGCGCGTCTATGCTCTCTTCCCTGCCGTTCGCCGCGAGGTGATGCTCGAACCGCTGCAAGGCCCTGTGCCCGATGCCGAAGCGCCTGCACCGGTTCCGAAGAAGACTGCCGCGAAGAAGGCCACCAAGAAGACAGCCGCACCCATCGTCGACCTCAGCGAGCCGGTGAAAGAACGCCTCACCGAGCTTCGCCGCCGCGGCTACAACCGCCTCTGGCAGGCCTCCGAGGACAACAACGGCCCCGGACACATCGTCGAATTCTCCACTCCTGAGTCGCTGCTCGAACTCAACTTCAACGACCCGGCGCGCCCCATCTTCGTCCTCGCCGACCGCCTCGCTCTCAGCGCCGAATCGCGCAGCCGCATCGTCGACGCTATCGAAACGGGCTATCGTGAAGCCGGCGAAATCGTCTTCCGCGTGATACCGCGTGACGGTGAAGCAGTCACATCTCCGTTGCGGTTCTCGGCTGCCTTCGAGTGCTCCACCTGCCATCGCGCCTATCGCGAGCCGGAGCCGCGGCTGTTTAGCTTCAACAATCCTTATGGCGCGTGCCCCCGCTGCCAGGGCTTCGGCAACACCATCGATTTTGACCCCGGCCTCATCATTCCCGATCGGACGCGCACCCTCGACGAGGGTGCGATCGATCCCTGGACGAAGCCCAAGTACCGCTCACCCTGGCACGCCAACATGCGCGCCGCCGCCAAAGCTGCGAAGATCCCCCTCGACGTTCCCTGGTACGACCTCACCGAAGCGCAGCAGAATTTCCTCTTCGACGGCAACGCTGCGTGGCCGGGCATCCGCGGCTTCTTCGCCGAGCTGGAGCGCAAAAAATACAAGCTGCACGTCCGAGTTTTCCTCTCGAAGTACCGCGGCTACGCAACCTGCCCCGACTGCCGCGGGCAACGCCTCCGCGCCGAAGCCCGCGCTGTGCTGCTGAACGGCAAGAACATCTGCGAAGTCTGCGCTTTTACCATCACCGCGGCGCAGGAGTTCATGGACGCACTCACACTCTCGCCGGCGCAAATGGAGATTGCTGCCAAAGTGCTTGAAGAAGTGCGGCAGCGCATCAGCTTCCTCCACGAAGTCGGCCTCGATTACCTCACGCTCGATCGCCTTTCGTCCACACTCTCTGGCGGCGAGTCGCAGCGCATTCAGTTAGCAACATCCCTCGGCAGCCGCCTGGTTGGCGCGCTATATGTGCTGGACGAGCCCTCCATCGGCCTGCATTCCCGCGACACCGCCAAACTCGTCCGCATCATGGAGTCGCTCCGCGATCTCGGCAACACCATCCTGGTCGTCGAGCACGACCCCGACGTCATTCGCGCGGCCGACTACCTGCTGGACCTCGGCCCGGGCGCGGGCGAACTCGGCGGCAAGCTCCTTGCTGCCGGGACCGTCGACGAAGTCCGCGAAAACCCCGAGTCGATCACCGGGAAGTACTTGAGTGGCCGCCTCTCCATCCCGGTCCCCAAACACCGCCGCGAACCCGGCCGCGAAAAGCTCGTCCTCAAGGGCGCGCGCATTCACAATCTGCGCGGTGTGGACATCGAAATCCCGCTCGGTCTGCTCTGCTGCGTCACCGGCGTGTCCGGCTCCGGCAAGTCAACCATCGTGCACCAGGTCCTCTACCGCGCTCTGATGCAGGCGCTCGGGCAGACCGAAGGCGCGGACCCTGCGCACCTCTACCGCGAACTTTCCGGCACGCCGCACCTTAACGATGTCATCCTGGTCGACCAGTCGCCCATCGGGCGTACACCGCGTTCGAATCCCGTCACCTACATCAAGGCCTTCGACGACATCCGCACCCTCTTCGCCGCGCAGCCGGATGCCAAACGCAAAAACCTCACCGCCGGACATTTTTCGTTCAATGTGCCGGGTGGACGGTGCGATGTCTGCGAAGGCGACGGCACCGTTACCGTCGAAATGCAGTTCCTTGCCGACGTCGAGCTTCCCTGCGAGGAGTGCAACGGCACACGCTACAAGGCCGGCATCCTCGACATTAAGTACAAAGGCAAAAACATCCACGACGTGCTCTGCATGACGGTCCGCGAAGCCCTCAGCTACTTCGCCGGCATTCCGAAGATCGTCGACAAGCTTGCGGTACTCGACGAGGTCGGCCTCGGCTACGTTCGCCTCGGCCAAAGCGCCACGACGCTCTCCGGTGGCGAAGCGCAACGCGTCAAGCTCGCGCAGCACCTTGCCTCCGCGCGCTCCGGATCGTCCGGCGGTGCGGGCGGCCTCCGCGGCGAAGCCAAACGCATCGCCAGCCGCGTCCTTTACATCCTCGACGAGCCCACCACCGGGCTCCACTTCGAAGACGTCGCCAAACTGCTCGCCGCCTTCCGCAAGCTGATCGACGGAGGCGGCTCGCTGCTGGTGATCGAACACAACCTCGACATCATCAAATCCGCCGACTGGGTGATCGACATGGGGCCCGAAGGCGGCTCGGGTGGCGGAACGGTTGTGGCCGCCGGCCCACCCGAACTAATCGCCAAAACCCCCAACTCCTACACCGGCCAATGGCTCGCTCCGGTGCTCGCCGCCGCGAAACAGTCTTCGACCGCGTCTAAATGAGTAGACCAATGCGCCTTCTCCTGCTCGCCTGCACGCTCTCTCTTGCCGCCCACGCTCAACTCCCCCCTGGAACCCGCGACGCTGCCGACACCCCTCGCACGAACGCCGCGAACGCCCAGCTCCGCGACGCCGAAACCGCGCTCGAAAAGAACGACTACGCCACCGCCGTCAAAATCCTCACCGTTCTCGCGACCTCTCGTTCCAACGACGCGCAAATCCTCTACGACCTCGGCTACGCCCAAGAGCGCACCAACGACGACGCGGGCGCCGCAAAGTCTTATGCCTCCGCCATCGCTGCCGATCCCGGTGCCGTCGAGCCGCAGCTCGCCCTCGCCCTCCTCGACGCCCGCTCCGGACGCACGGACAAAGCCCACGGAGAGTTCGCCGCCGTCACACAGCTCGCCTCCGCGCCTCCGCAACTCAAGGCCCGTGCTTTCCGCGCTCTCGCCCTGCTCGACCAAACATCCAATCCCGCCTCCGCGTCCAACGATCTGCTCGCCGCCATCAAGCTCACCGGCGAAACCCCGGCCGACACCGCGCTTAGCGCTCTTCTCGCCGAGCGCGCCGGCGACAAATCCGGGGCCGAAGCCGCCTATCGCCGCACCCTGCAGACCTATCCGGACGACGCCGAAGCCGCGGCGGGCCTTACCCACATCCTGCTCCAGTCCAATCGCGCCGCCGAGGCCGAAACCATTCTCAGCGGCCTCCTGAAATCTCATCCCGCCGACCCTCGGCTGACCTCGCAGATGGCCGCCGTCTACGCTGCCGAAGGTAAAACCGAGCAGGCCATTCCCCTTCTGGTCCAGCTTCGTTCCGATCCCAAATTCGCCGCCGACCCGGCCATCACACGCCAACTCGCGCGCCTCTACGCCGTCGACAACCAGAACGCCCAGGCCGAAGAAATGTTCCGTGCCGCGCTGGCTAAAACCCCCGCCGATCCCACGCTGCTCGACGATCTCGGCACGGTTCTCGTCCGTCAGCAAAAGTACCCTGAAGCGCAGAAAACCCTCGAAGCCGCCGTCGCTCTCCGCGACAAATTTCCCACGCCCGCCGAGTTCGGAGATGCCGCCGGACACCTCGCTTTCGCCGCATCGAAGAACGGGCAACCCCGTGAGGTATTGCAAGCTCTAAAAATGCGTGCTACAGTACTGCCCAACTCTGCTCCTTCGCTTTTCCTCGAGGCGACGGCACATGACACTCTCCACGAGTACAAGGAAGCAGAGCAGGCTTACCGTGCATTTCTCGCTATCGCGGCAGGTCAGTTTCCCGATCAGGAGTTCCAGGCAAAGCATCGCCTGATCGCTCTTGAACATATGAAATAGCTTCACTCCAACAGGCACGGCGTCACTTCGAGGTGCGCTATGGGCTCTGCAATTGGTTCAATAGCACGTCCGCTCTCCTTCCTCGCAATCCTGGTCTGCATCGCGACACCTTCCGTCGCTCGCGCTTCGTCCGACGAGGCCATTCTTGACGACAATGCCCTCATCCAGCTCGAAACGCGCGCGCTCTCCGCTCCACCTCGAGAGCAGTGTTTCCTGTATGCCGAACTGGTACACAACCTCACCGAGATCGCGGGAAAGCAGCTCGCTGCCGGTGACAGTGCCCAGGCCAGCGCGACCATTCGCCGCATCGACGCCTTTGCGCAGAAGATCCACATGTCGCTCGCCCGCGACACCAAGCGCCTCAAGAATGCCGAGATGCTGATGCACCACACCACGCGACGCCTGGCCGACATGCTGCATGTCGCGCCCACGGAGGACCGTCCGGTGCTGCAATCGACGCTCACTCGACTCGACACCGTGCAGACGGAACTCCTGACGCAGGTGTTCGTCCATTGAGCTGGTTGCCTCGAAACGTTGGCCGCTTCGTTCCGCTCTGCCTCATCGGTCTTGCCGTGTCCGTCGCGCCGCGTCTTGCGGTTGCACAGGCGGGCGACGACAGCATGAGCGCCTCGGAAGTCGAAAAGCTCCGCGAGGCCGCCTATATCCCCAACGAACGGGTCGACGCGTACATCAAGATCCTCGACACCCGTGCCAAGTCCATCGACGACCTTCTCGCCAAACGCCGCAAGCCGGGCCGCGAGCAGGACCTCCACGACCTTTTTGAGCAACTGAGCGCGATCGCCGACGAGTTAAACGACAACCTCGAGGAGTACGGCCCCAAGCACCGCGACCTGCGCAAAGTGCTGCCGAAGCTGCTCGAAGCCACCGAGCGCTGGTCGACCTCCTTGCGCGCCGCGCCCGACGACCCTGCCTACAAAGTCGTCCGCAAGATCGCGCTCGACGCGGTGCAGGATGTCCACGAAGCCGCCGCAACGATGCAGACCGACCAGATCGCCTACTTCAAGGCCCACCCCGAAGCCGCCAAGGCCGAGAAAGACCGCGCCAACCCGGACGAACAGAGGCCAGTTGACATCCCTCGGTAGACTAGGGCAAATCTCCTGTTACTGGGAAGTGGATAGTGACGTGCAGTACCGTTTTTCTGGGGAAAAACGGACATAAATGTAGCGGCTTCGCTATATACCTACAGGAGATTTGCCATAGCGCCCTGGTTGTCGGTTCTGGGTTCTCGGTTGCGGGTTCTCGGTTCCAGGTTGTTGGTTCCGGGTTCCCGGAAAACCTCGACTCGTCGCAACTCTCAACCGGCCGCCCACAAGCCAGAACCCACAACCCGCCTTCCCCTTCCGCAGTCTTCTCCACAGCCCGCATGTTACGCTGGCGAAAGCGTGCCTGTTTTAGCCCTTCCCCCGGTTCCAGCCTCGGTCATCTCGATCTTCGAAGTCGAGTACCGCGAGCTTCGTCCGCGCGCGCCGATGCCGGCGATGGACATCCGTTTCCGCCGCTTCACGTCGCTCAACACCACCATCCGGCTGCGCGAAGGCCGCCTCCACATTCGCCTCTCTGACCTGCTGGAGCAGGCACCCGATAGCGTCCACCAGGCCATCGCCCACATCCTGCTGGCCAAGCTCTACCGCAAGCCGATCGAGCGTCACCATAACGACCGCTACCGCCGCTACACGCAGTCGGAAATCGTCTCCAGGCAAGCCGAGCGCATTCGCCAGACGCGCGGCCGCAAGCGCATCACCTCCGCGCAGGGCCACCAGTTCGATCTTGAAGAGGTGTTCGAGTCGCTGAACCTGCGTTTCTTCCATGGACTCATGGGGCGGCCCACGCTCACATGGTCTACCCACGTCGCCAGGCGCATGTTGGGCCACTACGACGCTGCCCACAACACCATCGTCGTCAGCCGCGTCTTCGACCGCCCCGGCACGCCGCGTTTCGCCATCGAATACCTGCTGTACCACGAGATGCTGCACCTCAAGCACCCCGTCCGTGTGAAGGCCGGCCGCCGCTGCGTCCACTCCCGTGAGTTCCAGGCCGAAGAACGTCTTTTTCCCGAGCACGATCAGGCCCGCGGTAGAGCTTGGCCAGCAGGATGTGGGCGATGGCCTGGTGGACGCTATCGGGT
>Ga0206916_1034_pt1 | contig 33940 bp, 23 predicted proteins | sample Alteio_BWOrgHeat_71_FD_152957 | JGI IMG/M metagenome (GOLD analysis project Ga0206916, IMG submission 152957) | Enriched cells from forest soil in Barre Woods Harvard Forest LTER site, Petersham, Massachusetts, United States -... | ecosystem: Environmental > Terrestrial > Soil > Temperate forest >... | reverse complement strand
AAAGGCATTTTAAACTTAAATAGTACATAAATATTAGATTTTAGCGTGAAACTGAATTTGCGTCGAATAGTTTTTTGCTTTATGTTTACATCATGAACGATATGAATATTCTAATTTGTTTAATCGATCAGAAAAATTAACCAACCCTTTTATCAAATTATTACCAACTAAACGAATTATTATTATGAAGAAATTTGCACTCGTTACGCTGGCCTCTTTAATGTTCTCAGCGTTCACATCTCAAGCTGGGCAAAAAGAAGATTCCACAAAAAGCGGAAAATTAACGATTTCTGGATATGTAGATGTTTATTATCAATACAACATGAATAACCCTACGTTTGTATCTCCTGTACAAGGAACAAACACAGCAGGAAGTGCATACGGAACTGTTCCATCAGGTGCAGGTGCACCTATTCAGGCAGGTGGACAGAACATAGGCCGTATTTTCGATGTAAAAAACAATCAGTTCTCATTAGGATTGGTACAAACAAAATTTGCTTATACAACAGACAAATCTGAAGTGGTAATTGACCTTGCTTACGGTCCGAATGCAGCGTTAGGAAACTTTGGTAACTTGTACGGAACGGATATCAATATCAAACAAGCGTACATGTCATACATGTTAACAAGCAAATGGAACGTTACAGTTGGTCAGTTTGGTACACACGTTGGGTACGAATTAATTGATGCCCCTCTAAACTATAACTACTCTCTATCTTATCTATTCGGTAACGGTCCATTCTACCACACTGGACTTAAAACATCTTATGCTTTCTCTGACAATGTTGGTTTAATGGCCGGTATTGTAAATGGCTGGGATGGAATGTATGCATGGAACGGTAAAAAAACAGCAATTGCTCAATTGTTCTTAAAACCAACAGATGGATTCAACATCTACCTTAACTACATCGGTGGTGATCAGAAAAACAGTTTATCCTTCCCTACATTGGGTAGCCCAACAGCACCAATCGGTAATGGTTCAAACAATTTCTCTAACTTATTTGACTTAACAACTACATACCAAATCACAGACGCCTTCAAATTAGGTCTGAATGCAGCTTATGGTTTCGGTAAAAATCTTGTTCCGGATGCAACACAAAGTGACGGATTCAGCAAAGCAAAATGGGGTGGTGCAGCAATCTATGCTGACTACAGATTCAGCCAGGTGTTTGGTTTAGGTCTACGTGCTGAATACTACAATGATAAAGATGGTGTAAGATATATCAGTTATGCAATTGGCCAAGGTTGTTACATGAACGAATATACACTTACAGGTGATATCAAAATGATGGACGGTCACTTCAACTTGAAACCTGAATTCCGTATAGATGTGGCTCACGTTGACGACAAAACAGTTGGTGTTATGCCAGGACAAACTGAGAACAAAGGTTTCTTGCATAACCCAGGCGGAAACAGCCCTAAAACAACAAACATTCAACCAACAATTGGTATGGCTGCTATCTATGCTTTCTAATTCATAGAACAATCATAAAAAATATTTAAGAATACGGTTAATTTTTTAATCTGGTTAGTTAAAAAACCCAGTCGCCAATACCCTCGGCGCTGGGTTTTTTATTGTAGTTACTAGCCGCTAGTTCCTGGTTGTAAGACGCTGAAATTTTAATTCAATCACAATTCGAGCAATTTGATTCAACGAGGCAAATTATTTTTACTTTTTGAAACGCAAAATCATATCATAAAAGGAAATTTTTGCCACTTTACACTTCAAACTTTACATTTACACTGGATACTTCCGTATCTTTGTAGTTATTCTTAAATACAAAAATGGAACATTTCTATTCAGACTACAAGATCGGAATGCTTGGCGGCGGTCAGCTTGGGCGCATGTTGTTGCAGGCGGCTGTTGATTATAATTTAGAAATTCACGTGCTGGATCCGGATGCTGACGCACCTTGTAAAAACTGGGGGGCAAGTTTTTCTACCGGTTCGTTAACAGATTTTGATACGGTTTACCATTTTGGTAAGGGTATGGATCTGATCACCATTGAAATAGAAAATGTAAATGTTGAGGCATTAAAAAAGCTCCAAAAGGAAGGTACAAAAGTGTATCCCCAGCCTGAAATTGTTGAAATGATTCAGGATAAACGTTTACAGAAAGCATTTTATCAGAAACATAATATTCCCACAGCTCCATTCATTCTTACAGAGTCGAAAGAAGAAATTACAAATCATTTACATCTGCTGCCTGCGGTTCACAAGCTGGGCAAAGAGGGTTATGACGGCAAAGGTGTTCAGATAATAGAAACAAGTAACGACATATCAAAAGGATTTGACAAGCCGGGATTATTAGAGAAGAAAATTAATTTCGTTAAAGAGTTAAGTGTAATTGTAGCGCGCAATCAGGACGGGGAAATTACAGCATTCCCAACTGTTGAGATGGTATTTCACCCGGTGCATAATTTAGTTGAATTTTTATTCTCACCCGCTGAGATCTCAGACGAACTGCATAAGAAAGCTGAAAAGATTGCTAAGGGAGTAATAAATGATATCGGCCTTATAGGAATTCTCGCTGTAGAGATGTTTTTAACAGAAAACGGAGAAATATTAGTAAATGAAATTGCTCCACGTCCACACAACAGTGGACACCAAACAATTCAGGCAAATTATACATCCCAATACGAGCAACATTTGCGGGCAATTTTAAATATGCCTTTAGGTGCTACCACACAACATTGTCCGGCAGCCATGGTTAATTTATTGGGAGAGCCCGGGTTTGTCGGAGAAGCAATTTTTGAAGGTCTCGAGGATGCATTAAACCTGGAAGGGGTTTATCCACATTTATATGGAAAGAAAATCACAAAACCTTTCCGAAAGATGGGGCATGTCACTATTTTAGACAAATCAATTGAAGGGCTGAAAAAGAAGTCGGAGGAAGTAAAACAACTTATAAAAATAAAAGCATGAGCAAACCATTAGTAGGTATTATAATGGGGAGTCAATCTGACTTAAAAATTATGTCGGCTGCAGCTGATATACTGGATAAATTTGGTATACCATTTGAATTAACAATAGTTTCAGCACACAGAACTCCTGAGCGCATGGTTGAATATGGCCAAACCGCAGTAAAGAGAGGATTGAAATGTATTATTGCGGGGGCAGGTGGTGCGGCGCATTTACCAGGCATGGTTGCAGCACTAACTACTTTACCTGTTATAGGCGTCCCTGTAAAATCATCCAATTCAATTGATGGCTGGGATTCTATATTATCAATTTTACAAATGCCTTCGGGAGTGCCGGTTGCAACAGTAGCGCTGGATGGTGCAACCAATGCAGGAATCATTGCAGCACAGATAATAGGCGCATTTGATACAGAAGTTCAGGAGAAATTACACGCATATAAAATTGAGTTAAAAACAAAAGTAGAAGAGGCGGTTGCGGCGATTGATAAAAATGGATTCCGTTCTGTATTAAAATAAATTGTTTGCACATGAGGCTTTTTTTAATCGTATTTTTCTTAAGTACACAACTCACTTTCGGGCAACAGGAAGTGCGGTGGGCATGCAAAATAATTGAAACGTCGGAAACGTATGACGGCACCTGGTATTCCCCTAAAAATGCTTTGGGAATCCCCAATGTTTATCCAGCATTTGGTGCGAAAGAAAGCGGCTATTCATGGATTGTAGGCTACAACGAAAAAGGTTATTTTGAACAGGATACATATTTGAAAGTTGCTTTTTGCGATCCCATTATTGCCGAGCAAATAGTCGTTATTGAAACATTCCATCCGGGAGCCATCACATCCATAACAATTACAGAAGCATCCGGAAAATCATCAAAAGTATATTCTTCAAAACCGGTTACGCTCACAGAAAAATCAAGAATCTTAAGCATTCCGATAAAGAAAACAAAAACACCAATTATATCATTGACAATTACAACTTCGGCGAAGGATTCAGAAGGCTGGAATTATATTGATGCCATTGGCGTAGCATCCACAACAGATCCTATTGATTTATCCATTAACTTAAGTCATGATGTGGCCCTTATCGGCACATCAACACCTTTGAGTGATAATATAAATACACAACATACTGAATCATATCCGATCATTTCTTCTGACGGAACCATTTTATATTTTGCTCGTCTGGGTGATAATAACAACATAGAAAATCCAAACAAAACGGACATCTGGTATTCGACTAAATCGGCAGAGGGTAGCTGGAGTAAAGCATTGAATATTGGTAAGCCATTAAATAATGGGGGACATAATTTTGTAAGTTCCATTACTCCGGATGTAAACACACTATTGATCGCCAACACATACAATCCTGACGGCAGCTCATTAAGTGACGGTGTTTCACTTACAAATCGCCTGGCAAATGGCTGGGAAATACCTAAGCAAATTAAACTCGATGGTTTTGAAAATTTAAATGAATATACATCTTATTTCCTGGCAGCAGATGGTAAAACCATGCTGATGGGTATAGAGATGAAAGATTCGTACGGCGATCTGGATTTATATGTAAGCTTTATGAAGCCCGATAAAACCTGGACAAGGCCAATGAATCTGGGGAAAAAAATAAATACATTTCAATCTGACGCAACACCCTTCTTAGCGTCAGATGGCAAAACACTGTACTTCGGATCTAGCGGACATTTAGGATATGGAGGATATGACATTTTTATGTCAAAGCGCCTTGATGATACCTGGCTCAACTGGAGTAAACCGATCAACCTTGGTCCGAACATTAATACAAGTGCCGGTGAATTGGGTTTCTCGGTGCCCGCCTCCGGTAACATTGCATACACTTATGCATGGAGAGATGAGACATATCAATCCGATATATATTCAGTAGCTCTCTCTCCAATGGTTAAACCAGATCCGGTTACCATCATCTCGGGAAGAGTATTGGATGCAAAAACAAAAAATCCAATCGGCACTACCATTGAATACGACATACTATCTAACGGGACAAATGTGGGAATTGCGAATTCTAATCCGACAACAGGCAATTATAAAATCGTTCTACCCGGCGGAAACACGTATGCATACAGAGCGCAAGCACCCGGATATTTTTCAGTAAACGAAAGCATTACAATTGATTCACAATCTGTTTATACAGAAATACATGTAGACTTATTGCTTGTACCCATTGAAACCGGACAAAAGATTGAACTGAAAAATGTGTTCTTCTACCAGAGTTCGCCGAAACTGATAGAATCTTCTTATCCGGAATTAGACAGAATGGTAGAAGTTTTAAAGACAAATCCAGCTGTACGTATCGAGTTGGATGGGCATACAGATAATCAGGGAGACCCTGTACTTAATATGACCTTGTCAGAGAAGCGTGTAGAGACAGTAAAAGCATACTTGGTTTCAAAAGGTATTGAATCGAAAAGAATCAGCACAAAAGCTTTCGGAGGGACAAAACCAATAGCACCAAATGACACCGAGGAAAACAGAAAAAAGAACAGACGTGTAGAGATAATTGTAGTAGCACATTAACGCTATATTAAGATCTGGCAGTCAGAAATTCCTATTTATAACATATCAATAGCAAACGCAGCATTCAATTTTCGTTTGTGAAATAAAAATTCGTACCTTAAAGTTCTAATTAGCTAGCCGTATGTTTGATGCGTTTTTAACATTTGATGGGTGGATGAGTTTATTGACTCTTACTATCATGGAGATTGTTTTAGGTATTGATAATGTTATTTTTATATCTATAATTTCAGACAAATTAAATCAGGATATTCAATCTAAAGCCCGCTTTATCGGCTTATCGGGCGCATTAGTTATCAGAATTATATTACTTTCTTTCATTACGTATCTTGTAGGAATGGATAAAGCGCTATTTGAGGTGTTTAATATTCATTTTAGCTGGAGAGATTTGATACTTATTGCCGGCGGCTTATTTCTGGTTTACAAAAGCACGACTGAAATCTATGAGAAAATGGAAGGTATTGTTGAAATAGAAGAGGAAAAGATCAATAAAGGTTTGGGTACAGCTATGATGCAGATCATATTGCTAGATGTTGTCTTTTCTTTCGATTCGATTCTAACAGCTGTTGGTCTTTCTAATCACATAGAGATCATGGTTATTGCTGTAATAATTTCTATGGGTGTAATGCTTGTGTTTTCTGCAAAGATCAGTGATTTTATCAATAAACACCCTTCGGTTAAAGTACTTGCATTAGCATTTTTATTAATGATTGGTATTTTATTAATAGCCGAAGGATTCGAACAAACAGTACCTAAAGGCTATATCTATTTTGCCATGTTCTTTTCTTTATTGGTTGAAGGCATTAATATGTATTCAAACAAAAGAAATAAGACGAGAGAAAATATTGAAAAAGATCACCACTAGGCATTTCTGTTTGTATGAAAAGTGTTTTAGAGAACGAATCTATAAAAGTAGAAGTGTCTGCTAGCGGAGCAGAATTACAAAGTATTTTTCATAAATTTTATAAAATAGAGTATCTGTGGCAAGGTGAACCAGGCATCTGGCCGAGAAAAGCTCCTGTACTATTTCCTATTGTAGGCAAGCTTAAAGACAATAGTTTTATATACGAAGGTTCAGAATACAATCTTCCGCAACATGGCTTTGCAAGAGACAAAGAGTTTAAACTGCTCGCATCTGACCAATCATTCTGCACATACAGATTACAACATAGCGAGGAGTCAGTAAAAAACTTCCCGTTTGAATTCGATTTAGACATTACTTATTCAATAGATAAAAACTCAATGGTAAAAGTTGAGTACAGAATATATAATCCTGCGATTGAAAAAGATTTATATTTTTCAATCGGTGCTCATCCAGGCTTTCGCTGTCCTTTAGTGGAAGGAGAAAAATTTGAAGACTATTATTTAGAATTTGAAAAAACCGAAAAACTAAACCGCATCTTATTAGACGGTGGGTTGAGAGGTGATACTACTGAAGAAGTTAAAATGGAGAATAACATCCTGCCACTAACATTCGATTTATTCGGACCTAAAGATGCAATTGTTGTAACCAAACTGGCTTCAGAAAAAATATCGTTACGTTCTGTTAAGTCAGATCATGGATTGCATTTCAACTATAAAAATTATCCGTGGTTTGGCATCTGGTCCAAGCCTGGTCCGTTTGTTTGTCTGGAGCCATGGATGGGTGTTGCAGATGATGTCCATTCAGATAAATCTTTTATAAGAAAAGAAAGTATTCAATTGCTGAAACCAAAACAAGAGGTATTATTTTCGTATTCGATAGAGATTTTTTGATAAAAAATCATCAAGGACACTACCTCCGTATATCAGTAAAAAAGGCAAAACAGGAAGCAAGTATTTTTCCCATGTCAGATAAGACAAGCTCATTGTTAATAAAAAAAAACCCCAGCTTGAAAGTACTACAGCTTGAATAGGATACAATCGGGATATTACTTTTTTAGCAAGCAATACAAACACCATACTCGCACACAGGAACAATAAAAACCAGATCATTGTTTCAACAGCTGTAGGTAAGCTATGCGTTATTTTGTGAAATAAACCGATAGTATCAATATGTAGAGTAGATTCCATGGCTACCGGTGATCCTTGAACAGGGAATATATAATACCAGATAATAGATATCGCTGCAACAGTAAATGCCCAGGTTTTTTTTATCTCTATCAGCGATAATAATAACAAAGGAAATGTATACAAGATGCTTGTTGCCATGTAAGCAGTAATAGCATTTCCATGAAATGCAAAGGCGTGATTGATGTATAATCCTTTCAATTGATTTTCGGGACTCGCACCTCCCCAGAACCAGAAAAGCAAACATGTACCAATAACAGGAATGAAAAGGAATAACGATTTTTTTATAAGTGCCCTGTTTATTTTTAATTGCTCTTCTGCAAACATGAAGAAGAAAATAACAGGTATAAAAAACACCATATATTGTCTGCAAAGAATAGCAAACAGAAGAGCACTGCAACTGATCAGAATATTTTTGTTCAACAATGCGATACAAGACCAAATCAGGCATAATTCACATAGCATATCTGTATAAACAAAAAAGCTTGTGCCAATAAAATATGGATTCAGTGATAAGATGAGTATAGAAACAGCAGAGGCAATGATTGATAATTTTGCTGTGCGGAATAAATGATAGGCAGAAAGAATTGTTAGTACAGATAACAGCAAAGAGAAGATGCGCAGTGTAGAAAGGTCGGAGTTGAAAATCTTTCCCCAAATTCCATAAAGAATGAATGGTAGCGGGCCGGACATTTCCTCATAGTGTTTTAATGTATATAAAGTTGGATGCTTTATAAATTTTAGAATAGTAAAGTAAAAATGTTCTTCATCTGTCCATGGCTTATACTGAAAACCGAACACACCAATCAAAGCAATACAATAGATAAGTGCGTACGCTGTTACGAAGAAATATTCTTTATTTTGAATGGATGTTTTTTGCAACATGAATAGAATGGTAAACAGTGTTGCAATACTACTAATATTGAGAGAAAAGAAAAATTACTCCCGTCAGATATATGAATTAAAATACGTCAACGAGACAGACTTCAAATCCCGTTGACGTTAAATGACATTGATTTATAGTTTAATTATTACTGAATCCGAACCCATTCTCTTCTTCTTCGTTATCATCCTCCTCGCCTGTATCGTTAATATCAAACATAGAGCCGATCAAGTCTTTGAACTGCATCTCCTGATCCAGTTTGTTTTTGCTGATCTGAGAAAATTCAGCCAAGCCGTTCAATACAAATTCCATCAGTAACAATTGCTGTTCAGGCATTGCAGACGGAACATGTTGCTCTACCAATGCTTTTAGTCCCGGCACGGAAAGCAATGTTTTTTCATACGCTTCATGCATCATTTCATTCAGAATATCTACCTTGTTGCCAGCGCCAAACCAAGAGATAATGGGCTCGTAGATGTTTTTCTTTTTCTTGTCTTTCTTCAGCTTTTCCGGGTTCGGGAAGAGGTGTGTGAATTGCGAACGGATCGCTTTTCCGATTAAGAAATAGGCAACATTTGAAATACCTTCAAGTTCGCCTTCATACACCAATTCAACCTTTCCGGTAATAGAAGGAATCACTGCATATAGATCAGAGATGCGCACATACGTATCCTTCTCTCCATTGATCAGCATACGACGTTCGGCATAACTGAATAAATTTTCCATGGCAGAGATTGTCATACGTGCAGATACACCACTCTTTTGATCCACAAATTCACTTTGACGTGCCTGAAAAGCAATCTCTTCAATCAGGATACTTAGCAAGTCATCCATTCGGATATGTTTACGTTGGTGTGCACTAATGTTGGCCTCTTGTGCTGTAATCTCTTTAGAGATATCAATTGTTTTTGGATAATGCGTAAGGATCTGAGAGTCGATACGGTCTTTAAGTGGCGTTACGATAGAGCCGCGATTGGTATAATCTTCGGGATTGGCAGTAAACACAAATTGTATATCCAGCGGTAATCGTAGTTTAAAACCTCTGATCTGAATATCACCTTCCTGAAGCATATTAAACAAGGCTACTTGTATACGCGCCTGCAAATCCGGCAATTCGTTGATTACAAAAATGCCGCGGTGTGAACGAGGAATTAAACCATAATGAATCACACGTTCATCGGCGTAAGTTAATTTTAAAGAAGCAGCTTTAATCGGATCTACATCGCCAATTAAATCTGATACAGAAACATCGGGTGTCGCTAATTTTTCTGTATAACGTTCACTTCTATGAATCCATTGAATAGGAGTGTTGTCACCATCTTCATCGAGCGCATCTTTTGCAAAACGCGACAATGGTTTTAAGGGATCATCGTTTAATTCAGAGAATGCAACAATCGGCATATACTCATCCAGCAGATGTGTCATCATACGGGCAATGCGGGTCTTTGCCTGTCCGCGCAACCCAAGTAAAATAATATTATGCTTTGCAAGAATAGCCGTTTGTAATTGCGGAAGTACAGTTTCTTCAAATCCTTTAATGCCAACAAACGGATTGTGTTTCTTTTTTAATGCTTCGATCAGATTATCGCGCATCTCTTCTTTAACGCTTTTTGATTTATAGCCCGCAGCCTTTAATTGACCAAGCGTGCGGATTTTTTTCATGTCGTACTTCATAGGTAATTGATAGCTTCTAGTTTTTAGTTGCTAGACTTTTTTGTTTTATAATATTGAATGTAGTTATTTATTAGTTTCGTCATGTATTCAATTTGAAAAGGAAGAGATGATTCTTTCTAGTTACAATTCGTCAGACAATTTTTTGTGGGCTGGCGAATGATCTGAACGAAACCTCTGTCTGGAAACTAAGAACTAGTACCTGGAAACTATCTCACCGTTTTTTTTCTGTTCTTAATATAATCTTCAAAGACAAAATCTCCTAATCCATCAAGTGAACTGTAAAATGCTTTGCCATTATTTGTTTGGGTGAACTCGCGGACAAATTGTTGCAGATAAGGGTCGCGTGCAATCATAAACGTTGTGATCGGAATTTTTAAACGTCTGCATTGTGCCGCCATATTCATCGTTTTGCTAATCACTTTCCGATCCAGACCAAAACTATTTTTATAATAGCGTCCATGTTCTTTTATACATGTTGGCTTGCCATCGGTGATCATGAATATTTGTTTATTCGATGTTTTTCTTTTGCGCAGAATATCCATTGCCAGTTCAAGTCCGGCGTAGGTGTTGGTATGGTACGGACCTACCTGTAAGAAAGGAAGGTCTTTTAGTTCAACCGGCCATGCATCGTCGCCAAAAACAATAATGTCAAGAGTATCTTTAGGATATTTGGTTTTAATCAATTCAGCCAAAGCCATGGCTACTTTTTTTGCAGGAGTGATGCGATCTTCACCATACAAGATCATGGAGTGTGATATATCAATCATCAGCACCGTTGAGCTGAATGATTTATGTTCACGCTCGCGGATATTTAAATCTTCATCGTGGAGTTTGAATTCATCAATGCCATGATTAATCTGAGCATTGTGAATAGAAGAAGTCATGTCAATAGAGTCCAGTGTATCGCCAAATTGAAACGGGCGCGATTCAGAATTAAATTCATCACCAATGCCACTTTGCGGAGTCTTATGATTCCCCATTGCATTCTTCTTCAACTTCCCAAAAATTTCTTCGAGCGCGGCTTTGCGGATACTTTGTTCAGTCTTTGATGTAGGTTGAGGAATCTTGCCGCTGCCCGGCACATCAGTAATAAATCCGTTTTCTTTTAGATCATTAATAAAATCACCCATGCCATAAGAAGGATCCGTGAATTTATATTGCTGATCCAATTCATTCATCCACGTCAATGTTTCAGATACATCTCCATTGGTGAGTTGCAGCAAGTGCAGAAATATTTTATTGAGTCCGCCAAACCCTTTTTCCTGATTTGGTGGCGGCACGTATGTTGAGAAGCGGTTTCCAATCATGGGAGTATAACAACAAAGAGAGCAATTAAGTTGAAGGTAGTAAAATTTAAAAATGAAAGATTGAATTTGTTCAATAAAAAACACGGTCTTTTTTCGAATCTCTAAACAAGGCTTGACTAGAAAGGGATAGAGAAATAATCTTTGAAATATTATAAAACAGCTTAAAAATCCGGATTTGCTGCTAGAAACTATACTTTAAAAATATGGATAGGCTATATTTAATTTATAATTAGCTTGTTTTTAGATAAATATAATACGATAAAGTTTTCAGCAATGGATATATGTTACGTCAGAAACCGTAAAAATTATGGAATTTAAGAATAAATTTCCCTCATATTTAGCTATTTTTGTATATACCGTAATTGTTATATGTCAAAAAGATTATAAAATGACCGGGCAGATTTAATTAGTTATTATTTTAAACTGTCTAATTATCAGGTGATTTCATTGTTTGCTGATATAATTTTAATGGTAGCTAGCATCTGAATACAAAAAATTAGTTCGAAGTATTATTATGGGAAAAAGAATTTTCGTTTTCGACACAACTCTTAGAGACGGTGAACAGGTTCCTGGTTGTCAATTGAACACAGAGGAAAAAATCATCGTTGCTAAAGCATTAGATGAGTTAGGTGTTGATGTAATCGAAGCAGGATTTCCGGTATCAAGCCCGGGAGATTTTAATTCTGTCGTTGAAATTACCAAAGCCGTAACACGTCCGACAATTTGCGCACTTACACGTGCCAAAGAAGCAGACATTAATATTGCCGGTGAAGCATTACGTTTTGCAAAACGCAGCCGTATTCACACAGGTATTGGTAGTTCTGATATTCATATTGAACACAAACTTCGTTCTACGCGGGAAAATATTCTTGAAATGGCTGTCGCTGCTGTAAAGCAAGCTAAAAAAGTTGTTCATGAAGTAGAATTTTTCTGCGAAGATGCTGGTCGTGCTGACGAAGCATTTCTTGCACGTATGGTTGAGGCCGTAATCGGTGCAGGTGCTGATGTAGTAAACATTCCCGACACAACAGGTTATATGTTGCCTTGGCAATATGGCGAGCGTATTAAATATTTGATGAACAATGTATCAAATATTGATAAAGCAATTTTATCTGCGCATTGTCACAATGATTTAGGTTTAGCAACAGCGAATTCACTTGCTGCATTAACAAATGGTGCACGTCAGGTTGAATGTACGATCAACGGTATCGGTGAGCGTGCAGGTAATACGGCATTGGAAGAAGTAGTAATGGCAATGGAATGTCATAAAGCTACATTAGGTCTTGAGACAGGCATCAATCATAAGAAATTAGTTCCGATCAGTCACTTGGTATCTACATTAATGCGTATGCAGGTTCAGTCCAACAAAGCGATTGTTGGCAGAAATGCATTTGCACACTCTTCAGGTATTCATCAGGATGGTTTCTTAAAACACCGTGAGACATACGAGATTATTGATCCGGCAGCGGTTGGAGCAGATTCTTCTTCAATCATTCTTACTGCACGTAGTGGCAGAGCAGCATTGAACCACCGTTTGGCAACAATCGGTTATATGTTGTCAAAAGATCAGTTGGATCAGGCATATACGCAGTTCCTGGATATGGCAGATCACTTGAGAAAAGTGGAAGACGAAAACTTACATGAATTAATGCGTGGTAAAGTTTACGCGAAATAAATCAACACAAATTAAGTTTATTAATAATATACACTAGTATCTGAATATAGAAATGGGAAAGACCTTATTCGAAAAAGTTTGGAATGCACACGTAGTAACAGAGGTTAAAGATGGTCCAAGTATTTTGTACATCGACAAACAATTGATTCACGAAGTAACAAGCCCGCAAGCATTTGCAGGCATTGAAAAAAGAGGTATTGGCGTTTTCCGTCCGGAAAGAACACTGGCAACTCCGGATCACAACGTTCCTACAAAAGGACAAAATTTACCAATCGTTGAAGATTTGTCCCGTTTTCAGGTTGATAAATTAACAGATAACTGCAACAAATTTGGTGTTACACTTTATGGCTTAGGTCACGCATCTCAAGGTGTTGTACACGTAGTAGGCCCTGAAACAGGAACGACACTTCCGGGTATGACAATCGTTTGCGGTGATTCACATACATCTACGCACGGCGCGTTTGGTTCAATTGCATTTGGTATCGGTACTTCTGAAGTTGAGCAAGTATTGGCTACACAATGTTTGATGCAGACAAAAGCAAAAACGTTAAAAATTGAAATCAATGGCAAACTTGCTAAAGGTGTAACAGCGAAAGATGTTATTCTTTATGTAATTGCTCAGATCTCTGCAGCAGGTGGTACAGGTTATTTCGTTGAGTACTGTGGTTCTGCAATCACGTCGCTTTCTATGGAAGCACGTATGACGATCTGTAACATGAGTATTGAAATGGGTGCACGTGGCGGTATGATCGCTCCGGATGAAACAACTTTCAACTACATCAAAGGACGTGAGTTTGCTCCAAAAGGTGCTAAATGGGACGAAGCAATTGCATACTGGAAAACATTGTATTCTGATGCAGATGCTGTATTTGATAAGATATTGAAATACGATGCTGCTGATATCGGACCGATGATCACGTACGGAACAAACCCGGGTATGGGTATCAGTGTAAATAAAAACATTCCTTCTATCGATCAGATTGAAGAAAGCAACAAAGTAACATTCAACAAAGCACTTGATTACATGGGCTTCCATGCAGGCGATTCGTTGATTGGCAAACAGGTAAACTGGGTATTCTTAGGTAGCTGTACAAACGGCCGTATCGAAGATTTGAGACAGTTTGCTGAATTTGTAAAAGGCAAACAAAAGGCTTCGAATATCAATGCATTAATCGTTCCTGGTTCTAAGCAGGTTGAAAAACAAGCAATCGCTGAAGGTATCGATAAAGTATTGGCTGAAGCTGGTTTTGAATTGAGGGAGCCGGGTTGTTCGGCTTGTCTTGCTATGAACGAAGACAAAGTTCCTAAAGGTGAATATTGTGTATCTACATCAAACCGTAACTTCGAAGGCCGTCAGGGACCGGGAGCGCGCACGTTGCTTGTTAGCCCGTTAACAGCAGCAGCGATCGCGGTAAGCGGTAAAATTGTTGATGTACGTGAAATGTTGAACTAATTCGTTATTTGTCTTGAAAACAGCTATTGGAAATATGAAAAACGAAGAACGCATGGTCGAACTTCTTGCCGAAATGGTTAAGAAGTCTGATATAAGTAACGGTCAACAGAAAGAGATGATTTCTGAAATGAAAACAATGAGAAAAGAAATCTCTGAGATGCATAAAGATATTCGTAAGAATAATCTAATGCTTGCAGAGCATTCAAGAGCAATTATAACACTTGCGGAGAATGTAGATTCTTTTGCAGCGTTTGATGATCGAATCACTTCTTTAGAAAAAAAAGTTTTTAAAAAGTAATAATAGTATTCTATTTAAAATGGAAAAATTTATAACAATACAATCAACTGTGGTACCGCTTCCGATTGAAGATGTAGATACAGATCAAATTATACCTGCACGTTTCTTAAAGGCAACAACAAAAGAAGGATTTGGTAAAAGTCTTTTCTGTGACTGGAGATACAATCAGGATGGTACGCCTAAAGCGGATTTCGTAATGAACAATCCGTTATACAGCGGACAAATATTAGTAGCAGGTAAAAACTTTGGTTGCGGTTCTTCCAGAGAGCATGCTGCCTGGGCTATTGGTGACGCTGGTTTCCGTGTGGTAGTATCTTCTTTCTTTGCAGATATCTTCCGTGGTAACGCTTTAAACAATGGTATTCTGCCGGTACAGGTATCGGACGCTTTCTTAAAAAGTATTTTTGATGCAGTAGCTAAAAATGCAAAACAAGAATTAACAGTTGATTTGGCAAATCAGGTAATCTCAATTACAGGAACTGATTTAAAAGAAAGCTTTGTAATCAACGAATACAAAAAAACGTGTCTGATCAATGGCTACGATGATATCGATTATGTATTAAGTATTAAAGATAAAATCGAACAATACGAGAAGACTTCGAAGTATCTTGATTTGGTTAAGGCCTAAAGCCTAATGCGGAAGGCTTAAAGCTTTTTGCTCTAACAAACGGAATAGACAAACAAGATGAATACTTAAGGATTCATCTTCATATAAAAGAACTAGGTAGTATTAATTTTAATCGAACAGCTTTAGGCTTTAGGCTTTGAGCGTTCCGCACAAACACAGATGGAAAAGAAAATTGCAGTATTAAAAGGTGATGGTATTGGTCCGGAAGTTACGGACCAGGCATTAAAAGTTTTGAAAGCAGTAGAAAAAACTTTCGGTCATAAATTTCATTATACAGAAGCACTGGTTGGTGCTGTTGCGATTGATGCAACAGGAAATCCTTTTCCTGAAGAAACACTGAAAGTGTGCCAAAGTTCTGATGCAATCTTATTTGGTGCTATCGGTCACCCGAAATACGACAATGATCCTAAAGCTAAAGTTCGTCCGGAGCAAGGTTTGCTTGCGATGCGCAAGGCATTAGGTTTGTTCGCAAACATTCGTCCGGTTAATACTTATAAAATATTAGAGAACGCTTCTCCATTGCGTGCAGATCTTGTGCAGAATGTTGATTTCGTCGTGTTTCGTGAATTGACTGGCGGTATCTATTTCGGTACACGTGGTCGCAGCGAAGATGGCAACATGGCTTTCGATACATGTACATATACTCGCGAAGAAATTCTGCGTATCTCTAAACTGGCTTTTGAATCTGCACGTCAACGCAAAAACCATGTTACGTTGGTAGATAAAGCAAACGTGTTGGCTTCTTCTCGTCTTTGGAGAGAAGTAGTAAAAGAATATCATGCAGCAAACTTCGCTGATGTTACGCTTGATTTCATGTTCGTTGATAACGCAGCAATGAAAATTATTCAGCAACCAGCATTTTTCGACGTTGTTTTAACAGAGAATATGTTTGGTGATATCATCACAGATGAAGCTTCAGTAATCACAGGTTCAATGGGCATGTTACCATCTGCATCTGTTGGCAGTGTAGTTGGTTTGTATGAACCAATCCACGGTTCTTATCCGGAAGGTGCCGGCTTAAACATTGCAAATCCGAATGGCGCAATTCTTTCAGCAGCATTGTTGTTAGAAACTTCTTTTGGCATGGTAGCTGAAGCAAAAGCAATTCGTGCAGCAGTTGAAAAAGCAATGGAAGATGGAATTTTAACGATTGATATTCGTCGTGAAAAACCAAATTCTACTACTGAAGTTGGCGACTATGTTGCAAACTTAGTAACTAAAGGCGCAAGTGTTGTTGCATAATTTTAACATTGAATTATTGTGAGTACAGAATTAAATAAAATTAGTAAACGTTTAACTCAAGATCCATCTCAGCCTGCATCTCAGGCTATGATGTATGGTGCGGGGTTTACAGACGAGGATTTCAAAAAACCAATCGTTGGGATTGGGAGTACAGGTTTCGATGGTAACACATGTAACATGCACTTAAATCTCCTTGCCGGACAAGTGAAAGGTAGTATTACTCGTGGGGGTATGGTTGGACTTGGTTTCAACACAATCGGTGTGAGTGATGGTATTTCAATGGGTACCGAAGGCATGCGTTATTCGCTTGTTTCACGTGATGTCATCGCGGATTCAATCGAAACAATTTGCGGTGCACATTACTACGATGCCTTGGTAACAGTTGTAGGTTGTGATAAAAACATGCCAGGTGCTGTAATGGCAATGGCTCGTTTGAATCGCCCGTCAATCATGGTATACGGCGGTACTATTCACTCAGGACATTATAAAGGCGAGAAACTGAATATCGTTTCTGCATTTGAAGCCTTAGGTAAAAAAGTAGCCGGCACAATTTCAGAAGAAGATTACCAGGGTGTAATTAAAAATGCTTGTCCGGGTGCAGGTGCTTGCGGTGGTATGTACACGGCAAACACTATGGCAGCAGCAATTGAAGCAATGGGATTAACACTTCCGTATTCTTCTACTGCCCCTGCTACAAGTGAAAAGAAAAAGGTAGAAACATTAGCGCTTGGAAAGGCGATGATGCTTTTGCTAGAAAGAGATATCAAGCCACGCGATATCATGACGTTTGAAGCATTTGAAAATGCAATACGTGTGATTTTGGTATTGGGTGGGTCTACAAATGCAGTGATGCACTTGATTGCAATTGCAAAATCTGCTGGCGTTAAATTAACGATTGATGATTTTCAACGCATCGGCAATACAACACCGTTATTGGCAGATTTAAAACCAAGCGGCAAGTATATGATGGAAGATATGGACGCAATCGGCGGCGTACCTTCTGTAATGCGTTTGTTAGCGAAACATAACTTACTTCATTTAGATTGTATGACTGTAACAGGTAAAACTGTTAGAGAAAATTTAGAAGAGGCACAAGATCTTCCAACCGATCAAGACTTGATGTATGCTTGGGAAAACCCGATCAAACAAACAGGTCACTTGCAAATACTTTACGGTAACCTTGCACCGGAAGGTTCCGTCGCAAAAATTACCGGTAAGGAAGGGACATTCTTTGAAGGCCCTGCTCGCGTATACGATTCAGAAGAAGCAGTTAACAAAGGCTTAGAAGCGAATGAAGTTAAAGCCGGAGAGGTAATCGTTATTCGTAATGTAGGTCCAAAAGGTGGTCCGGGTATGCCTGAAATGTTAAAGCCAACTGCCCTGTTAATGGGTTTGGGTTTAGGCAATGAATGTGCATTGATTACAGATGGACGTTTCTCAGGTGGTACGCATGGTTTTGTAGTAGGTCACATCACACCGGAAGCCATAGATGGGGGTACGATTGGTTTGGTGCAAAACGGAGACATCATTTTAATTGACGCTGTTAAAAGAATTCTGGAAGTGAAAATTTCCGAAGAAGAAATTAGCAAACGTCGTGCTACATGGGTGAAACCTGCACCAAGAGCGACGTCTGGCGTATTATATAAATACATGAAATTAGTATCTTCTGCATCTGAAGGATGCGTTACCGATAATTAATTAAAAAGCTAGCTTTATGAAGCCTAAGATTAAATTAAGAGGAGCAGAGTATATTGTTCGCATCATTGAATTGTTGGATGCACGTGATCTTTTTGCCTATCCTGGCGGGGCAATTTTACCTATCTATGATGCGCTTGCATATAGTAGTTTAAATTGTGTATTGGTTCGTCACGAACAAGGCGCAGCTTTTATGGCCAATGGTTACGCACGTGTTAGCGGTCGTCCTGGTTTTTGTTTGGCTACATCCGGCCCGGGTGCTACAAACTTAGTAACGGGTATTGCAGATGCTTATGCAGATAGCGTTCCGATGGTTGCCATCACGGGACAAGTTGCACTACATTTAATCGGTTCTGACGCATTTCAGGAAACAGATATCACAGGTATCTGTATTCCCATAACGAAGAAAACATATTTACTTACAGGTCTTGAAAATGCAGCTGAGATTTTCTGCGAAGCATACAGAGTTTCTGTTAGCGGCCGTCCGGGTCCTGTATTGATAGACGTTCCAAGAAGTATTCAAGGAGAGTATGTTGAATTAGATGAAGATTGGGAAAGCAAGTTTGTGAAGCCCGAACGTGAAGTTAAAAACAACTTCTCTGATCAGGATATTGCAGCTGCTGTTGAGTTATTCAAAAATGCAGAGCGTCCATTGATCTTATGCGGGCATGGTATTCTATTGTCAAAAGCATGGGATGAATTAAGAACATTTGTACATCGCGAGAATATTCCTGCAATCTCTACCATCTTAGGTATCGGTGCTATGGAGCATGACGATCCCTTGTATTTTCAATGGCTTGGCATGCATGGCATGAAATATTGTAACGATGCTGTACAGGAAGCAGATCTTATTGTTGCCTGGGGTATTCGTTTTGATGACCGTATTACAGGCAAGCTTGCTGATTTCGCTCCAAAGGCGAAAGTTATACATGTTGATATCGACAGAAGTGAGTCGAGCAAAAACGTTCCTACAAGCGTATTCATTAATGGCGATTTAAAAACTGTTATTGATCGTATGCCCGATACACGTACAGAGAATAATATTCGTGACAGAGCAGCCTGGGTTGCGAAGTTGAATGATATGCGTGAAGAATATCCATTACAGGAAGCCGATTACAGCAAATTTACACAGATTTCAGCGATACAGTTACTGGATGATATGCTGGACCGCACGGCTGTTGTATCAACGGATGTTGGACAGCATCAGATGTGGGCGGCCCAATACTGTCAGCGCTTGAAACCAAATCACTTCTTAACATCAGGTGGGCTGGGTTCTATGGGCTTTGGTTTGCCAGCAGCAATGGGGGCACAGGCAGCATTACCATTTAATGATGTGTGGTGTATTACAGGTGACGGTTCTTTCCAGATGAATATGCAGGAAATGGTTACTTGTGTACAGGAAAAATGGCCGGTGAAAATATTGATCCTGGATAATAATTATTTGGGAATGGTGCGTCAGTGGCAGGAGCAGTTTTATTCTAAAAATTACAGTGGAGTTAATTTATTAAATCCGGATTTTGTAATGCTTGCTAAAGCATGTGGTATGGAAGCTTGTTATGTAGACAATACAGAAGACCTTAAGAAAGCGATACAAACAGCGCACGATCATAAAGGTCCGTATCTGGTACATGCACACGTAATGAAAGAAGAAAACGTATTGCCAATGGTTGCTCCGGGGACATCACTTTCAGAAACGATTTATTATCCTGCAAAAGCACAAGCAGAAAAAGTCACGAAGTAAATTATCTGATTAAGATATATTCTGAAAGACAGTTCGCAAGGACTGTCTTTTTGTTTTATAGCTCTGACTATTCTAATTAGATGAAAGAAGAGCATCAACGAGTATTTTTAGACCCCGATTGTAATTAAAGCAGAACAAAGCACACCGTTTAAAATGTGTTGTAATTATGCCGCATAAAAACCTCATAAAAAAGAGCTGAATTTTTTGAACACGCAGGTTTAGTGACGATAATCAAATGAGGTTATGACAATCGTCATAATTTTTGTTAACAAAGGTTAATATTTTTGTAAGGATAACGCCATTAGTCTAGACAGTGCGAAATATAAAACCAGTTCAAATTATTCCTTAAAACAACGTTCTTTCACACAAAATGAAAAATCTACTATTATTAACACTTATAATCTGCCTTCCATTATTATCCTATTCACAAGATACAATCCGCACCTCAAGAGGCTACAATATTGACTATAAATATCTGTATTTGAGAGTAGATACGGTTCATAATATTACCCAAGCCGTATCTTATTTCAGAGGAGTACATTCATTTTCTATAAAAATCAAAGAAAAGTATTTGCACAAAAATATGGCTTTGAGATATAGAAACCCGTTCACAATTTATGGTATTCATGGAGAAATTATAGTTGAGAGAAAGAATTACCAATACATCTGCAAATATTAACATTCAATAAGGTGGTTAATTTAAAATAAGTAACCTGTTGTGAGTTTCAGGTTGTAATTAAAAGACAGTCCGCAAGGGCTGTCTTTTTTGTTTCGTTTAGATAAATTAACCTGCAGAAATTTAGATCCGCATATTTGCGCACTTTTCAGGATTTTCTTTACATACAACTCTTTATATGTAAAGAAAATCGAATTATCTGTACATATCAAATAATAAAGGCTGCTCTAATGAGCAGCCTTTATTATTTGATATGTATGAAATTTTAATGTACCAAAAGACCCTGTGCCTTCAGATAATTCAATTCACTTAGTTTAAGGTTATAGGCGGCTTGTGCCAAACGATACTGAGCATTGTCATAACTTTGCTGTACAGTACGGTATTCAATATAGTTTGAAAGTCCTTGCTTAAATCTTTGAGAAGCTATAATAAGATTTTGATTGGCCAGATCAACGCTTTTTCTTTCAATTTCAACAATAGAAGAATTGTTTTTAAAACTTAAAAAAGCTTTATATAAACTTGCCTGTTCTTGCAGTTGAGCAGCCTCTAATCGTAACTTATCAGAGCTGATAATCACCATTTGATTTTTAATCGCTGTATTTGTAGTGAAGTTGTTAAGTAATGTCCAGGAGAAAATAAAACCGAGATTGTATCCATAGTTTTCGTTATAACGTGTAAAACCAATACTGTTTGTACTTGTCTGATATGTATAGTTTCCGGTGATACCGATTTTAGGATACAAGTTCCCTCTGTATTCTTTCAGGCCAAGCTTAGATATTTCAATATTCTTTTTCCCGATGTTAATAGCCGTATTATACATATTTATATTGTCTAATGCTGTTTCGTACGTAGGGGTCGTCTGCACAATAATTGTATCAGGAACAGAAAACTCAATATCCGGAGATCTTTTCAAAAGATTATTTAATGTTATACGCTGTTCATTCAATAAATTCTGCTGTTGAATAATTTCAACCTGAATGTTATTGTAATCTATCTGAGTCTGCAGCACGTCAACATTTGAGCCGGCTCCGACTTTGTTTTTTTGATCTGCCAGTTTTTTTTGATCTTCTCCTAAAGCTAACGTAGTTTGAAGGGATTTGATATACTGCTGAACACTGATCATCTGGTAATATGAAGAAAGAGACAACATCAATGTATTTTCAATGGTTTGTCTGTATTGAAGATTTGCAAGGTCTTCATTTTTGTTCAGCTTACTCTTCGTAGCAAACATTTTTAATCCGTCAAAGAAATACCAGGTAGCAACAATGGAAGGAGCATAATTTGTTGAAAACAATTCCTGCTTGGTAACATTAGATGAAGGATCTGAATACTTCAATGTACTTACTGTATGACCGATACCTAGTGGAGTATTGGGACTACCCGCAGAAATGGAAACCTGCGGAAGCATACCTGTAACACCGCCGGATACGGTACCACCTGTAGATTGACCACCGCCAACCAAACCAATATTGTTGTTGTTTTCAGCTACTGCTATAGTATTTTTAGCAATCTGAATATCAAAGTTGTTTTCGATTGTTAGTTTAATGAGATCTTCCAGTTGCAATACTTGCTGGCATTTAGCCAGTGGGCCAAGCATGCAGATGAGTATAAGAGAAAATAAATAACGCATATTTTAGTCAGTTATATTTTGTTTGAGCTTCATTGTCTGTTTATATAATATTTATAATTCGATATAAGCCAGTATTAAATTACGATTGCTCGTTTTGAAATAACAAACAGTCGTGTTGAATTAATTATCCTGAATTTTCTGTTTTCTTGACAGAAAAGTATACATCGCCGGAATAACAAACAGGGTTAGTATCAAGGATAATAGTAAACCACCTATTACTACAATACCCATTCCCATGCGGCTTTTAGAGCCCGCACCTAAGGCCAGGGCAATTGGAAGTGCACCAAGTGCTGTTGCCAGACTGGTCATTAGAATTGGTCTCAGACGGCCCGCAGCAGCTTCCAGAATAGACTCCCGAATGCTTTTTCCCTGTTCTTTCAAATGGTTTGCAAATTCAACAATAAGAATACCATTTTTGGTTACCAGACCGATCAACATAATAATACCGATTTGACTGAATATATTCATCGTTTGATTGAAGTACCAAAGAGATAACATTGCGCCGGCCAGAGCTAAAGGAACAGTCAGCATAATAATAAGCGGGTCGATAAAACTTTCAAATTGTGCCGCCAGTACAAGAAATATAAGCACTAATGCAAGAAGGAACGCAAACATAATATTTGAAGAGCTTTCTGCATAATCTCTGGAAGAGCCTGTTAATGCCGTAGTGAAAGATTCATCTAAGACTTTATCCGCAATTTCATTCATGGCAACAATACCATCTCCGATTGTTTTGCCCGGAGCCAGTCCGGCAGAAACAGTTGCAGATTGATAACGATTATAATGATAAAGCTGTGGCGGACTGCTGTTCTCTACAACTGTAACAAGGTTATCTACCTGAATTAATTGACCTGTGCTGCTGCGTACATACATAGCTTTAAGGTCCATTGGCTCATCTCGGTTAGCGCGATCTACCTGGCCCATTACCTGATATTGTTTGCCATTCATTGTAAAGTAACTGAATCGTTGACCGGATAAGGTTAATTGAAGCGTTTGTGCAATGTCCAGTACAGACACCCCAAGTGATTTTGCTTTTTCTCTGTCAATAGATATGTTTAATTCAGGCTTGTTAAATTTAAGATCAACATCAACACCTTGGAACACCGGATTTTTATTCGCCTCTTCCAGGAATAATGGAAGCTTTTCTTTCAGCTTGTCAAAGTTGGGTGCCTGCAAAACGAATTGAACCGGCAATCCTCTTGTACCACCTACAGAGATTGTCTGTTGCTGAATAACGAACGTTTTAGCTTCAGGAAATTTCTTGGTTACTTTTGTTATGTAAGTGGCAACATCGTTTTGAGAACGCTTTCTGTCTTTCGGCTCTGAAAGCATGATCCTGAAGGATCCCGAATTAACAGCTCCCGATCCGCTGAATCCAGGCGCAGTAATGGCCAATGCCGTTTTAGCTTCAGGAACAGAGTCTTTTATAAATACGCTGAGTTTGTCCATAAAACTATCCATGTATTCATACGAAGCCCCTTCAGGTGCAGTAACTGACAATCTAAGTGAACTGCGGTCTTCAAGCGGAGATAGTTCTGAAGGAATAATTTTATTCATCCAAACAATTACACCCAGCGCAATAAAAATAATTGCGATTGCGATCCATCTTCTTTTAAGAAAATTAGAAAGAGCATTTTCATAACCGTTTACCATTGCCTGAAAGAATGGTTCTGTAGCTATATAGAATTTACTTTTCTTGTTCGGATCTTTACGTACCAGCTTTGCATTCAGCATAGGTGTGAGTGTAAGGGATACAAAAGCAGATATCAATACCGAACCGGCAATCACAACACCAAACTCCCGGAATAGCCGCCCGACAAAACCTTGCAGGAATATTACAGGCATAAATACTGCAGCTAGTGTAATAGATGTAGCTATGACAGCAAAGAAAATTTCATTGGATCCTTCAATGGCAGCCTCAAGCGGTTTTTTCCCTTGTTCAATCTTCTTATAAATATTTTCTGTTACAACAATACCATCATCTACAACAAGACCGGTAGCAAGCACAATTGCCAGTAGTGTAAGCACATTAATAGAATAATCCATCATGTACATGATAAAGAAAGCACCAATCAATGATACAGGAATATCAATTAACGGGCGGAAAGCAATGAGCCAGTCTCTGAAGAAAAGGAAAATAATCAAGACCACCAGAACAATAGCGACAATCAAGGTTTCTTCAACTTCATCTACAGATTGTTTGATAAATTTTGTGTTATCCATTGCTATCTCCATAGTGTAGTCTTTCGGAATATCTTTCTTGATAGATTCTATACGTTTATAAAATTCATCAGAGATTTCAAGATAATTCGCGCCTGGTTGAGGTACCAGTCCAAGCCCTACCATTGGCACACCATTGTTTTTCAAAGCTGTTTCTTCGTTCTCCGGCCCAAGTCTGGCGTAGCCTATATCTTTCAGCCGTACAACATTATTTCCGCTGGTCTTTACAATAAGATTATTAAATGAATCTTCATCTGTAAGTCGTCCTACGGTTTTTACACTCAGCTCAGTTCTGTTGCCTTCAATTTTACCACCCGGCAATTCCACATTTTCCCGATCAAGTGCTGTTACTATGTCTGATGCGGTTACGCCATAAGAAGCCATTTTACCCGGATCCATCCAGATACGCATGGCATATTTTTTTTGTCCCCAAATCTGAACTGTACTCACACCGGGAATTGTCTGTAATCTTTCCATGATTACATTTTCCGCATAGTCACTTATCTGCAGCTGATTCTTGGTATTGCTTTGCAGGGTTACCGCCAGGATAGCATCAGAGTTTGCATCGGCTTTTGTAACGGTTGGAATAGCGTCAATATCCTGAGGTAATTGACGCACTGTTTGTGACACCTTATCGCGCACGTCATTGGCTGCTGCTTCAAGGTTTGCACCCAGATTAAATTCAACGGTAATTGAACTGGAACCTTGATTGCTGGCAGATGAGATGGTACGAATACCTTCGATACCATTAAGTGCTTTTTCCAAAGGCTCTGTAATCTGAGATTGTATTACGTCGGCATTGGCACCTGTATAACTGGTACGAACAGTAATAATAGGCGGATCAATAGAAGGGAATTCGCGCACCCCGAGAAAATCAAAACTGATGATCCCGAAAAGAATGATAACAAGGCTCATTACAATGGCCAGTACCGGTCTTTTGATGCTTATGGTGGATAATGAAGCCATGAAGTATGTTTCTGAATTTTTAAGAATTTAAAAGAAAAGGAGGGTTAAAATGTTTTTGTCATTCTAATAGGAGAATCTTTTTTCACAGTCATTACTCCGGTTACAATAACGGTATCACCCATTTCAAGGCCTTTCACAATTTCTATTCGTGCAGCAGTTCTAACGCCAGTTTCCACTTTTTGTTCTTTTGCTATTCCGTTTTTGTATACATATACTTTTTGTCCTTTTAGTATTGGCACGATTGATTCAGTCGGCACCATAATAGCTTCTTTATTTTCACCGAGTACTAAATGGACACGCGCAAAGGCTCCGGGAAAAATTTTCCCGCTGTGATTAGCTGCGACTGCGCGTAACTGAACAGTTCGTGTTGCCAGATCAATTTTCGGATCTATCGCATAAATAGCGGCCGTGAAAGTACCATCTAAACCTTGCACACTGAAAACAACTTTGTCTCCTTTTTTAATATCATCCATGTACTGTTCAGGAACAGAAAAATCAATTTTTAGCGGGTCAATTTGCTGCATCGTTGTTATTATTGTAGAAGGCGTTACATAAGCACCTTCACTTACTTTTTTCAATCCCATGATACCGTTAAAAGGAGCTCTGATTTCTGTCTTGGCAATCTGCGCATTCATGTTATCAATATCAGCCTGAATAGTACCTATGCTGTTTATTACAATATCATATTCTTCTTTGCTGATACCGTTTATTTCAAGCAGGCTTTTTTGGCGGTCTGCTTTTTCCTGTGCAAGAGATAATTGAAGCTGTAGTTTTTTTAATTGTGCCTGAAGATCGGCATCATTGATCTTTAGAATTAAATCTCCTTTTGAAATTTTTCCACCTTCAACGATATTCAGGCGAATTATTTTTCCTGAAACTTCCGGATTAAGTTCTACTTCTTCATTTGCAGATACTGTTCCCGAAGAATACACTTCGTTATCCAGCACTTCGGATTTAACGATATATCCGGTAACATTTACTGAAGGTGATTTTGAACCTCCTGCAGGCCCGCTTAATTCAGGCTTTTTCTCAGTCAGAAAAAAAACCTTGATTAGGCCTAATGCTAGAACGATTACAAAAATCAAGAGCGGAATTTTTATTTTACTCATAACTATTTTTTATTTTTTATTTTTTTAAAATTCACTTTCATTTCGTCAGATGGTAATGACAAAAGATTGTTTTTAATTGAATCGATTGTTTTATAAAATACTTCTTTATCTTCCTTTTTGATTCCCCGAAAAGCTTCTTCAGTAGTTTCATTGAAGGCTTTTACAATTAAAGGTATAAGCAGCTCAGCCTTCTTTGTAAGACATATAAAATATTGTCTTCTATCGGCTTCGTTCACTACGCGGCTTATTAAGCCTCTTTCGAAAAAGTAGTCCAGAATTTTCACAACGAATACTTTGTCTGAATCGATTTTATCTGCTAATTCCTTAGGTGTGATTTTGTTTTTACCCTCCTTAATTACAATTAAGAAATAATAATATCTTTCAATTTCTAGCGCACTAAGTTTACGGGTAAAAACTCCATAATAAAGCCTGGACAGATAAGAAAGCTCTTTGCTGATTGGCTGTCGCTTATTATACAATGTTGTTTTGCTTATCAATTTATTATATAGAGTTGGTGATGCTCCATATTAGACGGCAATTTAATTAGTTTCCTTTGCTAATAGTTAATAAAACTAACTATTAATGATTAATACCACAGAATCCCTACAGAATTTAAGTCGTCGTTAAAAACTAATGTATTGATTATCAAATATTATGTACTAATTCTTTATATAAGCGAACAGCATATATATTTGCAATAAACCAGAGATTAAATTTAAGATACAGGTTACTATTGTAATATATTTCTTTTGAGATGTTGAATAAATATTGTTTAGGTTAACATAAACTACAAGTTTATACCCTATTGATGCAGCCATACTATCAGATGGTATCACCACGAACAACAATAAAAATTAAGCAACGGCCTCTGAGAAAATAATCATTCAATTATGACACTATAATATATTTATTATTAGCATTGCTTACATGCAAACAAATACTTTTTACATATAGCCCATACTTATTTTTTATCTCACACATTTTTATTATTAATGAGAATATTAATTGTAAATTATGTAAGAGGTATTCAGTAGGGATCTACGATCAACAGAGTAATTGATGAATAATAATATTTACACATTAATAATACAGCTATGAATTTTTTTAAAAAAATCTCAAAAATACATTTCATTGTATTTGCAAGTATTGTAATAATATTGATTGTATTGCGATTAGCATTACCATTTATCGTTAAAAACTATCTTAACAAAGAATTGGCTGAAATGGGTAGCTATAAAGGCCATATAGAAGATGTTGATATTGCACTTATAAGAGGTGCATATGTTATTAAGGGTTTGAAGATTGATAAATCAAGCGGGGAAATCCCCGTACCTTTTCTGATTGCACCTAAAATAGATTTATCTATCGAATGGGCCGCACTTTTAAAAGGGTCAGTAAAAGCAAAAGTAATTTTTAAAAAACCGGTATTGACCTTTGTTTCCGGCCCAACTAAAGAGACTTCTCAAACAGGTGTGGGAACTGATTGGACAAAGCCTTTGCATAAGTTATTACCGATTGATATTAATAAGTTAGAAATACATGACGGCAAGATTAAATACAAAGACTTTCATTCTACTCCTAAAGTAAATATGTACATAAATCAGGTAGAATTAGTGGCTACGAATCTTTCTAATGTTGAAAATAAAGAACAGGTTTTACCTTCAGATGTGACTATGAGCGGAACTTCTATCGGAGAGGGTAAATTATCTATTACGGGTAAAATCAATGTGCTTAAAGAAGTGCCGGATGCTGACATGAACATGGAATTAATAAATGTCAACTTAGTAAGTGTAAATGATCTGGTTAGAGCCTATGGAAAATTTGATTTTAAAAAAGGCACGATGGATGTATTCAGTGAAATGACGTTGAAGAATAATGGCAATGTTGATGGTTATGTAAAACCGATATTAATGAAGGTGGAAATATTTGATTGGAAAGAAGATGGCAATTTGGTTCAAACATTATGGCAAGCAGCAATGGGAACCACTTTTGCTATTTTTAAAAACTTCCCTAAAGAACAATTTGCGACTAAGATACCTGTTAAAGGAAACATAGATCAAAAAATTGAACCGGAGCTATTTCCAGCATTTCTGGGAGTATTGAAAAATGCGTTTGTTGAAGCATACAAAAAATCTCTCGACAACTCCGTTTCGTTTACAGAAAATACAGATGAGAAAAAGAAAACGCTTTTGTTCTTTAATAAGAAGAAAGAGAAATAACGACCTTGCAATTGAGGCCCACTTACGTTAAGGTTATCTTATCTCTTCATAAGGCGGCAGGTTGTTAGTTAAAAGGATTCTACCGGCGAATAACTATCCTGTTTGGATAGTAAGTATGCATTGAACCATTTTTTTCTTATATATGTTCGATTTTCATATATTTCGTTTTTTTAATTAAATTACCTGAGTTATATGTTGTTGCTATAATGCGGCGCACATTCCTCTTAAATTATTTTCTGCGTTGAAAACGTTATCTGTCCATGTCCCTTTTCGATTTGCGTTCTCGTTACCCTGGGAGCTCTCGTTTAAACCTTATCTGAATTTTATTGAGCTACAGATAAAGAAATCAGATAATGCAATTTACAGATCGTATTTGCAATCAATCGCAGACGTTTTATATGCAAACCCTGTATTATTAAACCCTATTAAAAACTGGTCAACGCTTGACCCTTTTAAAGACTTAATAGATTTAATTCACGTAAATCATATTCCATCTCAAGGCACTAACTATTTATACGCTATCGGTACGCCATCTTCTCCGATGAAATTTTTCTCCTATTCAGAAGAATTTAAAAAGTTAATTTCGGATGCAGATGGAAACCTGAAATTGCATTTGCACGATGGATTCATTAACGAAGAATATGCAAGACGGCTTTATCAAGACATTCTGTTCAAATGTTATGGCATAGAAAAAATTACGCAGAACTCATTTCAGACATTATTGCGCCTTACAGATGACAGTGAAGGATATAAACGCTATTATCATTTTATTACCAACAACCAATTTGTTGACATAAACTATTCGGGCGCCTTACCCGAGTTAAATAATGAATGGGTTGAATATGCTAAAGGAAACATTTCGTCTATTAACGAAGTGAAAAGACAAATACCGCTTGACCGATTTGGGCTGGAGGGGTTTATTTTATTTACAGTTAAAGACGAAACGATCAATGAGGCATTAAATGAACTGCGTGAAAACGTGGCAACGATGTATACATTGTCAAGAAAAGATGCATACCTGCGAATAAAAAACAACACACTTTCTTTACTACAAAAAAAATCTATTGAAGTTGGCTTTCTTCCTTTGATTGATATTAATAAAAAAATATTTTATCATAAATCATTTAATTATACAAGCATTTTATTTAAGATTCTTCAAAAGCATTTAACAACGGCTTCATTGAATGATTTTTTAGGCCGCTTTATTGAAATGTGCTCGCAACGGCATGAGTCAGCAATACAAATGTTTAATAACACATCAAATGAGGTAAGTAATGAGTTAACAGAGTATTTAATTGCTGAAGGTGTTAAAAGCTTTTCAATCATACCTGTATTTCACCAACAAAACCTGGTAGGCGTTATTGAACTTGCAAGTTCTGAGACAGAACAAATCACACCGGATGATGTCCGTAAAATAGAATCGGCAATGCCCATGTATTCTGAATTTATCGTTTATCAAACGAATAAATTGCATGAACAGATGGAATCATTTATCATGCATAACTATACGGCTATCCAACCTGTGGTAGAATGGAAATTTAATGAAATAGCCTGGAATACCATGCAAAAGGCACCTAATACAAAACTTCCCGATATTTCATTCAAAGAATTAACGCCGTTTTATGGAGCGGTAGACATAAAAAATTCATCTATTGAAAGGCAAAAAGCAATTCGCAAAGATTCTGATGAACATTTAAAACGTGTTGAAGCAATTCTTTCCAAATTTGGAGAAACAGATACCATTTCTAAAGAACATATTTCTTCCTGGCAAAATTCACTTGAAGAAAACCTTGCAGACGAACAGGAATTGAATCTGCGGCTTTTTATAGAAAAGGCTTCCCAGGATCTTCTTGAAAATTATCCGGAAGCAGACATTGATTTTTCTCATGAAGAAGAATTGAACTACGAACAAAGTCTTTTAATGATTAATAATGCATTGAAAGAAATCCTGGACATACAAGAACAAAAACTGAAAAAAAACATTCCGGTTTACTTCGACAAATTCAGAACGGATGGCTGGGAGTATACTATTTATGCTGGACAATCATTAAGCCCGGACATTGAAGTTACCTCGGACATGATTTTAAAGATCAAAGAATGGGAGCTTGAAACGATGTTGAATATGGGAATTGTAGCAGCATCACTTTACAAAAAACTTCCGTATAAATTGGAGACCACTCAATTAATATTGGCCAATACAAGCCCTTTAGATATTCGTTTCAGAGCAGATGAACATCGCTTTGATGTAGAAGGCTCGTATAGCATCCGTTACGAAGTTGTAAAAAAGCGCATTGATAAAGTACATATCCGCGATACAGATGAGCGTTTAACCCAGCCGGGGAAAATAGCCATCGTGTATATTTACGCCAATGAAATAGAAGTATATCTGAGAGCAATTGAAAAATCCGTTGAACAAGGCTTGCTATTGAACGAAATTGAATATCTGGATTTAGAAGATCTGCAGGGAGTTATTGGTTTAAAAGCCATTCGGGTTACAATGAAATCGAATAATGCATGAAGATATATATATATAAGTTACTGATCTTACTGGGCTTGTTTACGGCTTGCAGCGCCGATTCAAGCAAGTCTGTTTTTGCAATAAAAGGATATGATTGCGCAGACATGCATATTTCAGTACTTGAAGATCCGCTTAAAGAAATTTCAGGTGTTGTGTATGATAGCGAAACAAATACTTTTTTGGCAATTAATGATGAACACGGAACGATATACAAACTGGATGCAATTACTTATCGAATACTTGAAAAATATCATTTTGGAGAAAAAGGAGATTATGAAGAAATTCAATTTCTGAACGGTACTATTTATGTTTTACGCAGTGATGGTACTATTTTCAAAATACATTATGATGGTAAAGAGATAGCAAATGTAGAAACAATTGAATACACAGAAAAGAAAACAGAGTTTGAATCTTTTTATATAAAATCAGTAACGAATGAATTCGTTTTAATTCCTAAAAATTCTAAACAAGAATACAAAGAAAAACAGACCGCGGCGTACATACTTAATCTGAACACAAATGAATATCGCATATCCGATGCGTATGTATTGAATTGGCCGGATCTGAAAAAAACAAGTGTATTGCATCCTTCAGCAGTTTCTATTCATCCCATAACGAAGGAAATTTATTTACTGGCTTCGATTGAAAAACTCTTGATCGTGATGGACGAATCCTGGAAAGTATCGGCTGAATATGCGTTAGACCCCAAGTATTTTCAGCAGCCCGAAGGAATTACTTTTGATATACATGCAAATCTGTATATATCGAATGAAGCTGGAGATGACAAGCCCACGATGATAAAAATACCTATTGTAACAAAAAAATAAATATGCTTTTAGTGAAGCTCATACGCTCTCATATAGTACATACATTTTTATACTTGTTGGTTTTCCCTATGAGTATCTACGCTCAATCAGAACAGCAGGTTCAGGTTGTATATCGTTTTATTTTGATCGGAGATGCAGGTCGTTTGGTAAATGGAAAAAATATTGTTACAGATGCTGTAGCAAATCACATTAGCAAAACAGATAGTAACACAACCATTCTTTTTTTAGGAGATAATATATACGAAAAAGGATTGCCGGATATTGATGACAATGATTACGATGAAAGTGTCGGAGTATTGAAAAAACAATTGTTGCCGTTTGTCGATTACAATGCAAAAGTTTATATGCTGCCCGGTAACCATGATTGGCAGAAGAGCGGACCTTTGGGTTGGGAACGTATCAGACGGGAAACGGCATGGGTAGATAGTTTGCATAAGGACAATATCATTTTTTTACCTCAGGATGGTTGTCCGGGTCCGGAAGAAATTCTGGTGAATGATAGTTTGGTCTTGGTTATCCTGGATACACAATGGTGGCTGCACCCTTTTGAAAAACCGGGAATACAGGATGATTGCGATTGTAAAACGGAAGATCAGGTAATTGCTAAGTTAAAAGATATCGCCTATCGGAATCGTAACAAACGAATTGTTTTCACGTCGCACCATCCTATGCGAAGCTACGGAATTCATGGTGGTTATTACACGTGGAAACAGCACATATTCCCATTTACAGAGATGTCTCATAATGCATATATTCCATTGCCAGTTATTGGATCCTTATATCCATTGGTACGCGGTACATTCGGAAATATTCAGGACTTGAAGCACCCTGAATATAAGAATATGATTAAACGCATTGAAGATGCCATGTCTGTTGCCCCTGATGTAATCTATGCAGCGGGCCATGATCATTCATTACAGCTTATTCAGGAAGACAAGCAAAATTATATAGTAAGTGGGTCGGGCATTAATCGCGAACGTGTAAAGAAAGGGAAGAATGCTTCATTTGTTTCAGATCAAAGAGGTTTTGCAGAAATTGAGTACAGAGCAGATGGTACAGAAAGAATTGTTTTTTATGAAGTAGATGAAACAGCTGCATATAAAGAGGCTTATACGACTGTTCTGCCATTTAAAAAAACGATTAAAATCTCCTCTGATACAAATACGTACACACCTATTAGTGTCGACAGTATTACCGTATCAATTGCTCCTGAATATAATGAAGTAAATGCAGCCCACCGTTTCTGGTTTGGCAATAATTATAGAGCACTCTGGGCAACACCTGTAACACTTAAAGTATTTTATATTCAAAAAGAAGGACTAAAAATTATGCAACAAGGCGGTGGACAGCAAACCAAGTCGTTGCGTATGATTGATAAATCAGGTAAAGAATGGGTATTGCGGACCGTTCAAAAAGATCCGGCAAAAGCATTGCCGGAAAATTTAAGAGGTACTGTCGCGAAAAAAATTGTTCAGGATCAGATCTCGGCAGCTCAACCTTATGCACCGCTTACGGTTCCGCCGTTAGCGGCATCTTTGGGTGTTCCCCATGCAAACCCGAATATAGTTTTTGTGCCGAATGATCCGGCATTGGGTTTTTACCGGAAAGATTTTGCGAATACAATATGTATTTTTGAAGAACGTGAACCCGCCTCTAACGATGCAGA
>Ga0206916_1029_pt1 | contig 35268 bp, 47 predicted proteins | sample Alteio_BWOrgHeat_71_FD_152957 | JGI IMG/M metagenome (GOLD analysis project Ga0206916, IMG submission 152957) | Enriched cells from forest soil in Barre Woods Harvard Forest LTER site, Petersham, Massachusetts, United States -... | ecosystem: Environmental > Terrestrial > Soil > Temperate forest >... | reverse complement strand
ATCTCGGGCAGACGAGCGGCGAGATAATTCGCGATCAGCGCGTCGTAGTAGCCGGTGGTGCGGAAGACTTTCGCGGCCAGTCGTTCGCGCGTGGCCAGGGTCGTATCGCCCTCCTTGGTGATTTCGCCTGCGACGAGATCGTAGTCGGCGGGATCGGTGATGACGGTGACGCTGCGATAATTCTTCGCCGCGCTGCGGAGCATGGACGGGCCACCGATGTCGATGTTCTCGATGGCGTGCTCGAGCGTCACTCCCGGCTTGCTGATGGTCTGCTCGAAGGGATAGAGATTCACCACGACGAGATCGATCGGCGCGATGTCGTGGGCCGACGCCTGCTTGATGTGATCCTCGTTGTCGCGCAGGAAAAGAAGGCCGCCGTGGACTTTTGGATGCAGCGTCTTCACGCGGCCGTCGAGCATCTCGGGAAAACCGGTGACGTCGGAAATGTCGGCGACGGTGAGCCCGGCGTCGCGCAGCGTCTTCGAGGTGCCGCCGGTGGAGATGAGTTCATAACCGGAGGCAACGAGGGTCTTGGCGAAATCGACGAGGCCGGTTTTATCGGAAACGGAGAGGAGGGCGCGTTTGGGCATGGGAATGAATGGTAGGAATTTCCAACTTGCCGGAGCGCGCGTAAAAAAAACAGGAAAACTATTGCGCCGTTTTCTGTGCGGTATATGCTTACAACTCCAAAAAAGATTATGGCAGACGTCGCAAATCGCTATCCCGAAAACCTTGCCGGCAAGTACTACGTCGATAACCAGTGTATCGACTGTGACCTTTGCCGCGAGACCGCTCCGAGCAACTTTGGCCGCAACGATGACGGTGGTTACTCCTACGTGTTCAAGCAGCCCGAGACTCCCGAGGAGGAGAAGCTTTCCAAGGAAGCCATGGAAGGCTGCCCGGTCGAAGCCATCGGCGACAACGGCGGCTGATTCCAAGCTGATTTTTTAAAGGCCGCGTTTTTGAGCGCGGCCTTTTTTGTGCCATGCGGCACAGGCCGGAGCCTATTTCTTCTTTGGCGTGACTGGCGGCGCTTTGGGTTGGTTCGGCGTATAGTCGTTCAGTTCGGGCGGTGGCGTGGTGGTGTCGCTACCACCTTTCAGGAGAGAAGGTCCTTTCCAGACCAACAACCCCGCCATGAGGACGACGAAGACGACCATGCCAATGATGAGCCACATCTTGTACTTGGCACCACCGGCGGAATTGATGATCTCCACTTCCTTCTTTCGCTTCTCGCGAAAATTGGGATCGGTGATGCGGCGCTTGGCGTCCTCGAGTTGCTCGACGAACTCCGCGTAAGATTCGTAGCGGTCCTCGGGATAGCGCGCCATGGCTTTGCTCACCGCGTAAGCCGTCTGATCGGAAATGTCGGGCGCGAACGCCTTCAAGGAAATGACATTGCCGCTGAGGTGCATCATCGCGACCGAGTTGGGGTCCTCACCTTCGTAAGGTGGACGGCCCGACATCGCGTGGAAGAGGGTGGCGCCGAGGCTGTAGAGATCGCTCTTGAACGTCTCCGGTTCGCGCTCGAGTTTTTCCGGCGCGACGTAATAAGGAGTGCCCCAAATCTCGCCGTCGAAGTGGTCCGTGGTCTCGTACGAAAGCGAGAGGCCGAAGTCGACCACCTTGGGTGTGTTGTTGGCGTTGAAGAGAATGTTGCCCGGCTTGATGTCGCGATGGATCAGTCCGCCGCGTTGCAGCGCGCATTCGAGACCGCGCGCCACCGCGATGCCGATCTCGATGCCTTCCAGCTCGGTGATCTGGCCGCGGTCCGCAATGCGGTCATCGAGCGAGCCGCCCGAGATGTACTCGACCACCATATAATAGACGCCCTCGTGCTGACCGAAGGCGTAAACCTGGACGATGTTCGGATGATTCAGCGATGCGGTGATCTCCGCCTCGCGCAAAAACGTCGCCATGAACTTTTGGTCGGAGACGAGCTCCGGCTTCAAGACTTTCACCGCGACGATGCGATTGAGCGTCACGTCCTTGCCGAGATAAACCGCGCCCATGCCGCCGGAACCGACCTGTCGCTCGAGGAGGAAATTGCCAAACTGGCGCGTGATGGCGAACTCGTGCGCGCAGTAGGGACAGGTAATCCCATCGCCCGGTTCGAGTCCCGAGACATCGATCAGGTTGCCACACTTCGCGCATGTGGTGGTCACCATTTTGTCGGCGACTCGATTTTCCATTGGCGCAAAGTGCCATGTCCGGGTTGAAATTGCAATTGTGGAAACCTTGAAGCCCGCTGCCGACACCGCGTCCATTTCCCCCGAAGACGTGCATGCCCACGCAGGACAGCGGCTCGACATCTTTCTCGCCTCTCATTTGCAGCGTTCGCGCACGCATGTGCAAGGACTGCTGAAGCAGGGCCTCGTTGCGCTGCAACCCGCCACGGCGAAGGCCAGCGCGAATTACCGGTTGAAGGCGGGTGACTCGATTCTCGTTATGTCGGAACCGGAACCTCTCGCGCATGACGAACCGACCGGCGAAGCGATTCCGCTTTCGATCATCTATGAGGACGACGCGATGCTCGCGATCGACAAGCAACCGGGGTTGGTCGTTCATCCCGGTGCAGGCAACTGGACCGGCACGCTGGTCAACGCGTTGGTGCATCATCGCGGCTCTCATCTCGCGGGCAGGGGAGGCTCGCACCGGCTCGGGATTGTTCATCGGCTCGACAAGGACACGAGTGGACTGATGCTCATCGCAAAGACCGACGAGATGCACGAGAAGCTGGGATTGGCTTTCGCCCAGCGCGACGTAAAGAAATTTTATCGCGCACTTTGCCGGGGAAAATTTCGCAAGGCGTCGGGAGAATGCCGCGGTGCGATTGGAAGGCATCCGGTGCACCGCAAGAAAATGGCGGTGCCGAAAGATCCCACGAATGGACGTGAAGCTTGGACCGATTATCGTGTGCTGCAACAAGGCAGACATGGCGCGGAAGTGGAGTGTCTTCTCCACACCGGACGCACCCACCAGATACGCGTGCACCTGTCGCATCTCGGCCACCCGATCTGGGGCGATTTGCTCTACAGCCAGCGTTCTCCCATCGACGAATTTTATCCTGCGCGACAAATGCTGCACGCGGCGCGCATCGAGATCGTCCATCCGTTAACCGGGAAGCTGCTGAAACTCGAAGCACCGTTGCCGGCCGATTTCCTCGAGGCGAAGGAAGTGCTGTTGCGCTCCTGATGATCGCTTACTTGATCGCCGCTGCCGGATGGATCGGGCCGATGTAGGAAGTCGCGACCACGACATCGTCGAAGGAAACCTTCATCAAATAGCCGTCTGGCATTTCCGTGTAGATATAGAGCCAGACGAAATTGACGTTGAGGTCCTTCGTTGTCCTCCAGCGAAAACCTTCGAAGACCGCCTTGTCCTCGGGCACGGTGTAGTTTTCCTTGTCGTCTTTCCCATCGACCCAGCGCACCCCTTCGCGACCTGGCCCCGGCTGAAAACGGTCCATGCGCCAGACGCCCTTGGGAAATCCTTTGCCGAGATGACTGATTGGCTTGCCGTCGAGCCAGAGCGCCTGCTCGCCGTTCGTGTCGCCGACGTCGTTCATCTTGATCATCTGCTCGACGCAAATCCACTTGCCCTTTTCGATTTTGAGCGTGGGATCGAGAATAAAGCTGTTGCCCCACGTCTTGCCATGAGGCGGACTCCCGCGCATCTCGCACCAATAGGTGTAGAAGTCCCAGTTCCACGAGGCGCCGAAAGGCTCGATCCCCGACCAGAACGATTTGGCCCCATCGCTGCGATATCCGGCATTAACCAACGGCCAGGACACGGCCGGATTGTTGCCGCCGATGCACGTGCCGAAGTGATGCAGCGGCTCGCAGGCGGGATCGAACTTCACGTAGTAGCGCGCGTAGATTTGATCGTAGCCGTAACCGCCGCTCTTGTTCGGGATGCGCCGAAAAAGCCGCGCGCCGTCACCCGTGTGCCGCTCCATCACCAGCGAATGTTTTCCCGCGCTGCCTGCGGGCACGCCCGTTGAAAATGACATGCCCGGACGATCCAGGATACTTTCCCAGCCCTTGCACATGGCCTCGACGGAATTTTCCTCGAAGCTTTCGGAGGAGACAACGGCAGGATCATTCTCGATTCCTTTGTCGCCCGGATAGCGCGCGGCGATCCCTTCGTCCGCGCGAAGCGGAAGCGGTGTGGCAAACAAAACCAGCAGCCCCGCCAGCAACAGCCCTGTTTTCACGTTGAGAAGACTGAAGTCTAGTTCCGGCTCCAGTCGAGCATGCGCTGAAGTGGTATGAGCGCCTTTTCGCGCAGCTCGGGCGCCATGACCAGCTCCGGCGTTTCGTCGCGTAACGCTTCGAGAACCTTCTCGATCGTGTTCATCTTCATGTAGCGGCAATCGGCGCAGGCGCATTTCTCGGTCGGGCCGGGAATGAACGTCTTTTCCGGCAATTCGCGGCGCAAGCGGTGAAGCATGCCCGACTCGGTCGCGATGATGAATTCCTTCGCGGGATTATCGCGGCAGAAGCTGACCATTTTTTCCGTCGAGCAAACTTCGTCGGCAAGCATGCGTACGGCGCGCGTGCATTCGGGATGCGCCACGAGTGGTGCGCCGGGATGTTCGCGGCGGATGCGGGTAATGCTCTCGTGGGTGAATTCGATGTGGATGTAACAGTTGCCCTGCCAGAGCTGCATCTTGCGTCCCGTTTTTTCCATGACCCATTCGCCCAGGTTTTGGTCCGGCACGAAAAGGATTTCACGGTCTTCCGGCACATGCTTCACCATCTTTTCCGCGTTGCCCGAGGTGCAGATGACGTCGCACAGCGCCTTCACTTCCGCCGTGCAGTTGATGTAGGCCACGACGTAGACGCCGGGGTGGCGCTCCTTGTATGCGGCCAGTTCCGCAGCGTCGCACGACTCCGCCAGCGAGCAACCCGCGTCCATATCGGGCAGCAGGACCTTCTTGTTCGGATTCACGATCTTCGCCGTCTCCGCCATGAAATGGACACCGCAAAAGAGAATGATGTCCGCTTTCGACGCCTGCGCCTGATAGGCCAGCCCAAGCGAATCGCCGACAAAATCGGCCACTTCCTGGATCTCGCGCACTTGATAGTTGTGCGCGAGGATCACCGCGTTCTTCTTTTTCTTGAGAGCGAGAATTTCCTCTTGGATCGGACTCATCGATCAACCTTAACCCATCGGGGCTGGGCGGTCTATCCGCAAGCAGCAGGTCCGGAAAGCGGGGATTCCAAAATTCCTGCTTTGCCGCAACGGGCGGTTGCTCTAGGGTAGCTCCCTTCCCCGCCACAACCGGGCGGGAACTTTGGGACAGGTCGCATAGTGGTTTAGTGCGCTCGCCTGGAAAGCGGGTGTGGGGTTAAACCCACCGAGGGTTCGAATCCCTCCCTGTCCGCCCCTTTAATCGCGGAATGGTGACGGCTCGATCTGCCAATCTTTGTTTCTGGTTTCGAGGCTTTTGACGTCCCAAGTATCGGGCAGGAGGACGACCTGGCAGCCGGTGACGTCCTCGGCGAGGCACGAACCGCTGGGGATGCTGGGCTTGGGACGCGGCATGGTCTTGGCGATTTCCGCGGGCGGACGCATCCAGCGGATGAGACGCCACGGGGCGATTTCGACGCGGCACTCGGCGCCGTATTCGGATTCGAGCCGGTATTGCAGAACCTCGAATTGCAGCGGACCGACTGCGCCGAGCAGCGGCACGTACTGGTAGGACTCCGGCTGCACGTACAACTGCGCGAGGCCTTCCTTGAGCAACTGGTCGAGCCCTTCGCGGAATCGTTTGAACTTGGCCGTGCTGTTGTTGTGCAGGTAGGCGAAGCACTCCGGCGCGAATCGCGGAATTTCGTGGAAGCGGATCTCGGGGCGCTCGGCCAGCGTGTCGCCGATCTGAAAATCGTGATTGCCGACGATGCCAACGACGTCGCCCGCGTAGGCCTCGTCGATCGTCTCACGTTCCTTGGCAAAGAGCCGCTGAGAGTTGGAAAGGCGGATGCGCTTGCCCGTGCGCGTATTGATCACGCTCATGTCGCGCTCGAAAACGCCGGAGACGATGCGGATGAACGCGACGTGATCGCGATGCTTCGGATTCATGTTCGCCTGGATCTTGAAAACGAAACCGGAGAGCGTGTTTTCCGTGGGGCTGACGATGCCGCCGTCGAATTTGCGCGGGGCGGGGGGCGGGGCCAGCTGGAGGAAACGGTCGAGCAGCATTTGCACGCCAAAGTTGTTCGCGGCGCTGCCGAAAAAGACCGGCGTGAGTTTGCCCGCCTGCACCTGCTCGAGATCGAAGGAAGCACCCGCGCCTTCGAGCAGGTCGAGTTCGTCGCAGACGCGCTGGTAGACCATGGGGTCGAGCGCCTCGCGCACCTTTTCGTCCTGGATGTTGCTGACGGCGACGGGCGAGCGGTAGGCGTTGAGCGAGGTGCGCTCGAACAAGTGGACCTGCTGGTTTTCGCGGTCGTAGACGCCGCGGAATTCGGGGCCGTCGCCGAGCGGCCAGTTGAGCGGCATCGCGTGGATGCCGAGGACCGATTCGAGTTCGTCGAGCAGCTCGAGCGGCGGACGCGACGGGCGGTCCATCTTGTTCATGAACGTGAAAATCGGCACGCCGCGCAGGCGGCAGACCTCGAAGAGTTTTCGCGTCTGCGTCTCGATGCCCTTGCCCGCGTCGATGACCATGACTGCGGCATCGACCGCCGTGAGCACGCGATAAGTGTCCTCGGAGAAATCCTTGTGGCCCGGTGTGTCGAGCAGGTTGACGACGCAGCGGTTGTACTCGAACTGCAGCACGGTGGAGGAAACGGAAATACCGCGCTGCTTTTCCATTTCCATCCAGTCGCTTGTCGTGGCGCGCTGGTTCTTGCGCGCGGTGACGCTGCCCGCGAGGTTCAGCGCGCCTCCGTAGAGCAGGAATTTTTCGGTCAGCGTCGTCTTGCCCGCGTCGGGGTGGGAGATGATGGCAAAAGTGCGCCGCCGCGAAACTTGCGATTCGATTTGCGCGGATTGCGCCGCGGATTCAGGAGCGTTTGCCGTCATGGAAGTCTAGTTAATAGCAGCGGGCGACGTTATTTCGCCATCTTGAAAATGAGGGCGAGCTCGTCCAGGGCTTGTTCGTTCGTGATGCCGTTTTCCAAATGCTGCTGCACGATTTTGCGGGCCTTCTTCACCTGTTCCGAAGCGGTGCCGATGCCGTCGTCCCGTGTGCGGTCGAGGAGTGCGCGAACTTCCGCTAGGGCCTTTTGGTCGTTCAGATTCTCCGGTGGCTGGAGGCGTTGCAGTATGGCGACGGCCCGGTTGACCAGCTTTTGCGCTTTGCTCATCCGGGACGTTATCTACTTTTCCAGCGGAGAGCAATCCGTTGGGAATGCGGAGAGTAAATCCGTTTGAATTTACGCCTCTCAAAATAGATTTCAAAAAGTGGCTCGACTAGGATTTGAACCTAGGACCAAGTGATTAAGAGTCCGTTCTAAAAATGGTGATTTTCAGAGGTAAAAGCAATCGACTGTAACAAAATTCCTGTAACAAACGGTCAAAAACGGGCTTTTTGGAGGCTCCTGTTACAGCCTGTTTGTTACAGCGAACCATACCACGCCTAAGCCATCCCGCAGTAAAATTTTGGCTTCGCTTGTCTACCACGCCAGCGGTAAGTTCCCAACGTGGATTTTACATGCCCTCATTGCGGTAAGACTTTCTACGCTCCTACTCGCAAGGGTAGCAAGAGTGAGAAGGTGAAGGAGGCAGCGAGGCGCAACGGTGCCCTTGGTGGCAGGGCACCGAAAATATCCGATGCAGACGCTGCATCCGTTTACGCAAGTCAGCCAAACTGGACTTGGCAGACGTTCGTTGTCGCCTTGAAGAAGAAAACAGGTGCGGAGCTATCCCGTGCAAGAGCCTTTGCCATGCTCAAACGTCTGAAGGCAACCCATCCTTCGCCAGAAGACATGACGTTGCAGGAAATGCACCAGTCTCTGAAGAAGCTGAAATCAGCCTCTGTCGGCAAGCCCATTGATAAGACGCACGTAAAGAGTACCTTCGTTGGCTTCACTGCGGGCCGTACCAAATCGTTAGACGAGCAGTTCCCTGTCGGGAAAAAGAAGAAGGCAAAGAAGTAGCTTTTTTTCATTGGAAGTCTCGAAAGCGCAGGCTAGGGTATCGGTACTTCGCTTGTGCTCCGCACGAGAGGAAGCATCAGTAACCAACTCCCTGCATCAGGGAAAGAAAGACAACGACTCATGAGCACGACAGCAACGATCAAATTCGACGCAGCCTACTTCGACACGGCAGAAGGAGAGCAGTTCTTCGACAAGTACACGGAATGGAAAAACGGCAACGCGGTCAGCGAGGACATCTTGCGCCGTCGTCAAAAGATTGCGGCTGCTGGCCATACGGGTGCCAGCAACAAGCCCGCTGCGGGCGTGAAGAGCTACGTCAAACGTGTGCTTGAGGAAGCAGGCGAGAGCATGACGCTCAAAGCCCTTACCGCAGGCATCGACGCAATCCTCAAGGAAGAGGGTAAGGGTGAAGCGACCACCAGCAGCGGCGTTGCACTCACGGCACGCCAGCACTGCGAGGACTTCGTGAAGGTTGAGGGCAAAGGCAAGGACGCGACGTACACCTACTTGGAGCCTGTCGCGACTGCCAGCGGCAAGCTTGCCAAGTCCACGAAGCAGAATCGCTAACCGACATCCTCAACCGAAACGAACATGGAAAAACAAGACATCATCAAGTACGCGGTCGATTCGTTGAACAAGGTAGGGGTAAAGCCAATGTCTCGCTTTGAGATTAACGACGGCGGACAACTCTGCTCCGCGCGAGGCTACGTTAGCTCCATCTACCTCACGCGCGATTTGGAAGTTGTCAGCATCGTGAAGTGGACTGATAAGGGCACACTCATAACCGACACAATCGACTTGGATACGGTCGAATCCATCGCAGACGAAAAGTAACCGACTAACCAGAGCCAACGTAGCAACATTGTCGAGGCCATCCCCCCCTAGCGGGGGATGGCCTTTTTGCTGCCCATCGCGACGTCGTTAAGATACCGTGCCGAAATGTTCATCTGCACCTGTGATCCTGAAATTTTGAACAAGCGTCCTCTCTTCCTCCACGTCACGTACAGCCATTGCGACAACGGAGATATTCTCGTACATGCGACCGTAAATGACGGCACTGATTTAAGCACGCTTACGCCTACCACATGGGAGCAAATCAAAACCGAGTTGCCGCAAGCCGACAGGCTGGAAACGCTCATCAACGCAGGTGAGAGCGGCATCCTGCATTGGAGCAACGATCCTGCGAATCCGTCGAATCAGTGGGCTTGCGCGTAGGTTAGATCGGTATCCAGACGCTGCCCATGTCATCCCACATGAAGCTTAGGCTCGTGTCAGCCGTAATGCTGTCGTCACCATCGCCAAGCACGCCAACGACGTTCTCGCTGTAGTTAATCGAGACCAGCGCAGTAGCCGTGCGGTAGGTGATGGTCTGACCGTCAAAGGTGCCGTCATCGAAAGTGAAGTTCACCGTATCGGGTGCTTCACTTAGCAGGTAGAGCACGTTGCTCGTACCAGCGTCAGCGGTCGTAATGTTTAAGTCAGTGTCTCCGCTGGAATCTCTTTCGACAAAGACGCCTTGCCCTCTGTATCGCGCGTCAGACTCGGCAGTAGTGTAGTAGTGGACACTTGGCGTAGGGGCAGACGGTGCTCCTAGTATCAGGTCATTCTGAATTGTAAAATTGTGCTGGTAGACGGTGAAGGGACTGTCAGAGACAGGCACTACCTTAATCGACAGGAGAGCGCACAGGGTAGGCTTATCGCCTATTAGAGCCTCTAGGCTGCTGGTATCAAGCGAGAGCGTGCCTGTGAGCACGTCAGGAGCGAATGAGGGAGTCCATGTAGTTTGCAGCGCGAAGGGATTAACCGAAAGCAACAGGAGTTGCTGAGCAGGCAAGTCCGTATCGCCATCCTGTAGGACGTCCACGGCAACAGAGCTTGCAGGCTCCAAAGTTTGAGACGTGCCGATTAACGCCGTCTGCACGCCGTTTACTCCATTCGTTATGACGAATGGCCCGCCCGTGCCACCGTACACGGTTGCCGTGTGCCAGTTGGTAGTTAGAGCCGATTGGATAGCTGCCTGTACTTGAGTAGCCGTAGCGTTGTACTGAAGCTGTGCCGTTGTCTGGCCAGCGTCCGTATCCGTTATGGTAAAGTGACCATAGGTAGGCTTCGCCGCTAGGAGAGAAGCAGCGACAGTGATAGCCGCACTTGAGTAGTCTACGTCCGTGTAAGGAGCAGACGGCACTCCCGTCGCACGCATAAAGCGAAGCTTTAGAGTGAGCGTATCGCCCTGATAGGCGAGGGGCAGCGAAGCAGGGACAGTGCTACTAGAACTGCGTACTAGCTGTCTGTTGTCTACGTCGATAAAGAGAGAAACTTGCGGCTGTGCCATGACTTCCCCTAGTTAAGGACGATGTAGTTATAGGTAGAGTTGTCGCTACCGCCTCCTGTGGCAGTGAATCCAACTCCTACGTTAGGCACGATGTCTGGCGTGCCTGCTCTGGTTCCGCTAACCGTCTTCACCGTGCAAACAATTACAGAGTCAGCCGTTATGCTGCTGTCTGAAACCGTTGCTGATCCTGACGACAGGGTAAACGTGTGCGTTGTCGCTACCTGAGAGAAAGTAAGCCCTGTGAGGCTTGAGCCATCGCCAATAAAAGACGTGGCAGAGATATTGATAGAAGGGAAATCAATCTCTGAGCTAGTCGAGAAGGTAACGCCGTTGTTAATCAGGTCATCTAAGATTTGTCCATGTCCCTGTACCGTGGAGTTTAAATCTACGGCAAGGAGAACGTCCGTTAGGGCTGCTCCGCTTCCTGTGAAGCTGACAGCAGTAAGGTTGCCTGATCCGTCGCTAGTGATAGTCGCTGCATCTGTGGACAGGGAACCTGTCATTATCACGTTTGACGTAAACTCAGCATGGCCATCATTGAACAGGCTAAGAGGCGAGCTATTTAAGGCAGAGTTAAAGAAGCCAAAAGGGCTACCGCTTCCCGGCCAATACGGCCCGATATTCCATGTCTCGGCAGTCGAAGAGTTGGCAAACTGTAGCTGATAGTAGGTATCGGCAGAACTGAGCGTTAAGAAATTACCTACGCCATCTGTTGAACTGGTGAAGTTGCCTCCCTGTAGGGAGAACTGCCCATTAAGAACAAGATTTCCTGAGCTATCAAGCTTCACTAGTCCACTGGTAGTGTTAGTAGCATGGGCAAGGTTAAGCGAGCCAGACGTAATGCTTGCCAGTGGCGACAGATTTGCGCCTAGGGCATGAACGTAGCGAGCGTCTGCCTGTGAGGAAGTGTAGTAAGAGACGCCGGGGGCTGGTATAGCAGGAGCACCTACAATCAAATCGTTATTGATCGTGATACTTCCCTGATAAACGGTAAATGGATTCTCGCCATTAGGCGTTACTTTAATCTCGAATGTTTGAGAGATAGAGCCTTGCTCGCCTATCGCCTCTTCAATCCCAGCTGTGTTTAGAGACAACTCGCCAGTGAGAGCCTTTGGCCCTACCAGTCCTGTTGCAACCGTCGTCATTAGGGCTTGCGCTGCGAGAGCCTTTGAACCTGTGAAGGTGACTACCCATGCGCCTGCCTGTCCTCCTACGCTGCAATTCCCTGAGCCGATAGAAGACATGGCCTGCAAAGTCGTCTGTACGGCTGCTGCTGTGGCATTCCATTGGATAGGGGCAGAGGTTTGACTGCCAAAATTTACTACGAATGCCCCTGCATAAGGGTTGTTACCCAAAGTGATTTGCTGAATCTCATTCTGTGTCCCTGATCCGTGCTGCAATTCCGTAACGGTGGCAGTAGGGGCATCGGCAGCAGTCCACGTACCTTGCAACGCTATCGGATTCTGCGAGAGGCGAAGGTAGAGGATGCTTGGAAGATCGGCTGTGCCGTCCTGTACGTCGCCAATGATGACGGATGCGACAGGGGTAAGAGATACGGAAGTACCGATTAGGGCAGTCTTTGCTCCATTAACGCCGTTGGTAATCGTGTACGGCCCTCCTGCTGATCCGGCAACGGTTGCTGTGCTCCAATTCGTAGTAAGGGCAGACTGAATCGCCGTCTGTACCGTGGCAGCGGATGCGTTATAGGCAATGTTTCCGGTTGTCTGGCTTGCAGCAGTGTCCGTTATCGTGAAATTGCCAGCAGCAGGAGGCAGAGCGATGGAACCTACAGCGACGATGACCGATGCGTCAGAGTAGTCTATGTCCTGATATGGTGCGCTCGTATTCCCTGTGTATTCGAGGAAGCGAAGGGACAGGCTTAAAGTGTCTCCTTGGAATACCTCTGGCAGGCTGGTAGGAATCGCAGAGGTATTGCTGCGTACTAGCTGTCTGTTTTGAACGTCGATAAAAAGTTGTAAGGGCTGGCTCATGTCAGAGCCGACAAGTCAACTGCCTATCCTTCGTCGTCTGGCTTACGGTTACAGCCTCCACACTCGGCAAGTAGCTTTCTGCCGTGCTCCTGTAGCTCCTGATAGGTCATCTCATCTACTGGTTTAACCTTGCCGCTATCAAGTGAAGCTGCATCTAACGTGTGAGTAGAGATAACCACTCCATTAAACTTTCTTACAACGGTTATCACGATAGAGTAAGGCTTGTATTTATCGCGCCGTTCCAGCCTCCAGCATACCCACCTGTACTAGAACCTGTCCATGTACCTAGTGCGCTAATAATCGGCCCTGCTGGGCTATAACCTCCCGTTATTCCAGACAAAAGCCCTCCTGTAACATCTAATGTACAGTTTCCATTAGGCAGCAGTGCAGGCGTTGTTCTGACAGTAGGAAAAAGGCCAAAGTTCGCAGTATTTTGTCCTACTGTCTTTTGACCGATATACCCGTTGAGTTGAGGGAACACTCGAAAACCTGCACCGCCGGGGGGATCAACAATAGAGCTAGTGCAGGTATATACCCCAGAGGAATACATATTGAGTGTATAGCTAACACTTAAAGTCAGGTCATCCATGAAAACATAGTTGTACACTGTACCGCAACAGCCGCTTTTATATAAAATAAAGTCAGTGGAACCGGGGGAGCCGTAAGCGGCTACTAGCTCTGCTATTGTTCCATACCAGACAGGCACGGGAAGCGGTATTCTGCTCCATGATCTGCTAGCAGAACCATAAGAACCTAGGGTGTTAGGGCCTACAGTTATACTTACGCTAAAATCCATAGACGCAGATAAACCTGTTATCGCGATTTCGGAGCCTGCTTCATAAATGCCGTTTAGGCACGGGGCAGGTCTTCTCTCGTGCGTAAATGGATGGATAGCCATTAAACCAACCAGCTACTAGAGCTGCCTCCGCACTGTGCGTAGCCTTGTGGCCCTGACACGCCATCGTTGTTGCACAGCACAGAGGCTTTCCCTGTTCCACTGGCATAGGCGATTTCGACAGATGAAAGAAACTTGTAATCAGAACCAGACGAACCAAAGACGATAGTTGCTGTAGGAACAGAAGTACCGCTGCTAATCGAAACGTCGATGATTTGGCCTGATGAGTTATAGTCTATCTGGAAATATACCACCGTGTCAGAGCCTCCCAACGTCAGGACAGGATAAGCAGGAGGGCTTCCTATCTTTGTGTTAATCGGCGTGCCGTAGATAGTGGGAGTGACGCCATTGTGAGTGCCGGGGGAAACCGTGACTGCTGGCGTAGTTGCTGTAGAAGCGTCAGAGACAGTATAGGCATGGCTGCTGCCTCCTGAGCCTGAGCCAGAGGCTGTACTAGAGATGCTGTAACCACCTTCGCCAAACTGGCGAATAAAGATGTTTGGCCCGCGCTGTACGTTCTCGCCTCTCCATAGCTGCTTAAGTACAGAGTAAAGAACATTTAGCTGCTTTCCCTCCACTAAGTAGACTGTGCTATCTATGATTTTCCCCTCATCGGGCAAATCCTTTATGCCGTATGCGTCAGGCATGGTTAGTTGCTCCCGTAGAGGATTTGTGTAGCCTGCTGGTTTACGCCACCTGTCAGCAGGTAAGTCTTTTGAATGCGATAGATATTGCCGTGCTGGCAAGAAGAGGCTCCCGTATAGAGCCAAAAGAAACCGGGTGCTGTATTAGGTGCGTTCTGTGGAGTTACAAGGCTTCCTACATCCGATAAATCAGGTGCGTTGTAGTCCGCGTAAGAAATGGTGAAGGTAGAACCAGCTAGTAAATAGTCTGATATGCCTTGAAAGATGCTCCCTATATTCCATCCCTTGAAAATGGCCGTTGCATCGTCTGTAGAAGCTAACCCTGTGGCAGGATCAACGAAGAGAGCACCGTTAAGAACATTCGACGGCTTGCCTGCGATTTGAGTAGTCCAAAGAGGATGCGTGCTAATCGGCTCATTGTGCGTAGCCCTGTCGAGTGAATAGGTAGGCTCAGGCAGTGCATTGATTGCGCCTCTGCTCTCGATTACAAGCGTGCCTATCCCTCCCTTGTCCTCTATTACCCTGCTGCTCCATACAATGAGAGAGGGCAGGGTAGGATGATTGCTGCCCTGTACGCTGAGAGGGCTAGTTATTAAATCGTCATAGTTGCCCTTGTACGTGTCAGTACGGGTACAAGTGCCATCCCTGTTGCTCGTGAACTGGCTTCCCGGTAGCCGGACTATCTGGCCCTTGGGAATCGCGGGAAAAGTGACGTAGGGTAATGGGGTGCTCATTAAAGAGCAGCCCTAGTCAACTAATTAGGAGCCAGCTACGCCGATACTGCCGAGCTTCGCTAGCTGAGCTTTGATGTCTGCAAGGTGCTTGGCTGCATCCTGCGAAGCCTTTAGCTGTGCCTGATTTCCGTAGTTTGGCCCTGACACTCTGCCACCTAGGCCAGTCTTAGCTAGGCTCGAAACTTCACCATGAAAGAGCTTGGCGTCTAAGGCTGTCGCCTGTACGGCTTGCTGTGCTTCCTTCTGCTCCGTCAGCAGCTTTGCCCGCTTCTCCTGCTCTGCATCGTACTTAGTCTGCTGCTCTCTTTGGGCAGTTATGTCTTTCTCGTATTGCAGTCTGAGCTTAAGAAGATTTTGCGTGCTCGCTAAGGAACCATCGTCTTTAGCTGCATCTAGCTTGCTCTTATCCTGTGTAACCGCGTCTTTGGAGTCCTGTAACTTCTGAGCTTCTGTCTCGCCTGCCTCCTTGGCCCTGCGCTCCTCAGCCAGTAAATCCTTGGTTAAGTCAGCATTGCTCTTAGTTAATGCTGCCTGTAGTTCCTTCTCCTTGGTTTGATCCTTTAGAATTTGCAGCTTTAAAGCTTCCTCTTCGTTGGCTCTGGTTTTATTAGACGTGCCGTTGCGTGCATCGTCGCCAAGTTGTACCTCTACATCAAATGCACTCTTAGGCGTGTCTGCATCTTTTTTGGCGTTAAGTGCGTCTTGATCCTTTTCAACCTTCGCCTGTATATCGGCTAGCTTCTCAGCATCCGTCTTGCCTAGTTCGTCTTGCTTGTCCTGCTCTGCCTGCTCATCTTTTTGGAGACTGGCTAGCTTGTCGTCTTCTTTCTTCTCTATCTTCGCCGCGTTTAGCTGCTGCTGTAGCTCTATCTGCTTAGTGAGAGCGTCTATCGTTTCCTGATCGTGCTTATCTTGTGCGTCTGCAAGCTTGGCCTGCATCTCTTGCAGTTGTGACAGGGCTTCTGCCTCTTTGTCATATCCTCCTAGCTTAAGCTGCAATACGTCATTCTCATTCTTGATTGTCTTTGCGCTGGCAGCGTCTTCTAAATCGTGCGCCTCTTTGTTTAGATCGAAAGTCTTCTCTGCATCTTCTCTGATGGCAGCACTTATACTTTTCTCTTCTGCCAGAGCCTGTATTAAAATCTCTGGCCCTGCCAGTATGCTAGAGTTAGCCGAAAGATCGTTAGCCTTCGCATCGTCTTGCAGCTTCTTGATTGTGTCTTTAACCTTTTCTACTGACGATTCCGAAACGAAAGCATCTAGTTGTAGCTGTGTTGGGGTATTTGCTTCCTCCTGCACACTCTCTACAGCCTCTCCTACCTGCTCAATAGAAGATTTAGCCTCATCTCCCTGCACTCCTATTTGCACTGGCTCTGCTGCTGCCTCCTTGGCCTTCTTGGCACTTTCGCCTGTCCTGTCGAAAGACTTGCTAGTTATGTCCTCATTGATAGATAGGGCATTCTCTCCTGCCTCTCGCATCTTGTTAAAGGCTTCGTAACCTTCGTACACGCTCTTTACCAGTTCCGATACGGCTAGAAGGGCTACCATGCTGCCAAGGGACAGCCTAAGCCCTTCTGTCAGGTTCTCGAAAGCTCCCCCTATGGCTTCTGCCGAGCTTTTACCTCCCGCTGTAATGTCTTTGAAGGCTCCTAAAAAGCGTGTGTGCAAGGCACGCTCTGATTTTACGCCTTCGATACCGAAAGACTCAGAAATCTTCGCGCCTGACTCCTTGGCTGCCTCCGTCGCTTCCTTGAGGGCAGACTTGAACGGTGCAGCAGAGCCGCCGATAGAAAATTGAACATCTGACATGTTATGCGCCCTCCGCAAAAGCAGGGTTAGAGCGTAGAATTTCTACCTCTGCATCTGACATCAGGTTCTTATTCGGGAATCCCTTGCTCTCGTCTTTGGCCATCGCCCATACGAGCATCTTGCCCATAGGCATATTTTCGATGTAATCAGGCGTACAGCTATCGAGGAGACTTGCAGCCCTGACAAGGAAGCCGTCTATTTTGCTCTCTTCGCTGGCTTCTATGTTCTGCCAGAAAGGGAATGAGGGTAGATAGTCCTCTACGTAGACGTTGAATCTGTGCAGTACTTCTGTGCGATTCGCAAAGCGAGAAAGACGTTTCCAAACACGCCAGTAGAGGGACTTGAATTTGCAGGCGTCGCGAAACTCAGCATCCGTCTTTGTGCTGCAAGCAACGACGGCTAAAAGCAAGTCGTGCATCTCTACTTTGCCTCCCATGATTAAGGGACTGCCGAGCGCAGAGAGTAAAATCCAATGCCTAAGCGAGAAGGGCAGAAGCTCCCTGCCTAGAATGCAGTGAGTTTGATTGAAGAAGCTCTCGTATGTAGCTTCGCTAGTAGATAAGTCAGGAACCATGTAGAGGCTCCTGTGTCAATGCCTACGGAAGCGTAGTAGTAGCGATGGCCTTAAACGAAACACGCTTAGCTTTGCCAGCAGTGCCGTTTACCTTCACATCTCCACGAATCAGATAATTAACAACGCCACTGCCGAGAGTCGAATTGGCGTAATTGAACGCGATAGCGGTAAGCGTATCAGGTACGTTCATATTAGGGAACATGACAAGTTCAACGTCTATCTCTGTCATGTGGTCGATACCTACGATGTAGGTAAGGATACCGTTTTCATTTTCAATCTCTTCTTCTGTTTTGTATTTCGTAGAAGGATCAAATTTGCTGACTACTCCCAGTGTGCTAGTTGGGAAATTCTTAAGTTGGACACCGTTATTAGGATAGACTGGCATGATAAACATGCCGAGGTGTCAACTAGTGCTAATCGGTAGGGCTTGAGCAAACGTAGTAGAAAAGCTCAGTCTCTATTTTGTTGTCTGACGTTCTCGTATCCTCATCTTCGTAGGTGAGTCCTGACAGGCAGAAATTTGTAATGGCCCTGCTGTCCGTACCGGAAACAGGCGCATTAACAAATGCCTGCACTGTGGCCAAGTCCTCTAGCAAGTCTCGCAGAGCCTCTAGCCGTTCTCTGTGTACGTCCTCTGCGTCCGTTACCTGTTCATCATAAATCTCTGTGGCGAGGCACGCCGTCAGCCTAAGCTCATAAATGGAGCAGGTAGGGTTAAACTGCTCAGGACGTGAGGCAGTGAAGATCAGCGATGGAGGTGCTACGACGGGAGCAGCGGGGGCAGGCAGTAGGGTAGATGACTCAGGAGCCGCGTTTGCTGGCCCTGCAAGGCCACTGGCGTAGACTCTGACAGATTCTAGGGCTGTGTCTGCTTTGCTGCCTTGTACGTAGGCTACAAGGGCTTTCTCTGTCTGACTGGTAGGTGACTTCCTCATAGGAAGTCGCACTTGTCAATTACTTGCTCTGCATGGCGTAAAACTTAGAGCCGAGAATGCGCTTGATTCGATCGGTTAGCTTGTACTCTCTGTCCTGCAAAGCGTGCCTAGCTCCCGTCTCGCTGAGAACCTGCGAAGTGTAGTTTACTCCGTTGCGAATCGTTATAGAGGGATTGTCTTTGTCTGTGTTGTCGATAACAGACGCAGGCGTGTTGTGCCTGTAAATCCATTGCGGGATGCCTCTGACGCCTCCTAGCATCTTGGCGCAAGCGGCCCAGCCTCCTTTAGCAAAGCCTACCTTGGCTTTCTCCTGTGTCAGGAAGGGCTTTAGCCCTTTCTGCACTTGCAGGATCAGAGAGGCGACTAAGCCACCTCCTACCTTGCCTCGCTTCCATCTTTTATTATGTGCTGTGCCACCGTCGAAAGGTTGAATAGGGGTATTGCGATTGATAACTTTGCTGTCTCGCAGGATTTGAGAGGCCTTCTCGTAATTGCGAGCTTGAAACGCTTTCCAGAATCCATCTGCGAGCGGTTTGCTTTGCAGCAGAAGCTCCTTGTAGACTTCTGACGCCTGAGCGTAGACGCGGTTATAATCGCGGGCTAAGGCTTCCTCTCCTAACTTCTTGGCTGCATCGTCTAGGCCGAAAGGTTGCGTGTACTTGGCCAGTTCAACGCAGAGCAAGCGGGCTTCCTGCACCATGATCTTTGCAGGCTCCTCTTTGGTAAGGCGAATTACCTCCCTAACTTTGGAGTCCATGCCGGAAAAATCTACGTCTAGTTTGAGCACTACGCCGTCACGTCCTGTAGCTCTAACTCCCATGTCGTCTGAGTAGGAGTAATGCTGTCGATACGGTAGGTTCTGTTTCGCTGTACCAGCAGCACAGAGTTTCCGATTACGGGAGCAATCGGGGAGCAGAGAATATCTGCAAGGGCGATGGAAATGGTTGCGTGAGCAACAGACTTAAACCCTCCCATGTCTAGGGGATTGTGTACGCTCTCTATCCCTACAATACAGCGGTAGGTAATTTGATTTATAGTAGCGGTTTCCCCTACGAGGCCTTGCAGGGTTTTGATTGCGCCTGTGAGCTTCGCTTGCAGTTTGCTTTCCATCGTGCCTTAGCTGCCTTGTCAATGTCCCTCTTGTAGGACTTGAGTAACTGAGGGTTTACGGCACGGCTAGCGATAGCCTTTATCACGTCGTCATCAGACAGGGGATACTTGGCCCATCCAAGATGAGGCATTAAAATTTGCGTGTCCATGTAGACGGGGAAGCCAAGCTGCCTGACTCTACGGCAGAAGAGCCAGTCTTCACTGAGGTAGCGTCCTCCTACTACCCCAACGTCAAAGAAGCTGTAGCGGGTATCTTTCCGCAAATCGTCCGTGTATTCGGGAGCCGAGCCTTTGTCTCTCAAGGCCTCAAGAATCTTGCGCGGGATCAGCATACAGCCTGTGCCAGCTTCTCCCACCTTAAGCAGCCCGTCTGCTCCTACCGCTTCGCCCTTGATGGTGTTGTAGCAGAAGCGCAGCTCTGCCTGTTTGATGGCGTACTGTCCGCAGACTACCGCATCAGGCTTGCGCATTTCGAGCAAACGCCGGATGTCCTCTACCGTAAATTCTAAATCGGAATCGAGAAACAACAGGTAGTCAGCCTTACTCTTGTTTAGGAAATCGTTGGCGAGGTTGTTTCTGGCTCGCGTAATCAAGCTGTCGCCCGCGTCTATGCTCGTCTCGAAAGCAACCTCTTCTGTGAAGACAGAAGGGGCAGCGATAATCAGATTGAGGACACTAGACCAAAACTCAAAACGTGCGCCGTCGTCTACAGGGGTACAGATGCGAACGGTAACCGTCTTATTTTTCTTCCTGCTCATGGGAGAGTGGCAGGGTCAACTATTGCGGTTTACTGCGGTCGCACTGTCGATAAGATGAGCACATGAAACCTTACGAACTAGCGGAGCAGAGCTACGACTTGCTTAAAAATGTTTTGTTTGAGGTCTACGAGAAGAGAGCGCCCGATGGATTGCCGGACGATTATTCTAATTTACGTCATGCTTTCATTTATAGGCATGGTAGAAATGTACAAGGCATCGCGCGAGATGTCTTTTTCCTCTACTCCCACGAAAGATATTCAGCCGCTCAGATTGCAGTGCGGTCGATGATCGAAAGCATGTTCTGTGTAGTAGCTTCCCAAAAGGTTCCCTCATTCCCAGAGGAGAAGGCGATTGCCGAGTGCGTCAAAATGATAGAGAAGGTAGAGAAGCTTGCGAAAACGACGGGAGAGGACTTATCGGACTGCGTTAAAGACTACACCGACCTTGCAACCAAAATCCGCAATCAATTCAACGTGACCACTAATCGACAGTGGAATGTGTTTGATACCGCGCAGGCAGGGAAGCTACAGGGTCATTATAACGGACAGTATTTCCTCCACTGCGGCTATGTCCACGCGACGCTTACCGGCATCATCTCTCAGGAAAACAATGTCACACTTGGCGTCTCCTACCAATCGGCTATTGCAGCGGTAATCATTACCGCAGGTCACTTGGCAATGTGCCTGCCAACAGATGATCCTCAGGCACACGTAGACGAAAGCGCACGCCTATTAGGAGAACTTACGAAGCTTTTACAGCAAGGAGTCTTTCGCGTTTCATTTCAGGTTGGAGAGGCGGAAACATAAGAGGCTATCCAGTGAAGGATAGCCTCTTAACACTAGGAGACTTACAAGATTAGAATCGGAGCGAGACAGTCACGTTGTTAGCCGAGATGTTGCCATTGTTGGTAGTAATCGCAGCCAAGCCTCTAATGTACGGGCGTGCATCGGGAGGCAGACGGAACTGTGCGGTAGTGGTAGTAGTAGTGTTTGCAGCGATGGTTACTGAGCCAAGCTTAGTAATGTTTGCAAAGGTCACATTGTCTGCTGAGTCCTGAATCACGACCGTCAATGCTCCTGACGTGCCGAAATTGGCCAGAGGGTCAACGTCTACCTGTACCGCGTACTGTTCTGACGTAGCGAAGCTCTGTCCGTTCAATGAGAACGAAGTAGTAGTTACGTTAGTGTTGTTCGCGCTAGGGAGTGCGACAGATGCAGTCAAAGCTGCGTCTGAGAGATTGCGCTGATTTTCGAGTTGAAATGCCATGGTAGTTGTTTCTTTCTGTGATTAGGCTTCCGTGTTGGTAATCGCGCTCGTAACTACGAGAGGCTGTCCCGCAAGTTCAGTAGGAGCAGGGGCATAACCGGGATTGCCAGTGCTTGAGGCAGGCTGATAGCCGACTGAGGAACGCGCCTGTTGCAGAGTGAAGCTTCCAACTTCGTTCACGAACCAGCGCAGCCCTTGGCGGTACTGAGAAGGAATCTTCGCGAGAAGTTGATTGCCGAGAGCATCCGTGAGGGGGTGCGTAGCGTCGATATGCTTGATGCGGTAGACGCTGAACAGATTTGCGACGGTCAAACCGAACCAGCCCTTAAAGCTTGAGACCCATGCAGGTTGCTTTTCAAAGCCAGAGGTAGCGTTACCGCCCGTTACAACTTGCTGCTCAACAAAAGGAGGCAGGGACATGGAGCCGTTTTTGCCGACTGCGAGCGAAACACCCTGACGGTGCATCGCTACGAGGTAAGCTGAGGTAGAGGCATTCGCTGCACCGCCCGCATCAATCTCGTAATTTGTGTCGCCATTGATGAGGGAGACGTAGCCGGGGAAACCGAACTTATCGTTACCTGTGCCGTAGTACATCTGTTGTGCCAGATGGAAGAATGCGGACTTAACCGCGCCGTCTGCTTCTTGAGCCATGAAGTCGCCTAGCTCATCTCCTGAGCCTTCCGCAGTGAGCGAAGGAATCTCAAGATTCACGAGCATCGGATACATATCCTTTGTCTCTTGAACGTAGGTAGACTTGCTGGCGGCAACGCCTTTGCCGTGCTGAACGAATCCAGCGGCAGGCAGTGCAGTTCTGCGAGTGACTTTGTAAGAAGTCCCAACTTTGGGAAGGGCTTCGATGAATTGAAGCTCAGGGGCAAAGCTAATTGCTGATTCTACGAGTCCGATAACCGGATCAGAACCAGAGCGAGCCGCTAAGTCTAAAAGTGTATATGCCATAGTTTGTTATTTCTTGTTGAGTTGTTCTGAGAACGCAGCGGCAACGCGATCTAGTCCCTTCAGGGCTGTAGGCTTTGCGTCTGGCGCGGTTGCAATCGGCGTAGGAATGCCAATCGCGGCGATTTCTCTAATCGCTCTGAGCGGAGCAGCGGCCTTAATGGCCTTGTTCTCAGCTACAATCTTTGATGCCTTGGCTGTGAGAGCCTTTAGCGTTGCTACCTTGTCAGTAGCCCTCGCCGTCTCATCATTGGCAGTGTCGGCATCGTTAGAATCCGATGCGTCATCCGTAGAATTAGATTTGTCTGTGCCGTCCTCTGACTCATCTTCACTCGAATACTTGTCGAGAACCTGTTGCAGGTCGCTAATGAGTTGGTCTACTTCTGAGCTATCGTCAGAGGTGGAATCAGACTCTGTAGAGTCTACTTCCGCTTTGACGGATGCAGATGCCTTGAGGGCTTCTACCTCAGAAGCAAGGGCGGAAATTTTCGCATTGCTTTCGGCAAGCGCGGTTTTGGCTTCCTCAAGGGCCGTCTTAGTAGACGACTGGAAAGACAAGAAACTAGGAACTAGTGCAGTGAGCTTCATTAATGAAGCTCTGATGTCAACTAAGTGGAATGTTTAGGACGCAGGAGAACTATCTGCGTCAGGCTCTTCTGTAGAATCAGAAGGCTCTCCTGTCGGCTCAGGCTCAAAGTCTATTTCCATGAGCAAGGCTTCATAGGCGTCCTCTTTGTTGCCGAGAACATCTACAAGGCCGTTCGCAATGGCGTCTACGCCTAGGAACACTTGGCCCTGAATGGCCGTGTCTGGTACTACGGCTTCGTTCAAAGCGCGAAGGGTTACAACATCATCGCGGAACAGGCCGAAAATTCTATCTACCTGAGCTTGTAGCTGTGTTCTGTGCTCAGGACTGAGGGCAGGAGAGAAGCCAATGGCCTTGTACGTGCCGCCTGTGTTAATCACAGGATCGGCTTTGATGCCTTCTGCTTCCCACTGTGCAGCACGATCAATCCACGGCATGTAGACGCCGATAGAGCCGATGTCTGCTGACTCAGTGGTTATTATTCGAGATGCGCCAGCAGCCAGCCAATAGGCAGCACTGCATATTTGCGAGTCAGAGAAGACGAATACAGGAATCTCTGCGGCTATCTGTGCGATAGTCTCGGCAAGCTCAGGCGTGCCTGTAACCATGCCGCCGGGGGAGTCGATTGTTAGCAGGATGCCTTTAGCTCCCTGTGCTACGAGTGCAGCAAGCTCTGCCTGTACGTCTCTGGTATCAGTGTTGCCACAAGACTTTTCAATCTTGCTTAGCCCCTGTCCTATGACGCCTTTGATATGGACTAGCCCGATACCGTTTACATCAAGCGAGGCAGGCTCTCTTTGTACGAAGAAGTCAGAGCTTTCTGTACCGTCGTTTGCTTCAAAAACGACAGGTTTGACGTTTTTGCTTTCAAAGAGTCGCTGTACAGACGCATGACCGCTAGGCGTAATGAGCCAAGGGCGATAGTAAATTTGTTCTGCAACATGCTGGAGGCGCATGTAGAGGATGCAGAGTCAACTAGCTAGATAGGGCTAGGCCGTCTGTTCCTGTAGGCTTCGCAGGGTTGTTTGTGCTGCCGGAAAAGTCCTCTGGCGCATCAGCAGGGGCAGTGCCGGGTTTAGCCGGGAATACAGTGAGGTACGGCACGCCGATAAGCTTGCACTGATCTAGCTTGAACTTCTCTTCTACGATGCGCTGCGTAAGCTTAGGTTTCCAGTTGGCTCCTCTGCTGCTGTAGTAATCGTTATAGTTCGTAAGTCCTGCTTCTACGGCTGCGATGTCTGACGCCACCTGATTACGATCAATGTTTAGTTTGCATGGCCCCTGCCAGTGGCAGTGCCACCATTTAGAATCTTGGCACGGTCTAATATGTCCGTTGTTCACCATGACGGAAACCCACCATACATAGACGCGACGGCAGAACGCGGTAGCTATCTTCTTCTGTATATGGTCGAAAAGAAATTGTGCATCTGCGAGCATGATGCGGGCGTTTACGCCTCCTAGCTCTGAGAGATTCCAGACGACTTCCAAGGGCAAGCCTGTCGATACGGCTACGTCTCTGTAAAGCCATTCTAGGTAATCAATGAGATTTACAGAAGGTCTATCGCTGGTAAGCAATTCTAGGTTTTCGTTCTCTGCAAGATGAGCGATGGCTGCTCCTGCTACGAAGTCTTCTGCAATGGCTGTCTTGCCCGTAGACTCAGGGGAGCCGTCAGGGCTGGTAGACGATTGCAGAAGCTCTCTGATGCTACCTGACAAGCCTCCTTCACCTACGCCTTTACCTGTGGACTTCTTGTAAACGACTCCTAGGAGGGAATGCAGCTTGATGGAAGCTACTTCAAGTCCTTTGATGTCGAGTGCGTCTAGTGCGCTGTTGGCTCCCCCATGAAAGGGAGAGATAGCACGCACTTGATTAGGACGTTTGAAGTCCGCTAAATGGATCATGTTTGCTGCTGTGACAAATCGAAAGTTGCCACCGTCAGCAGTTTGTATGCTGTAGGCTTTCGGCCTGTTGAGACGGTCTATTTGTACGCCGTCTCTCACTTCGTATCCGTCTACGTCCTGTCCTCCTACGTAACGAACCTCGAAATTATCAAACATCTGCACTTGCGGGTAATCCGTCTGAGCAGAGTTTACTAATGCTGCGAAGGCTTCTCCCTCTCCAAAGTAGTTTTCTGCTGCGTAACGCTGCATGTCGAAAAATGACCATCTCCCTACCGCGTCACACACATTCGGATTCGTAGCCCATTCGACAAATTGCTCCCTTACGATGTCATTCCATTCTACATCTTTGGTTTCTGGAATGGGGTAAAGCCCTTCGCCAACTGAGTAGCGACCTACCTTCTTAATCATGGAGCCTACAAGCCCTAGATTAGCTTCTAACATGCGCTTCTTCTTGAGGATGGTTTCTCGCGTGTACTGCGTAAACTCCTTCTCTGCGAACTGTGGCCAAGCGAGGAAGCTATTGCTTCTTTGGCCATCTACCTTTGCTGCGTCGTACAGGGTATTACCCAAAGACTGCAAGCGATTGCGTTTAACTGCTTTCATTAGCGTCTGATGTTCCCGAATTGTCCATAGCTCAGGACACGCTGAGAGGGCTTAGTTTGTGAAATAGGAGGCACTGACATCGCTCCCGTATTCGGATCAGTGGTTACAGGGGCATCTACTCCTGTTTCGATGTTGCGTAGGGCAAGCTCTGCAATCTCCATGATGTCCATGCGGGACATAGAGGCAGGGAGAGTCCAATTAGCTGAGCTACCTCCCGTTTGCGTAGAGGTAAGTACCGTGGCATCTCCTGTCGTAACGGCATTGAAGTTGCCTAGCAGGAGGTTTAGGAGGAAGTCGTTAGGGTTTGCCTGTTGGCTAGCAACACGGACAAAGACGCTGACGATAATAGATTTATTGTATGGGGCAGCCATTAGCAGGGCTGCTGAGTCAACTCGCCTTAGTCTTGAATGTTTGTGCGTGAGGGTTTACAAGTGTTAATGGACGAAAAAGAGGAAGCGGCTAAGCAGAAGAAAAATTGGATGTCTGAGGGCATCCTGCTCGCAGCAATTCCCGTTATGGTATATCTCTGCTGCTTTTGCTATAAGCTAGCCTATCTGTCTGCGTTCGACATTCCGAGCTATCTTGTATCTGTCGATACGAACGCACTTCTTCTGTTTGGTGCAGCAGCACTCCCTCTGCTGTGGATGATCTTAGCTTTTGGGAATCGCGATTACGCCTTTGACCATTTTGAGGCCAAGACAAGCAAGCTGCATCCCGTACACAGTGTATTTGTAAGGTATGTGTTCGTACTTATGTTGCTAGGGGTGATTTGTTTGATCGGTAGGAACTGGTTTTACATGTGGGTCTTATTTCCTTTTATTGTCATTGATATACTGTTTGCAGCTACCAACGCGAGGAAGGGAGATTCTGCGCTATCCCAGCTTAGGGGAATTCTAATTCTGCATCCGTCCGAGAAATACCTAAACAGATTCGACACCCCATCAGGACGATACTTTCTGCAATTACTCTGTGTCCTTCTTCTTGGTATGGCCTTCGCCTATATAACGGGATGGAGAGAAGGAAAGAGCCAGACTGTCTTCTACTCATTAGAGAGTGATCCTAATTCGCTGGTAGTGGACATAACGGACGGGAAGGCGCTATGTGTCTTTTATAGCCCTTCTAATCACAAGCTTATAGACCGCATAAAAATTGTGCCCTGTGGCGAGAAAGACGGTATAGCCTTGGTAGTGCAGACTATTCCTGTCCACAATTAGGAGGACAGAGCTAGCGTGCCTTTTAAAGTAGGAGCTATCCTCTCTGCCAGAATCTTTAGTCCGTTCTTACCTACTAGCGACTCTATGAGAGTGGGAATGATAAGCTGATACTTCTCGCAGTCGCCAAGGTGGTTGTTTCCCTTGTCAGCCCATTTCGCGCCTAGCTTGTCCTGCTTAAGGTATTCGTCCGTAAGCTGCTCTTCGTAGTCTTGCCCGATGTTTCGAGGCAGGAACCAGTTTTCCCCTTCACGCTTCTTAATTTTGTTTAGGTACAGGTCATAGCGCAAAGCGTTATCGTCGAAACGAACCAGCTTAAAGTGCTGCCCTTTGTGCTCCTGATCCGATTCTTCTACCGTCTTTGTTAGTCCCTGTGTACGTGCCGCACCTTTGATAGGGACAAACCTGCCACCCGATCTAAGGCAAAAATCGTAGACGCCTGCTTCTCCCTTGGTACGCCAGCCCGAATCTATCAGGCAGAACATAGGAGACGTGGGAAACTGATTCGGCCCTACGTTGTACGTCCTGTTAGAAAGCTCTGTGAGTTTCTGCCAGTCAGGAAGAAAATTGCCGTAGTCTACGAGTGCGCTGCTGCTATCGCTGAACCATGCGCGTACTACCCATCTGAGCGCATCGCTGTTTACGTCTACCGTCAGACTCAATAGGGCTATGTCGTCTTTCGGTATCGTGCCTCGCAAATACTCTGGCGAGTGACTGACAATCGCCCTGATGTCGCTTTCAGTAGTGGTAAAACTCTTCTGCTGATGCGGTACAGCTAGCTCTTCGTTTAGGAAGTTGCGTAGTTCGCCCGGTTTGTTGGCCGATTGCAGGAACTTCACTGCGAGGTTGCCGAGGGTGCAAGCCTCATGGGGCGAATACATCGACGGCAGACGCCTAGAGGGCTTGCCTGTGGCGCAATTCGGATTAGTGGGAATCCATCGGCCTGCTGCAATCATCGCGGGCAGCCGCTCCTGCATCAGTCTGGCCTTACAGCAGGGGCATTCCAGAGCGGCCGTCTTGCGTACCGTCTCGAAATTGTAGGAGCCGTCTGCCTGCTTCGCCTTCTTGTCCCATACGACTTGCCCCATGAGCACGTCAGGGAACCACTGACGCACGTACTCAGGATCAAACTCTATCGCGAAAGGCTTTCCCTTGCACTCTGGACAGGTAACGAAGAAGAGCCGTCTATCCCCGTCGAGAAAGGCTTTCCAGATCGCTCCTGTCGTCTCTGTGGGAGTCCCTGTCTTGATTACCTTGCTGCCTGCGTAGCTCTTTACGCGGCTTTCCAGCATGGAGACGCCAGACTTGCCCTGCTTTGCCCATTTCGCCTCTACGTCGTCTATCTCGTCGATTATCAGAATCTCGGCAGACTTGCCCTTAAGGCTGCTCTCTGCTCCTGAGCCAATGAAGTACAGGACAGAGGAATCAAACTGCTGTTGCAGGATCTTAAATTTGTCCTGATCCGCTTGTTTGTGCTGTAGGAGAGCAGGGCTGCTCTCTACCATCGGTTGCCATTTGAGTTGCGAAAACTCAGTGGCCTGTTTGAAGGTGGGAAGTACAACAATGATGTTCGCGGGCTGCTGATCTATCCGGTATGCGATTCCAACAAAGACGCCTGTAGTCTTGTAGACCTGTGCAGCGAAACAGTTGGCAGACTCAGAGACGGAAGGATTACGGAAGTCCTCTAGTAATTCCCTGATGTAGGCACAGTGCGCCGTGCTGTACTGGCCTGCGTTTTGTGTAACTGCTGACGGCAGGTAGACGTTACTCTCTGCCCATTCCGTAACGGTTTGCTCTGGCCTAGGAGCAAAGAGGCTCCTGATGTGTTGTGCTAAATCGCTGGCTACGCTCATTACTGAGCGCGTGCGTCAATTATTAGAAGTGCTGCACTACGATTTGCAACCGTTGCAAAATACTATCTAGCCAATGTTTTGCTTGTCTTACTATACTAATAGAGTAGAGATATGGTATGGCTACATACAAAATTACAGCTTTAAAGGACGTGAGTGTTTCTGCTTACGTGTGGTATCGCGGAACAAGACCAACGGCTAGGGATCATCAGGGAAGCCAGCTACCTCCTATGGCAGCAATGAAGAACGAATCACAAAGCTTCGATCTTGAGCAGGGAGAAAGCCGAGAGGATATATCCTTTCTGGAAACTGTGGACGGCTCTATCTGTACAACTGTTCTGCCAGAAAAGCTAAATGAGGAGGTCATGCACAAGGATTTACTTAGCATCGTCAGAATCAGTCACGACAAGCCAAGCCTCTAGGGCTTGCTTAATGGTTCAGTCGGCATACTCTACGGCATGGCAACTCCCATCAGTCAGGAAGGTATAGCGATTAAAGAGACGATAGGCAACGAAGTCTCTACCATCGCTGTTAAATTCAACCAGTTTAGCCAGCTTTATTTAGACGGCCCTGAGACGTTGGCTCTGCTGTCCAAGTCTGCTGCTCTGTTTTTTGAGTTTATAGGAGAGAGTTTGATTCGAGACATTATCATGTCTATCGCTCGCCTTTCTGATCCTGCACAAACGATGGGCAAGGATAACCTTACCTTTGCTCGCCTTTCAAATGAACTAACGGGAGACTGCAAAAAGGAATACGACACGGAATTAGAGAGCCTTAAAAACCGCATGAGTGCTATAAAGCAGTGGCGTAACAAGCACCTTGCGCACAATAGTCTTGACCACTCGTTAAACAAAATCACTCTGCCAAACATTGATTACGATAACCTGACAGAGTGCGTTAAAAGCTCAGTTACTCTGCTCAATATCGTAAACGCTCATACTGGAGCGACATACACAATGTACGATCAGGTTGTGCAGCCGGGAGGAGCCTCGGCATTGATAACGCACCTGCATAGCGCGTTTGGCAGGTATTCCGACATGGAAAAGGCAAACGCTAAAATGTAGCGTGCGTCTGCACTGGACTTCTGCGCCTTTAGGAGCAGGCTGAATCCATGTTTGAAGAGTGGAAATTCGAGCGTCAGCTAGCCAAGCTGCAAAAACTCAAGAGACAGGATGCCGACTTTTACAAGGGCAAGATAAAGGAGGCTGCTGATGACGAGGTAGACGCACTCCTGCACGAGGCGAACATGGAAAGAGACATCGTTAAGGAACAGATAGACGCTCTGGTTACACGGTATCTCACAGATGAGGGGCAGAAGTTGTTAGTCCCTATCCCGGATCAGGAGGAAGGAAAGCCCTCTATGTGGGAAAGGACAGCAGCGCATGGCCGTCTGGTGCTCTCTCCCCTTGGCGTAAAGGCTCTCAGGGATGGTATACACGAGGAAATGAAAAAGCGCACTGAGAGACGCTTTCTCTGGCTACAGCCTGTCTATACTCTGGTGTCTCTGCTGGTAGCACTCGGAGGCTTAGCAGTGGCCTTCGTTTCTCTCTGGCTCAGGAAGCCTTAACAACAGTTGGCTTTCGCTATCAGCCATGACAACCGACTTTCCCTATTATTATGAATTAGACGTTTATGAAAACGCACTCATGCAGGCATATGCTTTGGATTATAAATGGTTTCGTAAGGCTCCTGACGTAGAGTTTGTGCGTAACCACCATTTAGAGAAACTGCGGAAGATGAAAGCCGAGATGAGGAAATGCCCGCACGCTGAAAAGATGCTCGCTGTACTTCGCTTATACAAAATGGTTGTGGCTGACAAAGACTCTGACCTTATCCCAAGCTGCTGTTAAAACTTAGTCTCTGCCGAGCACAGGACGCGAAGCAGCTTATCTCGCCAAGCCGTCAGGGCTTCCTGTGCAACCTCTGGCGATTGTGGATTGCATCGGGTGCGCTCAGACATGGGGAGAAGGTCCAGCGCGTTGCGGATAGGCAGCAGAAGCTCTGCAAGGATAGCTGCTGCTGTTTCCCTGTGGATCAATTCGCCAGACTCCTTACGGATGTCTAGGGCAGTCTGCTCTGCCTCTGCGATGCCCTGTAGCGCACGCTGGTAACTGGCAAGGAGGCTCGACAGGGGTGCGTACTCCTTGCGGCCTATCGTGGCCTGTGCAGCCTCATAGATGTCCCTTTCGATCTTTCTGGCCCTGCCTAGTCGTGCCTCCCATGTCTCGCACGGCTCAGGAGCAGACGTCTCGACAGGGGGAAGCTCCTTGGCAGCTTCGCTGACAGGATCAGCAGCAACCTTCTTGCGCTTGGCTCTCGGCTTGGTATGGGCAGAAATCCAAGTCTTAGCCTTGCCGATGTCATCGGCAGGGCAACCCTTCTTAATTAACTTGGACAGGTAGCCCTTGGAAACGTCGAGAGCCTTAGCTAATTCGTCTTGCAGCACGTCTTACCTTCTTCGCTTCCTGCTTCACCAGCTTGCAGTACCCATCAAAGGAATCGCAGCCAGTGTATTCCAACAGCGCGGCTATCGTTGCTTCAACTTCCTTCGTACTAACTCTCTTGTTTGTCTGTTTGGTCATATAGTTTCCTAAGCAGTCAACTTAGGAAACATGCGCGATTCTACCGGAAGACGTTAGAACGGCATGGCCCTCCCGATGGTCAAATAGATTCCTTATGCCGGGTCATGCAATCCGAGAGAAGAGATTGTCTCTTCATCGTTGTAAGCCGATTTAAACCGGAGAATAAAGTTTACCTCGTCTGTGAATCTTTCCATAGCTTTATTTGCGATGGTGGAACTAGTCCCGTCGTGCATTTCGGTTAGTCCAAACTCTAAGGGAACATAAGCAATAGCTTCAGTCTGGCCTGCACCTAAGCTTTGATTTGGTGGAATAAGCATGCCTTCAGCCATGGTAAGACGATAATGTCCTAGGGCCTTAAGTAGGCCGTCATGATTTTTTTCAGGAATAGGAATACCTTTAATGGTAAATGCCCATTCGACCACAATGGCCGTGCCTTGGCCGTTGTTTCGCCAGTAAATGCCTACTGGCTTGCTTTGCATATTGCTCTTTACTCGGATAAGAAGGCAGTGAGGCTTCGCGTTGATCCGTGCAATGCTCTCCGTTAACTCTACCTGACGGTATGCGATGTAGAGGGCCATGCAGGCCACCAGCACAGAATAGAAAGCTGCTATGGCTGCGTAACCTTCAGCAGTAATGATGCCCGATCTGGTCTCAAGCATCAGGTAGACGATAACAATTAGCGTAGCGAGAACGATAGCGGACAATATGAGTAGACCGATTGGAAGGCGTTTCTTCATGGAGGCAGTCTATTACCCTGCTGCCGCACTGCAAGCACAGCAATAGACCCAGCCGCCATCTCAGACTAGCTCGATAAGGCAGGCTCAGGGCAGCAACTATTGGTCTCCTTGGTTCGTTGTCTAACTTCTCAATACTACATTCTGTAGCTGATCCTCACGGATGATGTCCATGACATCGCCTATTTCAATGCCCGTCTGCTGTGAGATGGCCGTTGCGTTGTAGTGCTTGCCGCGAAGCTCTCGCACGTAGGCTCTCAGTTCGTCGGTTACTTCAACCGTTGGCTTAGGCGGTCTGTCTGGTACGAGCCGGATGTCAGACTGTCTGTTGTAGCTCTTAGCTAGTTGGATGATCTTGCGCGTCTCTGCTTCTGGAATCACGAACAGGGCTGCTATTTTAGACAGAGACATCTTGTGCAGGTAGTACAGGTCTCGTATTTCTTGGCACAGGTGCGGGGAATAGAGAGACGTAGGTGCAGGTGCAGGCTTCTTGGCTTTCGGTTGTGGAGGTGGCATCAGCCCTGACTTACGCGCGTGCCTGATAGCCTGTCTGACACACTCTCTGTAGGTGTGGAGCTCGACCGCAATGGCACGCTGCGACATCCCTTGAGCGGACAGGCGCACAACCTCTGGTATCAGCAACTCAGATACTTTCGGCTTAGGTGTGAGCACGCCAGCCTTGGTAGCGTGACATACAATTGTGTTCACGTAGTCGCCACTGCATCCAACGGTCTTCACGATCTCACTGCGTGCCATGCCCTGACGCGCGGCTTCAATGATGGCTTCTTTGAGCTTTGGTTGTTTCATATTAGCTGGCGAGCGCGAGGCCGTCAGGGAAGTTGAGGCGGGCAAACTCACCATGTAGCTCCTTCGCAGCCTCGTCTCTGGCGCGTGCTGCTTCAATGGCCGAAGAGTATTGACCTAAGTAATGGTACTTTCCATCTGCGGTGATTTCGGCCTGCCACGAGTCACGCTTGAAACTGATGCCGATGTATCCGGTCGTGTTGTCACAGCAGCGTGACTTGTTCTTCAAGTTATCAGCCGCCGTGCATACTCGCAGATTGCTCTTTTGGTTGTTGAGTTTGTTGCTGTCACGATGGTCTACCTGCATGTCATCAGGTGTATCCATCAGGTAGCGATGTAGCCTGAGCTTAGGTGCAAACCTACCTACCGTGTGGATAACGTAGCCGTCCGCTATGTACCATGACAGTGCATCGTATTTGGGTGCGTCCTCGTCATCTAGCAGCACCGTGAAGGTGTCGCCGTTTCGTCTGGTGATGATACGGGTAGTCATTTAGCGAGCCTCTTCTTGTGCGGCTTTCTGACCATTAGCCCTGTATTCCACGCATGTAGGTAGATGCTGCCGACGCAAAATCCAAGTTCCTTAGCGATGGAGATGAGCGAATAGCCTTGTTTGATCCATTTAGTTGCATTCTGCTTCTGCTGCTGCGTCATTCCTCTGCGCTGCTTTTTCTTCAAGTGTGTAGTCTTCATAGTTAAAGTTTGGTTGATGGTGTGATGTCCAGAAGTCGGAAGGCTTCCAGCATGGTTGATGGTTCTGTCATGGTGATTGGATCAGCGAACGGCAGTGAGCCGAGTTGCAGATAGCTTTCGAGCCATGCGTACAACTCAGGGCTAAGGACGGCCTCTGCCTCCTCGTCTAGTTCGCCCTCCGGTACGGTGTCGTGCCACTCCTTGAGCCGTGCGGCGATGACTCTCCCTCCCTGTACGGCTTGCACGGCATGGCCGATGGCCTCGTCTGCCACCTGTTGAATGAGGGTGTGCAGCTTCTCTGTCTCTGCATTCATTACAAGGCCTCCCATATCTCGACGATTGGCTGCAACTGCTCCTTGAGTTGTTCCTTGGCGTCATCTTCCCACTCGTCTAACGGCTCCTTCTCAAAAATTGTACTGATCTTGGTGCGCGTATCTGAGATGGTCTTAGTCATGGCAGTGAAGGCGTTCCAGTCGTGTAAGCGTTGTGGACCGTGTCCCTGTGTCGGCTCCTTTATGCCGAGACGCACAAGCACCTTGTGATACTCCTTGAGTCCGTCGAGTGAGTCGATTAGCTGCCCGCCAAGCTCTGCCGAGATAGCCATGCAACGCTGTGCGGTACGCAGGCCGATGGCAGGGCAGTTGTCCTCTACCCATTTCTTGAAGTTGCCGTGTCTGACCTTCTCCTTTGCGGAGAGCAGCAGCGTTCCAATCTTGATGCGGTTGTTTTCCATCTGGAGTGCTCTGCCCATTAGATCAACCGCCATCTCGCAGCACTCCTGATAGACGTTGTTGATTTCCTCAGCTAGTGCGGTCTGCTCTTGATTGTTTAGCTGTAGACGTTTGGCAGCTTGTAGTTCGTCCTGCTCCTGAATAGTCAGGGATTCTTTGTTGGTAGGCATAGTTAGTTGTTGATGGCGTTGTTTGCGTGGTTGATTGATTCGATGCGTGCCTCTCTGTAGCTCTTGCTGCTGTCAGCAGACTTCATGTAGGCAGAAGGTGGAAGGTTAAGGCTACGTGCGAACTGCTTTGCTGACTTGCTGAGGGCTGCTCTGGTAAGTCCCAGCTTGTCTGCAACAGCGTTCATGCTGCGTCCATTGCACACAGCTAGCCCCATAGCAAAGGCGACTGCGTAGGCAGCATTGCGTGCGTTCTCTGATTCGATGATCCAACTGAGGATACTGTTGATGATCGAGTAGAACCGTTTAGCACCAGCACGGTAGCCAGCATTGAAGTCAGGCACCTCTAGCAACGGCTCAAGATGGTCTATAGGGTCATCAATGATGCCCTTGTTAGCGATGCTGTAGCTGTCACCTGTGTAGTCCTCGTGGAACTTCACCTCTTGATAGTCGTTGTCGCTCATTGGCTGGCTCCTGTGAGCCAGCCGTCAGCAGCAGAGTCCGAACAGAGGATTACCCATAGCCATGCAGGAGCATGTAGCTTGATGAGTACAAATAGCGCGAGCGCGAATACTTTTACTGTCATGTGTTCTGGTTAGGAACACTCGTCTAACCTGCCTTGGCAGAGCAGACGAGTATCACTAAACGATTATCGGGCGAGCAGGCCTAGCTTGAGTTTTGTTTCACGATCAAGAGCGGGAGGCTCTGCGGTAGATTGAGCAGGGATATTGGCTCTCAAGCTCGGCTTACAGACAGGAGGCCTCCAGAAAACTCCTGTGCTCCTGTGGTATAATACTGCTGTGTCATACGAGTACGGCTCTGGTACTAAATTCATTTTGTTTCTCCTTGGTTACTGTTCACTGACAGCTACTAATGTACCATTTCTAATAACGAGAACCAAACGAAAACTACAGATATGATGAAAATAGTCTAGCTTGAGTTGTCGGTTTTGGAGCTACTGTCTAAAAAGAAATCTCATACGGAGCTTTGAGCGTACTTGTTGATGTAAAGAAGATGGTATGTCAGGTCTGGACAGGGGCTATTGATGACATCTACAAACGAACTTCGCGCTAGAATGCCCTAGGACGAATCGGAGGGCCGTTGCGCTAGGTACATAGCCAAACGGGTCAACGCGCGTCAGGAACAAGCCTTAGCGAACGCCTGAGCGCATCTTTGGATCGGCTCGCAATCGTACTGTTTTGATCGGTTGAACCGCAGGCGGGACAACCTAACCGAACGCTCGTGCTCTTCTGTTCCTCCCTCTGCACCCTCTGTGCCGCAAGCTCTGCGGAGCGTAG